>LSQX01019905.1_pt1 | contig 10699 bp, 9 predicted proteins | sample 654561 | NCBI WGS metagenome assembly LSQX01 (sample SAMN04489861, study PRJNA283612) | anaerobic digester metagenome | isolation source: 4 biogas reactors fed with cattle manure at either 37C or 55C with and... | place: Denmark: Kongens Lyngby | collected 2014 | reverse complement strand
GGCTCCTCGGCCCACGATCCTGAACCGCGGCGAGTCGCCGCTGAAGGGTGAGGAGCCGGAACTTCCCGAACCGCTCAAATAAATCGTCGATACAGGGAAGTTCCGGTGTACCCCGGACTTCTCGGAGATCGCGGGGTGCGATGCGGCGACACTTGCGATCCTGATGCTGTTTGCGGATCCAAATGATCTCATCCCCTCAGCCTGGGCGTTCATCCAGAACTCCGATGATACCAGAAACACCCCCGCGGAGCCTTACCTCGTAGCGATGGAGGAGGCGGAGGCAACGGTCCGGGTTCGTGACCCGTTCATCGGCGATTACCCGGGGCCTGGGATCTCGCGTGACCTTGCGGAAACGCTTGCAGGAACAGATGTCGTTACCATCTTCACGGTTCACCACCACTATGCCCCCCTCGATCCGGCGCGGGTGAAGGAGTTGTCGGGCGGAGAGCACCCCGTCATCATCGACGGCAGGAACATCGTCGATCCGGACGTGTTCATCTACAAAAGTATCGGACGGGGCGCGACAGGAACAGCCATCCGATCCGACGGAACCCGTGAGAGGTGTTGCCGGTGCGTGACAGCCGGACGATCCCTCTTCTCATCCCGCTCGCCCGGAAAACAGTCTTACAGGTTATTACCAGGGGTTCCCGCGATCCCTACGGGCATCCCTGTTTGCACAGTTTACCTCCCCTGAACCTCCCGCACCGCCCGTATCTCCGGTATATCCATCCCGCCGAGCAGTTCGATGATCGCCTGCACATAGGGCTCCTGACGGGTGCAGCTCGGGGATGCGCGGGGATCGCTCCGTTGCCCCCGTCGCCCCATCTTCGCATGACCGGTGGCGATATAGTGCAGGAAGTCCTCCTTCGGGAGACCCCACCGGCAGTTGACCTGCAGCCGGACAAAATCCGGGTTCTTCAGGTTCGGGGAGAGCACTGCCCGTGTCCCCGGGAGTGGAACCGGGGCGCCGTCGTTTGTCCGGGCAAGGCGGATGACCCGCTGCCATAGCCGATCACAGTCCTCTTCCGGGCAGCTCCGGCAGAAGCGGTTTGACGGTGGTGTGCCGTCACCGGTGTAGTGGCGGCAGAAGTTCAGATCCATGAGTGATTATTACGTCCCCATATCTGTATTTAACCTGTGCGGACGCCGGAACAGCCCCGGTTGCCTCCCTTGCTCAAATAACAACACTCATCCCTCTTCCGCTCCAAACCTCTCTTTAGGAGAGAACACCGGATGTCCCCTGCCATCCTGTACCGCCAGCTGCCCGGAGAGGGGCTCGACGCACTCATCGCAGAATTCCGGAAAACTGCCACCCACGACCCGTTCGGCACCGTCTTCATCGTCCCGACGACTCATCTTGCCCGGGAGATCATCCGCCGCCTCGAAGAAGAGGGTGCCCCGGTAGTCTCCAACATGGTCACGACCCTCTCAGGGTTCGCCCAGAAGATCTTCCTTGATTGTGCACGATCGGAGACACTGATCTCCAGGACAGAATCCCGGATCATCCTCGACCGCCTTCTTGCCACCAGGAGGTACCCGCTCCTCGCCGGCATCGGGGCAGTCGATGATCTTGTGACCCTCTTTGAAGTCATCCTCATGCGGAAGGTCGATTACCCAACCGCACTTGGAGACCTCGCAACCGCCAGATGCATCGAGATCGCTCACCTCTTCGATGCTTACCGCCGATTCCTCGATGAGCACGACCTCGTCGATGAGAGCACGCTCCTTGCCCGCGTGGTCAGGATGCTCTCCGACACGGGATGGTTCCGGATGGTCTACATCTACGGCCTCTTCGAGCCGATGCCGCGGACAGGCGGCAGCCACCATCTCCGCCCGCCCCGGACGGTTTTTGTCTATGGCCTTTTCGAACCGATGCCGCTCGAACGCGACCTCCTCCTTGCCCTGCGAGAGTCCGCAGAAGAGTTTCATTACTCGCTCCCCTACGCCAGAAACCCGGCGATCTATACCGATGATGGGGAGTGGCTGCACCCGGATACGGTTATCTCCGGGGATGCTCCGGGTACCCGCCGTTCACATCTTGCCTCTCTCTTCTCCTACTCCGGGGACGTCGATTGTGATGACTGTGTTCGCCTCGCAGAACGACGCGACCCGCTCGATGAGGTCAGGGTGATCGCACAGGAGATCCACGATCTGGTCGCCGCCGGTGTGCGGCCGGATGAGATTGCAGTCGCGTTTCCCGACTTTGCATCAATGCTGCCCTATGTGGAGGAGGTCTTCCACGACTTCGGGATTCCCTATACTGCATCCGGCGGCCGCCCGCTCGCAGCATCACCACTCGTTCGGGCTCTGCTCGATATCGTCGCGGTTCCCGCCCGTGATTACCGGCGAGAGGATGTTATCGCTCTTGCAACCTCGCCGTACCTGCCGATCACTCCCGGGTACGAACTCGATCTCTTCTCCCGTGAGGCCGGGATAACAGCCGGAGCGGCCACATGGGACGAACGGCTCACCATACTCGCCCGTGCCGTTGAAGAAGAGCGAGAACGGCTGGATACTCCGGAATCCATACAACCCCGGCTTGCAGCGAAGGCGGCCTCGATTGAGTCGGCACGGGGTGCCGCCAGAGCCCTCTTTGTGGATCTCTCGGCGCTCGAAGGGACGAAGACGATCGCCGAACATACCGCCGCCTATCGGTCGCTCCTCGAACGATGGCAGGTTCCGGTAATGCCGGAGAAGGGCGAACCCGAACTCCTCGAAGAGGAGGCGCGTGCACTCGAAGAGTTCACCGGTCTTCTCGAGGCGTTCGAACACACCGGCCGGCTGCTGCCGGACGAGAGGATATCCCTTGCAGGGTTCTCTTCCCTGCTTGCGCAATCCGCCGCCGGGATCTGGACTGCCCGCAGGCAAAGAGGCGGTGGCATCCGGATACTCGGCGTCCGGGAGATTGCGCATCTTGCCGTCCCCTATCTCTTCATCGGCAATCTCATCGAAGGTTCGATACCACGGCTGACCACCCGGCTTCCGCTCACAACCGATGCCGAGACCCGGCGTCTTGCAACCCGGTCACGAGATGACATCCTCCGGGAAGAGCGGTATTACTTCACCGCCGCCCTGCTTTCCGCTCGTTCCCGGGTCTACCTGAGCTATCCGGCGGCCGAAGGATCGACGCCGCTGGTGCGTTCCGGGTTCGTGGATGCCGTTCAAGAGGCATTTGCCCCGGGGGGATGGGGAGACGGCGATCTCCCTGGTTCCAGGCTTGCAGCAGCCTGGAAAGCCGGCGCCCTCCTCACCTGGGGCGGTCTTCCTGCCCGGATGCCGCAGGGGCTCTCCGCCCGAGAAGCTGTCTGCCGGCTCAACATCGAGAACTACCACCGGAAAGGCGATTACAACTCCTCCTACGACGGTATGCTCCGGGATGACCCGACGATCGTCACGGCGCTCGCCGAACGCTTCGGCGACGGGGCGGTCGTCTCCCCGACAGCACTCGAGACCTACGCCGATTGCCCGTTCCGGTTCTACCTGGGGAGTGTTCTCGGCCTTGCACCCCTCCCCGAGGCAGATCCTGATCTGACAGCGCAGGAGCGGGGGAGCCTCATCCACCGGATTGCTTACCGATTCTACTCCGGCTGGAAGTGTGACGGCAACGGCCCGGTCACCGGGGCGTGCTATCCCGACGCCCTCCAGCGCCTCCTTGCAGCAGGCCGGGAGGAGGTTGACCGGTTTACATCAGAAACCCCTGCATGGGAGGCGGACAGGGAGCACCTCCTTGGGTCGCCCGCAGCAGGGAGAGGGCTGCTTGAGCGGTTCCTCATGCACGAGATGGAGGTTGCGCCCTCCCACTTCGTCCCGCATGCCTTTGAGGTCTCGTTTGGCCTCCCGGTGGTGCCAGAGGAGGTCGACGCGATATCAACATCCGATATGGTCACGATCCCGCTCGACGAAGGAACCATCCGCCTGCGGGGCAGGATCGACCGGGTTGACATCCTGCCCGAAGGCCGGTTCATGATCACCGACTACAAGACCGGTTCATCGCATCCCCGGCTCAAGGACATCGAGGCAGGCAAGGCGCTCCAGCTCCCCCTCTACCTCCTGGCGGTCGAGACCCTGACCGGTATGGAAGGGGTTGCAGGCACCTACTATACCCTCAGGCGCGGGAAGATCCGGAACCAGCCGGTCTTCTGGGATGCCGGGTTGCAGGACTCTTTTGCCTGCTTCCCGGGGTCGAGCCGGAGCGGCGTCGGGGATATCCGGGAACTGGTCAATACCACACTCATGTGGGTGCAGCGGCATCTTTCCGGGATACGCGCTGGACGTTTCCCGCCCCGTCTGGATGCCGGCCCCTGTCCTGCGTACTGCGGGTTCAAGACCATCTGCCGGTTCGATGCCCTGCGGCTGCTTACTATGGGGGAGGTGACAGGCGATGGGATTGACTGAACGCCAGTCGCGGGCTGCGCTTGACCACACGACGAGCAAATGCGTCACCGCAGGCGCAGGAACCGGTAAAACGCACGTTCTGGTGCAGAAATATATCAGCCTGCTCGAGGGCGGGGCCAGTGTCGGCAGCATCCTCGCGCTGACCTTTACCGAGAAGGCGGCGGCAGAGATGAAAGTCCGGGTTCGCCGGGCGATCGCGGAGAAGGAAGGTGAGCAGTGGGATGCGATCCGCGACGAGTTTTTGTGGGCGAAGATATCGACGTTCCACTCCTTCTGCGCCTCCGTCCTCCGGGAATTCCCCATCGAGGCTGGTGTTGGACCATCCTTCACCGTCCTCGACGAACGGGAAGCGTTCCGGCTCCGCGAGGAAGCGATCGATGATCTCATCCACGGCACTCCGCCCGCAGGGTGCCGGGACGCGGTGATCGGCGTCCTCCGGGCGGTCGGGGCATACGAACTGAAGAACTACCTCGAGGTGCTGTACTCGCGCCGCGATGCCGCGGAGATGTTCTTCTCCACCCTTATAGAGAGTGAAGAGAGGGTGATCGACGCCTGGCAGGCAGCCGTTGAGCAGTACCGGACAAAAGCCCTCGCGACCTTCCTTGACCACGCCGGCCCCCCGATCGCGGTGCTCCGCGACCTTGCCGCCCGTTATCCGGGCGATCAGGATACCGCCGGCGCCTACCTCCGGGCAGTTGAACCCTGCATCGCCGGCGAGATCGCGATCGCTGAACTTGCTGCGGTCCACAACAACTCGCAGTTCCGCCGGAACATGGGACAGAAGAAGAACTGGGGAGGGGACGATCTCGGGAACCTTCGTGCGGCCTACGGTGCTCTCGATCGGTGCCTTGCCGATCACGCAGATGCCTGCCTGCTCACCGTTGATCCATCCGACCCCTTCACCCGGGCGACGCTCGACTTCCTCCATGATCTCGGCACGGTCTTCTCGGCCTTCCTCGATGCGATCGATGCCGGGAAACGGCGGCAAAACGCTCTTGATTTCGACGATCTGGTGAACCGCACCCGCCGCCTCTTCTGCGACCGGCCGGAGATCGTCGAGGCACACTTCCACACCCGGTTCCGGTTCATCCTGATCGATGAGTTCCAGGACACCGATCCCATCCAGATCGCCATCATTCGCGCCGTCCTCAGCGATGCCGCGAACCTCTTCGTCGTCGGCGATCCAAAACAGTCCATCTACCTCTTCCGGGAGGCCGATGTCACGCAGTTCTCGCATACCCGGGACCTGATCGAACGCGATCTCGGCGGGGAGACGATCGCGCTCGACGTCAACTTCCGGAGCGCACCCGAGATCGTCGAGTTCACGAACGCTGTCTTCTCCGCTCTGATGGCTGAGGCGGAGCAACCCTGGGAGTTCCTCTACGAACCCCTGCGCCCGTTCCGAAAAGGCGATACCGGTTCGATCGAACTCCTTCTCAGCCCGAAGAACAGGGATCGTGCCGCCGGTCACCGGGCCGAGGCTGAGATGGCGGCACGAAAGATCCGGGCTATTGTCGAGCAGGAAGAGAAACCGATCTGCCATGACGGGGATCTCCAGCCGACTGGCTACGGCGATATCGCTATCCTCCTCGAACGGCGGACGAACCTCGCCTACTACGAGTGGGCGCTCGCGCGTTACGGTATCCCCTACCACGTCCACGCCGGCCCCGGGTTCTACGCGCGCCAGGAGATCTATGATCTCTACAACATCCTCCGGTTCCTGGTAAACCCTCTGGATGACGCTGCACTCTATGGTGCGTTGCGGTCGCCTTACTTCGGGCTCTCCGATGCCCGGCTCTTTCATATCGCTCAGGCGCCGGAAGAGACCCTCTGGGAGCGGCTGCAGGCCGCAACAGAGCCGGCGGTGACGATCCTCCGGAACTGGCTCTCCCTCTCCCGGAGGCTCTCCCCCGCCCGCCTCATCCGCCGGATCGTCGAGACCTCGGGGATCTATGTCATCCTCGGCGGGATGGCCGGTGGCGAGCAGGTCGCGGCGAACATCGAGAAACTGATCGTTATCGCAAGGAAAGCAGAGTTTTCCACACTCGTGGAGTTTGTCGCGGAGCTCGGTCGCTCCATCGACAGCGGGGATCGCGAAGGGGATGCTCCCCTCGACATTGCGTCGGCCGATGGGGTCTCAGTCATGACGGTGCATGCCGCAAAAGGGCTTGAGTTCCCGATCGTCGTCCTCCCTGACCTTGCACAGGTCCCGCGATCGGGCGGGAACACGATCATGGTCGATGAAGGGCTGCTGCTCGGCGTCTCGATACCGAACCCCGCAAACGATCACGAGCGTGAAGAGACGCCCATCCTCCACCTCCTCAAAGACGAACACCGACGGAAGGAGGAGGCGGAGCGCAAACGGCTCTTCTACGTCGCGGTCACCCGGGCAAAAGATCACCTGATCCTCTGTGGGGAGGCGCCGGATGCGCCCCCGGAGAGCCTTTGCGATGCAAAGACGCGGATGGCCTGGCTCGCACACCTCCTCGGGCTCCCGGGCGATGCCTATGCCCGGGGCGAGACCGTCCTCGGGACGCTCCGTATCCCGCTCACCCTCGATCCTGCGGCGATCCCGGCCGATGTGCAGGAGATCTCCCCGACCTGCCTGCCGGTTCCCGAACATATCCCTGCACCGGAGGATCCGGCGAGCATTCCTCTCGATGGAAGAGAGGAACGGGTTTACTCGGCGAGCGAGATCGAGGCGCACCTCCGCGGTCGGGCAGGGTTGCGGGTGCAGGGATTTACTGCCCGGGAGGACGCTCTGACCCGTGGTCTCGTCGTCCACGAGGTCTTCCGCGGCCGCGATCCCGCCGTGGTGCTGAGGGAGTATGGTATGGATGCAGGGCAGGCCGGAGAATACCACGACCTCTATGCCAGGTTCCTTGCCTCGCCGCTGATGCAGGGGGTTGTCCGCGATCACCGGGAAGTGCCGTTCCTGGTGCGGTTGAACGGGATTGCGTTCAAAGGTGTCATCGATCGGCTGGTGCAGCGCCTGAACGGCACCTGGATGCTCATCGACTACAAGACCGGAGCACCGGGAGACGCCGGCGACTATGCGATCCAGATGATGATCTACCAGTACGCTGCCACGCAGATCCTCGGGTATTCGGTCATACCCTATCTCTACTTCGTCGATCTTGACCGATGGGCGGAGATCGAGGTGGATGAGGTACGCGTCCTTGCCGAGATAAGGCGGGCGATCCAGGGGATCGAAGAGGAAGGGCTTTGACGACGAGAACGATACAGGTGCTCTCCCTTCTCTAACCCGGGACTGTCACACAGTGCTCTATGAAACAGCCCTATGGCAGGCAGTAAAAAGGATATGGCAGATGGATGATTCCGGGTGAACGGGGGGAGACAGCGGATCCTCATCCCCGCGGGCAAGGGTTCCCTTCAATCATAGAGACCGATCGCAAGGTAGTCGTCATCCGATAGCTCATCCCAGAGTTCAAGGACAACCGAGCCGTCACTCAGGATATCACCGGGGATGATCCAATCAGAGTCAACTTCCCTGACTTCTTCAACCCCGACCGGGGTTCTCACGAGCACTTTCATAACATCATCTCCGCCGGGTCGGCGCTTTAGGGGCACGAAGTGATGATCTCCGGGGCACCCTGCAGCTCTCGCAGAGCGCGATCTCCCGGCCAGCTTTCGTACTGCAAGCGTCTCATTATAAGACCCACCGAGAGGTCCCAACTGTTTGCTGGGGATCCGGGATCTGGTCGGACAGAGTCGATACCGATACGCTTTAGGCAAAATAACTTCGTGAAGGTGTAACTTATAATAGTTCCGGTGGGCGGTCTGTATCCCATCTTGGAATGACGGGGACTGGTCCTATCTTGATCTTAAATAGTGCCCGCCGGTGATCCATCCGAAGGTACGGGGGGTAAACTGCCTACTCACTCCGGGGCGGGAACTGGATCGTCATCTTACCCCCGGCACCACGCACGAGCACTACATCGCGCTGGAGCGCCCTGGCGTAGCCCTCAAGATAGGGTTCGGCAACCCGGATATCCGCAAACGTTTCGCGGACCGCTGTTGCCGCTCCATCGATCGTTATTATCACGCCCCCGTCAGCGGTGTTTGAGGATTCGCAGGGGATCCCCCATGTCAGGAGGAGGCCTTCCATCAAGGTCGGGGGATCAAGGCGCTCCTCGGTATGGGTGAGGAGCTCCGTTCCGTTCTCCTCGCCAAGCCGTCTGGATATGGCTGCTATCCGCTCCGTGAGCCCGGCGGGGGCATCCATAAGGAGCCTTTGTACGAGCGATCCGGTGACATCCTGCCGCCGTAGCGACCGTGTCACCTTGATCAGCTGCCAGTCCCGGGCAAACGAAGTTCCGACGCGCATGTCAACCTCTCATGATGCTGTATGCCATCACGCAGAGACCGAGGATCACCACAATGCGGGAGAAGATCGCCGACCAGGCGACGGCAAACGCGTCGGGCGTGAGGACACTCACGAGATCAGCGAATGTAATCCCCACAACCAGCGTAAACAGTCCGTAGATGAAGATAAGCAGAGTAGGCTGCCTCACGATCCGGTACGCATTGAAGATGATGCCGATGAGAAGCGCTCCTAAAAAAAGCGTCACAATCGCGAGCATCTGCTGTATGGTCTCAATTTCCATTCCGTTCATGTCTGTTCCTTGACCTTCCTCACCGAGACGATCGTCTGAATGTCCCTCACCCCTGGAAGACTGGAGAGGGGGACGAGCACACTCCGTTTCAACTCGGATATGTTCTGCACCCGGACCTTGACGAAGAAATCGCCAGGCTCAAGAACTTCGTAGAGTTCGAGGATGCTCGGGAGTTCCCGCATAAACTCCTCGACCTCTGATTTCCCGTCAGGATGAACCCTGACGTTCAGGAAAGCGACCAGTGTATGCTCGAAACACTTCTGGTTGATGACGATCGTGAACCGTTCGAGGATACCGGCGTTCTTTAGTTTTTCAATCCGCTTAAAGACCGTCGAAGGTGCGATACCCAGCATTGAGCCGAGTTCTGCCATAGACATTCGCCCATCTCTCTGCAGCTCCCGAAGGATCGCTTCGTCGATCTCATCCATTCATAGAGTAGTTACAGGTTTTCAGTTATAAGAATTCCGCATTTGGATTTATAATTAGAGTGGATTATTTTTCGTTTCTATCAGATAATGGAAGGGATAAGGATATTTTGCCAGAGTAACGTTGGGTGATTAAAAATAAGTTTTAGAGGGGGTGCTGGAAATAAAATCGAGATCTTCGGGGCATCATCGAAATATTGTTTCAACGACTGTGAAAGATTGTGCCTCCAGGATTGACGATCCTGATCAGCCCCACATCTCCTGCCGCTTCCCGGATGGCGGTATCGATGAACGTTCTTGCCGCGCGGAACCCCTCACGCACGGGCACCCCCCGGGCGAGGCATGCCGCAAGCGCCGCCGAGAAACAGCACCCCGACCCATGCACCGAGTAGGGGTACCGCTCCCCGGAGAGACGCAGTTCACCGTCCCGGTCGATCAGGACATCGACCGCCGCACCGTCAGCGAGATGGCCGCCCTTCACCACCACGGCACGAGCGCCGAGATCGAGGATCCGCCGGCCCGCCTCGACCATATCTTCGACGGTCGTGACCCGCATCCGGCTGAGCACCTCTGCTTCCGGGATGTTCGGGGTGACGACCGCCGAGCGGGGGATGAGGAGTTCCGCGAGGTCCCTGACGGCATCCTCCGCGAGCAGCCGGTGGCCCGATGTCGAGACCATCACCGGGTCGATCACGAGCATGGCCCCTTCCGGCAGGGTCTCCGCAACCACACGGACGTTCTCGGCGTTCGCAAGCATCCCGGTCTTCCACGCCCCTATCGAGAAACCGTCGGCGACCGTCTCCATCTGCGCCCGGACTGCGCCCGGCGGGAGCACCCAGGTCCCCCGCACCTCGTGGGTGTTCTGGGCCGTCACCGCCGTAACGACCGTCAACCCATAGACCCCGAGCGCCGTAAACGTCTTCAAGTCCGCCTGGATACCCGCTCCGCCGCCTGAGTCTGAGCCGGCGATGGAACACGCGGCGATCATCTGCGCATCCGTCATCCTTCAGGTGTCGCCCGGTATCTGCTTGAATCTTTGCCTCTGCCCCGCCATTCCCTTTATCTCGTTCTGCACCGACCACTCTTACAATGGACGTAGAAGAGATCAGCCGCCGGCACCTCGCCGCCGGCACCCCTGACGACGAGATCGTGCGCCTTCTCTCCCGGGATATCCTCTCGATCAAGCACCGCCGCGTGCCCCCCGCCTACGCCGAGGCATTCGCCCGGGCAGTCCTCACCGAG
>LSQX01378987.1_pt1 | contig 10700 bp, 13 predicted proteins | sample 654561 | NCBI WGS metagenome assembly LSQX01 (sample SAMN04489861, study PRJNA283612) | anaerobic digester metagenome | isolation source: 4 biogas reactors fed with cattle manure at either 37C or 55C with and... | place: Denmark: Kongens Lyngby | collected 2014 | reverse complement strand
AATATTATGATGATAAGTATAGACTATCATCTGATATCGTCGACAATGCCAACGTGAAGCGTCACTGGACGAATCAGAATTTCAAGAAGAAGCACCCGGATCGTCACACACCACCAAAGGATGATACCAACTAGATTTGGAAGGAGCGAGTCCCCGCAGTTGTATACTGCGGGGTTTTCGCTATATACTATGTGGTATGAATCCTGAGTATCAATACATTCTCGCACGCGACACGATAGACATGATTCGTGATTACCAAAATGATACAGGTGTGCTGGAGTACCTCGATAGTCTGTGTTTTTCGATTGCGAGACTGGTTGAGGGCAAAAGTGTTGTTGAGTGGGGCGACCTCGCGAGCATATGTGATCAACGGTACTACTCACTGAAGCAAGGTGAACCTGTACCCATAGATACAAAAATGCTAAACGCAATGTACACTAAGTATGAGAATCGTATACAGAAAAATCAGAAAACCCAACCATCTTGACTGCATCGTTGAGCCAAGGGTAGTATATGTGCCGGGAAGTCCAGTGTGCATCCACGCTACTGGATATTTTTGATAACAACCAAATTGTCTAAATTAGCACTCTTGACACGAGAGTGCTAATTATCTACAATACTAATAGAAGCTTTTATGCTTCTCTAGAAAACATTAATGCAATGATGAAAGGAGAAAATTATGAGCAATCTTGTGAAGTGGGATCCGTTTGCAGAACTTTCTGCATTACAAAAACAATTCTTTGGCGATGACTGGATGTCGTCCCTAAAAGGTGTTAATATTCCGACGACTGATGTCTTTACTAAAGATAATAACCTTGTGGTTGAGGCGCATCTGCCTAACTTTGAGCAAAAAGATGTCAATATCGAAGTGGAGAACGGTACACTCGTGATTAGCGCTGAGCGCCACGAGAAAGAAGAGGACAAAGGCAAGCAATACGTTGTGCGTGAAAGCTCAAGTAGCTTCTATCGACGCATTGCACTACCAAAGCGAGCAGACGCTGACAAAATCGAGGCACACCTCGATGATGGAATCCTAAAAGTGAGCGTGCCGCTCACCCCACTTCCTGAGCCAAAGAAAATTACTATCTCATCGAAGAAGAAATAGTAGCCGCTTGCTCTAGCCTAAAAGGAGGTCTTAAAGCCTCCTTTTAGCTATAGAACCTGATTAGATCCAGGATTTGTTCGGTAAATACTTTAAAGTGAGACACGCTCTAAAACATGCGTTTTGTGTCTCATTTGTCTCATCTCGTGTCCTGCCACCCCTGTGATTGTTCCGTGACCTGTAAGCGGAGCCAATTCAGATTTTCGTTACAAGAAGCCATCAAATCGAATGGCTTTTTGTATTTCCACCTCAGTAAATCACCGTCTAGGGAAAAGTTCGAACCTATTGTATTTATAAGTAACCGCTTTTGGTCAATATCTGCTTTCAAAAAGAGTTTTTGTATATCTCGAGCCAGCTTTAACAGATGTGAAACACTTAAATAATGGTCATTGTCAGAAAGTTCGAACCTTTTAAGATCTTCTTGTTTGATTTTGGCTAGTGAGTCGTATTCTTGAAACTTTCTTTGGTATAGATCTTCAGGTATTTTTCCATCAAGGTAGTCTTCATATACGCGTTCTTTGCGGGTTTGATATTTTTTAATTTCACTCTCTAGAGTTGTAATGCGTTGCTTGAGTGTATGACTATTTTTCTCAGATGTTTCTTGTAATACTTTGCTAACTTCCTTGTAGACGTTATCTGGAATTTGAATTTGTAATAGTATCTTGTTGATTTGTTCGGTGATCTTATCTTGATTTACATATTTACTATCATGCTTCCCTCTTTTGAAGGTGCAGTGGCCGTACACGTACTTTCCCTTTTTTCGCTCAAATGTAATGCGACACCCGCAAGTACTGCATGTAATAAGACCTCTATAGGGGAATGGCAGGTAGCCCCCGGGCCGTCCTTGGACCTTGTAGCCTGTGCGTTGCTCCTGAGCTTGCTGGTATAGTCGCCTACTAAGGAGAGGAGTGTAGTGATGGGCGTAAATCTTGCCCTTAACCCGCATCTCGCCGTAGTAGAAAGGGTTCTGTAGGATTTGCTCAATCCGACTGCTGTGGGTAGTTGCAAGCCCGTACTTTTCCCGCCAGCGTTTTGCAATAGAGCGATATGATGCCAACCCAGTGGCGTACATATCGAATGCTTCGCGCACAATATAATCAGTCGAGGGATCTAGTTCAACCCACTTCTGGCCGTTTGGCTTAGTGGTGTTGATATAGCCGATCGGCGCTTTTCCAGTCCACTCTCCATCACGCAATTTCTGTTGATTGCGGCGCTTTACGTTGTCGCTGATAGAATCAGAGTAATACTGAGCCGTAGATGTTCCCATATTGAGCATGAAATGTTCTTGCGCTGAAGAGTCTTTGTTTAGAAATAGGTTATCGGACGGAAAGTGTAGTTCAATATTACCGCTACGACATAGAGTATTGAGTAAATTAACTTCTGTATTGCTAGAGTTTCGCGTGTAGCGATCAATCTTATCAAATACAATTACAGTTCTAGACTTTTCATCAATGGTTTCTAGCACCTTGTTGATTACTTGCTTGAAGTAGGAACGTTTCCCACTCCAGGCAGATTCATTGATTTCATAGAGCTCGTAGTCGTAGCCTTTCTTTGCGGCATAGGCTTTGAGTCGGTAGATCTGCCCCGGTAATGCGTCTGCTTGATCTAGGGATGAGACGCGGGCTATTAACAGTGCTTTCATAGTACTCCTTACACTAAAAATGGACGGTTGTGGCTACCCAAATCAGACACTCCGAAGAATACTTTTCTGGCACAACCGCCCATTAAGAGCAGAAACTATATTGTTCCAGAGTGTTTTACTGAGTTGGGTAGCGATATCTATTATACAACCTTGTTAGTATCTTTCTCAATTTCCGCAAGCAACTTGAAAAAGGCTACAAGAGTTTCGATATCGTTGCGGTCTAGGGTCATTGTCTGCGTAACCTTGTTTTTGATATTACTTCCTCAGGTATCGCTTTGCTCCAGAGGTTCGTGTATGTGTAGATTTTTCCATACTCATTTTCATATACACTGTCTGGTGCGAAGTCATTTATCCAAGCGGGATTATCTTCTTGAATAGGTTTCTTGAGGCCTTGCGATGTCCAGTATCTTTTTTTACCAAATACTGAAATCATATCTTTTGTGATATATTTTCGAATATAGCCGCCAACTCTTGCTCGATCTTCAGATGTTTTGCCAATGTATTGAACTTTAGTGAATCCAGACCTATATTCAGATAGTTCATATACAGGCTTACCGTTGCTTGTGAGTATCCTTCCAGTCTTTGAGCTTCGTGATTGTTTTAACTTGCCGGTGTAGTTATTTAATACTCCATGAAAGTGAAGTGCTCGATCTTTGTGATACTCAGGCACAATGACATAACTAAATCTACCGTTACGATCCCGCTGATTCTTGAGCCACGTATTAAGCTTTTGTTTTGAAAGTTGAATATTATGACGATCTGACGCAATGGTGATGGTTGCGAATAGGTCAAATGAATTACAAAGTATATAGTCATGCACTAGCCTTTGAGATCTTCTAATGGATCGCTCAAGTGAAGTTTCTTTGCTTACTGTCGGCTCAGTATGGATAGACGAGTATTTAACTGAATCATGAGAAAGCTCCCATCCCTCAGGTATTTTCTTTATAGGAGAGAAGGGTACGTAAACTTTTATCATATTAGGATAATAGGTAGCGATAGATGTGACTTCTTGTACTACTTCTGCGTATGATCTGTTTATACTCTGACTAATTTTAGGAAGTTTTTCATTCATGATTCTCTTCCTTGTGATGTGTTATGTGTCCTTTTAATCAAGTTAAAGGACACCCGCTTGCGCGGGCGCAACGCACTGCGTTTTGCGCCAACGAAGCGCGATTTTCGGTTTGTTCTTTGGTCTGTATTTTTACGCCTATTTTTTGGCATAGTTAATACACCTCCTTTCAAGTAAGGTTTATTTTGGTAACAAAAAACCACCCATTTCTGGGCGGCATAAATACGTCAAATTAAAAATAGCTAGTTTTTCGGGCAACACTTAAAAATCAAAACTAAACTCAACAGATTGAGCCACCAATAAATGGTGTGTTTCGAATTCTGCGTGAAGTGTCTTGTACCGTTGGCTCTAGCTAGAAATTCTATGTACCGGTCTTTCAGGGTACTCAGTTGTTACGTCGGAAGGTGCGATCTCCTTCGCCTGTCTTTTTTGGTAGTGAGCGACAGTCTCACTCCTGGTTAAATAGTCACAGGGCTCATGCTTATCTTAATATATAAACATGATAATGCAAAACATAAGCATTATGCTATTCGTTTTTAAATGGTTATATTGAGACTATGGCTAATAAAAAGCGTAAAGAGCGCATGAGTAAGCTTTACAGGGTCAAGCTCGGCAGATACAGGTTAACTCGCAGAGACATCTTAGTGCTTGAAAAGCTCGTTCGTATATATGCGGATTCGCATGAAAAAAGGCAAGCTGCTCAATTTGGCCATAGCACCATACCGCCAGATGGTCGAAGATATATGCCGAGAAAGTATGCAGACATGCACGTGACTCTCAACGGATTACAAGCAGATAGCGTAAAGTTTTTACCTAGACACATAAAACGTAGCCATAGGTTTAAAATTCGCTGCAGACCTGGTTTATGGATAGAATTTACACCGCTCAATACTACGATAGGCGCTCAAGTTTTGTACGCGACTGGTCCGGAACTAAACGTTATAAATGAAGTCGTAGCAAAGATCAGAGCATATCTTGAAAAGTGCGATAGGTCGATTATAAATTTAGTAGATTTGTCTAAATAGTTTCGACACCCATTATCTTATTTTCATCGAATTGTCGCAGGTATACAATTATGTGCTTGCTGGGTAAAATATCAGACACGAAAACAGTGCTTAGCGACGACCCTCGAAACTATTAAACCCCGGTGATTTTTCGTTACTAAACGTGTAATTAAGTAATATCGAACCGTCCTCGTCAGTTGTAAATTTAGCAGTGTAATTGTCATCTGAGAGTGTTAAAATTCGGCTATCTGAGGTATCTGGACTACTTAGATATAAAGATTTCGGAGATGTGCATTTTAAGAATTCACTATTAGAGTCAAATGATTTAGCTATCTGACCCAGGTCTTCGCATAATTCCTGTTTAAACTCCCCCGATCCGTCCAGCGCATTATTTGCTGAGGCTAACCTAGCGTTTGCTATAGCCAGTGATTCCTCTGGGCTCAGCTTCATAGAGCCGTCATCTCCAAGCTTGATAGTAACGAAAATACTCGACAGGACTAACCCAATGATAAAGGATAGTATTATTAATCTTTTATAGCTTTTCATAATATCTTTCTTTAAATTTATATTTATTTATATTTATATTACACATTAAACCCTATTTGCCTGACTGATATTTGCTTTTTGCTCCCTAAGCAAGATTTATGATAAATTCATAGACTGGTGTATACTTACAGTATCAAGATTACTATAACAAGGAGAGAGCGATGGATGAAAAGATAAGTGCAGAAATTAAGCAGGCTCCCCAGACCCCAGACGGTCAGGCTAAAAAACTTTCAATTATATCCTTAATTGGACTGATAATCAGCGTTGTCGCACTACTGCTGTCGGCTTTACCTATTATTAATAATTTTGCTGCTGTTTTGGCAGTTCTTTCGCTTATTCTTGGAATTGTTGGAATTATCCGTTCAAAAAAGAAGCAAACAGGGAAGGGGTTGGGTGTTTCTACGGTTGTTATTTCTATCGTAGCGATTATCGTTGTTTTTGCAAGTCAAGCGATGTACGGAGCTGCCATTGATGAAGCGTCGAAGTCTATGGACGAGGAAGTCTCAAAGGTGACCGGAGATAGCACTGACGAGCTGCTCAAAACTGATGTCTCGGTTGATTTGGGTGAATTTACTTTGTCTACAGATGAATATGAACTGACTACTACATCATTACCAGTTAAAGTAACGAACAAGAACGATGCGTCTAAATCTTACAATATACAGATTGAAGCTGTCGGAACGGACGGTCAGCGAATTGCCGATGATTACGTATATGCAAGCGACTTAGGGGCTAAACAGTCTCAGGAGTTTAAAGTTTTTGAGTATGTAGAGCAAGATAAGCTTGAGGCAATTAAAAGCGCCGAATTCAAGATTGTAAAAGTCTCTCAGATGTAACTATAAAGCCTATTTAAAAGATTGGCTGTATAAAACTAAGCGATTCGCTGATGAGGGTGATGTCATTGTTAAGTTTAAGGTCGTTGCGAATTTCGTCTACTAGCGGGAACGACCGATAATCCTAAGGTATCGGACTTTTTAATCTACTAGTCATCTATATATTTTTATTTGTAGCGCTTTCAGACTTTATTGATTAGAGGTGCTATACTCTGATTATGAATAGCCCAAAAACTTCGGATAAAAGCATCAAGAAAGAATGGAAGGACCTGTCACCTAAAGAGAAAAAAGAAGTTCTATTAACAATAGGCTTATTTGTATTAGTTTGGGTGTCAAGCGGCTTTTGGTCTGCCGTGAGTATAGTACTGCTGGCATGGTCTTTATATTTTCTATTAAAAACTTTTAGGGTAACTGGCAGAGAGAATCGAATTAAGGCTATAGCTATAGCTTTTTGCTTATTCGTAGTATCTGTTGGGGTACTTCCCCAGGCGGATTCACCAAATGAAAAAAGTGCTAAAACATCAGAAGTTAGTAGACAGGCTAAGTTGGAAGCTGAAAAGCAAACTGAGTTAAAGAAAAAAGAGGAAGCGAAGAAGAAGGCAGAAGCTGAGAAGAGAGAAGAAGCGAAGCGCTTACAAGAAGAGGAAGATCGCAAGCGAAAAGAAAGTATGGCGCAGCAGCTATCTCCCGCCGGTGATTTATATCGTGTAACTAGCATAACTGACGGTGACACCATCAAGGTTAATCTTGATGGCAAAACTGAAACAATTCGATTCATTGGAATGGATACGCCTGAGACGAAAGATCCTCGAAAGCCTGTTCAGTGTTTTGGTAAAGAGGCGAGCAGCAGGATGCAGCACTACGCTCAGTCAAAGAGTGTGAGGCTTGAAGCAGACGCTAGTCAGGGGGATCGAGATAAGTATGGTCGGCTCCTTCGATATGTCTACAGCGAAGACGGTAGGAATATAGCGTATGAAATGATCAAAGAAGGTTATGCACACGAATACACCTACAACACCCCCTACAAGTATCAGTCTCAATTCAAAGATGCATATAATCATGCACGAACAAATCAACTAGGCTTATGGTCTCCGTCTACATGTAGCGGAGTGACGAACCAGGAACTACCCCCGCCCCCACCTCCTGCTCCAGTGCCACAAAATGAACAGCCTGCTGTTGCGGCACCACAGCCACAATCTGCCTACTATAGAAATTGCTCAGCGGCGCGGGCAGCTGGTGCAGCTCCAGTTTATGCCGGGCAGCCTGGATACGGTACTCATCTTGATAGAGACGGTGATGGGATTGGGTGCGAATAAGTCAGGATGTTTGCGAAACTCGTCCATAAGCGGGAGCCAAGCATAAGCAATATAGAATGACGAGCGATTGTAGTTAATATTTGCTACAATAAGCACATGAACATTCTAATGAGCTTTGTCTATAGTGCTTCGAGTAAAAACGAACTGTATTCTGATTTAGCCACATCTTACGGATTCCTAGCACTAGCAATTCCAATAATGATCGCTTTTATGTTGATCATGATGTTTATGATGATAGTCGGTATTTTGGGTGTATCTGATCGATTAAACGAGATTCGTCACTTGCTTGAAAATGTATTCGAGGAAAAGCTGGAGGCTGTAGACGAAAGAAATAGGATACTAAAGGAGTCGGAAAAAGCTGCTAAGCTGGCGGCTCGCGAGGAACGACAAAAATCTATTAAGCCCCCAAGTCGTTCTCATCGAATTACAATGAATATTTTACTTGCTTCGATCCCAGTCTTACTTATAATACTTATCGTTTTGAGTCTATAGTCTAATGCCCTGCACTAAATTCTTCCTGAAACATATCCACTAGCCCCAGGCTCCAGACGGTCAGGCTAAAAAACTTTCAATTATATCCTTATAAAGCCTATTTAAAAGATTGGCTGTATAAAACTAAGCGATTCGCTGATGAGGGTGATGTTTAAGGTCGTTGCGAATTTCGTCTACTAGCGGGAGCCAAGCATAAGCACTATGATGTAAGTCATGGTGTTTTTGTTTGGCAATACCACCTGGTGCAAGAACAAAAATATCTTCGTTGCAAAGACTGAAAATTTAAATTGACATTATTAACAAAAGATGCTATAGTGAACTAAGTTAAATTCTAAACAAAAACCACCACAATGAGCGAAACAATACCAGGACAGAAAAACGTAGATAATGGCGATTCTAGCTTTTCATTTTTAGATATTCCAGTCAATAACGATAATTTCTCGGAGTACAGGGATGATTCAGGGCGTGTTAGTACGGCTATTAAAGAGCTTGAAGACGCAGGGGTCTATGTAGATGAGTGTATCGCTAATGCATGGAGGGATAAGTTACTGCTAGACACGCTCGAGGCCAAAGGTGTTAATATTGCCGAGGCTATCGCCTTTACGGGTGAATTTAACCGTTTGGCCCCTCATGCGTTCCAAGAAGTAGTCGAGTTGCCCACTGGTCACGGTAGCCATAGGGATGGTCGGCCTAGGCGTGCAGAGTCGGGAGATAGGCTCGACTTCGAAAGACTAAGAAATTATGGTGTAGACCCTACTAAGGTGTTGATTTTCCGAGTCACCCAGCCGAGTGACGAGCCTGTGCCGGAGTTGTACTGGACTACGGATTTTATGGAAGTTCGTGGTGGTCTTAGCGTAGAGTTGGGTAAGCAGCGGAAAACCGCCGTTATCCTCATAGATACGCTTGATTCAGTGGCAAGAAATGGAGGCCTCATGAGGGATGTAAATGACGATTCTGGTGTTGCTGTACGTCAAATCGGGCTAGAAGGGTACGATCAAAGTGATGCTATAGGGGTAATATCAGGAGTACATTAAATTATATTGACTACCCTTCGAAAACTCCAGGCTGGTCCATAGGAGGCTAGCTTGCAACCTATTCTTGTTTGACTGCAGTTATAACTTCCTCTATCGTAGAGAGCCAAGCTCAGCAGGTAAATACCCAGACCGGGCTCCCTGACCAAAAGGTCAGATTTACCCCTTGAGTCAGACAAAAGTACCAATTGTCGCCAAAAGGTACAAAACCGATAGGACCGTCCGAAAGGGCGGTTTTTTCGTATTTACCTCTGATGTTTAGTCCTGAAAGCGACCAGTATCCTATGGAGTGGCTGGACAGGCGAAATGATGACCTGGTGCCGGTTGGGAAGATGCCAGACGATCATATTCTTGACCTTCCAATACTTTTCCATGGCATTCCACATTTCGCGCAGGTTTTTCCAGTTTTCGTACGAGATGATACTGAAGTCTGGTTTGGCATGTTTGGCAACGTTCGCCATCCAGAGATCGATGAAGTTATCGGGCAGGCTTTCAGTCTCGAGGTAGATGCGGTCGCGTTTGGCGCTAATCTGGCATACGATCAACTTCGCCAGCTAGTAGAGGTGGAAATATCTGGCTGACGTGCGTTAAATATATTCATATATCAGTTTATTTCGTTCCCATTACAAGGAAAATATGGGTTTATTATAACAATTGCTGCCACTGTGTTGTTAATTTACACTATACTTACTGTATGAAAACATACGTGCGGGCACACCGTAGATTATATGGGTCGATAGCTGGAATAATCGCCTGGGTCGTGGCGGTGGTTTACCTTTACGTTACGCCAGAGCAGTCAATGACTGGTAACGGTCTCTACCGGGTAGTTCTTTTGTACGGACACTCGCTATGCTGGGTGCTACTTGGCTGTGCAAGTTTTTTGTGGGCATTTGAAAAGAGTACCAGGGTGTCGATAGTGCTAATCTATGCGGCAGGCGGTGTCTACGGTGTATTTATGGGTGCACTTTTGCTTGCATCGTAAGAGTGCTACAGTGGGTGCATGAAAGAGATTCTATTTGCAACGGGTAATTCCCGAAAAATAAAGGAAGCTGGCGGTACGCTTGCCGATTATGGCATTTCAGTCAAACCTGTACGGCTTACGTTTGATGAAATTCAGCATTTTGATCCTGCAGAGATTACGAAAGCTAAAGCGCGTACTGCCTATACGCTCACTGGGCAGCCGATTGTAGTGTCAGATACTAGCTGGGAGATACCGGCGCTTGGTGGGTTTCCTGGCGGATACATGAAGGATATTTCAGCGTGGTTTGATGCACACGACTGGCTTGCGCTAATGTCACGGCACGACGACAAAACGATCTATTGCCACGAGCACATTGCGTATTTTGACGGTAAGAAGCTGGAACATTTCGTGGCAACTTATAAGGGTGTTTTTGTTAATGAGCCACGAGGTCGAGTCGACGAAAGTGAGTCGTTTGAACGGGTTGTTGTGCTGTATGGAAAGATGACAATGGCAGAATCGCTTGCCCAAGGCGACATCGCTTCCGCTGGGGAGGTGCTCGCACACTGGCAGCAGTTCGGTGAGTGGTATCAACGACATGGCACGGCGTAAAGTGGTCTCTGTTCTATGCGAATAGATACGGAAGATAAAAAAACTAACAGTGCTATGTTTAAGGTCGGAGTTGCTCAAATCGATGATAAACTAAA
>LSQX01333410.1_pt1 | contig 10700 bp, 6 predicted proteins | sample 654561 | NCBI WGS metagenome assembly LSQX01 (sample SAMN04489861, study PRJNA283612) | anaerobic digester metagenome | isolation source: 4 biogas reactors fed with cattle manure at either 37C or 55C with and... | place: Denmark: Kongens Lyngby | collected 2014 | reverse complement strand
GCATCCACTGTTCTAAGGTTTTTTTCGGGGGTATCTAAAGTGGCATCGTTGGGATATTCAATTCTTCCCAACTCAACCCAATTGCTATTTTCCACTCCGGCATAACTGTAATTCTTGAAAAATGAATGATTCGTATAGGTTACCGGTATATTCCCCAACCATTTAATATCCTCATCCGTAAGAAGATCGTCATTTACAGCAGGTGCGTATACAGCAACGGTTTGCGTGTTGTTGTTACTCAATCTGCGGTAGACATCAACTTGCGCGATCTCTACCGGTTCCCCCATATCAACCACAATGGTGAAGGGGGCAGGATCCCTGGTGATAGTTGGGTCTAATGGGTGTGTACCTACAGTATAATTGCCATAGCTTGTATGCCAGAAAGTGGTATAATTACCATCAAAAATGAAATGAGGCATATTTTGTGTACCTGTCAGCGAAGGCTGTCCATGCCAAGAATTACAATATGCAATCGTCCATCCTGTAGTGGGGAGTTTATAGACAGGAGTCACCTCCTGCCATGCAATATTGAAAGTGTCTATCGCAGTTTCTTCCGGCAAAAAGAACGAACGTACTTCAAACCGATTAATGCTCAGACCAGGGCATTGGGTTACATTTTGGTTGAAAGGCACGTTTACAACTTGCTTCTTTCCCTCTTTATCCGTGTAACGCACTTCACTTCGGACAAGATTCGATGCCGGAGGAAACCAGGTAATCTCTCCATTACTATTATTATCGGTCAATAGAAAGCTTTTTACAGATCGATTTAACAGCGATTGCTGGAAGTAATCGCCATAAGAACTGGCAAAATCGGTACTCCATAGCGAATGATGTCCAAAAATGTCAGTCGTACGTATCTGAAACGTGTAAGACTTCTCTTCCGTGGCAGGTACCATCACCATATCTCCCCCATGCGTGGGCATGGGAATGATCAGCGAATCTTCGTCCCAATAGAGGTCGACAGTTTTCACATTCGTTGTGTTGGCCATATAAAATTTAAAATAGAGCCGGTTCTGTCCTGCATAAAAATTGAATTCATCTAATTTCTGCGTGTAAACTTTCTCTCCTCCTTCAATAAACGGCTTATGCACATCCATCATATTCTCACATGACAAGAGCAAAGCGCACACGGCAATCATACTTATAATATATTTTTTCATACGATTTTTATTTTTTATTTTTCATTATCTGTCATACGCTATTCTTCATATACTCCTTGTACGGTTATTTCAGCCGGATGCACATAAGGCCTACTTTCCCAAGAGGTCATAAACCTGAATCGGAGGTAGCGGTAAGACTCTGACGAAATTGGGAAAGAAGCTTCATGCCCGTTTTGACCGGCCTGAAGATCTTCGTCGGTATTTACCGTATATTGGTCGTTGGTTCCTGATGGCTTGGTTATGGTATAGTCGATCAATTCCGTCCACTCGTCCCAGTTGCCTGTAGTGGGAGCATCCTTACATGCAAACACGATGATCCTTCTGGGATTTCCCCAGTTGTAGTAACCACCGGTATTGCTGGCATTAAATCGCTGAAAGAATGTCACCCGGCTTAACATGGCCGGTTTACCCAAATCAATCGTGATACTTACCGGAAGTGATCCTGAATAGCTATGTCCATAGGTATTCACATCGCCGTCAAACATATATTCGTCGCGCCCCTCCCAATTGGTAAAAGTGGCATCTCCGGGAAGATATGATCCATTTACTTTATAAATCGACCAAAACTGTTTATCTAACGTCATTTCCAACCAAGGAGTCACGGTGCCACCTTCCGGATAAATGATATCGGTGGTATTGTCCCAGTTGTCCTTCAGCACTATCCCGAACTTCCGGGGAACAGGATCGTAGCCGCGGACGCTGAAAAAGGGATTTTCGAGATTTGAGGTGGCAATCCTGACGGTTTTCATTTTACCATCATCCCCCTCCACCAGCATTTCTGCGGTCAGCATCACTTTATCCAGATTCTTCCAGGTATAATAAGCTCCCCCGAAATCGCTAGAGATCTCCATTGTCCTGGCAGCCTTATTTAGTGGTGATTCCAGCGGGGTGAACTTCACCGACACCGGGTCGGAAAGTTGCTGGGAGCGGCTTACTGTATAAAGTAGCGCTTCATGCTCATTGGTATCGTTATACCCCTCAATCTTCAGGTTATCTCCGTAGAAAGAGGTGACCGATTCCCGCTGTTTGCCATTGGTAAGCGTGTACACAGCCTTCACACCCAATATATCGTCGTCGGCCGGCAACTTGAATGAGATAATTGCACCACCCGGCGACCACATAACCACTATATCGCTAACCGTGCCGGGCTTCTCTTTCGAATCATTAATCGGTTCCAATTGCTTCTCGCTACAAGCGAAAAACAACATCACCAGCACTGTCAATAATAAACCTATTTTTTTCATATGATTATAGCTATTTATTTTCAATCTCAAAATCTATATTACCACCCGGGGTTTTGTATCAACATCGGATTATTGATCAAGTCGCTTTCCGGAATAGGTGCGAAATAATCCCGTAAAGTAAACCTCTCGGTATAGACAGTTGTGGGTATATAATAAACACTCGGACTAGGATCTTCAGCGGTAACATTCCATCCCTGAACATTCCGGTTTAACTCTAAATGCGCCGTTTTCCAACGTTTCAAATCCCAGTACTCCTGTCCCTCCAGTGACAACTCCACCTTTCTTTCACGGCGAATAATTTCTCTCATTCCCCCTTTAGTCTGGGGTTTATTCTTTTTGTCGGCAATAGCATATTTTTGATAACTCTCCACAATACCTTCCAGATTGGCGCGTTCCCTAATCATGTCTATATAAGCATATACTTCAGGGTTAGCTGCCACTTCGTCACCTCCGGGCGTTGCCTCATTGATGGTTTCAGCAGCCAACAACAACAGGTCGGCGAAACGCATGTCGGGGTATGGGAAATTCAAATAAGTCAACTCGTTGGCATCACGCCACCGGGTATTTAAATTGACCAATTTCTTTGCCCAATATCCGGTGGCATTGTATTCGTTATTGGCTACCCGATTGGAAAATTCCGAGTAACGTGCCATGGGGAACATGGCTTCCGCGTCGTTGTTCGGCTCATTATTGTAATGATTGCCATACCATTTGCCGCGGTCAAATCCCAACGCCGCATAGAATCGCGTTTCCCGGTCGAAATTGATTTGTGAAGTGGTCTCTCCGGGTTGAATGACAAATCGGTGTTCCTCATCCCCTACACGCAATGTTTCGAAGCGGGTATTGAATTTGTCTCCCTCCAACCAGCTCTGATCCTCTTCCAATGGTATGCCATCGGAAGAATAGAACATGTCGACGATGTGAAGCGGTACGGCCAGCCGGGAGGTGGCATTGGCAGCAGATCCAGCTTCGAACCGGGGAAGACAGTGTCGCTGTACATTTGATCCACAGGGGTAAGAAGTATTGCCGAATATAATTTCCACGTTGGTATTTTGCTGATCGCTTACCGCGCTCCGGAGTGTATTGATAAGCAACGTGGTGTCGGACATCGGTTTTGTTTGCATATAGTCGGCAATCTGATATAACCGTATATCGTTGGCCAGACAAACATCAATCGCTTTTTTGCACGCTTCGGCAGCTCTGTCCCAACGGGTCAAGTCCTTCGTCTGGTTGAAAAAAGGCTCTCCCAGATGGTCTTTAAATGAATTGTAATCGGTATTACCATTGAACATATCACTTGCCCAATAGGTCAACACCCTAGCCTTCAGCGCATAAGGAACAGCCTGTGTGAATCGCCCCAGCTCTGTCGTCCTGTTTGTGATGCGATCAGGGAGCGCGTCGGACTCAATCACCTCGTCAAGCAGCTCCAACACATAACCGAAACAGTCGTCTATCTTTTCCCTATAGACCCGAATACCTGTGGTAGAGGTATTTATCGGCATACTCTCCCGCAGTGGGCAAATAGGACCATAGTAGGTAATCAGGTAAAAATGCATCCAGGCTTTAAGCACTTTCACTTCTGCAATCATCCGATCTCGTTCGTCGCTTTTCAGATCTTGCACTCTCCCTATGTTATCCAGAAAGGTGTTACATTCCCGGATGCCGGCATGCAACGATCGAATAGCAGTACCTGTTCCTCCCCAGTAATTGATAACGGGAGATGTGGGATTGTCTTCTCCCAATGCGTGCCTCATTCCACCGCTACTGCGGAAATTTGGATTCATGATCATCTCCATTGATCCGAGAAAAGCCGGATTCTGATCCCACCCCGCTGCCTTGGGGAGCCCCCAATAACAGGTTGCGAGATACTGTTCCGCAGTATAACGATTGGCAAAAGCATCATCCAATGTCGGGATATTATCTGGCACCACATCCAGATAATTACACGATATTATGGTGAATATAGTAAATATAAGACAGACACTTTTCTTTATAATTGATTTCATCATTGTCAATTTTAATTATTTTATTCCCTTTTAAAAATTCAAATTCAACCCCACGTTGATGACCCGTTGCAATGGATATCCCAATCCATTACCGGCCATTTCGGGATCCCATAATTTAAAACGACTCCAACTCAACAGGTTTGTGCCACTGACATAAAACCTGCAATTAGTCATAAACATCCTCTGCGTCAATCTTTTAGGCAATGTGTAGCCAAACTCGGCCGACTTAAGTCGCAAAAAAGAGGCGTCCTGCATCCACCAGGTACTGGTTTGGTTGTTGTTGGTGATGCTATAGGTTGACAATCGCGGCCAGAAAGCATATGGATTGCGGTTGCTCTCTGTCCAATAATTGTCGGCAATGGCTTGCAACACGGCATTTTGTCCAACCAATCCATCATTGGAATCACCATCGATAAACGGCTGCACATTTCCAATGTTGAGCCAGAAGGACTGGCGTCCCGATCCTTGAAAAAAGAGTGAAAGGTCAAGATTCTTATAACCAATCGTGGCACCAAATCCATAATTGATTTCCGGCACGGTGGGATAACCGATAGGTACTTGGTCTAAAGCAGATATTACCCCATCATCATTTACGTCGCGATACTTGATGTCGCCGCCCATCACATTGCCGAATTGGGTAGGTGAGTTGGCCACTTCCCGTTCATCAATAAACAAACGTTCGGCAATATAGCCCCAATTCTGGTTGATACTATAGCCCACTCTTGAACGCCACGCTGTATCGGCATAGTCCGGCTCTTCCCACTCAATTACCTTACTGGTCGCATAGGTGAAGGTACCCCGTCCGGTAATATAAAAATCGTTTGTGAAAAATCTTTCGTAATTCGCCTCTATATCGATACCTTTGCCACTTCCCACCCCCAAATTGGCCTTAATGGCGGGAATAATTCCCATTGTTTGAGGAATGACACGTGTCAGCAGGATATTCTCCCTTTTCTCATGAAAAAGATCAATGTTGGCGGAAAATCCTCCCTTAACCGAAATCTCGGCACCAATATTTGTCTTATAGGCAGTTTCCCATCCTATCCTATCATTGGCGTATCTTGACACATCGATACCGGAAGGATTATAATTCATCATAGCTCCCCAATTGACATTTCTCGACGCATTCATATCAATCTGCGAAAGATAGTAGAATCGGTCGTCATTGCTACCAATAGCATCATTTCCTACTAATCCATAGGTAGCTTTCAATTTAAACTGCGGGAAAATCCGGTTTAGACTGTGAAAAAATGCCTCGTTGGAGATCATCCACGCTGCGCCAACTGAAGGGAAGAATCCCCACCGGTGATCTTTGGAAAACCGTTCTGAGCCATTATAGCCGAAGTTGAATTCACCAAAGTAACGACTGTCGTAATTGTATGCCAAACGTCCCGACAAACCCATGTTACGATTGGGTAGCGAGAGTAACAGATTATCAGCGATTCCTTTTTTTTCCTGTCGCATGATATAAACCAATAGACCGTTGATTCGATGTTTTTGAGCAATCTCTTTATTATATTCCATCGCTGATTCGAGATAAAAGACAGTATTGATATTTCTCGCTCCCGGATTGTATTGAAGAAATGTATTGCCTATTTCTGGATTCAGATTTTTAAGCGTGTAGGAGTTGTCGGCTAAATTATATGTATCAATATTGTAATAGAACGGCTTGTAGTTCCTGTTCACTGTGAATTCCGAAAAACGATTCATATTGAGCATCGCACGAAATGTTAGTCCTTCGGTCAACATGGCCAGATCTTGCTTTAGCTCGAATTGAGTCATGGTCATATTCTTACTATAATCGCGGTAACCTCTCAATGCCTGCGCATAGGGGTTGATATAGTCAGACGTGGTATAGTTCCCAAAAAGAACATGACTCACATAACCGAAATGTTCGTCCGGTTCATACGAGGGCTTAAAATAGACAGGATTCGCCTGCATCACCTTGCGATACATGGTTGAACCACCATCGATTGGGCCTCTATATTCGTCAAATGTTGAACTCAACCGCATGATCAACTCAGTGGTCTTGGTCAGGTTTACATTTACATTTGAACGCACCGTATATTTAGTAAGGTCGATGTTCGAGTTAAAATTATTTCTTTTGTCAACTTTCAAGTTTCCATTATCTTTTGCCACACTTGCAGCCACATAGTAACGGGCTACCTTACCACCTCCACTGACACTGATATTGGCTCGCTGGTTATTGGTATACTTATTAAACATAGCTTTATACCAGTCGGTTGCAGGAAAAATATCGGGATATAACCCTCGTTCTGTCATCTCGATTTTTTCTGCAGAATATTCTCTGATACCATTGGGATTGCGTGTCAATACTGCCTCATTATGCATTTTCATATAGGTGACAGAATCGTCTAATTGAACATTTTGCGTTGGACTGGAAAAAGAGTTTTCCACCTGAGCATTTACCTGCACTTTCCCTTCACGTCCCTCTTTCGTTGTCACCAATATCACTCCATTAGCACCTCGAGCGCCGTATAGTGCCGTAGCCGTGGCATCTTTCATAATGGAAAAAGTTGCAATATCGTCGGTATTTAACCGTGCTAAGTCATCCGTAGTCAACTCTACTCCATCAATCAGAATGAGTGGATCTTTCTTTGCATCTGCCCCAAAAGTTGTGATTCCCCGGATAAAGAATTGAGCATTATCCATTCCCGGCTCTCCACTGGTCTGATATGAAATCAGCCCGGCCACTCGTCCCGCAAAGGCAGTGGTCAAATTACTACTGGGCACTTTCAAATCTTTTGTGGAAACGGTGGATATAGAGGAGATGACACTCTCTTTACTCTGTTTTCCAAAAGCGACTACCACCGCTTCTTCCAACATTTCGGAGTATTCAGAAAGTCTTACGTTGATTACTCTCACCTTACCCACTTCAATTTTTTGTGTTTGATAGCCGATAAATGAGAACACCAGCGTATCACCCTCATTGACAGACAGTTCATAAACTCCATCTATATCTGTTACAGTACCGATAGATGTGCCTGATTTCACCACATTCACGCCAGGAATGGGATCGTCACTGAAAGCATCCGTCACTTTTCCGGTGATATTTACAAGAGCCGTTTGATCTGTAATCTCCTTTTTTTTATTGTCTATTTTTCCCGTCTCTTTTGACAAGCTATTTTTGTACACCGACACTTGCCTTTCTACGACTGTATATCCCAACCCAGTATCTTTCAATACTATTTCTAAAATTTCCTGAATAGATTCCTTATCGACATGGAGGCTGGTTCTTTTAGCCAGCTCAACTTGTGCTTCATTTGTGATAAGAAAAACATAATCACTTTTTTTCTCTATCTCGGAAATGACCTCTTCAATGGTCACATTTTTCATATCCAACGAAAGCTCTGCTTGTTGGGAATAAACATTTTTTGCCGTCATGGAGAACAAGCAAAAGAAAAATAGTAGTACTGAAATCTTCATGATTTTAAAGAGCCTGTTGCATTTTTTAGATACAGGCAGGCAAGATTTAATTTTTTCACTCATATGATTAAAACTTTTATTTCCAATTTCATTGAATTTTAGTTCGCATAATTAATTGAGTACTAATTGTTGATTAATATCCACTTTAATCGGACAATATGACAGCATTGCCCGATTTTTATTTCATTCCACTTCTTTTTCATAGGCGTTTTATTTTTTAGTGATATAGATAATATTATTTTCTCTTCGATAAATTGTAGATGAAAGCACGGAAACAGATGTCATTACACTGTCTAAGTTATTCGAAAGGAATAGTTTTCCTGAACAAGTCTTGTCGTTGTATAGTTCCTCTGGAGTGCTCTCAAACTGAACATTATAATATCGCCCTATTTTTCTAAATATCTCAGATATAGGCGTTTCATCGAACTCCAATATTCCTCTTGTCCAGCTAATATATTTTGATACGTTGACTGTTTCTTTTAAAAAATCATTGTCAGCTACTTCTATTTTTTCATTGGCCAATAATTCTGCTCCAAATTTATCCTCCATTTCAATCTTTACTTTTCCCTCCACTAAAACAACTGTCTTTTTATTGTCATCCTCATAAGCTGAGATATTAAATGTAGTTCCCCGCACATGAATATCAAGATTCTGTGCATGTACCACAAATGGGAGTTCCGGATTATGTACAACATGAATAAAAATTTCACCATTCACATATATTTCTCTTTTATCTCCCATAAACTGAGAGGGGAAATCAAGCTGAGTACCCGAATTAAGCCAGACCTCTGTACCATCGGAGAGGGAAAGAGTCATTCTTTTACCATATGGAACAACTAACTTATTTAATTCGACTGATAGTAACGACAACTCTCTTGTCGATTCAACACTATCCGTCACCAGCGCTCTGCCATCTCCGCAGAGAGCAATATGCGATTTATGTGCAATATTGATTTTCTCTTTTCCAGAAATAAGATATATATCTTCAACAGGAAGCGCTTCTCCTATAATTATTTCTCTTCCCCAGAAGCCATTTGATTCCCTTTTCTCTTTACGGGTGAAGGATATGACAAACAAGGTAGCAATCGCAAACACGGCAACGATTGAGCTCACTCTTCTTATCAATTTGTATCTCTTATAACGAGACACATCTCTCCAAATAGCCAGATAAATACTCTTTTTATCTTTTTCTGACAATAAGCTCCGATTAATCTTCACTGCCTCAAACTGAGAAATAGCCTGTTGCATTTCTTTTTCAAGGTGCGGATTGTCTCTCAGGAAATTTCCCCAATATTCATCCATCTCTTCCGACCGAAAAAGTCTCCAGTTGATGAAATCCTCATCGATGAGGAAATTATAACCCTTCCTATTTTTCACAGATACACTTTTTATAATAATGACGAATCTTTCCCCCCGACGTGGACAAAAAAAAATAAAATATTTGAAATTTAACACTCTTAGACTACAATCATGGCATAAAATGACGCGAAAATAAGATCGATATCATAGTAAGTGCTTCCAAAAAATCCTTTTTATCAACCAGTTCTCGCAATTTTCCCATTGTCCTATACAATAATTTACGGGCTGACTCTTCGCGGATATTCATCATTTCTGATATTTCTTTATGCCCTAATCCTATCATATATTTCAGGTAGAGAATCTCACGTTGACTGCTGGTCAATCCGTTCAAAAGTGAAATTATTTTCTCTTTTACAATCTCAGTTCTTTCACTATCTATTATATTGTCCAGCACCGTTACCTGCAGGGCAAAAGATTCAGAAACTGCTTCAATAGACTCCTTTTTTATATCATTCCTGGATAAATCTATAAGACGGTGTTTAAATGATTTAAAAATATAAGCCGTAATATTTTTTATGTGGTTTAAATTATTTTTAGAGATATAGAGCTTGTAAAATACATCCTGAATAGCATCTTTGCAGATATCTTTTTGAAAACCTAAATTGATTCCATATGAGTACAAATCATCTACATGATTATTGTAGATAACGGAAAAAGAGGCTTCATCGCCTTTTTCTAAAAAACACTTCCAACTTAAATCAATAGAAACCATTTAATAAATGATGGATTATATTCACTTGGTATTGAATAACAAATTAACGCTATTTTTTCTTTATAGGCAAATTTTTGGTTACAAATTACTATTTTGGTTTTATCATGGCATTATAGAGATAGATATTTTTTATATCTAAAAAAGAAGGCGGATAACCTTCAATTCTCACTTTCAGTCATCCGCCTTCAATGCGCTTCAATATAATCTATGAAATGATTACATCATGCCGCCCATTCCACCGCCGCCCATAGGAGGCATTGGAGCTGGGTTATCTTCTTTCTTATCAGTAATTACACATTCGGTTGTAAGGAACATACCTGCAATAGATGCTGCATTTTCCAGCGCCACACGCGCCACTTTTGCAGGATCAATCACACCGGTTTCATACAGGTTTTCATATTGATCGGTACGGGCATTGTAACCAAAATCCTCTTTTCCTTCACGTACTTTCTGAGCCACTACGGCACCCTCTCTTCCGGCGTTTGATACTATCTGACGAAGCGGTTCTTCAATAGCACGTTTCACAATCTCGATACCGGTAGTTTCGTCTTCATTTTCACCCTTCATCCCATCAAGTGACTCAATAGCACGCACATAAGCCACTCCACCTCCTGGAACAGTACCTTCTTCAACAGCTGCCCGAGTAGCTGAAAGAGCGTCATCCACGCGGTCTTTCTTCTCTTTCATTTCCACTTCTGAGGGAGCACCCACATAAAGAACTGCTACCCCACCAGCCAATTTAGCCAAACGTTCCTGCAATTTTTCACGATCG
>LSQX01272424.1_pt2 | contig 10700 bp, 12 predicted proteins | sample 654561 | NCBI WGS metagenome assembly LSQX01 (sample SAMN04489861, study PRJNA283612) | anaerobic digester metagenome | isolation source: 4 biogas reactors fed with cattle manure at either 37C or 55C with and... | place: Denmark: Kongens Lyngby | collected 2014 | reverse complement strand
AACGTTACATGGCAAGCTTCAAGTACCCACAGTTAAACATACTTGAAGCCCCCTCAGCGGAGAGAATTCACCATCCACGAATTATTTTTATAAAGGCAACAATGAAAACACAAGAAATTATTCTATGGACGTTACTGTTGATCATAATAGACCAAGTCATTAAAATAATTATCAACAGCTATTTCTTGGAGAGCCATTTTGATATTATACCATCATTAATAGAATTAAAACCAACGTTTAACGATAAACACTCCTACTTTAACAGTTTGTTAAACCGTTATTCCAATTTAAATATCGGATTAGAAATTCATTTGAGCTTGTTTTTAATTGCCGAGATTGTAATTCTTACTCTATATAGTTTCTTCAGAAGTTTTTCAGACAATATAAAGCTTCTTGACATCGCCATCATTTTTCAAATGGCAGGAATGATTTGTGCATTAATTGGAAATTTAATATGGGAAAATGGGACTCTTGATTATATATATTTGAAACCATTATTTATTTTTGACTTAAAGGACTTATACATCAACTGCTTTGCTCTTATATTTCTTTTGTACGTTCATAAAAATAAGAATCAAATAAAAACAAAAAAGATAAAAGATATAGTTTTGTATCTCGAAAGTAATCTGAGAAAATAACCGATTAAATGGCAGTTAGAGAGAAGGTCTTAAAGCTGTCACGAAGTTGAAATACTAATTAAAAAACGATAACCATGGAACAAAAAGACTATTTACAGAGAGAAATTGAAAGAATAGGACTGATAATAAGTGCTATTCGCCAGAAACTTTTTGGTGGTAAAGAAAACTTAGCAATCACTATTGAGAAAAGAATGGATGCTATAAAAGAGATGTTATTTTACGAGATAAATTTTGACCTTGATAAATTTCTTGTCCTGGACATGGAAGAGTCAAAAAACTATGTAGATAAATTTGAAGGATTTAATGCCGAGAATATAGAACGTTTAGCAGAATGTATAGCTCAAATAGGCTTTAAATATGAATCTGACAAATCAAAGAACTATCTTAAAAAAGCACTTCATCTTTATGAACTTAGTGCTTCGAAGAGTAAAACTTACTCGTTTGAGCGTGAAAGAAATATAATGACCATAAAAAGCGTGCTATAATAGGCAGTTCAAAATACTGAGGATGATTAAAGATACAAAAGACATAGTTTATCGTATTCATCACTTATGGGACTTATAGTTTGGAGTGTAATGGCATTTGTTGTTGGAGGAATAGGTTTTTGGGGATATGAATATTTTGAACGAAAGAAACGTATCAAAAAACTCAAATCGAAAAAATATCCGCTTCGGTTGACAGGACTTCGTGTTCGTGAAAATATGGAATATTCCCTGTGGAAGTGTGAAAATTGAGAACATCATTTCGGTGGAACGTTCGTATAACCCTCTTTCGTCACCTGCGGCCTCTCTACATTTTTATTCGTGTTCCTGTCAAAAAGGGAATATGGCGTGTACAGGATTGGGACATATAGAAAAAGGAATTAACGATGTGCAGCTTAAGCATGATTCAATTGAAACTGAAAGACAAAAGGCCTACATACAACATGCGTCAAATAATGCAAAGTGTAGAAAACCATTAACTTTGAGAAGATAATATTTAGTATTAAGGTGTATTAGTATTAAGGCTAAAAAAACTATCTTTGAAAAAAAAGAATTATGGAACTTAAAATAATGACATCTGAATTGCTGAACCAATTTACATCAGTGGTGAATGAATCTCCATTAGAAAAATTGAATAATATGAAGAAGGTTGATATTCCAGTCGATTATTTTCAGTTTTATAAATCAGTATCTTCAGTTTACTCCTCTAAGATTGAAGGCGAAGACATCGATTTCGATAGCTTTTTCAAACACAAGTTTCTAAAAGTAAAGTTTAGAACTGATTACACGAAAAAAGCGGATGATTTATATGCTGCATATGATTTCATAGAAAACCAGAAGCTAACATTAAAAAACGTACAGAAAGCGCATTCAATCTTAAGTTCCAGTCTTCTGCCAAAAAGCCAGCAAGGCCTAATTCGAACAAATCCGATGTTTGTAATCAATAGTGATGACCGGATCGAGTATATAGCAGCCAGTCCTGAAATCGTAAAGACGGAGTTAAACAAGCTTCTTGACGATATTAAATTACTTATAAATACAGATTTAAATCCTTTTGAGGTCTTTTATTATGCTTCAATGTTCCATCTCGTATTCGTGAAAATTCATCCATTTCAAGACGGTAACGGACGTACAGCAAGATTGCTTGAAAAATGGTTTCTAATGGAAAAAATTGGGCAAAAGGCAACAGCCGTTCAATTAGAGAAAAATTATTATAAGCATCTTGAAGATTATTATGCAAATATCAGGAAATTGGGGCTGGAATATGAAGTTTTGGACTATAGAAAAAGTCTTGATTTTCTTTTGATGACAGTAAATGGAATGGAAGGGGAATAAAGATCGATATAAATTCACTTCTGACGATTTATTATTTCAAGTGTTTGCAGACAGAAACGATTTGCCAAAAGCTGAATACAAACAAGCAAGGGAACATTTTTTTTCAAAAGGACAGCCTTGTTTGCGCACTTCGCCATTGACGAAAACATACGGTTTCGGGATACACGGCGACAGTAATGGGAAGGTTGCACTTTATGGAATGGAGACTGAAGAGTATCAAAACTTTTTGGCTGACACGAAAATCAAGAAAGTAAAAGCAATGAAATCAAGTAAATAAACTGGAGTGAACTATGGAATTATCATCGAAAGCAAAAAATATTATTAGCCAGGTTAGCGATAAAACAACCAAGCTTGGCGACTTACGAAATATCGCTAAAGAAATAAAAATAGACCACGAATTAGCGATGCAGCTTTGGTCATCAAAACATTTTTTTGCCCGACAATTGGCAATCTTGATTATGGACAAAAAGCTTCTAACCGAAGAAGTGATTGACAAATTAGTTGCTGACATTGACCAACATGACGAAAACGAGAAACTTCAACTCATTGATTGGCTAATGGCAAACCAACTAACCAAGGACAAAAAGACAGTTGCACTAATAGAAGGTTGGGGAGACAGCCCATCTCCACTTAAAAGACGAGTATACTGGTATTATCAGGGTCGTTTGCGTTGGGTTGGAAAAATACAACCAAATAGTGAAGAGCTATTATCCGTAATCGAAAGACAAATTGAAAACGAAGAGCCTTATGTGCAATGGGCAATGAATTTTACCGCGGGTTGGATTGGCATATATGAAAAAAAATACCGAAATCGGTGTATTGTACTTGGAGAAAAAACGGGTCTATACAAAGGTAAGAAGGTTTCAAAAGGCTGTACTCCTGACTATTTGCCAGAGTTTATAGCTATTGAAAGCAACAAACGAAATCTATAATAAGATCCATCATCAACAAGCAATTGGTATGAGTACACTGCCTAAACCAATCACATTTTGGATCGTAATCGAAAATTTAGGCCTAATTTTTCGATTACGATCTAAATATTCAGTATATTTGTGGTAAAAGAGGGTATTGATGATAAAGAGGGATTTAAAAAACACGATTGTTTCTTCCTGTTTCACAGGGAAAATAATTCTATTGCTGGGAGCAAGGCAAGTCGGTAAAACAACACTACTGAAAGAGGTACTTAAGGAAATCGAAGAACCTTCCGTTTGGCTAAATGCCGACGAATCCGATATTTTAGAGGCGTTTAGTACAGCCGGTACAAGCACACAGCTCCTACAATTAATTGGTGTGAACAAGAAATTAGTAGTCATTGATGAAGCCCAGCAAATTCCAGATATTGGCAAAAAACTTAAATTAATATATGATACTTACCCGCATATACAAGTGATAGCCACTGGATCTTCATCCTTCGAATTACAAGACCGAATGAGTGAACCCCTTACAGGTCGAAAAAAAACGCTCCATCTATTCCCGATTAGCTATAAGGAGACAGTCGAAAATAGCTCAAAGATGGAAGCAAGAAGAATGCTTGACACACGTCTTGTCTATGGCCTCTATCCAGAGGTTGTTAATAATCCGGGACAAGAAAAAGAAATTCTCCTCGAGATAGCCAACAGCTATCTTTATAAGGATATTCTGAGATTAGAAAACGTACGAAAGCCCGTCCATATAGATAAACTGTTGCGAGCATTGGCTTTTCAGGTGGGGTCAGAAGTTAGTTACAATGAATTGTCACGCATCGTGGGAAACATTGATACAGCTACGGTTGAAAAATACTTGGACCTGTTAGAGAAGGCTTTTGTGGTATTTAAACTTCCGGCGTTTAGTCGTAATCTACGAAATGAGATCAAGAAAGGGAAAAAATATTATTTTTATGATAACGGCATCCGTAACGTATTGATGAACAACTTTTCAATACCTGATATGCGCACCGACAAAGGGGCATTATGGGAAAATTTCCTGATTTCTGAGCGAATAAAAAACAACCATTACCGCAAAAGAAACAGGAATATCTATTTTTGGCGAACCCACAATAAATCTGAAATCGATTATATTGAAGACGAAGATGGAGTTATCCATGCCTTTGAGATAAAATGGAAAGAAGAAAAAGTAAGATTTCCGGATTCTTTTCGTTCCGCTTATCCCGACCATACGACATCTGTTATTAGTCGCTCAAATTTTGAACCTTTCGTGGGTGTGTCGTATTCATAGACACCAACATGGAGTGCTTACTGAATAAACTTGAGGGTGAACCGTGTATTGCCGGGGGAAGAGGCCGCTTCGATGCTTCCCCCGTGATTTCTCATAGCTTTCCACCGCCTGCATAGCGTTCTTAATAAGGTTGATAAACAGTTGCGAGAGTTGCGCCTCGTCGGCCTCAATCCCCATATCGGGCGGTTCTATATCGAGATTAAATCGTATACGATGGAAATCAGGCTCGTTCTCCAGCAACAACAGCAAATGGGTGAACAGATCCTTTAGAACGACGGGCTTGAGTACCGGTTTCGACAAGCGGGTAAGTTTACGATAAGACTCCACGAACCGGACCAACCCCACCCCGCGCTCTTTGATCACCTCGAGGCCCTTCACGGTGTTTGCGATCGTCGTCTCGTCCACCGGCTTCGATCCCGTCGCTTTATTATCTGTCGCTTTATCATCGGACGACTCCCCCACTCTTTTCCCGCTCGGGACATAATACTTCAACAACGTCTCGCTCAATGAAGTGATCGGCGTGATAGAGTTCATGATCTCGTGAGTGAGCACACGAATCAACTTCTGCCACGACTCCAGTTCTTTGGCATCCAACTCGTTGCTAATATCATGGATAGAGATAACCCGAAGCGTGTTTCCTTGGTTCACAAACATAGTGGCTTGTAATGATACCCAAACCGGGCAGGATCGCGTACCACGACGAAGCGTGTATCAATAGGAATAGTACGCCCGAAAAAGCAATAAGAAAAACGAGATACAACGCTAATCGAAAGTAGGTATAATGGTGAAACATAGGCAATGGGCAATTAAGAATGAAAAATGAAGAATGGACAATAAGCCGTGAACTGTAAGGGGTTTGGGAATCTTGGAATTCTGGAATTACAACTCGTATTTTTTTATTTTGTTATACAGCGTTTGTCGGGTGATACCCAGTTGAGTGGCGACAGCGCTTAAATTTCCTTCGTGTTGACCGATGCTTGCTTCAATCATCTGTCGTTCCATCTCTTCCAACGTACACGCCGAGGCCTCCACCCGCGTATTCTCGGGAAAGATAAAGTTATGCCGTGTGAGGATATCCCCCTCACTAAGAATGACCGCCTTCTCCACCGCGTGCTGTAACTCCCGCACGTTGCCCGGCCAAGCGTACTGCTTCATCTTCCCCATCACTTCGTCGTCGAATTTGAGCTTCGGATTATTGTACTTCGTGCTATAAATACCCAGGAAAAAGTCGGCCAGCAACGGGATATCCGCCACTCGTTCCCGTAACGGCGGAATCTCTATCTGTATCGTGTTGATGCGGTACAACAAATCCTCCCGGAACTCCCCTTTCCGCACCAACGAATTTAGGTCGCTGTTGGTAGCACACACCAGGCGGATATCGATGGGAACCTTCTTGTTCGAACCCACTTTCACGATCTCCCTGTTTTGCAACGCGGCCAGTAATTTCGCCTGAAGGGGCAACGAGAGATTGGCGATCTCGTCCAAGAACAGCGTGCTTCCCTTCGCTATCTCAAACTTACCGGCACGATCCTCCTTGGCATCGGTGAACGCACCCTTCACGTGGCCGAACAGCTCGCTCTCGAAGAGTGTCTCCGACAGCGAACCCATGTCCACGCTCACCATCACCTCGTTCGCCCGCGACGATTGCCGATGCAGCTCCCGGGCAATCACCTCTTTTCCGGTCCCATTTTCCCCGGTAATAAGCACGTTGGCATCCGTTTTTGCCACTTTTGCCACAATCTCAAGCACCCTCATAAACCGCGGCGACTCCCCGATGATGACGGCCGGCTCCTTTTTCATCGCGGCTTTCAAGTTCTGCTCCTTTTCCTTGAGCGACTTCACCTCTTTGCGGGAATTCTGCAATTGAATAGCGGTGTTGATGGTCGCCACCAGCTTGCTGTTCTGCCATGGCTTCAACACGAAATCCACCGCCCCCTCTTTCACGGCACGAACCGCCAGCTCCACGTCACCGTACGCGGTAACCATGATCACCGAGTGGTTGGCATCATGCTCCAAGATCCGTTTAAGCCAGTAAAGCCCTTCGTTCCCGGTGTTGAAAGAGAAAATGGATTATTTCAAGTAAAATCCTTGGCAGTTGAATTTTGTTCATTATATTTGCATGTTCACGAAATTTGAACAAGAACAAAAAATGAACACAGTGGGAACAATAACAAACATAGAAAGAGATGTGGTAGATCAGGCTACCGCCAATTTAAAAAAAATCGGGTACTTGAATGACATTGAAGTTATAACATCCAAAACAGATTCATATGACTTTAATGTAACCATTGACGGGCACGGCTTTGCTTGCATGGTAAAGAATAGCGTGACTAAAAATAATTTCGGATTCGTATTGAGCCAGTTACAAGAAATTACCAGAAAAGAAAATCTACCAGTATTATTAATAACCAAACTCATATCTCCAAACTTAATGGATGAATTGCAAGCGAACAACATAAATACGCTCGACGTGTCGGGAAATACTTCAATCATCCATGATACGTTAAGAATCGTAATCAAGGGAGAGAAAAGTATACGCCAGCAAGCAACGCTTGCTACACCCGGACGGTTATTCAAGGATGCCGGTCTAAAGTTCTTATTTGGAATACTGACCAATCCCGACATGATCAACTACACGTACAGAGAGATGCAAGAGATTGTCGATGTATCGCTGGGTTCCATAACAAACAGCATGGAAGACATAGAGGAGAACGGTTTTCTAATAAAAAATGGAAACAAGCGAGTATTGAGTAGAAGGAAAGAAATTATAGACCGCTGGGTGATTGCATATAACGAAGCATTAAAACCAAAATTGTTTTTAACGAGAATGTCTTTCAATGATAATATCCCATGGCAGAGTGTTCAGCTTGCTGGAGACACTTACTGGGGAGGAGAACCGGCGTCCTATTTATTAAACGGTTTTTTGCTTCCAGAAGATTTCATGATATACACGAGAGAGAAAATAGGCCAACTTGTGCGAAGCGGTTTGCGGCCGGATGAAAGCGGAAATGTTTTCGTGTACAATAAATTCTGGAAATCAAACAATTCCAATATCCTTGTACCAAGATTACTCGTTTACGCGGATTTAATGGGCAGTGGCTATAATCGTAATATTGAAGCAGCACAAAAATTAGCAAAAGATGGTCTATAACGTATCCAGCAAGGACTTTTCCAATCCACTCTTGAAGACCCTGCTGGTGAAGCTCACTGATTTTTTCAACTCGAAGGGACTGAAGTTTTATGTCATAGGCGCGGCGGCAAGGGATATAATGATGCGTCAAATCTTAAATTGCAAACCAACGAGGATGACAACTGATCTTGACATCGCTATATCTATTCCGGATTGGGGCGTATACGACGAAATTAGTGAGGGATTGATGTCAATAGGGTTTGAAAAATCGAGGATGGAAACCCAGAAATTTTATTTTGGAGATTATGAACTTGATATTGTACCGTTCGGAGAAGTAGCCAAGGACAAGGATAACATATACTGGCCACCAGATGAAACGTTCATGATGTCTGTGAAGGGCTTCAACGAGATACTTGACGATATGGTTCGTGTAAACGTTGACGAGGAGTTTGATATCTACATAACATCCTTGAAGGGGCTGTTCCTTTTAAAATGGTACGCTTGGCTGGACAGGAATAATACCAAAACAAAAGACGCGGAGGATATGTGCCTTATTCTGCAGGAATACTTTAACATCCACGCTAAAGAATACGCTGTAAAAGGATATCATGATGAAGTTTTTGAGGAAGAGGATTTCGATATTTTCTCTGCTGGTGCAACCTGGTTAGCATACGATTTACTCCTGCTTTTAGATAAAAAGAGGGCGAACGAGTTAGCTGAGGAACTGACACGAGTGCTTGCCTCTGCCGAAGAGAGTCGTTTATTTGAACATATGACGATTCAAAACCGTAGTTTGAAATATGAAATTTTCCAAAAGGCAATCACGAGCATGAGAGATGTGTTTACGGCCTATGCGAAGGAGGAAACCAAATGAGATACATGGTTAGAGAATACTTTGCTGAAGGAAATCGAGGTCATTATGAAGATTGTTCCTTGGTGGAAAATATTTGGAATGATACGCTTCTTTGCATGATCGCCGACGGGATAGGCGGACTGAACCATGCTGCCGAGGCCGCTCGATTAGTCGTGAAAGAAATACACAAATACCTGTCAAGGGAGATACGTTACGAGATAGGAAACATCAAGTCACTATTATCCGCATCCATGGAAACCGCGAATGAACGCATTCTTCAAGAAAGGAGGAGATTATTTTGCAAAATGGGTGCGGCCGTCACTGTCCTCCTGTTTCACAAGGAGTTTGCTTATATTTCTTGGCTTGGAGATGTGCGGGTTTACCTGGTTCAAAATGAAAACATTTCGCTGCTCACTACAGATCATACCATTCAGACTACAGGGAACGATACTACAATAGAACAGCAAAGATACAATCACGTATTGACCCGTTGCGTAAAGGGGAGCGACATCATTGATGAGATTCCGTTTATTCAAACTAAAATTACTCCAGGGGATCGGTATATTCTATGTTCCGACGGATTCTATAACAACACCCGTCCAGAGCACGTTAAAACCCATACCGTGGAGCAGGTTATCATGGGAATAAAGGATCAAGAAGATGATTATTCCGCGATTGAAGTCCATTTCTTAGAATCTAGCCAGTCATAAAGATCCTCGTATGAATAATCCAATGGAAATTGGAAGTTTTTAATGCCAGTTTACGGATGTAAGTAGCGCATTGTTCTCTCGTTTATTTGGCATTAAATCGATAACCAAGTCCCATCATCAGATTATTCGGCTCTTTAAAACGATAGAGCTGATAGCCCGTGTGGAGAAACATTTTATTTGAAATGTTGGTCTTTAGTACAACTATTTGATAAAATGAGTTCGTATCGTCTCCCTTGCACAAGAAGTTTTTCCCAATACCCAGGTTAATTGAGAAGATGGGCATGACAATTTCCCCACGCAATGAGAGCCCGGCCGAAAACTGTTCCCTGAAAGAAGGCCTGTAGAATCTAAGTTCTTGAGGATCGGAGGGAATGTATGTATTGGCTATATGACTGCCGATGTTGGCGCTTTCATCATACTGCAGATCAAGAGAAACACCGGCTCGAAAATAGTTACTAAAATGATACAATGGATTGAGGTTTAGGCCTGCAATCGCGAACGAGCCCGGCACGAGCATCGGGTTTTGATTTTCAGGAAAGACACCTTTTTTCCGCGTGGCACCATAAACAATGAGATCATAGGTAATATATGAATTCAACGCGTGATTCCTGAATGGAGGATAGGTGAATGTGTTTTCTCTGTCGTTTCCAAAAAAGTGCGCGACACCTATGGAGGCGCCCATTGTATTCACCCCCGCGTTGGGATAACTGGTATTGCCATTGGAATAGTGTGTCATCCCCACCCCGCCACGTAGGCTGGTGTTTGATGTGATCTGCCAGTTTAACAGAAACCCGAGGTTGATATAGGCGTTGGTGTTGGAGCCGACAACCCTGTTGAGCGGATTTTTCTCTTCGTCATACTTCTTCCAGCCGAACGCGGCTCCAAAGTTCCATTCATAATCGAACGACAAGTTGGGAGAAATGCTTGCTATTCTTGACGTTTGGAAGAGATAAACATTGATGGGATTTCCCAGTTCGGAAGAGTTGAAGAAGGTATTGTAAGCAATTCCGATACCTTGTATGGCGTGAGGATTTTCCTTGCCCAGTGATGTGTTGTCAGAGAACTTGAAACCATATTTTAGATGACCCGAAAGAGTAGAGTTTATTCTCTGTTCTGCACGGTTGGAGCCTTTAAAGAATTCATGAGTAGGGAATACATATCCCGGCCTAAAATCGACGCCAATCATGTGTGTGAATTTTGATGACGTGGAGTCGCTGGTATCGGCAAAAGAATTTACAGAGACGAATAGCAATAACAGGATGCACATTCTCATTTTCATTCGACACTTGTTTTTAAGATAAGATAACCCGTGGGACGCCTACTGGTGAGTTCTCCCGA
>LSQX01101400.1_pt10 | contig 10701 bp, 10 predicted proteins | sample 654561 | NCBI WGS metagenome assembly LSQX01 (sample SAMN04489861, study PRJNA283612) | anaerobic digester metagenome | isolation source: 4 biogas reactors fed with cattle manure at either 37C or 55C with and... | place: Denmark: Kongens Lyngby | collected 2014 | reverse complement strand
GGCTGCTCACCGTGCAGCCGGTCACCGTAGGTAGACTCCATCACCACATAATCAGCCCGTTTGAGGTACTCAGGGTCCTTGATGATGGGCTGGTTGATGTTGCCGATATCTCCCGAAAACACAATACTGCGGCTTTCTTCACCCTCAGTGATATCCAGCGTTGCACTGGCAGATCCCAGAAGATGGCCCGCATCCGTAAATACAAGTGTGACATTGTCCAGGATTTGGACTGATTCTTTGTAGGCGGCTGTCTTAAACTGCTTGAGCACACCATCAGCATCCTGGCTTGTGTAGATAGGCACATAAGGCTCTTTCCCTGAGCGTTTGGCTTTCCGATTGCGCCACTCCGCCTCAGACTCCTGAATATGCGCAGAGTCTCTGAGCATGATGTCACACAGCGAAGCGGTAGCCTTTGTCGCATAAACAGGCCCGCGGAAACCTTCTTTGTATAGCCTGGGAATCATACCGCTGTGGTCAATGTGCGCATGGGTCAGCACAACGCACTCTATCTCGCCCGCCGAAACAGGCAGTTCCTGGTTCTCATAGGTGTCATGGCCTTGCTCCATACCGCAATCGATGAGGATGTTTTTTCCTTTTGTGCTCAGCAGGTACCGGCTGCCTGTGACTTCACGTGCTGCGCCTAAAAAACATAGATCCATTAATGAACCACCTCCAAATTTATCTCTTGAGATTTTCCTGCTGAATACATTTTGTAAAACTTGCTGTATACACCACGTTTAGCCATCAGCTGCTCATGGGTTCCGTTTTCTTCCAAGCCATTTTCTGTCAGTACCCAAATCACATCCGCATTGCGGATGGTGGTCAGCCTGTGGGCGATTGTAAGGGTTGTCCGGCCTTTCGCGAGCTCTTCCAATGATTTTTGCACCAGCCGCTCAGATTCGTTGTCAAGAGCACTCGTTGCCTCATCCAGCAGAAGGATGGGCGGATCCTTCAAGAAGACGCGCGCAATTGAGATGCGCTGTTTTTGTCCGCCTGACAATTTGACACCCCGTTCACCCACGTGGGTATCGTATCCCTCGGGCAGTGCCGTGATAAAGTCATGGGCACCTGCCAGTTGTGCAGCCTTCATGACTGCATCCTTACTCGCCCCGGGTTTCCCGTATATAATATTATCCAGTACTGTTCCTGAAAAGAGATAAACATCCTGCTGCACCATGCCGATGTTATCACGCAGGCTTTTGAGCTGCAAACCTTTGATATCCTGCCCGTCAATCAGGATGCGGCCCTCGCTCACATCATAGAATCGCGGAATCAGGTTGCACATGGTGGTTTTCCCCGAACCGCTGGGTCCAACCAGGGCAATGTTTTGCCCTGCCGGCACAACCAGGTTCGTGTGGCTTAAGACTTCCTCATCCTGCGCATCCGCGTAGTGGAAGCTGACATCTTCAAAGCGAATCTCGCCTTTGACATTTGCCAGGGGTTTAGCGCCGGGGTTATCCTTTATTTCAAGTGGCGCATCCATAATTTCGACAAAACGCTCAATGCCTGTCACACCTTTTTGGAACTGCTCGGTAAACTCTACCAGCCGCCTGACAGCTGCCAGCAACATATTGACATACAGAAGATAGCTTAAGAACTGCCCTGTTGTGATGCGGCCATTGGCCATGAACAATGCCCCTGCAACCACGACTGTGATGTTCATCAGGCCATCCATCAGCCGGGTTGTAATGTGAAAGCCAGCCATCACCCTGTATTGTTTTTTCTTGAGCTCAAGAAAGGTTTGGTTGCTGCGGCTGAACTTCAAGTTTTCGATTTCTTCGTTGGCAAAGCTCTGAACCACCCGCATTCCCAGCAGGCTGTCTTCTGTTTGGGCGTTAATTTCACCCAGCTGCCAGCGGCAGTCGCTGAAAGTGCGCCTGAGCCTGCCGCTGAAAAAATACGTCGTCAGGAGCAGGAAAGGCAACATCAGGAAAATTAAAAGTGTCAGCGGCACATTGACTGTCATCAGAATAATAAAGGTGACGCCAATCTTCAGGAAGGCAATGACGAATTCTTCCGGGCAATGGTGTGAAAACTCGGTGATGTCGAATAAATCACTTGTCATCCGGCTCATGATTTGTCCGATTTTGGTGTTGTTATAAAAAGAGAAGCTCAGCTGCTGGAGATGAGAAAATAAATCACTGCGCATATCTGTCTCTATCTTGGCGCCCATGATATGTCCCATAGACTGCATATAGTAGAATGCCCCGGCATCTACCAGACGCAGCCCCACATAAATGAGGGCAGGCCGAAGGATAAAAGCCCAGGTTAGGCCGCTTGGGTCCTTGACTGCCTGATCGGTCACCATGGCAACAATCAGGGGGAAGACCAGTTCACACACTGTGGTCAGCATGGCGCAAATCAGATCAAATACAAGCACCTTTGTATGTTTTTTGTAATAAGGTATAAAACGGCGGACATTGTAGCCCACACTGTTTTTGTATCTGCTTTGCATCGTGTAACTCCTTGGTTTCTAATTTATTTTGGGACAGCCAGGATAAAACCCGCCAAAGCATCATCATCTGACATGTTCTCAGGAACTTCAATAACAAAAGCCGCTAGGTCAGTGGACAGGTAATAGTAGGATTTTGCGTCTTGCACAGCGTGCAGGAGAGGGTAGCTCATCAGTGTTTTGTCACTTTGAGAAAAAACAAGCTCTGTCTCTCTGAGCATGGGAGCAGCAGAGGAGGGGCGCACACCACGCACAGTTCTCTGCCCATCACTGGCTTGAAGCAGACGTACATAGTATCCATGATAGCTACCGTCTGCCACTTCGCCGCTGATGAGCTCCTCGGGAAGGGGCAGTGCCACCCCCATGGCAGATGCCAGATCCGCAGGCTGGTTGCTGACAGTTGTGCCCTGCGCTTTGAAAATTGTATTTTCTGAGGCCACAACCCACCTATCGGTGCCCTTTGTTGCTTCATCTTCACGCAAAAGCGCATAGAGGTAAAAGGCAGTCATCAGGATAAGCGCCAGGATGAGTGCAGCCAGTTTTTTCATCATGCCAGTGCTGCACAGATTTGGGCACCCAGCAGTTTATCCAGATCTTTGGTGTCACTGTTCATTTGGCTCTGGTAGGCTTTGTAAAAACTTCTGGCCACCAAGCGCTGCTGCTGCTCATCCAGAAAAGGAGAGCTCAGCGCATTGCGGATAATATCAGCCGCGGGAACTGCAAAATAACTATGCATCTGAGATTTGACAGAGAAACCGAAGACACGGGGAGCATGGCTTGAATCGCCCTGGACAAAAATATGCATGTACTCCTCAGAAAGTTCTTTTAAATACCTTTCCAGGAAAGCCTGTTTATGATCAGCCAGCCTGAGGCAATATTGAAGCCGTTTATCGCAGAACAGCTCCTGTGCCTGGAGCCTGAGCTCGTCTTCTGTGTATTTTTCGGGATGTTCAAATCCATTGAGCAGATAGCTTTTAATCAGGGAATATTCTGCCGGATACTTTTCTCTTTCATGAAGACGCCCCAGCAGCAAGAGTGCGAGCTGCACCTCCAGGCTTTCAGGCGCCATAATTTCCGCTCGTTCCAGACAGGCATAAGCGTAGACCGGGTTTTTGGAGATTTTTGCTTCGTGCAGCAGTTCCATAACACTCATATCATTAGGCACATGCGGGGTGCTCTTTTTTTCAAACCAAGGCATATTGTCCTCCCTTGCGGTGAAAGCGTTTTTACATAGACACGCAAGAATATAATACCACAATCAAATTGCCGATGCTACTTGACTTAGATTCACTTCATGATTATGATATGGGTGCTGTGGGGATATTCTGCAGCAGGGGCGCTGGCTGGAGCCGGCTGAGATCGGGAGCTTCCCGGAACCCTTATACCTGATCCGGATAATGCCGGCGTAGGAAAAGCATCTTGATTTCTTCCGCTTTGCCTCCGGCAGGGCGGTTTTTTTGTTTGTCATAAAGAAGGAGGAAAATAAATGACCGTATCAACCCGCAGGATGGTGGAAAGTGCTATCCTCATTGCCATTGGAACAGTCCTCAGTATTTTGTCTTTTCAAGGCCCCTGGGCTCTTGGAGGCAGCATCACGATTTGTGCCATGCTGCCGCTGGTGTTCGTTGCCTGGCGGCATGGGACGAAATGGGGCTTGTTCTCTGCTTTTATATTCTCTCTGCTGCAGCTGATTCTGGGTTTTAAGAATATCGGTTATGGTCGCAACGCCGGTGAAGTGATTCTGATTGCGCTTCTTGATTACATCCTTGCTTATACTGTTATCGGGTTATCCGGCTTGTTCAAAGGCAAGTTCAAAGACCAGCGTGCAGCGCTTTTAACAGGCATTGTATTTACCTTTATCCTGCGTTATCTCTTTCATTTCTTTTCCGGCTGGCTCATCTGGGAAGCCCTATGGCCTAATGATCAGGGCTTTACGGCACCTTTGTGGTCTCTGGCATATAATGGCAGCTACATGGTGCCTGAAATCATTATCACTTCGATTGTCGCCTGGCTGAGTTATAAACCCATGAAGAAGTACTGGCTTGGAGAAGATTTGGTAAAAAGATAAAGTTTTTTGAAAAGACGATTGACTACTCGGCTGGCAAAAGACCTATTCCACATATTTCTTCTTAGAAGTTTCAAAAACCCCGATCAGAGAATTGTCTGATCGGGGTTTTGAAATACAGTTACTATCAGCCTTTGGGGCCGGCGTCAATTACTTCCTGGGGCATTTTTTTATATTTGGTAAAGTTATTGCGGAACAGCTCTGCAAGTTTATGAGCAGTCGCTTTATAAGCATCCTTGTCTTGCCACATTTTTTCAGGAATCAATACTTCGTTTGGCACATCAGGGCAGCTTGTGGGCACCATGACGTTGAAAATCTCGTCGCGCACAAATTCGCTTTTCTCAAGTTCGCCATTAAGGCAGGCTGTGATCATAGCGCGGGTGAGGGGCAGTTTCATGCGGTTGCCGCCTTTGCCGTAGCTGCCGCCTGACCAGCCTGTATTGACCAGGTAGACGTTTGATTTGTGAACATCGATCCTTTCACCCAAAAGCTGTGCATAGCGTGCTGCAGGCAGTGGAAGGAAAGGCGCTCCAAAACAGGTAGAGAAAGTGGCCTGTGGCTCGGTGATGCCGCGCTCAGTGCCGGCAAGTTTGGCTGTATAGCCGCTGACATAGTGGTACATGGCACTGTTGCGCTCGAGTTTGCTGACGGGGGGGAGGACACCAAAGGCATCTGCTGTTAGGAAGATAACGGTCTTGGGATGGCCGCCCACACCGGGGATTTGCACATTCTCAATAAAATCTACTGGGTAGGCCGCACGGGTATTCTCAGTCAGGCTGCCGTCGTTAAAGTCGAGTACACGGGTATCTTCGTCCATGACGACGTTTTCAACCAAACTGCCAAAGCGGATGGCATTCCAGATGTCAGGCTCATGCTCCTGGGAGAGGTTGATGCACTTGGCATAGCAGCCGCCTTCGATGTTAAAGATGCCTTTGTCGCTCCAGCCGTGTTCGTCATCGCCAATCAGCTTGCGGTTGGGGTCGGCAGACAGGGTTGTTTTGCCTGTGCCTGAGAGGCCAAAGAACAAAGCGCTGTCGCCTTCTTTTCCGATGTTGGCTGAGCAGTGCATACTGAATACTTCTTGCTTGGGCAGGATATAGTTCATCACGCTGAACACGCTTTTTTTAATCTCGCCGGCATACTGACTGCCGCAGATGACCACCATTTTGCGCTCAAAGCTCACAAGGATTGCGGCTTCAGAGTTGACGCCGTCAATTTCCGGTATGCAGTGCAAGCCGGGTACTGCGATGACAGTAAAGTCCGGGGTATAGTTTGCCAGTTCATCCTGGGTTGGGCGAAGCAGCGCCTGGTGTATAAACAAGTTCTGACTGGCCAGTTCATTGATGATGCGGAAATTTTTGCGGTAGCTTGGGTCTGCACCGGCAAAGCCGTCAAAGACAAAAATCTCGCGATTTTGCAGATAAGCACAGGCCTTGCGGTAGATGGCATCGAACTTCTCTTCGCTGATGGCCACATTCACCTTGCCCCAGGAAATTTCATCATGAATGGAAGGTTCATCGACGATAAAGCGGTCATCCGGGCTTCGGCCGGTGTATTTGCCGGTGTCCACAACCAGAGCACCGTTTTCACTCAGCTTTCCTTCGCAGCGTCTGAGGGAATGCTCCACCAATTCGGCGGGGGTTAGGTTGTGATGGATGGCATCTGCTTGGATGATGCCAAGATAATCCAGTTTAAGTTCTGACATTCGAGCCTCCTATTAGTTGTTTTTGAAGCAGAAGATAGCACAAGGCAAGGGATATATGTGCCGTAGGAAACGATATCCCACAAGTTTACCTATATTCTATCATTTCAACACAAAACTTCTTTTTCCTGCTCAAAGGTTAAAAGTTCTTTTGTTTATTTATCAGAGTCATAATAAAGAGTATCCAGTCTCTTGTCTTTGTCCTTTGAACCTACACCGGACAAAACAACTATGATATAATATCGGCATTCGGAGGTGTGAACATGCAAGATCATCTGGGGCACAGACAAAGGCTGCGAGAACGTTTTGACCGAGCCGGCCTTGATGGCTTTGCCCCGCATGAAGCGCTTGAGCTTCTTCTATGCTACGCCATACCCCGGCGTGATACCAAGCCCATATCCAAAGCCTTGCTGGCCCGTTTTGGCTCCATCAGCCGTGTCCTCGCCGCTTCCAAAGAAGATTTGTGTGAGGTGAGCGGCATTGGTCAAAGTGCTGCCGGGCTCATTAACCTGATGCTGCCCCTGATGCGTCTTTATGGTCAAGATCAGGCAGAGCAAGCACTGCGCCTTGACAGCCTGGATAGCCGGCTTGACTATTGCCGTGCTATGTTTATTGGGGAGACCTTTGAACATCTATATGTGCTGGCACTCGATGCAAAAGACAGCTTGCTGCTGAAAACTTTGATTTCCAGCGGTGATGAAGGCGAAACAGCTGTTTATCCGCGCCTGATTGTTGCGGCGCTTTTGCGCGCCGGGGCCAAGGGAGCCATTTTATGTCATAATCATCCGGATGGTGATTCAAAACCATCAAAAGCAGACATCGCAATGACCAAAGCTCTGCAGGCCCTGCTGCTGCCCCTGGGCATCCTGCTGCGTGATCATGTGATTGTCGCGAATAGTTCTTACTATAGCTTTTCTCAGAACGGATTAATAAATTAAGGAGAGAATCATCCATGGCAAGAAGAAAGAAAAGAAGAGGTCCGATCATGATACTGATAAAACTTGTTTTCACCTTGGCGGTGCTGTTTGTCCTGGCATTTGCCTTCCTCTTTGGTTTCCTGCTGGTCCGCGAACGCGGCATACCATCCCCAAAGCCTTCCCAGGCTATGATTGTTCTAGGTGCCCAGGTTACTCCTGATGGGGAGCCGTCAAAGCAGCTGGAGCTGCGGCTGATGGAGGCCCTGAAACAATACAAGGAACATAACATGCCCATCGTTGTCAGCGGCGCGCAGGGGAATGATGAACCTGCAACCGAAGCCTCGGTCATGAAAGTGTGGTTAGAAAAATATGATGTGCCTGCACAGTATATTTTGGTCGAGGACAAATCATTTAACAGCCAACAAAATATTGAAAATGCCATCAAGCTGCTGCCTGAGGGCACGAAAGATGTTTTGATTATTACAAGTGATTATCATTTGCCCCGTGCCATGCAGATAGCGAAAGACCTGGGGCTGTCACCCTCAGGCGTGGGTAGTCCCATTTTGCCTGAATACTGGGTTAAAAATCATGTCAGGGAAACCATGGCCTGGGGTAAATATTATATGAACAAGTTTCTGCCCTTTATTCCCACTGAATAAACCTGTGTTTACTGCAGCATCTCATGCGCAAGGCAGCTTCCTATAAGCGGCAGACGCTTTTGTGGGTCGCCCAATATCCACATCAGTTTGGTCAGGGCAGCTTCTGTTGTCATATCATGGGCGCCATAGATTGACCCCTTTAGGACATTTCTGCCGACTTCATACACTGAGAAGTCGGCCTTTTCATACAGACACTGTGTCGTGACGAAAGTCAGGATATTATTTTCGCTGAGCATATCCAGGCTTTCTATCAAGTTTCTCCTGATATAATGCAGGCCGCCAAGCCCGAAAGCCTCAATGACAAGGCCTTTGTAACCTGCCGTGATAATGTGCCGGAATATTTCAGGGTTGGTGCCCGGCATCAATTTGAGCAAAAATACCCGGGGGTCAATGGTTAAATCTTCATCATGTATGATGATACCTTCTCGAATTTTAAGGCAAGCCTCGCTTTTGTTCATATGCAGTCCGTCAGCATCAAAGTAACCAACAGCCGGTGCATTGATGCTGTCAAAGGCATCAAAGCCCAGCGTCCGCATTTTGACCGCACGCGTGCCAAAGATCAGCTTGTGCTGAAAACAGACATAAACACCCGGCGCAGCCTGAGCAGCTGCGCTGAAAGCTTCCATCAGGTTGCCGGGGGCATCGCTCAGCGGGTGTCTGATGGGCAGTTGACTGCCTGTCAGCACCACAGGAATATTTAGACCCTGCAGCATAAAGCTGAGCGCCGATGCCGTATAGGCCATGGTATCGGTACCATGGGTGATGACGATGCCGTCACAATTTTGGGCAGCCTGGGTAACTGCGTGCGCAAGAATCTGCCATTCTTCGGGCTGTATGTTGCTGGAGTCCAGCGAAAAGACGTCGTTTACCCAAATGTCTGCCTGATTGGAAAGGCCGGGGCAGGCGGCCAGAATATCTTCCGCCCGCATAGCAGGTGCAAGGCCTGTGGCTGTTTGCAGGCTGGCAATGGTTCCTCCTGTGGCGAGCAGCGCTAATTTGGGCAGCATAACAATCTCCTTATTGTCTGTTTTTATAATGATTGAAGATTAGCATGATTCTCTTGTCCTGTCAAAGAAAAACATAGCTTTTTACTTGCTGTGACTGAGTACACTCTATTTGCTTTCAGCACACGAGGCTTGTATAATTAAATCAAAATTATCCGACAAAGAAGGAGCAAGCATGAGCGATCACGACCTGTATGCCTCACCTTTTTCAAAGCGCTATGCCAGCCTGCAAATGCAAGCATTATTTTCAGATAACCACAAGTTTCAGTTATGGCGTCAGCTTTGGGTCTATCTGGCACAGGCCGAGCAGCAGCTGGGCCTTCCTATCCGCGATGAGCAGATTGCACAGATGCAGAAAAACATAGAGAACATTGACTATGATATTGCTGGCGCCTATGAAGCCCAGCTGCGTCATGATGTCATGGCGCATGTGCATACCTTTGGTGATGCAGCACCCTTGGCAAAACCCATCATCCATCTGGGAGCAACCAGCTGTTATGTAGGTGACAACGCGGACATTATCATCATGAAAGAAGCCATGCAGCTGGTTCTTTCAAGGCTGGCTCAGACTGCCTGGGCGCTCTATCATTTTGCTCAGGAGTATAAAGCGGTTCCCACACTTGGCTACACACATTTTCAGGCAGCACAGCCGGTGACGGTTGGCAAGCGCGCTGCGCTTTGGTTGTCCGATATCATTGACGACATCAGGCAGGTTGAAGACTTTTTGAAAGATTTGAGACCTCTTGGTTCCAAAGGGACTACGGGTACACAGGCGTCTTTTCTTGAGCTGTTTAATGGGGATTATGACAAGGTGAGGCAGCTTGATCTGCTGGTATCGCAAAAAATGGGCTTTGATATGCCTGTGCCGGTATCCGGTCAGACTTATTCGCGCAAGGTTGACAGCAGGTGTTTGAATATCCTCTCACAGATTGCACAGAGCGCTCATAAGTTTTCCAATGATATTCGGCTTTTGGCTCATTTAAAAGAGATAGAGGAGCCCTTTGAATCAAAGCAAATAGGGTCTTCTGCCATGGCTTACAAGCGCAACCCGATGCGAAGTGAGCGGATGGCTGCACTTTCCCGCTTTTTAATTGCCAATCAGCAAAATGCTGCCATGACAGCGGCCGAGCAGTGGCTGGAGCGCACGCTTGATGATAGCGCAAACCGTAGGATTGCCATTGCCGAGGGATTTTTAGCAGCTGATGGCCTGCTGATGCTCTACCACAACGTGGCAAGCGGCCTTGTCGTTTATCCCAAAATGGCCCATAAGCACTTGATGGAAGAACTGCCCTTTATGGCCAGCGAAAACATTCTGATGGATGCCGTGAAGCTGGGCGGTGACCGTCAGGATTTACATGAACGAATCCGTATACACTCCCAGGAGGCTGCCAATCAGGTCAAACTTCATGGTAAAACCAATGATTTGATCCGTCGCATCGCAGACGATCCTGCTTTTCAGATAGATATGGAAAGCCTTGTGAAAACACTGTCGCCCGAAAATTACATCGGCTGCGCTGTCATGCAGGTGGATGATTATTTGAAGGGTGAAGCAAAGGATGTCTTAGATAAATATATGAATGCTGCCCAAACGGGGGAAAAGATCGAAGTCTGATAAATCACAGGAAGCTTTTTAGAGGCAGACCATCAAGCTCAATGCTGATGGGGCGACTGATCCCTGTATTGCTTTGGTGTGAGGCTCTGGAACTGTTTAAATACTTTTGTAAAGGCGCTCTGGGAAGAGAACTGAAAGTATCCTGCGATATCTGTAATAGGGTAATGACTGAATCGAAGGAAACGGCAAGCTTCCTGTACACGTCTTTTTTGTATATAGCGCGTGATGGTCTCACCCGTTTCTTTCTTGAATAGAACACTTAAATAATCCGGGTGGATGAATACCTGGGC
>LSQX01384663.1_pt1 | contig 10702 bp, 8 predicted proteins | sample 654561 | NCBI WGS metagenome assembly LSQX01 (sample SAMN04489861, study PRJNA283612) | anaerobic digester metagenome | isolation source: 4 biogas reactors fed with cattle manure at either 37C or 55C with and... | place: Denmark: Kongens Lyngby | collected 2014 | reverse complement strand
GCTATTAATATCATAATAAATGTCAGCCCCCTATAATGCCCTGCCTAGCCCACTAAAGGGGGAATTTAGGGGGCGAGCTAGTTTTATTTATTTAAAATATTTTTATGTCGTTTTTTATCAAAATCTATTAAATGAGTTTCTTACTCCCCCTTCAGGAGGGTGGGGGCAAGGTTCATTTTTCACAATTTAATATATATTTTTTTCTTATAGAGATAATACCCAAATATCCAGTTGAATCCCACAAAGAGCAATGCAAAAATCAATGACCCGGGATAATCTCCGAATAAAGGCTGCAACATTTCACTGTAAATATACCCTTTCAGATTGGTTTTTTCAGCTCCGGGATATAGAATTATGTTACCAATGACAATGGAAAATACAGCGGCTAATGTGTACATAAACAGCGGATTAATCCCAAACACCTCAAAAAACCGAGTCCACGTTTTCTTCCCTTTCACATCAATAATCCAAATCAGCAACGCCAAAAGTGTCGAACCTAATCCGGTGGTAACCAAAACAAATGAAGGACTCCAGATCTTCTTGTTTATCGGCAAGCCGTAGTTCAGCAAAAATCCGCTGAACGTTAAAATTGCACCAACAATAAAAAGCCGTTCAATTTTTTGATGAATATCGACCGTTTCCATCGTTATTTTTCCGATATAAAAACCAAGCAGTACATGAGCGATTGCTGGAATCGTGCTTAAAACACCTTCCGGTTCGATCCCGTTATCGTTGTACATATGCGCCTCGCCGAGTATTTTGTAATCGACGATAGAAAGAATATTAGTCGTGTTGTATTCGTAACCATTGCCAAGTAAAAGAAGTATGCTGTATCCGATAAGTAAAATCGCAATCAACCGGGGTACATACTTATGCTTCATCGTCACGATTATCAATGATCCGATTCCGTAACAAATTGCCAATCTTGGTATTACACCTAAAATCCGTATCTTGTCGAAATTCCACACGGACATCCCCAATCGCTGAAAAAATGGTAATTCGGTTAACGCCGCACTGTTGAAATTCCGGCATGTCAGTGAAAACCAAGCTATTCCTAATCCGACAAGATAAAGTAATATCGTTCTTTTCAAGATTTTTTTAATTGACGGTGCAGACGCGTCAAAATTGAATTTTTGCAAGGCGATAAACATCGAGATCCCCATGATTGTCATAAAAAACGGGAAAACCAAGTCAGTCGGAGTCAATCCATTCCAGGCTGCATGTCCGAGCGGCACGTACACTTTGCTCCAAGACCCGGGATTATTCACCAAGATCATACCCGCAATGGTAATTCCCCGCAGAATGTCAAGCGCGAGAATTCTTTTGTTTGCTGTATTTTTCATTTCGACAACTATAAACTTTTTTACTGTAAACTAACACGTGATCGACGTTAGAAAACAATAAAAAGGATAGCATAATGCTGAATCATTTATAAAATCAGCTCTTGACGGATAATCATTATATTTTATTACTAAATGGCGACATTCTTGTCGCCACTCACGATAACTTACAGACGCCAAAATTCCCCGTTTAGGAATTGAGGGAAATCCTGCTTCCCGGATAATAATGCGCCAAAATCTCCCGATACGAATAGCCTTCGTCCGCCATCACGGACGCGCCGATTTGGCAGAGTCCCACACCATGCCCCCACCCGGCTCCGGTAAAGGTAAATTTGGTCGGGATATCTTTCCCTTCCGACAATTCTTTGTCAATTACAAAAGCCGAGCTGTACAGGTGACTTTCTGACAGTGTACGTCTGATTTCCAATTCTTTACCGATAATACGCGTGTTTTTTGTTCCAACAATTTTTAGTTGGATTAATCTTCCTGAAGTTCCTCGTTCAATAGGTTCTAAATCAATGATTTCGCCATAATCAATCCCGCTACGCTTGCGTATCAATGCCGAAAGTTCACTTTGCGAATATTCCACTTTCCAGCGGTAAAAATCGGTTGTTTCTTGGTCGTAATTGTTGAGAACTTGCGAAAGAATTTGCTTGTCTTTCGTGTTGCAAAAAGCCTTGGGCGACGATCTAATCCACTTTTCGGCTTCCGCTTCATCGGTCAAATCAGGCACGGATGTGTCTAATTTATAATCCCTTGCCTTTCTCAGATACGGATAACGCACATCCGCCCAGCAGTTTTGAAATTCCTCCATCACGCCACCGCAACATTTGGAAAACCGCGCGTCGCAAATGGCGCCGTTGTACATCAACACTTCTCCGCGAGTAGCCTCCACAGCCCGTTGCACCATTTCGGTTGAAGCGCGCGTAATGCCCTGATAACGTTGACAATGATCGTCGGCGCATACATCGAAGTTGGTGTGGGCGTCGCGTTCGTACCAGATAAGCCTGCCCCCTAACCCCCTAAAGGGGGGATTGTGGTGAGTAAGCTCAAGTTTTATACTATCAAGAACATTATCTATATTAAAAAGTACTTCTTCATTTGTAAAGCGAATAACTTTGAAACCGTGCTTATTTAATAATTGTGTCCGAAGTTTATCATATTCCTGAATATCAGGTTCATTATGATACTTTCCATCCACTTCTACAACTAATTTTTTACTTAAACAAACAAAATCAGCAATGCAATCATCGATAATATGTTGTCGTCTAAATTTATATCCATCTAATTTTTTCCCTTTAAGATTTTCCCAAAGGAAGTTTTCCGCATCTGTTGGATTGTGCCTATTTTTTAGAGCTAATTCCTTTAATCGAGAGTATAACGGTGGATAAGCACTCTTAACTCCCCCTTTAGGGGGCTGGGGGGCTGGTTTGTGAGGGGCTTTGACCCAACTCCTGGAAATCACCGCGTGTGCTTTCAGCAATTCTTCGGAACTTGTGGCGCTCATTTCCGACGAAATAACGCTGACTAAATAATCTTCTACCGAAATAATATTAATTGCCGTCAGTTTTTCATCTTCAACAATAATTTTTAACCCGCCCTTAAAACGCTGATTTTCTTTTCGTTCCCAGTGAAAATTGATACCGATTGTAACGTCTATTAACTCAAAAGTATCGGTTTCTTCTTGTTGCGTGCTGAAAATCAATTCTTGCCCCCCAACCCCCTGAAGGAGGAGTTTTTGGAAGTCTTCAAAGTGGACAGACTGTTTACCGGTAACTTCAATTCCGTTACACAGAAACGTACCGAATAGTTCAAATTCGATTTTCGTTGCGGAAAGAATGCCGACGGTTAGTTTGGGTGATTGCATAGCCGGAGAATGGAAAATTTCTAAATGGTTTTTTTACAAAATCATTGTTTTAGTGAAACGAAAAAAACAGATTTTACTTGTAAATATTGCTCGAAATTATTTTAAGCTATTTTGCAAGTTGCTCATATTTAATGATTTTATTTTATTCTTGATTAATTTAATAGCCTCTGCTCTTGTTTTTTTCTCTATTTCATCGTCTTTGTTTATTTTTTGAATGGCAATTTTATAATTCTGAATGGCTTCTTGAGTCCTATTTAAGTGACGTAGCGCATCGGCTTTGATTTCGTAGAATTTCCAAAATTCAGGATAATTCTCTATTTTTTGCTCTTGTTCTTTTAATGTTTTTTCCCAGCTGTATTGGTTAAAACAAAAGTTTAATCCCATCCCGATACCAATAATAGGTGTTGAATTATGGCTAAATCCTTTCAAATCAGTGATTTCTAAATTTACTCCCTTAGCATCACGCTTTACCTCCTTCACGAAGTCAAAAAAGAATTCTCTGTTCGAGATTTCTAACCACCGACTGTCGCCTATCGCTAAAAAAAGATCGCCGGAAAGATCATTTTTCTCAGCCTGTAATGTTTTGAAAACATCTTTTTCGTTTGTCCAATATGCCGGGCTTATGGCTACACACGAATTAAATACCTGATTGTTTATCAAAAAGCAATGGGTGGTGAAATATCCGCCAAAAGAATGTCCGACTATGGTTATCTTGCTGTTGATCTTATATTTACCAGATAAAAATGGAATCACTTCGTCTACAATAAAATGATAAAGTTTTGTCTTTTCCATGAGTTCATCATCCCTTTTTTCGTGAAAAATGCCTACCAAAACACAAGGTGGAATGTCGCCAGCCCAAAACAGATTTTCAGCAGACTGCGTGATAATTTCAGTCATTGCCGTGTTCTGACCGTCCACATACAGAATGCAATCTTTGGTGTTTTCTTGATAGTTAGTTGGTTGAGAAATGATTATCTTTCTGTCACCGCTAAAAAACTTGGACTGTATTATTGCCGTATCAGGCTTTGAATATAAATTATTTGACTGCGAGAATGCATTTATAGTGATTACTGCAAATGCAAATAAGAGTAGTGGACGCATAATTATTTTATTTTTAGAGATAATTTGTAAGGTTAACAATTTAGAATTAGTTTCTCGTAAATTAATGTAATTTCTCACCCGTTCAAAAATGATTGTAGAGTGTGTTTTGTTAAAAAACGTAGCCTTTTCATTCTCTGCACCTACCGCTTATTTGCCATTCCCTGCATCAGTAGTTGGCGATAAAGGCAAAGCCTATGATAAAATCAAGGGAATTCAATAGACAATGAGCTATTATTCCTATCAGCACATTCTCTTTCCACTTTACGACATACACTAACGGCAACAGCCCCAAGGCTCTGACAAAAAACATCCATGGCGTCCATACGTGGTAAAGGGCAAACAACGCGCTGTGAATTGGCACCGCCCAGCCTTTTAGTCGGGAAGGCATGCGAGGCAACAGGTATCCTCTAAAATATAATTCTTCTATCGTCGGCACTATCAAAGCTAAAAATAGAAATGAAACTCCGTAAGTGATGATTAGTTTTTGTTTCGTAAATTCCTTCGTAAGCCCCATGTCTAACAGCCTTTCTGACGGTATCCATTTGAAAAAACCGACGAAAAAATCTGACGTGAATTTTACCGCCGTAAAAATCAGCCCCGACAAAACAAATACCACAAGCACCCAAACAAAATATTGCCATATAGGCATAGGCTTGCAATATTTTATCACTTCGGAACGAAGTTTTTGTCTCAAAGAATACTTTTGGTAAAGTAAAAAGCCCAATTCAAAGGGGATTAGCACAATCACACCTGCCAAAGTCAGCGCCATTATACTTGGAAATCCATACGCTTTTACCAGCGGTACGATTAGAAAATAAAACCCGCCAACAAGAAATCCCGGCAACAGGTGCAGTATAACCGATTTAGATAATGTGTGCTGACCGATATTGTTTTGCATTGTTACTGTATCTTCGTTGTGTGGCATATGCATTTAATTGAATGAATTTATCAGATAATCGGATCACTTTTTGGAAGGAATGGCGACAAGAATATCGCCACTCCCGAGAAGTCATACAAACTCAAAATTCCCCTTTAGGGGTTAGGGGCAGTTTTATTCATTTTCACTCTCGCCTGTAACTCCCACGTCCGAATGCGGTCTTTGTAGGTGTTGTGTCCGTTCATTTTCACAATGTCGAGCGATGCGTCGGAATTATCTTCCCAACGACGGCAGATATACATCACATCGTAGATTCGTCCGATCTGATACTCCCTGCTAATACGTAATCCAACCGCATAATCTTCTCCGTATTTGGTGGTGGGGAAATTGATTTTCCGCAACATCGGCGTGTAAAATCCGCGCGGAGCTCCTAATCCGTTGATACGCAGAGCGTTGTTCCGTCCGTTATCGGGCGTCCATTCGCGGTGGTCAATCACACCGGGCGGTATCATTTCCAAGTCAAAATTGGTCAGTTTATACGTCCCAACGACCATCGCACAATTTTGCTCGTAGAATGCATCCACGAATTTTTGCACTGTATTTTCATCGGAATACAAATCATCGCTGTCCAATTGCAAGGCGAATTTCCCGCATTTCGGGTGGTGAAACGCCGCGTTCCAGTTACCGCCAATGGCGTGATAAGACGTGTCCTGCGCGATATAAATCAATTTCGGGTCATCCAAAAAACGTTTAATCACATCCACGGTACCGTCGTGAGAATTATCGTCCACCACAATCACGTTGTAGCGATACGTGGTTTTCTGATTGAGCGCCGACTGAATGGCGTCTCCAATGGTGCGCACCCGGTTTTTACACGGAATAATCACGGACGCGTCGAACTCAAACTCCTCGTCGGAAAATTCAATGTGCTTAAAATTCGGCTCCAAATATCCGCCAATATCCTTCAAATGCTGTGTGCAAGCCTGCTCCATCTCCACCTGAACGGCGCGGTTTTTCGGATCTACGTAGTCAAAAATTTTCTCGCCCGTTTTCCGTGTGTCGTTTTCCACTTCGTAATAAAGGTACTCGTTGACGTGCACCAAATCGCCTTTCTGCGAAACTTTCAGGCGCAAATCATACAATCCCGCGAACTCGTAATCTACGTTCATACGGCTTACAGCCTCTTTCAGCGCCGACGTGCGGTAAAGCAACACGGAACCGAAATCAAAATCGTCGCGCAAAGCACCAAACTGATAATCAATCACGGGAGCCTCGGTGCGCACGCCGTTTGCTTCCTTGAAATGGTCGGCGTATGCCATCGAAGCGCTCGTGTCGTCGGCAATGGCAACCATCCGCTCAATGGAATAATTTACCCACTGCAACGTCGTTGTTTTGGTGTAAATCAGCGTGTATTCTGCGTCGGCTTTCTCAGCAATTTTACGAATGGCATCGGTCGATTTCAAGCTTTTTACCACTAACACTTCGCAATTCTCAACCGAAGGCAACTCGCTTGTAGCCAACAAGTAAATGTTTTTTACTATATCTGATTTTCTCAAATTTTTAATCGTTTGCTCCACTTGAGCCTCTTCCTCGTAAGGAATAAAGCAATTAATTTTCCTGCCCACAACTCCCAAAGAGGAGTTCTTAAGTTTTGTCATTTCTTTGAAATTTTAAATGTTGCCTCTAACCTCTACATGAAAGTTAGAGTCTATTATTGTTTTATTATTTGTGTTTAAGCGTTCTGATTATTCCCAAACTGTAATTCGTAGCCACATGTTGGGTTAAATTAGGTTATTTTAGAAAAAGCTTGCTTTTGCCGAAAAAACTTCCAATATTTCTGTGACTTAATCATTTCAATGAAACAAATCCCAAAAATCACAATTCAGACAGTTTGCAAACCTCCCCACTCGCCGTCGTTACCAAAATATTTCTTTTGTCAATCGGAACCACCGTATTAACCAACGAATTCCCGATTTTATGTTTCCAAATAACTTTACCTGTATGCGCATCTAACGCAAAGATAACCCCGTTTTTTGTGCTTCCGAAAACGGTGCCGTCTTTTTCCATCAGCATCGATGGGTTGTGCTCATAGCCGTAACCAACGTTGCTCGACCAAATTTTGACGGGCGTATTTTCCACTGTCGAATAGCAAACCACGCTGTCCCGCATTGTTTTGGCATAAATTCGACTCCCATCTTCCGAAATTCCGATACTTTCACGCACCATTGATTGTTTCGTTCGCCAAATAGTTTTACCTGTTTCTAAATCGATAGCGGTCATCGCAGGTTCCGGATTTACCACGAATACTTTCCCGTTAGCGCTTACAGCCCAAACTGCTGCAGGTGAATTATGGATAGTTTTAATGCCGTTTGTCCATTTCCAGACCAAATGCCCAAAATCTTTATTTAAAGCATACAGGTTCGTATCCCATGCCCCAAAAATAATATTGTTGCCGGCGATCAGAGGCTTTGTCTCTACATAGCCTTTCAGCTTGTCGTATTCCCAAAGAAGTGTCCCGTTTTTTATCCATATCGCACGAAAAGTATTGTCACTTCCGCCAATATAAGCTATTCCGTTTTCTATTGTTACTGCACCCAAAACAGCTTCGTTAGTCGGAATTTTCCAAATCAATTTTCCATTATTCGCATTTACTCCGTAAATATTTTTATCGGCAGAGCCAAAAACCACTACACCATCGGCAACTGCGGGAGTTCCTGCAATTCTATTTCCCGCTTGGAAGCTCCATTGCTTTTTACCATTCTTCAGGTTGTAGCTTGTTAAATTTCCTAAGTCATCACCCACGAAAACCCGATTTTTCAGGGTTACAGGTGAAGTGTAAATACCCGCTTCGGTTTTTACAATCCATGTTTTTTCAACTTGTGGAAATGCTTTATTGACCGAAAAATCGGGATACTTTGTGTCGCTTCCTTTTTCATCAAAATATTTTGCAGTCATCGAAAATCCTGCCCAACGCTTCGGAACTCCGCCGATGGTTTGCTCGTAAACAATAAGACCATCTGACGTTATGGAATAAACTGAATATCCTCCGGCATCCTCTTTGCCACGGAGGTTTGAGCGATTTATCAAACCCGGAATGCCGTCATAGGAAAAAATGGCATTACGGTGGTAATGACCTCCGAGTACAGCCCGAATATTATGCGTCCGAACCACATCGGTAAGCTCGTACCAATTGTCCACATCGCCATATTGAAGAGGATAGTGAGTGGCAAGAATCACAGGTTTGGATTTGTCCAATGCGCATAATTCGTTTTTCAACCACGAAATATCCTGCGGAGAAACATGTCCGTCTGCCATTCTTAAAACAGGCCCGGTGTTAAATCCGAAAAACCGAATACCTTTATGCTCAAAATCAAATCGGTCACTACCGAAAATTTCTGCAAAATCGGTATGTCCCGAAGCGTTCCATTTCGTTTCGTGATTGCCCGAAGTGATATAGTACGGCACAGACAATTTGTCGAGTAGCTCTTTCGCTTTTTCCAAAGATTTTTTATCGCCAAACTCAGTTACATCTCCCGTAACTAACACGAATTCAATATTCGGCGTGCTGTTAATTTGCCTTACCGAATTTTCCAAATCCTCCACTGCAGTTGTGCTTTGCGTAATGTGCAAGTCGGTGAGCAGGGCGAAGTGAAAAGGGGTAATGGCAGAAAGAGAAAATAAAATAAGCTGAAAAGACAAAAGCAAGAGCCCCCTAAATCCACCAAGGAGGACGTTGAAGTGCGATTGATTATTTTTTTTCGTATTATTCATTGTTTTTAATTCGCCCACCAACGTGGACGAGTTTGATTTTCTATTATTCAGCTACAAATATTAGGCATCTCTGATGCTTTTTTAATGTAAATTCTTTCTATAATTGCACGGTGCGAGCCACAGCGTGGCTCTGATATTTGTAGCAAGATGTCGAGCTTTTGCACGGTGGTGCAGAGCACCGCGATATTAAATCTTTTGCTCTTTCGGTAATGCTACCAACCACATTCCCAGCATAGTTACTATTGCATTTACAATAATCAATGCGTAGCCAAAATGGAAATCCCATTGGCTGATTGTAAATTTTTGCAGGAAAAAACATAGTATCGGCGATAAAACGGCGATAAATGGAATAAACTTATCACGTACCCGTTTTTTTGTCAAAATTCCAAAAGCAAACATCCCCAAAATAGGTCCATACGTATAGCTCGCCAATATATAAACAGCATCAATAACGCTTGTATTATTCAGAATATTAAATACAAAAATCACCAAACCCATCACTACCGCCATGCTGATATGCACTTTTTTACGATTGGATTTGATCTCAGCTTCCGATTTATTTTTTATCCCGAGAATATCTACCGTAAAGGAGGTTGTAAGCGCTGTCAGTGCCGATCCTGCTGCTGCATAAGCAGACGAAATTAATCCGATAATGAATAAAACTCCAACTATCAACGGCAAATAACCCTGAGTGGCTACCATCGGAAAAAGTTCATCACTCTTTTCTGGACGAGGTATGCCTTTGCTGTCGACAAACAGGTAAAGCAACACGCCGAGCACGAGGAACATCAGATTTATGACCAATTGCACCAATCCGCTTGTGATGATGTTTTTCTGCGAATCGCGCGGATTTTCGCAACTGAGGTTTCGTTGCATAAAATCCTGATCCAATCCCGTAGTGGCAATCATTGTGAAAATCCCTGCCAAAAAGTGTTTCCAGAAATAGGTGCTTTCTCTCGGATCATTAAAGAAAAAGGTACGGGAAAGATCGCTTTCACGAATTCCGGCTATCATCCCCGAGAAATCCAGATTCATGCTTTTGGCAATAAAATAGATAGTGAGAATTACCGAAAGTATCAAGCAAAAAGTTTTCAGTGAATCGGTCCAAATCAGTGTTTTCACACCGCCGCGATAGGTGTAAAGCCAAACCAAAGCTACAGTAACCACCACGTTGAGTAAAAAAGGTAAATTCAAAGGGCCGAATACCAGCAATTGTAAAAAAAGGCAGACCAAAAACAATCGTACCGATGCTCCAAGCATTTTGGAAATAAAGAAAAACCAGGCACCGGTTTTGTAAGAACTCATCCCAAATCGCTGATCCAAATATTCATAAATGGAAAAGAGTTTCATCCTGTAAAAAACAGGAATAAGTACAAACGAAATGATAAGTTGCCCAACGAAAAAGCCCAGCACCATTTGCATATATGAAAATGCTTTGGGGTCAACCATGCCCGGTACCGACATAAATGTAACACCCGAAATGGTAGAACCAATCATGGCAAAAGCCACCATATACCACTTTGAGCTCCGATTTCCGATAAAAAATCCGGCATTATCGGCTTTACCTCCGGCAAGGTGTGAAACCCCGAACAGTACCAGGAAATAGGCTATGATAGTAATGATGACTGCGAGTGGCGACATGTATTCTAATTAATGAAAACAAACAGCATGGAAAGTTGTACTTTTTCCATATTGCTCTAACAAAGTTAAGCTAAATTTATTTATGCGAATCAGGGGTTGAAAATT
>LSQX01281623.1_pt2 | contig 10702 bp, 12 predicted proteins | sample 654561 | NCBI WGS metagenome assembly LSQX01 (sample SAMN04489861, study PRJNA283612) | anaerobic digester metagenome | isolation source: 4 biogas reactors fed with cattle manure at either 37C or 55C with and... | place: Denmark: Kongens Lyngby | collected 2014 | reverse complement strand
GTATAGGCTGTTTCTGCAGAAGAAAATGCGCCAGATAAAATAATCAAGACAATAAGCAAAATAATCTGCCACGTACTGGGGTCCAAAAAAATCAACTCCTATATATTCTTAAGGTTATGTACTAGATTAGTCTCATTATTATAACAAATAAACAAGAATAAAAGAAATAAAAGTAGAACAATTGATTGAAAAGTAGAAATTCTTGTTAAAATAGAAGTAACAAAATGAAAAAGGAGAGATTTTCATGATTTTTATACTGTATGGTCCTTCAGGTTCTGGAAAAACTTTAGCTGGGGAATATTTAAAAACCATAGGAATAGAGGAGCTAGTTTCACATACCACAAGAAGAAGAAGGCCTGGAGAAGTTCATGGGAAATCTTATTATTTTGTGGATCACTCAGAATTTGAAAAGTTGAAGAAAATAGAACAAAGTATTTATGCTGGAGAATTTTACGGAGTATCTGAAGAAGAAGTGATGCTAAAATATCAGGGAAAGCCTGTTTTTGCAGTCATGGATAAAAATGGGGTTAGGGCTTTTCGTGAAAGATTTAAAGAAGATATTTTTATTATTGAAATCAAAACTTCGCCAAGAAAAATGCGAGATAGGATGAAGAAAAGAGGAGAGTCAGAACAGATTATTCGGCGACGCATGAAATACTATCTTGAAGAACGAAAGAGTAAAAAACATTTTCATCCTGACTTTAGTATAGATAATAATAGCACCATAAGAAATTTGAATAAAATGCTAGATATTACAATTAGTAAAACGAAAAATCGAAAAAAATGAATTATATTTGCTTAAATTAGAAAATAAAACAAAAAGTTCTTCTCAAATTCCTTTAATGTTTAATGACTGTTTACAAAAACATAGAAAATATTTGGTATGCTATAAGTGATAAATAAATAAGAAGGGAGTGAAAACAGATGAAGGTAATAAAAAGAATAGGATATAGCTTTTTCTTTTTGTGCTTAATCCTAAGCAATAAGGTATTAGCCAATGAAGAAATTAAAAAAGCCAGTGTAATTAGGGAAAGTGATGTCTATTTAAAAGCTTTTTACGCCGCATTTGCGACACTGCTTGTTATTCTAATTGTTTGGCTCATTATATTTAGGCCAAAATTTAATGGATCAGATCATAAAGTTTAAAGCTAAATTAATATTCGTACGCTATAATAAGCCTTATGTGAATTAGGGCTTTTTCTTTTTCAAAAATATTGGAATGAATAGGTGGTTAAGTGGAGAAACGACTAAAATATCAAGACAGCAAACGGCTAAGTGAAATTCGAGAGATTCGAAAACGAAATAAGCGTAAACGAAGAATCTGGATGGGTTTATTTATTATGTTGATTTTAGTTTCTTTGTTGGCAGTTTTTGATCAAAAAGGTCTTTTTGACTTGGTTTTAAAGGATAAAGTGAGTTATGATGGTAATAATACTTATGTAGAGGTTCCTAAAGAAGAAGGGATTGCTTCAAGAGAAAGCATAATCACCATGGCTCAGATACTAATTAATCATCCCCATGAAACGGGATTGATTGAGAATCTTTTTGGGCTACCTTCAAAACCTCTAAGTCCTGGAGGATACGTAGATTGGGTTTACTATAATGTAATGGGCATACCTTTAAGTAGCCTCAGTGAAGAAGATGGCCAGTTAACAACTAAATTATGGAAAGCTTCATCTCCGGTGGTGGAATCAGAATTAGAACCAGGTGATTTAGGGTTTTATTTAATGCCTGAGGGCAATAAAGTAAATCATGTGGGAATATATTTGGGTGAGATTGATGATAAGAAAGCTTTCATTCATGCTGGAGGTATTGCCTATAAAGCAGAAGGATTAGAGCAAGGTAGAGTTGTTATCTCACTAAATAATACGCTTAAAAGAAATAATAAGGATATTAATGGAAATGAATTTTCTCCAGCAGCAGGACCATCTCAATTTATGTATTATAGACGACCCCAAATCGAATTCAAATAATAAGGTAGGTGTGCCATGTATAAAAACCGAGATCGTATTACAAAAATTATAGCTTTTGTTATTTTATTAGGAATGGTTGGTTCTGTTTTAGGAGCTTTGATGATATAAAATCTAAGAAATATGTTGACCAAACTTGAATAATAGACAACTAAAAAAGGATTCTTCGGAATCCTTTTTTAGTTGGTAGATATTTTAGCGATTTAGTTAGCAAGAAACTGCGCTAGTCGGCAGGAAAGACGAGATTAATTTGCTCTCTAGCCTTTGTCATCACATCATGAACTTGATGGGCTAGTTCTTCAGTGTGTACAGAACTAAAAGAATTACCGCTTTTTATGGTTTTAACAAATTCCTTAGCCTCGTAATAAAAATCATTAACACTGGTTTCGGGCTCAAAAATTTCTCTTGTACCGTCTCGAAGAATTAGAGTAATTTTCAAAGGGCTTCCAATTTTATCAATGAGAAGACTTCCTTTTTCACCTTGAATTTCTGAGCCAATAAAGGAATCGCTGATTTTAGAGTAGGTTAGCGTAGCTTCTAAACCGGGATAACTTAACAGCATACTACCTGAACCATCCACTCCACCATTTTCCAAAATGGTACCCATGGCTTTAATTTCATTAGGAGAGCCAAAAAGATCTAAAAGTGGATACACACAATACACCCCAATATCCATTAAGGCACCATTGGAAAATTCATTCTGAAAGGTATTAACCCACTCACCATTCTTATGACGGTCGTATCTGGAGCTATACTGACAATAGTTGCCAATAAATTTACGAGCTTTTCCAATCCTTTGAAGGTTATCTTTTAAAGCCGTATAGGCTGGCATGGTGAGAGATTTCATGCCTTCAAAAAAGACAAGATTTTTCTCCTTAGCTAATGCTGTTGCAATTTTAAGTTCTTCAAGATTTGACGCGGCTGGTTTTTCAACCAAGACATGTTTTCCATGAGATAAAAATAGGAGCGCTTGCTTAATATGATAGCTATTTGGGCTGGCAATATAAATAGCATCAATATCATCTGATATGGCCAAAGCTTCTAAATCTGTATAATAAGACACGTCACTCAAGATAGAGTCTTGGAAATGTTCCCTTAATTTTTTTGCTTTTCCTAAATCTCTTGAATAAAAGGCTGTCAATTGAAGTTAGCCAGTTTCTATAGCGCCACCAATGAATCTTTCTGTGATAGCCCCGGTTCCGATGGTTCCAAAACGAATCAAAATAATCTCCTCCTTTTCCAATGTAAATTGCATAATTTGAGTATATTCTAAAGTTTCTTAATGAAAAACAGGGGTACATAGGCAAAATATAGTGTGATGAGTTCATCTAATTATAAACTAAAACTTTTATAAAAAGTGTTTTATATGGATGAATTAGCTAGTTTTAACATGATTTTCCTATTCTTAACAATCATGTCATGAATGGTTCAGACTTGTTCTATAAACTATAAGTTAGAGGAGTTGATTAATTTGGATAATGTCATGAAATTTAACTACACGTTAGAGGTTCCCTTTAATGAGTCTTTTAAAAAAGCTTATGGTGAATATATTGCAGCTAAAGGTAAGGTAGAAGAAGGGCTTAAAATATATTTATTGGAAAACTTCCTACTGGACTATTTTAAAGATATTCTAGATGAAATTAGAAAAAATCATCCTGAATTTAAGGGAGAATTTGATTTAGGTGTAAAGCACGATATGGTAAAGGGGATTTTTAAATCAGATGCTATGTTGCCAGGATCATTAGAAGAACCATTAAGACGAGATTTCTTTGAGCGATTTAAAAAATTAATAAATAGAGATGATCTTAGAGTGGACATCAACTTAGGATGTATGATTTAAAAGATTGAATAGATATATTCCACAAAATGAAGGTATGAATAAAATACCTTTATTTTTGTGGGGTTTTTGAAAAAGATATAAAGATAATAGGGAAATTATTTTTCTGAACCAGGATTGATTCTTAATGGGATTTCGCCTTAAGCTTTAGCACAATGAAGTTGCCCACTACCTAAACTGAATTAAAGATTGTAATTTAAAATTACCTTTGTTAAAATAATACATGAAAAAGACAGAGGAATTGTTATATGTTATAGTTTTCGTTCAACAGAAAGTAATACTTAAAAGTAATAAGGGGGCTAACATGAATTTAGTAATTACTGATTTAAATAAGTCATTTAAACAGAATCATGTCTTAAGGGATATCAACTTGAATGTAAATTCAGGACAGATATTTGGATACTTAGGGCGAAATGGTGCTGGGAAAACCACATCACTGAGAATTTTGATGGATGTATTTGAAGGCGATAGCGGAACAATTACCATGGATGGCAAGGAGTTTAAACCAGGTGATTACAGAATAGGATATCTTCCAGAAGAAAGAGGGATGTACTCAAAATTTAAAGTTAAAGATCAGTTGATTTATTTTGCTGAACTAAGAGGAGCAACAAAAAAAGAAGCTGAAAAATCTATGAAGAAATGGTGTAAGGAATTTGGAATAGAAAAATACTTAGACCAAAAGCTAGAGACCCTGTCTAAAGGTAATCAACAAAAAGTCCAAATCACCCAAGCTTTTATTAATGAACCGGATATTTTAATTCTTGACGAACCATTTTCAGGCCTTGATCCCGTGAATTCTAAAATTTTCCAAGATGCACTCTTAAGTTATATCAGAGAAGACCGGATTATTATTTTTTCTTCCCATCAAATGAGTTATGTGGAGTCTTTTTGTGATGATATTGCCATCATAAATGAGGGAAAGATTGTACTAGATGGTAATTTAAATGATATTAGAAGAAAAATGGGGGAAGGGAAACTTCGGTTGCGTTTTTCGGATATGACAAATTTAGATTTTCTCTCAGAGTATCGCTATACAGTGGAAAATGAAGATGTTATCTTAAGATTAAATGCCAATGAAACAAAAAAGTCTTTTCTTAAAAACTTACTTAATGAAGATATTGAACTAACCATGTTTACGAATTATCGGCCTAGTCTTCAAGAAATTTTCATAGAGAAAGCAGGTGATCAGATTGAAGCAGTTTAAATCAGTGTTTAAATTCGAACTTAAAGGTATGCTTACAAATAAAAGTTTAATAATCACCACGGCTATCATGTGTGCTATTACCTTACTGATTACGACAATCCCAACTTTTATTGTTTGGTTTGGAAATAATGAAATAGATGAAAATTCTAATGATGGTACTGAGGTCATGGAAGAATTTGTTTTAGTCTATGAAAGCCAAGAACTCAAAGAGGCCATTAGTCCCATATTAGGTAAAGAAGCTTATTCTACAGAAGAAGAATTGAAACAAGCTGTTCAAAATGAAGAGGTATCTTCAGGTTTCGTCATCAAGGACTTTAACAACTATAAATATATTTCCTACGATCGATCCATGAATTCATCTGAACAGTGGGATTTTGAAGCAAGATTAAAACAAGTCAATGAAAATCAATTATTTACAGAAAGTGGATTAGATATTGAGCAAATTCGAGAAATTTTGAATCAGCCCATAGAACAAGAGAATATTGTTTTAGGAAAAGATGCTAGTTCAGGCTCGGCCATTGCCTTTGCGATTATATTTGTCATGTATATGTTGATTCTTTTATACGGAAATAATGTGGCTACTTCAGTGGCAAGAGAAAAAGATTCTCGAACCATGGAATTACTGATTACTTCAACCAAACCCAGAACACTGATTTTAGGTAAAGTTGCGGCCGTAGGATTAACGGGGATTATACAAATCACATCTATGCTATTATTTGCTGCTATTGGATTTATATTAAATAGAGTAAATTACCCTGAATCTCTATTACAAATGATTAAGGGATCAATGACCTTAGACACAGTATTTGTTTATGTTCTTTTTTCCATAATGGGTTATATATTATATCTCTTTATATATGCCTCTTTAGGAAGTTTAGTTTCAAAGGTAGAAGATGTAAGTAAATCAGTAGCACCCATCACCTTCTTATTTGTAATAGCATATTTAGCAGCTACAGTTGCCATGAATGCACCAGATAATTTTGTAATTAAGATCACATCGTTTATTCCATTTATATCGTTGTTTACCATGCCGATTCGGTATATGCTCACCAGTGTTCCATTAGTATCAATTTTGGCTTCAAGTGCTATTATGATTCTAACTGTAGTATTATTTGCCTCCTTATCTGTGTATATCTACCGATTTGGATCATTAAATTACGGTAATCGTCTTACATTGAAAGAAGTTTTGAAGTCTTTTAGAAGATAGATGGATTCTATTTGATGATGATAAATTATAGAAATTAGCTTTACACTAATGAATAAAACTATTTAAAAAAACTGACATTATTATAATGTCAGTTTTTTAATTCAAGTCTCATCTCTAAAACTTCAATTAATCTCATTGAAGCTGATTTTTAAGTAATGCCTCTAGAGAAGAGGTAAAGGCTAAATTGTCTTCGGGTGTTCTCTTTTTAATTTTTGTGTAAATGCGTTTTTCTTTCCTCATCTTTTGGTTTGTATGTCTACGACTTAGGTGAGACAGAATATTTTCATTTGTAATTACATGACCATTTTGGTTGATGCAAAAAGCCCCTTTAGCTAAGGCCATAGCGGCCAATCCATAATCTTGTGTAATGAGCAAATCTTCTTTTTTGATATGATTGGCAATATAATAGTCAGCAGAATCTGAAGAAATATCCACCGTAACAATCTTGGCGTAACCATCTTGAATTTCGTGAGCATAATTCTTCACAATAGTCACAGGGATGTTTTGGTTTTTGGCCAGCTTAACCGTAATATTAATTACAGGACAGCCATCAGCGTCAATATAAATTTCCATCTAAAACTCCTCGTGGTTAAATTTACTTAAAAACTTCGTAGAGAGCACTATGATCTTTATCTCCCATACCTTCGTTACTTAGCTTTTCATATAGTTCTATGGCCATGGAGGTAAAAGGCATAATGGAGCCAGTTTTCTCTCCTGTGAGTAAAGCATTTCTTAAATCCTTTATATGAAGGTCAATTTTGAATCCTGGATTGTAATCTTCTTCTAACATCTTCACGGACTTAGATTCTAAAACTTTTGATCCAGCTGAACCGCCTTTAATGGCAGATAATACTTGTCTAAGATCTACCCCTTGGGCATCAACCATGGCTAGAGCTTCTGACAGAATGGCAATATTGCCAGCAACAATCATATTGTTCGCCAGCTTACAAGTATTTCCACTGCCCAAAGGGCCAACTAATACAGCAGAACTTCCTATAATCTCAAATAAGGGCTGTGCTTTGCTAAAGTCATCTTCTGTTCCACCAACCATGATGGCTAGGGTGCCTTGCATGGCACCTAGGTCACCACCTGACACTGGAGCATCTAACATATAGATTCCTTTTTCCAGCAGAGCAGAGCCGACTTCTTTGGTCACCTCAGGAAGAATAGAGCTCATATCAATATATAACAGACCGGGTTTGGCGACCTCGATTACTCCACCTTCTTCAATCATGACCTTTTTAACATCAGGGGAATCTGGTAGCATGGTGAATAATACATCCACATTAGTGGCGGCATCTTGATGATTATGAGCAGCTTTAGCACCTAATGAAACTAATTCATTGACACTATCCTTGGAACGATTAAAAACTTTTAAGTCATGTCCTGCTTTTAGGAGATTTTTTGCCATAGGTTTACCCATGATTCCTAGCCCAATAAATCCAATTTTCAATATACTCAATCCTTTCAATTCGTAATAATATCTTATCACTGAGTATATCATATGGTCTTTAAATCTTCATTTGAAATCATGGCTGATAGAATAGATAAGACTATTAAATATTTCTTTCTTTTGTGTGGTGATGTCATGAGATTGTAACTACATGGTATGTTTTTTTTAGTATATTACTTGATAGTAAGAAATATTGGAGGATAATATGAAGAAAAAAATATTAGCACTAACCCTATCAACTATGATGATCCTAGGGCTCACCGCTTGTGGTGGAAAAGATGATGATAATAAACCTGAAGAAGTGAATATCCCTGTAGCTACCATGATAGATGACATGGAAAAAGAATTAGAATTTGGCATGATGGAGGAGCTAAAGGGTGAAACTTTAATGCAATTTTATGCATTAGACGAGGCACTTTTTGAAGAATACAGTGCTAACTTCCCCTTGATGAATGTACAGACCAATGAATATTCTGTGTTTAAGCTTAAAGACGAAGCTGACGTAGAAAAGGTAAAGGAAGCTATAGTAACTAGAGCGGAGACTGTACAAAAAACTTTTGAAACTTATCTACCAGATCAATACGAAAATGCAAAGAACTATTATCTTGATTCCAATGGGAAATATGTGATTTTTGTAATTCATGAAGACGTTGAGAAAGCCAAGACTATATTTGAAAACTATTTTAAATAATCGTTCCAAAAGCTTATAGTAAAATATAAGCTTTTTTTAAAAGGGGAAATTAATCATACATATTATTTTTTAAGGAGACTATTCCATGGTTTTTTCGAGTATAGCATTCTTGTTTTATTATCTCCCCCTAATCATCATCTTGACTTATATCTTTCCAAAGCGATTTAGAAATGGAATCCTTCTAATTGGAAGTTTACTTTTCTATGGCTTTGGCGAGCCTATTTATGTGGTTTTAATGATTCTCTCTGTTTTAATCGACTATACTAATGGACGGTTCATTGAAAAATTTCGAACCCATGAAAAACTACCAAAACTTTTTCTTTTTATTTCTATTTTGGCGAATCTGTCCTTATTAGGTTTTTTTAAATATGGAGATTTTGTAATCCTCAATATTAATGACTTATTATCCACACAGATTCCATTGTTAAACTTAGGTCTACCTATTGGGATTTCTTTCTTCACGTTTCAGACTATGTCCTATAGCATTGATGTTTATCGAGGAAATATTGAAGCGGAGAAAAATATCATTACCTTTGGAGCTTATGTCTCCATGTTCCCTCAACTCATCGCTGGCCCCATTATCTTGTACAAAGATGTGGTGGGGTCTCTTAAGAACCGTAAAGTTAGTATAGCCATGCTAAATGAAGGGATTATGCGATTTATTTTAGGCTTAGGCAAAAAAGTGTTACTTGCCAATAATATTGGTTTGCTTTTTGAAACGGTGAAGAAGATTCCTGTGGATGAGATTTCCATGGCTACAGCATGGCTAGGAGCTATAGCCTTTAGTTTCCAGATTTACTTTGATTTTAGCGGATACTCTGATATGGCCATTGGCCTTGGAAAGATTTTAGGATTTGATTTTCTAGAAAACTTTAACTATCCATTCATGTCTAAAAGTATTACAGAGTTTTGGAGAAGATGGCATATGAGCTTGTCCTACTGGTTTAGAGATTATCTGTATATCCCTTTAGGTGGAAGTCGGCACGGTACCGTAAAAACCATACGTAATATTACTATCGTGTGGTTCTTAACAGGGCTATGGCATGGAGCTGCTTGGAATTATATCTTGTGGGGGATCTATTTTGCAATAATCCTTATCATGGAAAAATTTGTTCTCAAGAAGTTCTTAGCTTCGACTGGGAATCTCTTTAAGAGAACATATAGCTTAATTTTAATTGTGATTAGCTTTACCATTTTTTCTTTAGAGGACTTGGATTATTTAGCAACCTATCTAAGAACAATGTTTGGGGATGCTATCTTATGGAATATGAGCTTTATTTATCTTTTGCAAAGCTTTAGTATTTTATTAATAATAGGCATAGTTGCTTCTACACCATATCCTTTTAAGCGGTTTAAGAATCTTTTTTATAGTCAGAGTCCCGTAAGAAAGTCTGTATCTCAACTAATGCTATTACTAATCTTTTTTATATCTCTGGCCTTTATTGTAGATGGTTCTTATAATCCCTTTCTCTATTTCAGATTTTAAAGGAGGATGATGACATGAAACTTATAAAGAATAACCGCATCGGAATCATTCTCGTGTTTCTTCTTTGTGTACCTCTCTTTAATAATATAATTATTGTTCCTAAGGAGTTTTCTGATTTAGAAAACCGAGTATTAACGACTGAGATTAAATGGGATAGAGATATGCTTCAATCCGGAGTTTTAGCAGAGCGAGTTGAAGATTTTGTCCAAGATCAATTCCCGTTAAGAAATTTCTTCGTGAATATAAAGTCTGATGTGGCAGTGCTATTAGGTAAAAAAGAAAATAATGGCGTTTATTTAGGCAAAGATGGTTACTTATTTGGCCAACAGTCACCTCAAAGCGATATTTTTATGGATAATCTTAATGCGATTAAGACTCTATCTAAAGGTCAAGATGATAAAATCTCAATTATTGCAGTACCCTTGTCGGGAGCTATTTATGAAGACAAGTTGCCGTTAGGAATAGATTCAAAAGATCAAAGGGAAACATTGGAAACTTTTAAAGAAGCAGTGTATGGCTTAGGAGAGTACATCGACATATCAGCAAAATTTGAAAACCATAAAAGTGAGCCTATTTATTTTAAAACAGATCATCATTGGACACCTTATGGTGCCTACTTAGCTTATGATGTCCTTATGGAAAAAATTCAAGTTGACCCCATACCTTTAGAATATTTCATGAAAAACACGGTGGATAGTTTCTACGGGACTTATTATTCGAAATTTAGAGGAAATTTCATTTCATCAGAGCCTTTCACGTATTACAAGAATCCTATGGAGAACTTAAAGGTGAATTATGTTGGGATAAAAGACAAGAAAAACGCATTATTATTTGAGGAATATTTATTGAAAAGA
>LSQX01118602.1_pt1 | contig 10702 bp, 12 predicted proteins | sample 654561 | NCBI WGS metagenome assembly LSQX01 (sample SAMN04489861, study PRJNA283612) | anaerobic digester metagenome | isolation source: 4 biogas reactors fed with cattle manure at either 37C or 55C with and... | place: Denmark: Kongens Lyngby | collected 2014 | reverse complement strand
ACAGCTGCCGTACCGATCACCACGCCGATAGCGGTCAGCATAACACGCCCTTTTCGGCGATTTAAATTGAGCAGGATCAAACTGATTAATTCACGGAGTTTCATCGCTCATTACACTCACGGCAGATCGCTTGGAAATCCTTCATCACCATAAAACATGGGGTCCGTTTTAACACCGCTGCCCAGCCCAATCAGACCTTTGAGTACTCGCAGGAGCTTTTGCCAGAATGTTTCTTCTGCCGGGACGGGCTCCCAGTCATCGAAGTCTTCGAAGGGTGGAAACTGATCATCGCCTTCACCAAAATCGCCCATGTCCATCTCAATCACATCAACAAGGAGCGTGGTGTCATAAGACTGCGGCTGATTAAAATCATCCGTAAAACTGACGCTGACCAGAATCTCCATTGGTCCAGCCTGATATGGCGTGATCATCGAGTCCAGGGTGAAGTAGAAGCCCGATTCAATCGCCCCAACCAGCGCGATATTATTTTCCAGCAGTGCATCGCTGGCAGTAACCTGCATATTCCCCAAAATGACGGTTTGTTTTCCAAGATTAACCACCTGCAAGGGCAGGAGATTGGGTTGGTTGGCAAAGAAGGGGCCAGGCTCCATCGAAAAATCAACCTGTAAAGAGGGCAGTCGATACACCAGAAGCGTGATCACCTGGTTATCGACGACTTTCTCCCCATCTTCGGTTAGATATACAAAGGAGTAATTCAGTGAATGCGCCCCGGGCGTCGTATTCACATTGACAATAATGCGTTGCGTTTCTTCGACAGTCTCGCCAGGGAGAATATCCCCAATAAACTGAATGTTGGAAGAATCGAGCGGAGCAAAAAGGGTAAAATCTCCGGAACCACCTGAAATGCCTGGTTGGGGTGTCCCCTCCAGGTCAGTCTCCACTGTTCCCCCACCCAAAATCTTTGTGACAGATTTAGCCGTCGAATTCCCCAGATTCGTTATACTGAGATTCAGATCAAAAATTGTGCCGGGTTGCAGGGTCGCCTCATCTGTCGAAAAAGACTGAATAACCAGCTGTGGACGTACCGACCCCGCCGGGGTTGGGGTGGGCGCGTTGTAAGGTGGAATGTGAAGGTTTACAGCCAGATTAAAACTGTCATTGTACACATTGCCTTCATAATCCGAATAATTGATGCTGACACTTACATTGGCAATTTGAGCGCCCCATAAGTCCGGACTGACCGTAAAGTTCTGTTTGATGCCCTTGGCTTCGTCCTTAATTAATTGATAAATCGTTTGCAAGCCGCCATTATCTCTCGGAATTAAATCTCCAGGCGCAAACTCAATCATCAGATTGGTGGCAGCGCGCTGACCGCTGTTGAAGAATATGATGGTCATCTCAAAATCTTCACCTCGTGCCGGAGTATCCAGAGAACTATAAGAATCAATAGAGATTACCGGGCGGTCAGCAGCAGATTGGGCGACAACCGGGGTTTTCAACTGACATAAAAAACCAATCAACAGCAAGAGCGTTACCAAGGTTTTCTTTTTCATGAAACATTCCTTAATGAGATTGTGTGTGTTTTTGGATAGCTTGTTTGTGATCTGTTTCTTCAACTATTTTACCATCCAACAAGTAAATAATATGAGAAGCAAATTGAGACATACGGGGGTCATGCGTAACCACCAAAACAGTCCGCCCGGATTGGTTAAGAGAAGCGAGAATTTCCATAATGCTAAACCCACTGGCTGTGTCCAGGTTGCCGGTGGGTTCATCCGCCAGGATAAGAGAGGGATCGTTTACCAACGCCCGAGCGATAGCAACACGCTGCTGCTCTCCTCCTGAGAGTTCTGAAGGCTTGTGGTGGGCGCGATCTGCGATCCCAACCTGTTCCAAATAATGCATGGCGGTTTCGGTGCGTCTCTTATTCGGAATGTTCATAAAACGCATGGGAAAGCTGACATTTTCGACCGCATTAAAAGATTGGATCAGATTAAAGGATTGGAAAACGAACCCCACTGTTTTTCGGCGAAAAATCGCCAGATCGTTTTCATCAAGCTGGGATAACTTGCTTCCATCCAGGATAATTTCTCCGTTTGTTGGACGATCCAATCCGCCAAGCAAGTGCAGCAAAGTGCTTTTTCCCGAGCCCGAAGGGCCCATCACGACTGTCAGGGATTTTTCAGGCAGATTTAGATTAACGCTGTTGAGGGCTTTCACAATTGTCTTGCCCATCACATAGTGCTTGGTAAGGTTGGCAGTTTGAATGTAATCCATAACGACCATTGCATTAAAAGAAGATAAAGGGTCGTATTGCACCCAGACCGCCCAATTGCAATCGAACAATACCGGGAATGAGCGCCAGAACGAAAAAGATCAGGCAGGCGATCAAAGCGGTGGAAATCGCCTTGCCGGGTTTCAGACCACTAATGATGGGGCTCCCTATCAGGATTAGCACAATAAACCAAATACCATACAGGTCAACCAGTTCCAGCGCCAGCCGCATGATCCCCCGCCAGCCTTCAGCCTGTTGACTGATCAATCCGGATAACCCTGGATCATCAATGACTTGCTTTGATATCAGCAGTGAAAAGATCTGCACCAGACTGCGCAGTGCAAATGGGACGGCTGCCCAAGCAACAAAATTGAAGTAAATTTCGCGACTTTGCCTGGAGCCCTTAAGAGTCATCAGAAGGTGCAGGACACTGCTCAACAGGAGCCACCCAAGCCACAATCCAGCCAGGCTGCTGATCATGGGGAAAACAATTGTAAAAAGGGGACCTTGCATTGCCAATTGGCCTTCAGCGAACTGGTTTTGTTGTTCAGGGGTCCAATACAAAAAATCATCGGGGGGCTGCTGCAGGTTCACCATGGTGTTCTGCAATCTGGCAGGGCCGCCCGCTAAAAACAAGAGAATGATCAAACCCGTCAGCATCAGCATCGGTATTTTCCAGGCATTATTCTGGATAACAGCCAATTGATCGAAAATGCGACGTGGGGCAATAAATATTTCAAGCAGAAATTTCCAATGCTTTTTCGATGTTTCCGTGCGCGTGGATACGGTTTCTATCTCTTCTGCCATTAACGGGTCTCCTTAAATGTTATCCTAACACTTTAATTGACGTAATAAGGATCGATTTTGTTCCAGTTAATTATGGTTGAAGGATCAAATCTGTGAGTTGAAAGCTGATAGCCGGCGGTTGGCGACACATAGATTTTATCCGATCGCATCCTTCTCAATCATCCAATTTATAGTCGACAAATACCTGACCAGCTCATTCCTATCTCCTCACCAGTTGTACTAAATGAATGATTTCAAGCATAACATATTAATCAAAAGTTTTTTATCAATTCTCTGAGTTAGGGATTTCTTATTGCAAGCAAAAAAGCGAAGTGTTTGATACTTTAATAAAACCACATGACCACGTTTTCATCCAGTAACTACCCGGCAAAACGTGGTCATGGTTCAGGTGAAGGCACTCAAGCCAATGCGGCTGGTTTACGGTTTATCAGCCAGCTCAAAGGTGACCTGCCAGTGCCCTGGAATATGCAGGGCTGGCACTGAAAAACTAGCGCCGATTTCATAATCAGATGCATCTGCTGCAGAAAGGTCAAAGACAACCTCCTCATAATCCACCCTGTTTGTCTTATTAAGAATATGGTTGGCGAAGGAAAGCCCTGAGATTGCTTCGATGCGACTTCCTTCAGCATTCTGGAGGAAGAAACTTCCATGCGTATCGGTTTCCAGTTTTCCAATCACACCATATTGAATATGAAGTTGGTCATCGATGAAACCAATTGCCGAAATCTCGACTCCCGGTATATGTGTTGCCACATTCAGCACTGGCCGCATAACAACCGCCCATGGTATTCCAGTCCAATGCGCATCATCATCTTCGCTTTGCTCTGCAGCATTACTGCCCCAACCACCTGTCGTCATAACTCTTTTCATTTCAGGTGATGTGGAAGCATCTGAGAGAGAAGTATCCACTATGCCAGAAAGCACCTGCTTTTGCCCAATAAGGCTGTTGACTGAGAAAGTCACCTTGCCTGGCTCAATCGGTTCTCCATTCATGGTTTGCAGGGTCACCTCAAAAGAAGCAAGTGCTGTTCCTTCGTCGTAACCCAGAAAATCAGCATGACCGATGAAATTTAAGGGCATATCAACCACATAGCTATCATTCAGATCAATCGAATTATCAAGACGACCGCCTTCCAGATCTTCAAGGGTAATTAATGCCTTAAAAGTGTCCTCTTGAATTTCTGCAGCTACAACTTCCATCTTAATCCCTTCTGAGATCGAAATCTCATTTACCGGGGTCATCCATTGTGTAACCTCCGGGGAGATCTGATACAGGATACGGCGAAAAGAGGGATATCTGGCAGCTGCAGCGGGAGTCACAATAATTGCAAGTAAAACAATCATGATGATGGTCGAAGCCAAAACGGGTTTCAGCGTTAATCTTCGAGAAACCTTATTCCTTACCACTGGTTGAGTCGCTGCTGTTAGCATCCGATCAACCAGCTCATCCTTGGGTGCAATTTGTTTATTCAGTCTGTGATACAAATGGCGAAACATGTTCTTCCTCCTTAATAAATTTTTTCAGCTGTTTACGAGCACGGGTTAATTGTGTTCGAACAGTTGACGGACGTTCTTTTAATGTTTCTGATATCTCTGCAATGCTCATATCTTCATAATAAAAAAGGTGAATGACCGTACGATATTTCTTTGAAAGCTTTCGAAGCGCGAGAAAAAGATCGTTTTCTTCCGGTAATTCAAAACTGACCGATGATTGTTCTCCAATCATGTCTTTATCCTCCAGTAGAATAACCTTCTTGTACCAGGAAGACAGCCAAATCTTTTTACAACAATTTAGAGTAACACGGAGAAACCAGGCTTTGCGATGTTCTTCTGAGAAAAAACGGGGCTGTGTTTTGATGTAGCGAAAGAACACTTCTTGAAAAACATCGTCAGCATCTAAATAATTCCTGGTCTGAGAAAACGCCAGTCGGTAAACAGTATCTGAGTATTTCTTAATGCCTTCCTGAATATTTTCATTTTTCGACATGGTTGAGGTCATTGCAGGTTACCTTCTTTCACCATTAATACCCGTAAGGGTGCATAAAAGCTACACGATTAACTTAATCTCGATTGTTTCGATAAAAAAGTTTGCTTGCCAGCATGACTTTTTTCACGCAATCACGGCATCTTCAAATTATCAGGAAAATCTACATATGCGTAATTTTCTCATCCTCAGATGTGCCGAATTTGTTTACGATTAAATTTTAAAGAAGCGAATAATTTCATATCTCATTTTAATAATTCTGGGGTAATCTTCGGTAAGTATTATAAACATGTCAGTTTTTCATGTAAAAACCCGTCGAAAAGGGTATGATTTATCTGTGTTTTTGTATTTTTTAAGTACGAGGAGTTATTATGGAAAATAAAGGCTTGCGAACCTGTTTGACAATTGTGGTCAGTATCATCGTCCTGATGGGCGTGTTTCTGGCGGGGGCAGGTGTGGGCTATTTTACACCACAACTACTAAAGATCAGCGTCCCTTCTGGACCTGCCATTTGCCCACCATGCCCTGAATCTTCAGCGGACGCCCCGCAAATCAGTACCACCGGTGAAGTTTTTGAGTGCCCGGCATGTCCCTACATTGATCCTTCCGGTGATACGCCTGAAGAATACCAGCAATTATTTGCCCCCTTTTGGGAGACCTGGGAGATCGTACACGAAGATTTTGTGGATCAACCTGTTGACGACCTGGCTCTGATGCGCGGCGCCATCGAAGGTATGCTGGGTGCATTGGGCGATAAACATACATCCTACATGAATCCCGATGAATTCAAGCAGGCAAGCGAGTCCCTTGAAGGCGAATATGAGGGGATTGGCGCCTGGGTGGATACCAGCGGCGAATATGTGGAAATCGTCAGCCCGATGAAGGATTCCCCGGCTGCCAGGGCAGGTTTGCAGCCCAAAGATCAAATCATTGCAATTGGTGGTGAGGATATGACCGGCATACCGGGTGACCTGGTGTTGCAACGCATTCTTGGTCCTGCTGGCTCAGAGGTCAACATCACCATCCGAAGGGGAGTTGAAACCTTCGAGGTCACGCTCATTCGCGAAAATATCCTCGTGCCAACCGTTGAATATGAGATGCTTGAAGACAACATCGCTTATGTCGCGCTTCTAAATTATGGCTCAAACACCACGGACCAATTACGAAGCGCCTTTCGAGAACTTTTCAAGGAAAATCCAGTCGGCTTGATCTTCGATCTGCGCAATAACGGCGGTGGATACCTCGATACTGCCATCCAGGTTGTATCAGAATTTATCCCCAGCGGTGTGGTCATGTTTGAACAATATGGTGGCGGTGAAACCTACACCTACAATGCTATTCAGGGAGGTCTGGCAACTAAAATCCCACTGACTGTCCTGGTCAACGAAGGAACTGCATCCGCATCAGAGATTACCGCGGGCGCCATTCAAGACCTGGAACGCGCTCCCCTGGTCGGTATGACCACCTACGGCAAGGGGTCCGTGCAAAACTGGGTTGCCCTAAAAAATGATGCCGGTGGCGTGAGGGTCACCATTGCACGCTGGCTCACCCCCAATGGACGCCAGATTGCTGAACAAGGATTAACGCCTGATTACATTATTGAAATGACTGAGGACGACTATATCAATGGTCTTGATTCCCAGCTTGAAAAAGCTATCGATGTCCTCAAGAAGATCATTCAAGATAACCAGTAAAAAGGAGTGCGATGTTCTTCCTTCCCACATTCAATCTAAATTATCTCCTGTTCATGATGCCAGCGCTGGTATTCAGCATGGTCATTCAAATTTATGTCAACGCCAGCTATTCTCGCTGGAGCAAAATCCACAATCGAACAGGAATAACAGGCGCTCAGGTTGCCCAAAGACTGGCTGAGCATATGGGTATGTACGACCTGAAACTGCAAGGCATACCGGGTCAGCTGACTGATAACTATGATCCCCGTCATAAGATTTTGAGCATGTCCCGGGATGTCGCTCAGGGGACGAGTGTGGCAGCCATGGCGATCACCGCCCATGAGATGGGGCACGCCCAACAGGACCAGCATAATTATGGATTAATGAAGCTTCGTTCTGCCATGGTCCCGATAGTCAATTTTGGAACGACGATAGGCTGGCTCTTCATCTTTATCGGCCTGGCTCTCAATCTCAGCAACCTTGCCTGGCTGGGCGTCTTTGCCTTTTCTGCGGGAGCGCTCTTCTCAATTGCCACTTTGCCTGTTGAATTGAATGCATCAAGGCGAGCGCGAGTGCTTCTCAAGGAGAATGGTTTGATCACAGGTCAGGAAGAACAAAAAGGCGTCAATCAGGTATTAAATGCAGCTGCAATGACCTATGTGGCAGCTATTGCATCCTCGGTCTTACAACTTCTTTATTTTGGTTCAATGGTTGGCGGCATGGGACGCCGGCGCGACTGACACTCTTCAACAAAAGAGTACTGGTCGCAATGGTGATTTGGCTTGGCAATCATATGAAACAAAACCCTGGTGTTTTTCCTGGTTCAAGCTTCATTTCTAAAACGAATATCTTCGGATAACTCCCTGATTCTATCTCTGTAAAGGTCTTTCGTATGCGCAATGTAACAACTCGGCAAATTCTGGTTGCAATTTTTATTAGCATCATCTTTCTAATAGGCTATGCGCCAGCCTTAAGTTCTTTTTTTCAATCTCTTTCGTCCGAAACCATTGAGACCGATGTTCCTGAACCAACCCTTACTTTGCCGCCGCCCACCGCATCGCCCACGCTGACACCCACGGCAGAGCCGCCAACACCAACTTCGACCATGACCCAGACACCCACACCCAGAATGATCTACTATGAGCCCGGGCTTGTTGAGGCGCCTATCCTGTTATATCACCATGTTCAGGGCGATTATTCCATCAATCGCTACGAGGTGTCCATTCCCGATTTTGAAGCCCAAATGGTTACCCTGAAGGAAATGGGATACAACGTTGTCACCCTATCTCAACTCCTGCAGGCTTTGATCGATGGCGGTGAACTGCCCGAAAATCCTGTCGTGATCACTTTTGATGACGGTCATGAGAGCATTTATTATCATGCTTTTCCAATCATGAAAGAGCTTGGACTGCCAGGCGTTTTCTATATCGTTGCCAACCGGATTTACGGTTCGCCCGAATTTTTGGGCATTGACCAGCTCAAAGAAATGATCGCAGCTGGATGGGAGATCGGAAGCCACGGATACAGCCACCTGGATATGACAATCAATCATGACCTGGCAGATTGGGAAATCAGCCAATCCAAATTAGATTTGCAGGAAGCTTTATCCACCAATGTGCAGACTTTTGCTTATCCTTTTGGCGCAATTGATGCCTTCACTGCACAAACAGTGAGCGATTCAGGCTATATGGCAGGTATGGGTCTGGGAATATCGAAAGTCCACACCTGGAACACGCTTTTTTATCTGAACCGAATTGAAATTTACGGCGATTATTCTCTTGAGGATTTTGTGAATATCCTGAGTGGTGAATGAGACCACCTGGATTGCCAGCAAGATAGCACAGTGAGATTAAGCCGATTTCGGAAGGCTATCAAATACCCAGCGATTAACAACGTAGAATAATCGGCAAATTTCTTGCAACCTTTATCGTTGCTGTTCGTAGATAAAATTAGATAGCAATCAGAATGGAGGATTTTTGACGATGAAAAATAAATACACACCAATTATGATCATTTTCACCCTGGCTGTTTTTATACTCAGCGCTTGTGAATTTCCGACGATTCGTATTGAGCGCGGCTCAGGTCATCTTGCCACTGAAAACCGGCCCGTCAGAGACTTTAATGCCATCAGGCTGGAAGGCGCGGGGCGCTTGCTGGTCACCCAGGGAGAGACTGAAATGCTTGAAATCGTGGCGGAGGATAATATCATTGGAGAACTAACCTCCGAAGTTCTCGGGAAAACCCTTGTGCTTGGATTTAAAGAACGACCATGGAAAAAAACCTTGCTTCCCACAGAGGGCATCATTTACAACCTGAGCGTTATTGACCTGACAGAAATTCAGCTGAATGGTGCGGGCATTTTTGAGACCAATGGTTTGGAAACGGATCGGTTTTTTATTGAGATTAAAGGCGCCAGTCAGGTAAAAATCGACAATCTATCTGTCGAAGAACTCTCCGTGAAAATCGATGGTACAGGAACGCTTTCCCTCAACGGACAGGCTTCTTCACAATTTGTGGCGATTACCGGCGCGGGAAACTATCAATCAAGCGATCTCCTGACCGGATCGACTGAAATCGCCATCAACGGTTTGGGAAATGGAACCGTGTGGGCCACTGAAACGCTGGATATTTCAATCGATGGCGGTGGAACGGTCAGATTTTACGGTTCACCTTATGTCACACAACAAATTCGCGGGTTGGGAAATATTGACAATTTAGGTGAAAAATAGCTATCATTAAAGATGGAGAAAGAAATACCCTGAGCCTTTCGGTGCAAAAACAAGGAGTTTATGATGAATCGAAAATCAAGTGTTGCGAATGGTGTGATTTTAGTGCTTCTTGGTGCGTTTCTCCTGGCGCGTGAACTCTTCCCTGAATATTTTCAGTTTTTAGAATGGCCGTTCATCATCGTTGGCTTGGGCGCAATTTTTCTAATCTGGGCGATCTTGAGTGGTGCGGGAGGACTTGCCGTACCCGGGTCAATCCTGGCGGGTTTGGGTGGAATCTTATATTATCAAAACCTGACCGGTGATTGGCAAAGCTGGGCGTATGTCTGGTCACTCATCCCTGTTTTTGTTGGGCTTGGCGTTATCATCAGCGGGATCATCAACCGCCGATTAAAACAAGACCTTTCGTCGGGGCTTACCTTGATCGTGATCGGCGCTATTCTGTTCTTCATTTTTGGCACCAGCTTTGGCTTGGACGCTCAACTATCGCGCTATTGGCCTGTGCTGCTGATTGTTTTGGGTCTGGCATCCATTTTCCGTGCCTTGGTCAAAAGAAAAAACTGATCCTCGCCCACTGTGTTCTCATCAATCGAACAAATAAAAAAATCCGTAACAATATAGAAACCATTACGGATTTAAGCATAATTTTACTGGATCAATACGCGGCTTACAGGGATTATCCCAGCTGCTCCCAGGCGTTTTTCACCCGGGCAAAAGTTTCGGGCAGCGATTCGGGTAAGATTCGCGTATTCCCCAAACAAGCCATAAAATTTGTATCGCCCAACCAGCGCGGCACGATATGCATGTGCAAATGGCTGTCAATTCCAGCCCCAGCCATCTTCCCTAGGTTCAAGCCGACATTGAATCCATCAGGGTCATAAACTTTTTGAAGCACCTCGCAAGATCGATTGGATAATTCAATCATCTCAATCCGGGCAGCCTGTGAAAGCTCATCCAGACGTTCAACATGGGCGTAAGGTACGCACATCACATGACCCGAAGTGTATGGAAAACGGTTGAGGATCATAAAGACATGCTCCCCGCGCGAAAATATCAGGTTGTTTTCATCCTCCTCAGCTCCCCAGGCCTTACAAAAGACACAACCGTTATCATCTTTTTTATCTTGAATGTATTCCATCCGCCAGGGCGTCCACAAATAATCCAAAATAAATCTCCCTATCCACACATATCATTTCGTTGTGTAATTGTAACAGATTATTCATTTCATTAATTTAAAGTTATACTTAAACAACTGGTTTAAAGGTAAGTAAATTTA
>LSQX01203281.1_pt2 | contig 10703 bp, 8 predicted proteins | sample 654561 | NCBI WGS metagenome assembly LSQX01 (sample SAMN04489861, study PRJNA283612) | anaerobic digester metagenome | isolation source: 4 biogas reactors fed with cattle manure at either 37C or 55C with and... | place: Denmark: Kongens Lyngby | collected 2014 | reverse complement strand
GAGGCTTGTCTTACTTCAAAATGTCTTCCCATAGTTCATTTCCTTTCTTAGCGAGAGTATTATATCATTTTTATTCTGATTGTGAAGGATACTTGACAACTAAGTACTGAATCAGCAGCATTACCCCAACACCCAACATAAACATAATTCCCATTTCCATCAATTGACCTGTAGGAGGCCATCCAGGATACACGGTAGCAAGCGATCCTAAGACAAAGCCTAGAATCATGAGATAGGTAGGCGTTGGATGTGACTTGAGGAGGTACTCCAAGAATTTGGTGGTCAGTAACAGCCCGAAGATAACCCCGATTGCTAAGGGTACAATGTAAGCCAGATCAAGGTGGGAGAAGGCTCTTAGCGTATCGTCATACATCCCTAGTGATAACAGTAGGAAGGAGGTCGAAATGCCTGGTAGGATCAAGGCTACGGCGATGATGATACCAGAGATGAGAATCAGAATTAGGTATTGAATGCCGGTAGGTTCTCCAGCAATGAGAGAATCGGTATTGAAGAAGGTGGTCATGGCCGCGATTACGAGGCCTCCTAGAAAGTAAATGAGGTAGCTAACTTTGATCTTCTTGAAATCGATCTTCTTAATAAAGGCACCAATGCCAGCTACGATGATTCCTAAGAACAGATAGCTCATCTGCATGGGGAAGCGGGAGATTAAGCGCTCGATGCTGGAGGCGAAGAAAATGATGCCGATCAGGCCACCCACGACGAGTTGAAACATCAACTTCTTGTGGACAATCTTGCCACTGATCAATTGTGACATGGCTTCAATCGCTTGGTCGTAGACATTGAGTATAATCATCATGGTGCCGCCAGAGACCCCTGGCACCAATAAGGCAAAAGCTGTTAGTATCCCTTTTAAGACATTAATCATGGCGGTTCCTTCCATTTCTTTCACTATTTTAACATGAGTCACTAATCATTGACACACTAAATTGGATAGTTCATAATATGTGCATTGAAGGCGGGATTAAAATGATTATTCTGAAACATTTGGGCTGGTTTTTTAAGCAAGAGAAAAAATCATATGGTATAGGATTGGTTGCCTTGTTATCTATCTCTATTTTAAGTGTCATTCCCCCACGTATTATGGGGTTAATGATCGATATTATGGCAGAACAATCACTCACACCACAATTACTAATACTCGGTGTGAGTGCTTTTGTGTTTATCGCCCTGATGATGTATGCCCTTCGCTATATTTGGCGCATCTTTATCTTCGGGACCAGCTTCCGTCTTGAGAATCAAATGCGTAACACGATCTTCAAGCACCTCACCCGCATGTCTTCGGCCTTCTATCAAAAAAGACGTTCCGGTGAACTGATGGCACTAGCGACTAATGACCTGACCGCCATTCAAAACGTGGCCGGTCGTGGCGTGCTTCAACTGTTTGACTCTCTCTTTTCGGGCATCACCGTCCTGTTGGCGATGTTCTTTAGCGTGAACATGAAGCTGACACTGATCGCTATTTTGCCCATGCCACTACTTATTATCGCTTCTCAATACCTCAGTAAAAAGCTCCACAAGACCTATCACGTCGCACAAGAGGCCTTCTCCGATATGAATAATAGGGTACTAGAGAATATCAATGGTATCAAGGTCACGAAGACCTTTGGTCAGGAAGATAATGAAATCAAGCGCTTCAGTAAGTTGGCCGATGATGTCTATCAAAAAAACCTTAACGTAACCCGCTGGGATGCGCTGTTTGATCCCGTCATTATCATGATTAGTAGCCTTTCAATCTTCCTCAGTTTGGTGGCTGGTAGCTATCTCATCATGAATGATGAGATGTCGGCCGGAGACCTCGTAACCTTCGTGAACTATATTTACCAACTAAACTGGCCAATGATGGCCATAGGCTTCATGTTTAACACCATGAACCGAGGACTCGTTTCCTATGAACGGATTGAGACCCTGTTGAGTGTCAATCCGGATATCCTTAATCTGAAGGATTCCTTGAATGAGATCCCTTCGGGTGATATTAGCTTCAATGTCGAGTCATTTCAGTATCCTAATCAAGAGGAAGGCATCAACCTTAATAACGTACAGTTTAACCTTCTTCGTGGTGAAACCCTGGGCATTGTGGGTAAGACCGGTTCTGGTAAGTCGACCATTATTAAACTACTACTGAGAGAATTCGATGAATATGAGGGAGCCATTTCCTTTGGGAACACTCCGGCTAAGGAATACAACCTGTACAATTACCGGGATGCTTTCGGGTATGTCCCCCAAGATCCGTTCCTATTTTCTATGAGCATTGCCGATAACATCCGTTTTGGGATGCCTGAGGTAAGTCTCGAGAGGGTTCGTGAGGCCGCGAGAATTGCTGATGTGGACGCGGATATTATGGATTTTGAACTACAATACGAAACCGTCATTGGTGAGCGGGGTGTTTCGCTCTCGGGTGGTCAGAAACAACGGATTGCTATGGCGCGTGCCATCCTTCTCAATCCTGAATGCTTGATTCTGGATGATGCTCTGTCGGCAGTTGATGCGAGGACGGAAGAAATCATCTTAAGAAACCTACGGGAAGTTCGTCAGGATAAAACAACCATTATTATTGCACATCGGTTCTCTGCTTTGAGTCACGCCCACCACATCTTGGTTTTAGAGGATGGGAATGTGGTTCAGCGTGGTAATCACCATGAGTTACTGGCTAATGATGGCTGGTATGGACAGATTTACAACTTACAACAACTGAGCCAGATTGGAGGTGAACCACTTGAAACAGACTGATGAAAAGATCACGCTGAGTCGCACTCAGCAGTGGCAACTACTGAAAAGACTGGTCGCTTATGTCAAGGATATGAAATGGACGCTTATCATTTCGATTGCGTTCCTCTTGGTAGCAACGACGACCGATTTGGTTCGCCCTGCTATTATTAAGAGCTTGATTGATGACTATGTGCTGAGTGGTCAGAGTGACATGACCATGATTGTTTACCTGTCGTTTGCCTATCTTGGCATTTCGCTGGTCAGTTCCATCTTCAGATACCTCTATGTTTATAACTTCTATGCCTTGGGTAATCGTATTACCCAGACCATTCGTCACCAACTCTTTGAAAAGCTTCAAGGTATGGGCATGCGCTATTTTGATAAGACACCCGCCGGTTCCATTGTCTCCCGGGTCACCAATGACACGGATTCAATTCAGGAGATGTTGGTGTCGGTTATCTCGGTCGTCTTCAGCTCCAGTATCATGGTGGTCTCGGTTTTGATTGCGATGTTTATCTTCAACCCGATCCTGGCCCTCATCAGCATGTTCTTTGTGCCTATTGCGGGGCTGGTGGTCTTTGTGTACCAGAAGAAATCGACCCGTTCCTATCAAAGGGCGCGCTCTAAATTAAGTGAGTTGAATACCAAGCTGGCTGAATCAATTGCCGGCATGAGTATCATTCAGGTGTTTAACCAACAGAAGCGCTTGATTGGTGAGTTCAAACAAACCAACGATGACTACTACGACGCTCGGATGGCTAACCTGAAGCTTGATGGCATTCTACTCTATCCGATCATTCACCTGTTGACGGCCTTAACGATTGGGGCTATTCTACTCTACTTCGGTGTTCAATCCTTCGATACGATTGTATCGGCTGGTCTCGTGCTCATGTTTGTGGACTATGTCTATATGCTGTATGATCCCCTCTTTATGATTATGGATCGGTTGGCCATCTTCCAACAGGCGATTGTTTCCAGCAGTCGTGTCTTCACGATTATGGACCATGAGGAAATTACGCCTCAACAGACCCCTCAAGAGGATGCTGTGATTAGTGAGGCTAAGATTGAGTTTAAGGATGTGAGCTTCTCCTATGATGGTAGAAACAAAGTACTGAAGAACATCTCCTTTACAGTCAATCCGGGTGAGACGTTGGCCCTTGTGGGTCATACGGGTTCCGGGAAGAGTTCCATTATCAATGTCATGATGCGCTTCTATGAGTTTTATGAAGGCGATATCCTGATTGATGGTCACTCCATTAGGGATTTCACACTGGAACACCTGCGCGAGAAAATGAGTCTCGTCTTACAGGATCCCTTCATCTATTATGGAACGATCTTGGATAATGTGAGGTTGCTTGATGAATCCATTACGGATGAGGAAGTGATTGAGGCACTCAAGTTTGTTCAGGCAGACACTTTCATTGAGGAGCTGAGCGATACCTATCACCACCAAGTGGTAGAGCGTGGAGCTGCCTTCTCGAGCGGACAAAAACAGCTCCTAGCCTTTGCGAGGACGCTGGTGACTAATCCAAAGATTTTGATTCTGGATGAAGCGACCGCGAACATTGATACAGAGACTGAGAGCCTTATTCAAGATGGATTGACTCGTTTGACACGAGGTAGGACAACAATTGCGATTGCGCACCGCTTATCGACGATCAAGGATGCCAATCAGATTCTGGTGTTGAGCCAGGGCGAGATTGTGGAGCGTGGCAATCACGATGAGCTGATTGCTGCACAGGGACTCTACTACCACATGTATGAATTACAACAACTTAATAACTAAGGTACAATACAACTTTCATCCGAACAGGCCAAATTACTGGATAGCGATTCAACATATTCAATCGCTTCAATAAAGGATTCTACTGGCTGAGCACCGCTGACGAAGACTTTGTCATCAAGAACAAAATGAGGGACGCCTTGAACGCCTATATTACGGGCGGTGGCTTCGTCGGTTCTGACTTGATAGGCAATCTCATCCGACTGCAGTGCTTTTTTTGTGTCTTCTTCACTCATTCCGACCTGAAGGGCCAAGTCAATGAGTGTCTGTTCGTCGGCGATGTCGAGACCATGGGTGAAGTGAGCGGCCATGCCAACTTTGAAGAACTCGTTGCCCTTTCCTAGCTGCTTTGCCATCTGGAACACGCGATGGATCTTGAAGCTGTTGGCATCGATCATGTTGTTGAAGTCATAATTCAGACCTGCCTTTTTGGCCATCATGTCAATTTGACTGAGGCGTAGTTGAGCCTGTGAGACTGATAACCCTATATGGCCTGCTAGTTGTTCGACATAACTTTGATCCCTTTGTGGTTGAATATCGGGAGCAAGTTCATAGCTCATTATTTCTATCTCAACATCCTTTGAGGATTGGGCGATGGCTTGCTCGAGGTTTTGATGCCCAATATAACAGAAGGGACACCTGAAATCGGACCAGACTTGTATTTTCATCATGCGTTTAATTCTCTCTTTCTTCCTATAAATAATAACCAAACAATTAAGAACACTTCCCCAATGAATGTCACCATGGATAGTTCAAAGCCCAAGTTGACATAGAGTAGTATAAGGACCGTATCGACTATATAGCCTATTCCTGCCACGATCAAGAGGAGTCCTAAGAACCTTGTAACACGGTTAGCCTTGAGGAACAAGATACCCAAAGTGAACAGATGGATTCCAAAGATCACGAGCGCAAGGTTCCAGACAAAATCAAAGGTGATAAAGGCCGTGTAACCAGTAGACGGATCATAGTTTGCCATGACTAGCGGAATCAGAGCTCCTAAGAAACTCAACGCATAGAGAACCCGTAGGAGTGCGCTCACGTTGGACAGGGAGCGATCGACATCTTTGAGGTACTCACGAAGTACGAGCGCGACGATGATGTCCAAGATAATGACTAAAAGAAATCCAAGGATCACTGCCCATAACCATTGACTGTTGTTGGTGATGGCATTGATGGTAGCCGATGCATCTCCAGCGAAATAAAGCTTTGGTAACAGGACAAAGTTGACAATCGGGGCCACAATGGCCATAACTAGCAAGCTAATTCCCGCGATAATGGCGCTGTTCTTTTTCTTTCTCATAACTCTCCCATCTTTTTATCGTATGAAGAAATTGTATCATAGTGCTATCGAAACAGGATACATTAACGACTGGCTGAACAGTGACGATGAGTCACTTAATAGTCACTTTGGAATGTTAAACTATATCTAATTAAAGGAGAATCATGATCATGGAAATCTTGAAAATTGAAAATCTAACAAAAATATATGGGAAAGGTGCTACCCAAACGGTGGCTCTAGACAATGTGTCTTTCACGGTCGAAAAGGGAGATTTCATTTCCATTATCGGAGCTTCTGGCAGTGGGAAATCTACTTTACTCCACTTAATCGGTGGAGTCGACAGGCCCACCAGCGGCAAGGTTTACTTGGATGGTCAGGATATCTTTGGCTACAATGATGATAAACTGGCGATCTTTCGTCGACGCCAAGTGGGACTAATTTACCAGTTTTATAACCTGATTCCGATTCTCAATGTTGAAGAGAACATCACCCTGCCGATTGAACTGGATCGACGGAAAGTAGATTCCAAGAAAATCGACCAACTGTTGAATCAACTTGAACTAACCGATAGAAAAAATCACCTTCCTAATGAACTGTCTGGTGGTCAACAACAGAGAACTTCTATTGGCAGAGCGATGATTACCAATCCGGCGATCATTCTCGCAGATGAGCCCACGGGGAATCTCGACAGCAAGAATAGTGAGGAAATCATTGAACTTCTCAAGAAATCAAATCGTGATAACAAGCAGACCATTATCATGATTACGCACAATGCTGATATTGCCAAAGAGGCCAACCGGATTATCCGACTGGAAGATGGCAAGATTGTTGAGGACTTTTAAATGTCAATCATGGGTAGATTAGCACAGCGAGATATCCGACTGAATAAGAAGCGCAGTATCGGTATCATTGTCGGGATTATGTTGTCGGTTTCACTTATCGTGGCCATTACCGGCTTGGGTTCCAGCTTAATACAGAGCATGATTGAAAACCAGAAACAATCAAGTGGTCCCTATCACATGGCTCTTTATAATCTTTCAGAGGAAGATGTTGAAACGATTAGGGCGAATCAAGATCTTGATGAAGTCATCGTAGAAGCAAGAGTCGGTTACGCCAAATTTGATTATAATTACGAGCTGTTGCCCTACATCAGCATTAAGTCATTCAGTGGTGAGGATACCCCTGAAAAAGTCGGTTATACCCTTATAGAAGGTAAACTCGCTACCAAGAAGGACGAACTGGTGTTGAGTCTTGGTGCGGCTTATGATTCGGGATATAAGGTTGGTGACACAATCGAGTTAGAGATTGGTTCACTTCCAGAAAACATTGATGATTCTGGTAATGTTATTGAACCCTTTACACAACAGTTTAAGATAACGGGTATTATTGATCGTTCTGGTAACTACGGTACTTATGAGGCGTTCACCACGGGCTATGAGAGCACCGATTATACCAGCTATGTGACCTTCTTAAACCCTGGTAACTATAAGCAGGATGTCGCCGAACTCTTGGGCATTGATAGCATTAACAACCTTTATGAATCCACTAATGGTCAATACGATTTTTATTCAATCAACCATGAGTTACTGGCATGGGAAGCTCTTGATTTCGGCGATGGTACGCTTAGAGTCATCCTAGCGATCGTATCAGTTCTCGTATTTATTATCGTTACGACCAGCGTGTTTTCGATACGGAACTCCTTCGCGATTTCAACCAGTGAGAAAATCAAAACACTAGGCATGATTACCAGCATCGGTGCTACCAAGAAACAAATCAAGAAGCAGCTTTTAACGGAGACCTTCCTGTTGGGGCTCGTGGGGATACCTCTGGGTGTTTTGTTTGGAGTCCTGCTTAACTTTCTGTTTATTAAGCTTGTCAATAATGTGTTGCCAAACCTGCTAGGTAGTACCTCACTCCCCTTCCTGGTTTCCTGGCAGGGCATCGTCATTGCCTCTTTACTGGGAATGTTGACCATCTACCTCTCGGCCCAATCCTCGCTTAAAAGAACCAGCAAGATTAGCCCGATTGAACTGATGCGTGAGTCCAATGAAGTCAAAATACCTACCAAAGCACTGAAAACTCCTGCCCTCATTCACAAGATTTTTGGGATGGGTGGAGTCATAGCTTACAAAAACCTGAAGCGAAGTGGCCGAAAATACCGGACGACGATCATCTCGCTAACCGTTACCGTTTTTGCCTTTTTATCACTGAGCACTTTCTCTTCTCGGATGCTGAGTGAAACAACCAAAGCGTACGAGATGTCAGAGTACAATTTATCCTTCAATCAAATCAGGAATTTAACACCCGCTGATCTAGAAGAGATTGAAGCAATAGAGGGGGTCGAAAAGATGCGTACCACCTATATTTTGACAGACTCCCCTTACATAGACCTTCTCGATCAAGATGTTCTTAATGAGGGGGGTGATCCGATTAATCTGGAAATGTTGGGTGTCGTTGCTTTAGATGAAGAGTTCTTTCAGAAATACGCCAATGAACTGTCAATCGATACTGATTTTAATGGTGGAATCCTGTACGATTGGACTCAAATTCATGATGAGAACCAGCAACCAACTGACGTGAGAATCTATAACTATGAAACCAATGACGTGATTCACGGGTTCATCAACAATAAGACGATTGAAATTGAGGTTCAAATAGCTAATAAACCACAATATAAAGACGACTTTTACTACATTCATAATACCTATCTTCTTCTTAATAAAGAAACCTACCAAGACACACTCGAGTTTATCCCCTATTCAATAGACATCAATGCCAAAGATCCCTCACTTGTTGTTGAGAAGATCACTGAAATGAGTCCCAAAACCCTTACCTACAACATGGAAGCTGAGGTTCAACAAAGTAAAACGTACATCCAGTTGATAAGCTACTTCGTCTATGGATTCATCGGCATTATCACGCTGATTGGGGTGACTAGCATCTTCAATACAATTACCTCCAACATGACACTTAGACAATCCGAGTTTGCTATGCTGCGAAGCGTGGGGATGACCCAACGTGAATTCAATCAAATGATAAACTTGGAAACTCTATTCTACTCGACCCAGTCATTAATACTAGGTATTATTTTCGGAATCTTGGGATCCTTAGCCATCCAGTTCGCCTTCAATACTAGTCCGAGTATGGAAGCTTCCTACAGTCTACCCCTTGGGGCAATCCATCTTGCTTTCATATTTGTCTTCGTAATTGTATTTACGATTATGAGGTATTCGATTAACAAACTGAAACAACTGAACATCATTGAAACCATTCGTAAGACCAATCATTAAGTGATATACTAGATAACAGGTGAGCACAATGAACATTCTATTAATTGAAGATCATCAAAACATTGCGGAGAGCTTGGACTACGCTTTCACTAATCAGGGCTACTCACTCAGGACGGTCAGTTCCTATCGTGAAGCAGTCACCTATTTAAAGGCGCACACCCCAACGCTCATTATCCTGGATCTGGGGTTGCCCGATGGTGATGGTTTAGATCTTTATAAAGAACAAATCATCCATCGCAAGATCCCCACGATTATTTTGAGTGCCCAAAGCGATGAGGACGTTATCGTTGATGGTCTGACCCTTGGTGCCGAAGACTATATCACTAAACCCTTCTCGACTAAGGAACTGTTAGCTCGTGTTAAAAAGATTCAATTACGGCTCAATAAAACGTCCATCATCAAGGTCAGAGACGTTACTTTCGATATTGAGAAACAAGAAGTTAGGGAGAATGGACAGATTGTCCATTTCACAGGTTTAGAACTCCGGATTTTCCACTTATTGATGACCAATCTCAATCGTGTCATTCCACGTGATTTCATTCTCGACAAAGTGTGGGAATGGACTGGTAACGATGTGAATGAGAACACCATCACAGTGTATATTAAAAGAATCCGTGCTAAACTAAACACCGATTTAATTACCACCATTAAAGGCGTGGGATACAGGATTGATTTCCATGAAACGCAAAATTAATGGCATTCAGACTCTCAAAAGAGTCTGCCTTCTGTTTGTTGTTTTCCTCTTGATCATGGTTGCTTTCAACCAGTATCAGTACGAACTGTATACAAGAAATTTCAACCGAAAGATTGACAGTTTGATTAGCTATATCGTTGAGAAGTATCCCGAGACCAACCAGGTCGACATCCTTAACATCATTACCAGCGAATCCGATTACCTGAATACCTTACGTGATTATGGAATTGACATCGATAAGGATTCACTAGTGCCTATCAACGATGACTACTATGTTCAGTTCTTTGTGAGTAACCTAATCCTGGTCTCTGTTTTCTTTGCTCTGATGATGCTGGTGTTGACACGCTATGATAAGGGTCGCAGAGAAGAGATCGAAAAAATCACCCAAACGATTGAACAGATTAACCAGCACAATTATGATTTACAGATTGACGATAATAGAGAAGATGAACTCTCGATTCTGAAGAATGAAATCACTAAGACGACCGTCATGCTACGGGAAATCGCAGATAACTCGCTCAAAGATAAACTGAGTTTGAAAACATCATTAGCTGATATTTCCCATCAGATTAGGACCCCACTGACCTCCGTTACCGTCATGTTGGAGAACTTGTATGACAATGCTGACATGGAACAAACAGCGAGGCTATCCCTCATCCGTAAGACCAAACAAGAAATGGCTACTATCAATCAGCTGATTGAATCCTTGTTAATTCTGTCAAAACTGGATTCAAACACCCTATCCTTTAAAAACGAAAACGTCAAAGTACTCTCACTCATAACCACGGCTATTGAACGTGTTGACATCGCTGCCGAATTGAAAAACGTGAACATCGAAATCATGGGCCCCAATGATATCACCCTTAACATCGATAAGAAATGGCAAGTCGAAGCGATGACTAACATCCTTAAGAATGGCATCGAGCATTC
>LSQX01357725.1_pt1 | contig 10704 bp, 9 predicted proteins | sample 654561 | NCBI WGS metagenome assembly LSQX01 (sample SAMN04489861, study PRJNA283612) | anaerobic digester metagenome | isolation source: 4 biogas reactors fed with cattle manure at either 37C or 55C with and... | place: Denmark: Kongens Lyngby | collected 2014 | reverse complement strand
CTTCCGGACATTCCGGTTCAGAATGTTGTTTAATAAGGGATTTCTTTTCTACTCATTCTTCAACATACGGCTTTTCTTTTATCTGCTTTTTCATAATTATGATTTACTGATATCAAATGATCTTGATACCCTTCTTCCTAATTTTCTGGTAGCAAAGCTGAAACGAAAATCTCTTGTTTATGATTCCCATGAATACTTTACGGGAGTTCCGGAGCTTAGGGGAAGGAAGTTTGTCACATGGTTCTGGAAAAGCCTTGAGAAAAGGATGTTCCCGCACCTTAAATATGTTATGACTGTAAGTGATTCACTTGCACTGCAGTATGAAAAGGAATATGGTGTTCGTCCTGTTACGGTAAGGAATTGCTCATTATTATCTTCCGGACTGAAAGGGTTTTCGAGAAATGAGATGGGAGTAAAACCCGGTGATCTGCTGCTTATTTTCCAGGGCGGGGGTATCAATATTGAAAGGGGAGGAGAAGAACTTATTGAAGCTATGCGCTTTATTGAAGATGTCACTCTTATTGTTGCCGGTTCGGGAGACGTCATTGCCAGTCTTAAAAACAGAGTCCGTGATCCGGGACTATCGGACAGGATCATATTCCTGGATATGATGCCATGGAATGAACTGATGAAATATACCCGTTCCGCTGATGCAGGACTCAGTCTCGACAAGGATACAAATCTGAATTACAGGTTCAGCCTGCCGAACAAACTGTTTGATTATATTTCTGCCGGAATACCGGTCATAGCAGGGAAGCTGCCTGAAGTAGCAGGTATTATAAACAAATACGGCTGCGGTATTATTATTCCTGAAATAACTCCTGAAGCAATATGTGATGCGCTTTCAACACTTAAAAATGATCCGGAACTTCTGAACAAACTCAGACAGAATGCTGTTAATGCTTCTGAAGATCTTTCCTGGGAGAAGGAGTCAGAAAAATTAAAAAGATTTTATGAAAGAGTTTTTAAGGAAGAATAGTTTTTTGATAATATTTTCCATATCAGGTCTTGCCGGCGGATTCCTTTACTGGAAATTTATCGGATGCCTCTCAGGCAGCTGTCCCATTAAATCGGTCTGGTACTGGAGTACCCTTTACGGCGGAGTGATCGGATACCTTGCAGGAAGCATACTCATAGACCTGATTCGTAAATTCAGGAAAAAGAAAGGATTTCATGACAGTTCTGAAAACTGAATTCCGGAACTGCTGCAGTAATTGCCGGCTTAATACCGGATAAATATCGGGTAAATGCCGGGAATATTACCTGGCCATGGCTTTTGCTTTCAGATCAGCAGGCATCTTTTCTATTGCATATCTGAGGGAAGTCCGGGGCATGCTTCCCTTCCTTTTCATGACATATGTGAAAACTTCCTGCTGATAGGCTTCACTTGCCGCTTTCAGCATCCAGCCATAGCCTTTCCGGACCATATCATCAGGGTCTGAATGAAGAATATCGGCTATTTCAAAAATATCATTCAGAAACTTACCCTTTCTAGCAGGAATAATCAAGCTTACAGCTGATGCCCTTTTAACCCAGCGCTTATCTGAACGGGCCCATTTCTTTAATTCACTCACAAAGGAGGGATACATTTCAATAAAGGTTCCGATACTGTGATTGCATAATGTATCACATGATGCCCAGTTATTTACATATTTGCTGACCCATTTTTCAAATACGGGGAAATCATTGGGAGTATATTCCTTCCTGAATTTGTAGGCCCAGTTGCAGGCAATGAACGATTCTTCCAGGTATCCTGATTTCCACAGTTCTTCGCAAAGACCGAATACTGCTTCCTTGTTGTTTTCCGGAAGCTTATTGAAATATTCACCGGCAATGGACCGGACGAGGGCTGCTCTTAAGCCGTGGGACTTCACTTCTTCCCTGAAAAATCTTTCCCCCGAAATCCGGATTTTTTCATCCGCATTCTGTTTAAGCACTCTCCTTAAATCGTCAATAATATTTTTCATCACTGCTGAAGTTTATTTTACCGGGAATGATATTTTTATGTTGAAAACGGGCAAAAACACCGTGAAATATGGTTGAAAGGTTTCGTGAATTGAAATGAATAAAAGTAATCATGTTAAATTATCTAAAAAATATAAAACTGATTAATATTCCGGGAATGTGAATTTTTTTTTTCAGTATCTTCACAACATATTAAACAATAACCTTTAAACCATAAAGAATCTTTTTTGTAGAATAGGGCTGTACAGTGAATGAACAGCTTATGGACAAGGCTGATAATTTGCGGAAATCCGGTGAAAACCGTGACTTGCCGCACTTTGGTGTTTTTTCCGCTGCTGCCGCAAAAGCCCGATATTTTTTGTACTTTCAGCGCGAAACAATATCCGGATGATTTTTGTTGCATAATTAGTGCTTGGTATTTCCGGAATTTAGTTTAAAACCAAATCTTGTGACATGAAAAATTCAATAATTGTATTTTTGTCAGCAGCTATTGTTGCACTGTTGTTTTCATGCAACAAGGAGGAAGAGATTCCTGCGATTGAGTCAAAGACATTTGAAATAGAGGCAGGCAATGTGCTTGACTGGAAATATTTCAGCTTTTCAGAGGATGATACCATTAGCGTATCCGATCCCTCTGTTTCCACTGAATGGGATCTGGCTTTCCAGCGCTACAGGATAAAAACCAACGGAGGAGAATCAGGAAAGGGCCTTGGCAGTGCTGCAAATACTTTGCAAAAAGGACAAAAAGGTTTTGATGCAGTGAAATCTGTTCACGAAGACCTTGTATTTGAAGAGGATGCTCCGCTGACTATTGCAGTGCAGCAAGGCTATGAAACATTTATTGTCAATCCTGTACTCTACACATGGTTCACTATGGAACAGGCTTCCGAGGGAACACAGATAGCTCCGTCTGATTTTGTCTATATTGTTAAGACTGCTTCAGGCAAATATGCAAAAGTATGGTTCAGAGGCTATTATAGTGCGACAAATGTGTCAGGTCATATTACAATCCAGTACAAATATCAGCCGGATGGCTCGGGAAACCTTGAATAAAGTCAGACTAAAGTGTCCGTGACAATTATATTAACAAATTAATACCGGTAATTTTGTTTAGACAACTGATAATTTTCTGTTGTATATTTTTGCCATATGTTCTTGCTGCCCAGAAAGGGAGCATATCAGGTTATGTAAAGGGCATGAATGGTGAAGCAATTGAAGCGGCTACCCTGGTAATAAGAAACACAACACTTGGAACGATAACCAACCGGGACGGATTTTATAAAATAAACAACATAAATCCGGGATCATATATTATACGTGCATCATTGATCGGATATGAAACCCGGGAAAAAACAATTACTGTCCGGGAAGGGGACAATTATGCGGATTTTGATATGGATGAAACCAATATCAATCTGAATGAGGTAGTTGTAACAGGCACAAGATCAGAAAAAACCCTTAAAAATGTTCCGGTGATCACACAGGTTATCAACGCCAGCCGTATGATTGACCTGGGTATTACAAGTGTTACCGGGGCACTGCAGAACATGGTTCCCGGTCTTGATATCGGCCAGTTTGGTACAAGGGCCACGGTAACCCTTCAGGGAATGGATGCCAAGTATGTACTGTTCCTTGTTGACGGAGAAAGAATTGCAGGAGAAATCAGCGGAGATATAGATTATTCAATGCTCAACCTGGAGAATATTGACAGGATTGAAGTTATTAAAGGTGCTTCTTCATCATTATATGGTTCAAATGCCATAGGAGGCGTTATTAATATCATAACAAAAAAAATTGATGAGCCTTTTGATTCCAGGATCTATTCAAGATATTCCGCATACAATGAATTTACCTCAGGAGGAGAAATAAGCTTTAAAAAAGGCATGGCAGGATCCCGGACCAGTTTTAGTTTCAGTCATCATGATGGTTATGATATCACTCCGGAAACTCCGTACGAGTGGACTCAGAATCCGTATAACTCATTCAGTGTCAATCAGAAATTTGAAATAACACCGTCCTGGCGCTTTTCCCTGACTCCATATTTCGGATATTACCGCTTTGAAAGGGGCAATGTGAGCGCACGTCCGGTGCATGATCTGTATACAGATTTTAAAGCCGGACTGAAGGGAGAATATTTTTTCGGAGAGCATTCACTTGATTTTTCCTATTACCGTGACCGTTATAATACTTTTAACGTTTTTGAATTGCTGGACAATCTGAAGGATACGGCATCCTATGATATTATTCAGACGGTGAGGACACAAGGGAATTTTAAAATTTCTGAAACCAATAATCTGACAGCCGGACTGGAATATAACTATGAAAAACTGTTGTCGGACAGGATAGAGGAAGGAATTAAAAATGCCGGTGAAGCAGTGTTCTATGTCCAGGAAGATATTTCCTGGGGAGAACGGTGGAACATGATTGCCGGTGTAAGATTAAGCTACCACAGCAGCTATGGATTTAATGCAGCACCCAAATTATCGTTGCTGTTCAAACCGGCTTTTGGAAATTTAAGAGCTTCTGCAGGAACAGGGTTCCGTTCACCTGCCTTAAAGGAACTTTATATGAATTTTGACCATTTCGGGGAATGGTATTTAATGGGGAACCGGGAATTAAAACCTGAATCATCAATTTATGTATCAGGGTCGTATGAGTTTTCAAAACCATGGAATAATTCATCTGTTTCGGTTTACCACAACACACTTTCCGATATGATTACAGACAGATGGCTGCCTGATACAAGCCGTCTGACCCGCCAGTATGAGAATGTTGCAAGTGCATCGGTATCCGGCCTGGATTTTCTGTCGAAACAAAGGATCTTTAAGGGACTGTGGGTAAATATTGGTTACAATTATGTTCACTCCCATGACAATCAGACTGATCTCCAGTTATATGGCACAGTAAAGCATTCAGGGAACATTTCATCTGATTATAATTTCCGTAAAAAGAATTATTCGTTGACCATCCAGCTTTTGTGCAAGCTGACGGGTGAGAAGTTTTATGAAATCACTGACGAGGGAACTGACAGGGACAAACCTTTCAGTACCTGGCGTTTTACCGTATCACAGGAATATAAATGGCTGCGGCTTACTACCGGAGTGGATAATATCTTTAATCTGGTAATTCCGTACAACAATAATTATATTTCACCCGGGAGACGGTTTTTTATCGGAACAAAAATTGACTTCGGAAAAATAAGATAGAACCACTACAAGTCAGAGTGAGGGACTGTTGATCAGTCTCGGTTTTCCTGTAACAAGAGCGGGTATCACTGATGTGCGTTAAGCTTTTCAAAATTCAATAATTTTTTCTGCTTTGTTATTTTTAAGGTATTGTTTGAGAATGACCTGTATATCCCTGTTGTCGGGAAATGGTTTTATACAGTCATGTATTGCTTCAAGACCGGACCCCATGTCATTGATATTGAAATAGCCGTAGCCTGTATATTTTCCCTTGATTATCCTTACCGCACTTTTTTCATCATCGTTCCTGCCTCTGTCAATTATGAAGAAACTACGTTCTGAAAACACAAACTCACCGATGGCCTTTAAAGCACGGGCATTATGGGCTGAGGGCGATTCCTGTCCGCAGCAGGCTCCCCTGCAGATGCCGACATGATACTGAAAGCAGGCACCGTCGCCTTCATAGAGCCCGGTCAGTTTCCTGCAAAGATTATAACTGACGGCAAGGGATTCAAGTCTTGACCTGGCACTTTCTCTGGATGTAAAGACGGTCAGGGGATCTTTTTCATCTGACACGGGCATAATGTTGAATATTATATAGCCTTTGTCATCCGTTGAGGAATAGATTCCCCAGCGGAAGGATGATCTGCGCTGAGCCCGGTTATAGAAGGGTTTGTTCTGCTTTATTTCAAATGATTCCCTTAACAGTGCAATGAGTTCGCTGCCTGTTGTTTCCCAGCTGATATCTGCTGTGTGATCCCGCATTTTCATTGCTCTGCCGGAGCTGTTGTCCGAAAGATGTGTGTTTACTCTTTTATGAAGGTTTTTGCTTTTGCCTATATAGATAAGATCGCCCTTTTCATTGTAAAAATAATAGACTCCGGCTTCCTCAGGTATTGAATCAATTTTTGCCGGATCCAGCATTGGGTTCAGTGCAGAGATTCTGGGATTTCTGACAAGACTGCTTTCCGCTGCAGATCTGTCACTGTCTTTCTCCAGAATCATTTCAAAGAGCCTAACTGTTGCAAGAGCATCCCCTGAAGCCCGGTGCCTGTCTGTTACCGGTATCGAAAGTTCGTGGCATATGTTGCCAAGACTGTATGAAGAATATCCGGGAAAAAGTTTCCTGCTGAGTGAACATGTGTCAAGCAGCCTTCGTGAAAAGTTATAACCCAGTGATTTGAATTCCTGACGGATAAATGAATAATCAAATTTAACGTTGTGGGCAACAAAAATTCTTCCCTTGGTAAGTTCAATAATCTTTGCGGCTATTTCATAGAACCTGGGAGCGTTTTCAACCATTTCATTGCTGATCCCGGTGAGGCTCGTTATAAAATATGGTATATTCCGTTCGGGATTTACCAGTGTCGAATATTCACCCGTTATTTTTTTACCGTCGTGAAGGTAAATTGCAATTTCAGTAATTTTCTCAAGTTTTGCACTCCCCCCGGTGGTTTCAATATCGATTATTGCATACATCTGAGACTGTGTGCCGGTTAAACGATCACGAATATACTTAGAAAAGAGGCAGTATTATCAATAGTTTGTAATTTTGTCCCCGACAATTTATGGATATGGATGAATGCTTTGGAAAAAAATACATATTGAATGGAAGGCTGGAAGATGCTCATTCCTTTGATAATTCCCTGGTTTATGAGGGTAACTCGATCTATGAGGTAATAAGAATGATAAATAACAGTCCTGTATTTTTCATGGATCATATGGAACGCCTCCTATCCGGCGTCAGAAACCGGAACAAAATAATGCCTGCAGATGTTGCAAATCTTAAACGCAACATTATCAGACTTTCAGAAGCAGACCCGCAAAATGAGGTGAATCTTAAAATTGTTTTTAACTACAACAGGGATTCGGTCAATTATCTTCTTTACTATGTTAAGCCTGTGTACCCCTCTGAAAAGCAGTACCGGGAGGGGGTCAGGGGAATATTATGTTATGCGGAAAGAAAAAATCCCGGATTGAAAGTGATCAACCACAAGCTGAGATCCTCTATTTTTCATAAACTCATTCTTGAAGAAGCCCATGAAGCCCTGCTGGTGAATGTAAAAGGACAAATCACGGAAGGAAGCAGGTCGAATATCTTTTTTATCAGGAAAAATACCCTTGTTACTGCTCCCGCCCATATGGTTCTTTCAGGTATTACCCGTAAGCAAATACTCGATATCTGCCATACAATAAATATCCCTGTTGAACTGAACTGTGTGGAAGCTGACAGGATCTCTGACTATGAAGCGGTCTTTATGACCGGAACATCTCCCGTGGTGCTTCCCTTTTCACAGATAGACGGCACGCTGTTTAATACAATGGTCCCTGTAATGGAGGAACTCAGGATACTCTATATGGAAAGGGCGAAGGAAAGTATCAAACAATTTCACTTTTGAGGGAATGCGGGAACTATGTGAAATATTTATAAACCTTTGTTCCGCATGAGGTACAGTTTCCCATCTTATCCAGATTCATGAGCCTGACACTGTATCCGCTTCTCCTGGTAACTGTTTTATGACAGACAGGACACTTTGTGTCCTGGAGAATTCCGGACGAAATATTGCCGGCATAGACATAATCAAGACTCCGGGAAGCAATATCTGCAAGGCCTGAGATTGTTGCCCCGGAAGTTGCCGGATCTTCCCTTTTATACATGGGAAAATACCTGCTCAGGTGAAAGGGGATATCTTTTCCGAGTTCGGAGGCTATCCATCGGGCTTCCTTATCAATTTCATCAGCACTGTCATTCTGACCCGGAATTATAAGAGTGGTTATTTCCAGGTGCCTTCCTGATTTTGCTATCATTTTCAGGGATTCCCTGACCGGCTCTATGCCGGCTCCCGTAAGACGCCTGTAGCTTTCATCGCTAAAGGCTTTCAGATCAATATTGAATGCATCGGTAAAGGATACTATCTCTTCAAGGGGATCCGGATTAACATAGCCGTTGCTGACCATTACCGTTTTCAGGCCCTTTTCCCTTGCCTTAAGAGCAACATCTCTTATATATTCAAACCATATTACGGGCTCATTGTATGTGAAGGCTATCCCTGTATTATCCGGAGAAGCCTGTGCATCACCGACGATCTTTTCAGCTTCTGTAACAGTGGTAAAACCGGCAGCGACCCGCTGTGATATATTATAGTTCTGACAAAAATCACATCTCATGTTGCATCCGTATGATCCTATTGAAAGAATATTCGTTCCCGGATAAAAATGATAAAGGGGCTTCTTTTCCACCGGATCAAGGGCATAACCTGAAATAATCCCGTAGGTAATAAGTTCAATATTTCCTCCATTGTTTTTTCTGGCTCCGCATATACCGGTTCTGCCATCTGCAATTATGCAGTTATGCGGGCAGAGGGTACACTGAATTTTGTTACCCGGCATTTTGACTGATAAACTCATTGCTGTATTTAATCCTCCACAATGTTAAGGGAAATGTTATTTGATTCTGCGAATTCAATTACGGTCTGTTTTACCGGATCAATAACTTCAGGATAGCTGATGCCGAAACGGAACCTGTATCTGCTTCCCTTTTTAAGCTGAAATATTATGCTCAGGGGATGAAATGTTATTCTGTCTATTTCTTCGGATTTTATTTTTATACCGGGAAGAAAGGAATGTTGCTTATAGTTAATTTCATCGGCTGAAGCAATAAAATATTTTTTTGTATTTCCCAGACCTGCCATTATCTGAAAAATACCGAATAACAAAAGAAAAACAGCTGCAATCCACAATTTGATCCCGGACCTGACAGGACCGGTCCCGTAAATAAAATAGTAAAAAGTAACAGTAATGCATATAGCTCCGAAAATTATCTGAAGGATTTTCATTATACGGGGCTGATCGTGAGGCTCAAGACTTAAATATTTGCTTTCCATCAGATATTGTTTCGGGAAATTTATGGTTTTTTGACGGAATGGCAAAATTACTGACAATCCGGAAATTTATAATTTAACCCTAAAATACCCGCTTCCGATATTTTCATTTTTCCGCTTAATTTTATAATTTGCTCTCCGGCAGTTTATAAATTAAAATTTCCATTACATAATTAATTATGAATACCATGAAAAAAACGATTATTGTCAGTATGGCTTTTTTTGCAGCTTTATTGAGCTTTGGTCAACAGGCTCCCCGGAGATCCGGACCTCCGGATGTATCCTTCCGGGAACAAGAGTATCCGGCAAGAATGACACCACAAATGACCGAAATAATGGAACCGGAAGTCAGGCTTATTCAGCCGGCGGACCAGGCCGGAATGCCGTCTTCTGATGCAATTGTCCTGTTTGACGGCACAACCGGAATTATTGACCGGGAGTGGGAGGATAGCAGGGGGAATCCCACCAGATGGATATTACAGGAAGGAGCCCTTGTTTGTGTAAAAGGATCAGGAGTGATACAGACGAAACGTAAGTTTATGGATTTCCAGCTCCATATAGAATGGAGAGCCCCTGCTGAAATTGAAGGCGAAGGACAGGGCAGGGGAAACAGCGGGGTCTTTCTGCAGGGATTGTATGAGGTCCAGATACTCGACAGCTATAATAATAAAACCTATCGTAACGGACAGGCAGGAAGCGTTTATAAACAATATGCCCCGCTGGTGAATGCCTGCAGGAAACCCGGAGAGTGGCAGACTTATGACATAATCTATACTGCGCCGAGGTTTGGAAATGATTCAACTACATATTTTACGCCGCCCAGAGTCACGGTACTGCATAACGGAGTACTTATTCAGAACAATGTCAGCCTCAGTGGACCAACCCTGTATATTGGCATACCGGAGTATTCAATAAAAAAACACGGGCCGGAACCTCTCGTTCTTCAGGATCATGGAAATCCTGTTGCATTCAGGAATATCTGGATACGGGAACTCTGATTTTTTTATCTCAGCAAAACGACCTTTATCTGTTTTTCTGAATTGATGGAGGCTTTTTTTCAAGCGCTAATAATTATCCTGATTATCAATCAGGAAAAACAATTAATTTAAATTTCGGTTTTAAGGGATAATAATGTGTGAAAGTATTATTTTTATGTTTAAATTAGCCCGTAAAAGCTTAAACCGTTCATAATTAAAACTACCTGAAACTAAAAGACGATTCCAAAATCATGACACGCCGTTCTTTTATCGGCACCACAGGCGCAGTTGCCGTCGGACTGACAATTGTTCCGGGTTCTGTAGTCAGTGGTCTGGGTAAAATAGCTCCCAGCGATAAACTGAATATAGCCGTTGTTGGTATCGGAGGAATGGGAAACAGTAATCTCAGGGCAGTTGCCCCGACAGAAAATATTGTTGCCTTGTGCGATGTGGACTGGGCCTATTCGAAAAAGGTTTTTGATGCCTATCCGAATGCCAGAAAATACTGGGACTGGAGAAAGATGTATGATGAAATGGGCAAATCGATTGATGCAGTGATCGTTGCAACATCCGATCATACACATGCCGCAATTGCTGCTGTGGCCATGACAATGGGTAAGCATGTATTTGTTCAGAAACCCCTGACTCACACAGTGTATGAGTCAAGGCTCCTTACAAAGCTTGCAGCAAAGCATA
>LSQX01274206.1_pt2 | contig 10705 bp, 6 predicted proteins | sample 654561 | NCBI WGS metagenome assembly LSQX01 (sample SAMN04489861, study PRJNA283612) | anaerobic digester metagenome | isolation source: 4 biogas reactors fed with cattle manure at either 37C or 55C with and... | place: Denmark: Kongens Lyngby | collected 2014 | reverse complement strand
TAACAATACCAGCAGTACCACCATACTCATCACTAACAATGGCAAAATGTTTTTTTAAAGCTTGCATTTCAGTTAAAAGATCATCGACTTTTGTGTTTTTACTAACATAATATGGTGCTTGAAGTAATTGATTAAGATCAATTTTTGAATAGTCGTTTTCAGCTTGAATAATTGCAAACATGAAATCTTTAACTGATAAAATACCTATCATATTATCTTTATCTTCTTTATATACTGGAACTCTTGAATATCTTGATTCAAAAAGACTGGCTAATATTTCTTGTGGTGGAGTGGAAATTTCAATTGCATCAATATCAACTCTTGGAGTCATGATGTCATAAACGACTTTAGTTTCTAAACTTAAAGCGCTTTGGATTAAATCAGCTCTATCTTCATCAATAACGCCTTCACCTTCCATAACATCAATAATAGATTCTAATTCGGCATCAGTTACATAAGGGGTTGTTTCGTTTTTGGGTTTTTTTCGAGCTAAAGAAATTAATTCTTTTAATTTTATAAAAATCCAAGTTAACGGTGTTAGTATTTTTGTAATAATCCACATAAAAGACGAATTTCTTAATAAAACTTTTTCGGGAACTTCCTTACTAAAAGTTTTTGGTAAAATTTCTCCAAATATTAAAACAATTAAAGTCATAACGAAAGTTGAAATAACACTTGACCAACTTCCCAAAATTGCAATTCGGGCAAACATAGAAGCTGCAACAGTAGTAGCAGCAATATTAACTAAGTTATTACCAATTAAAATAGCCGTAACAGTTTTGTCATAATTTTCCGCTAAAATAACAGCCTTTCTAGCGCCTTTAACTTTTTCATCCATATAATTTTTAATACGAATGGTGTTAACGCTTGAAAGAGCGGTTTCGGTTGAAGAAAAAAAAGCCGAAAAAATGAAACAAACTACTATTAACAGCAACAATAAAATATCAATTAGCACTGACTCATTACTAAATAATGGGCCAGCCGCTCCTATATATAAAAATCTACTAGGGTCATAGTCCGACAACGGAACCAATCAACAACACACTCCTTTATATTTTGTTACAAAGTATTATAACATTAAAATCGCTTTTTGTAAAATATATTATCTATTTTGAAGTCTAGTTAAGAAAAAAGGCCATTTTGTAATGGCCTTAAGAAAATTATTCTTTAATTTCTTTAAAACAGAAGTACCAATCTTGACATTTAGCTTCTTTATCGTTCATTCTATCGATTGCTGCGGCAGTAGTTGCTGGTGGAGGTAAAATAGCGTCGTCACCTGGTTGCCAATCGGCTGGAGTAGCAACTTTATGTTTATCAGAATACTGTAAGGCTTGAACTATTCTAATAAGTTCATCAAAATTTCTTCCAGCTGAAGCAGGATAGTAAAAAATAGTTCTAATAATTCCTTTTGGATCAACTATAAATACTGCTCTAACAGCGTGAGTAGCATCAGCATTTGGATGAATCATACCATATAATCTAGATACTTCCATAGTAATGTCAACGATTAATGGGAAATCTACTTTAGCATTTTTAATACCGCGATATTCGAAATCTTCTAAAGATCTTAACCATTGGATATGTGATTGTAAAGCATCAACAGATAAACCAACTAATTCAGTATTTAAATCTCTAAATTCTTGATGACGTTTAGCAAATGTCATAAATTCGGTTGTACAAACTGGGGTAAAATCAGCTGGATGCGAAAATAAAATTGACCATTTTCCCTTATAATCTTCCGGATAATTAATAACACCTTTAGTAGTTACAGCTTTAAAGCTTGGTGCCGGATCACCAATTAATGGTAATGAATAAACTCTTTGTTCCATAAAATTCCTCCTATTTTTTATTTTATTATACCATAATAAACCTTAAAAATGAAAAATAAGGATTAGCGATAAACTATTGTTCATTTTTTAAAACAATCTTCATAAATTAAGTTTAATTTCTTGAATAAAAGGGGCGAAAATGATATTATATTATAGTAAAGGAAGGATTTGAAAATATGAAATTAGAAAAATTATTAAATCAACAAGTTGGAAACTTAATTGTTTTATATGTTAAATTACATAATTATCATTGGTTTGTAAGTGGTTGTCATTTTTTCGGTTTACATGAAAAATTTGAAGAACTATATGATCAAACAACAGAATTATATGATGAAGTTGCTGAAATTATGTTAATGGAAGGCTTAAAGCCTGTAGCAACATTAAAAGATTCTTTAGCAGTGGCAACTCTTAATGAAGCAACCAATAAAGAAACTAAAGCAGATATGATTCAAGCACTTTTAGCAGACTATAAACAACTTAAAGCCGAAACATTAGCTGCTTTAGAAGTTGCTGAAGAAGAAGGTAATGTTGTTATCGCTGATTTGCTTACTACTTTAAGTGTTACCTATTCAAAACATATTTGGATGTTAGGCGAATTAGTTAAATAAATCATCATAAAACGATTAAAAGGATTGTTTGAAAAAACAATTCTTTTTTTTGTTTGACTTATTTAAATATTATGATAAAATACTTTTGTCAATGGAAGGTAATCGCTGGGAAACTAGAGGAAAGTCCATGCTAGTACTTGCTGTGATGCAAGTAGTGATTATGTTTGAGGAAACAATAACTCAAAGCACCATAAGGTGACGGCGGGAGAAATCCTATAAAGTGCCACAGAGACGAGTCGTTTAACGAGTGAAACGGGTAAACCCCATAAACTAGCAACCCAAATTTTGGTAGGGGCACGCTTTAAGACTAATTAAGAAGTTAAAAAGCGCTACAATTTGTAGAGATTAATGATTACATTATACAGAACATGGCTTATGCACATTGGCACCCGAAAGGGAAAAAAAGAGGCTTACTAGGCCTCTTTTCTTTTTTTATTTTTAATTAAGTAAATTAATAATTTTTGAATTTCAACAATTACTAATGGTAATAAACTTAATGATAAAACTATCAACCACTCATACCAATTTAACGCCACAATTCCAAAGAGATTACGCGAAAACGGGAAAATAATCGTAACAATTTGTAGGAAAGTAGAAACTAAAACCGCTCCGATATGCCATTTATTAAGGGGAAGTTTTAAAAAGGATTTAGATTCACTTCTAATATTAAAAGAGTGTGTTATTTGTGATAATGATAAAACCATAAAAGCAAAGGTTGATCCTTTAATGATACTTAAAGTATTATCAATTGGAATACCAGTTAATTGATCGATATAATATCCTAATAGATAAGCGCCAAAAGTTAGCAATCCTATCATTATGCCTTGCCAGATGATTCTAATTCCAATCCCATCTGCAAAAAATGATTTGTTGGGGTCCCGTGGTTTTTCTTCCATAATATCTTTTTCTTTTTTCTCTAAACCAATTGATATAGCTAATAGAGAGTCAGTTACCAAATTTACCCAAAGAATTTGGATGGCGGTCAAAGGCATTATGGCACCACTCAAAACTAATGAACCAATTAAAGTTCCTAAGAAGATGGCAATTATTTCACCAGAGTTACAACTAAGCAAGAAGTGAATTGCTTTTTGAATATTAGCATAAATACCTCTACCTTCACTAACTGCATTAACAATAGTAGTAAAATTGTCATCAGTTAAAACTAAATCAGCCGCACCTTTTGAAACTTCAGTTCCTGTTATCCCCATTGCAATACCGATATTAGCTTCCTTTAAAGCTGGAGCATCGTTAACACCGTCTCCTGTCATAGCAACAATATTTTGATTGGCTTTCCAAGCTTTGACAATTCTTACTTTATTTTCAGGGGAAACTCTAGCGTAAACTTTAATATATTTTAGTTTTTGATTAAAGGTTTCATCATCCATTGAATCAAGTTCTAAACCAGTAATCGCTATGTCTTGATCGTTAGTTATAATATTTAATTCTTTAGCGATTGCTACTGCAGTATTTTTATGGTCACCAGTAATCATGATAGTTTGAATACCAGCATTAAAAGCGGTTTCTACCGCTTTTTTAACTTCTGGTCGCGGTGGGTCAATCATTCCTACTAAGCCAAGTAATGTGAGTTCGTTTTCTAATAAATTAGGTGTCATTTCATCAACATTTAAATTAGCATCGATTTTTTTATAAGCAATTGCTAAAACCCTTAATGCATCGCTTGTCATTTTTTGGTTAGCTTGTTGATAGTTATTAATGATACTTTCATTATCATTTGACTTATTAAAAATAATATCGGGAGCACCTTTTATAATAGCGTATCTACCGTCATTAAAGTCGTGAACAGTCGTCATTAGTTTCCTTTCGGAATCAAAGGGCAGTTCAAAGATGCGTTTATTTTCAGCAATTAAATTAATTGGATTGTAGCCTAAATTAATCGCTAAATCTATGAAGGCGATTTCTGTTGGATCACCAATTTTTAAATAGTTACCGTTTTCATCTAAATTAACTTTTGTATCATTGCAAAGCAAACCATATAAAGCAAGTTTATCTAATTTAGTTGATGGTTTAATTTCATTTAAGGAGCTTACTTTTTCATGAAGGTAAAGATGTGTTACAGTCATCGTGTTTTGCGTTAGGGTTCCGGTTTTATCAGAACAAATAACGGAAGTTGAACCAAGAGTTTCAACTGCTGGAAGACTTTTCATAATTGCCTTTTGACGGGCTAAATTTTGCATACCAATTGCTAATACGATAGTAATAATTGCGGGTAATCCTTCTGGAATAGCGGCAACAGCAAGCGCAATAGAAGCCATTAAAGCGTTTTTCCAATCTTCCCAAATTACCATCGAATTATGAACATAAGTTTCCACAATATTAATAGCAAAAATAACAATACTAATTATGATAGCAATGATAGCTAGTGTTTTTCCTAATTTAGCAATCGATTTTTGAAGCGGGGTTTGATCGTTTTTTGCTTCAGAAAGCATCGTAGCGATTTTACCGATTTCACTTTTCATGCCGATATTAGTTACGATTCCTAAACCTCTTCCATATGTAACAACAGTTGACATATAGCCAAGATTTATTTTATCTCCTAAAGCAATCTCTTTATTTTCTAAGGCAAGAGTTTTTTTCTCAACCGGCAAAGATTCACCCGTTAAAGCCGATTCATCAATTTTTAAATTAACCGACTCAATTATTCTTAAATCAGCCGGAACATAATCACCAGCCTGTAAAATCACTAAGTCACCAACCGTAACATCTTCGGCATCAATTAATATATCAACTCCATCACGAATAACTTTAGCATGAGGAGAAGAAAGCTTTTGAATAGCTTTTAAGGATTTTTCGGCTTTGGCTTCTTGAATGACCCCAATAATTGCATTTATAAAAATAATGGCAATAATAAAAATCCCTTCGAATATGTCTTTGGTAACAAATGAAAGAATTGAAGCAATAAACAAAATTAAAATCATGAAATCCATTAATTGATCAAAAAACTTTAATATCAACGACCGTTTTTTCGGCTCAATTAACTTGTTTTTTCCATATTTTTTAAGATTGTTATTAGCTTTTTCCTGCGTTAAGCCGGTTTTTAAATTTGTGTCTAAACTCTTTGCAACATCTTCTTTAGATAATTGATAGTAATTCATATATCCTCCTTATAAATTAAAAGACCACAAGGTCAAACTTGAGGTCTCGTTACAAGGCATGTCTTGAAATTAACCGGGTCTTTTTAGACCGTGCTGACGATTAATTTAGGAAAACTACTCCCCTCAAAATTATTTTAACATAAAAGTTTTAAAAAGCATAAAAAAACCACTCAATTAAGAGTGGTTAGTTTTTCAATAAATTATTTACTTGCTTCGGCTAGACCTTTGATTACAGCTTCATAACCAGTAGTGGTGATTGTAACTGTTGCAATAGCATCATATTTATAACCTTGTAGACCTTTTGCTAAAACATCTTTTGCAATAAGTTCAACTTGTTCAAACCATTCAAGTTTATTGTTGTCTTTTAACCAAGTTTTATATTGAGCTTCGTTAGCAGTAGTAACAGGCATAAGTCCAGCGGCTGGTGCATGCATACCATAACGATAACCTAGTTGTTGTTTAGTTTCGGTATTCCAAACAAAAGTTCCAGTAGAAGAAGCAGAACGACCAGCTTGGATAGTATCAATAACTAATTCAGTTGGCTCACCTTTTTTATTAACGATCATGTGAGCTGAATAAACATCAGAGCCGCTAGCATAAACAGCTTGAAATTTGCCAGCTTTAGCTAATTCAATCGCTGCTAAGGCTAATTCTTTAACGCCACCATCATCCATAGTTGCTCCAGCAATACCATCATAAGTACCATCATCTTTAATTTTAATAGCAGCAGGTCCATTTTCTAACATGAAAGCTTCAATTGCTTCAGCTTGTTCAAACCATTCTTTTCCAATTGGTGAAGCACCTTGCATACCATAATCATAAAGAAGTTCTTTTTTAGTTTTTGCATTGAAAGCAAATGCATATGTTACATTTCCATCTTCATCTTCACTTTGTGTTCTAACTGCTTGTCTTACGTCAATATAATAACCAGTGATTTTATCATTTTTGATTGTTACAGTTACTACAGTTAATTCTGGTGTAACTACGCCAGCATAATCGCTATGTGTTCCCGTTGCAAAAGCGGTATATTTTCCATCAGCCGCAAATTCACGTTTACCACAAGCCGCTAAACTTAATGTTAGTACAACTGCAAGTAAGATTGCAACAAATCCTTTAACAAGTTTTTTCATATTTTATTCCTCCTATTTTTGCTAATATGAATTTTTATTCCGTATATATTATAAGTCTTTACAAAAAGGAATGCAACTAATATTATAAAGTTTTCATACTATTTTCATAACTTTCATAAACTATTTAAAATCATTTCAAATAATTATCAAATTACGATTGACATTTATTGTCATCTTAGCTAAATCATGATAAAATAGTACAAGAAAGGTTTACATAACATGGATAAAACTAATTTTAATGAAAGACAAAAGAAAATAAGAAACTTTTCAATTATCGCTCATATTGATCACGGTAAGTCGACTTTGGCTGACCGACTTTTAGAATTTACTAAAACGATTGAAACTAGAGAAATGAAAGCTCAAGTACTTGATTCAATGGATTTAGAAAGAGAAAGAGGCATCACAATTAAATTAACGGCAGTAGCAGTAAAATATGATGCTGAGGATGGAGAAGAATATATAATTCATTTAATCGATACTCCAGGCCATGTTGACTTTACTTATGAAGTTTCAAGATCATTAGCAGCATGTGAAGGTGCTGTTTTAGTAGTTGATGCCGTTCAAGGCATTCAAGCTCAAACACTTGCTAATGTTTATTTGGCAATCGATAATGATTTAACTATATTACCGGTAATTAATAAAATAGATTTAGAAAATGCCGATCCGGAAAGAGTCAAAAAAGAGATCGAAGATATTATCGGCCTTGAAACCGATAATGCGGTTTTAGCTAGTGCTAAAGATGGAATCGGAATAAAAGATATACTTGAAAATATTGTCAAATATATTCCTGCCCCAGAAGGCGATGAAAATTTACCACTTCAAGCCTTGGTTTTTGACTCCTTTTATGATACTTATCGCGGAGTAGTCCCATTAATTAGAGTCAAAAATGGTAAAGTTAAAAAAGGTGATCAAATCAAAATGATGGCATCCCAAGCTACCTTTGAAGTAATCGAAGTTGGTTTGATGGCACCTAATTTAAAACCAGTTGAGATTTTAGGCCCAGGCGATGTCGGCTATATTATGGCTTCGATAAAAGATATTAGCAAAGTTCGTGTTGGAGATACAATTACTAGTAAAAATAATCCCGCTAAAGCAGCTTTGCCAGGTTATCGTCAATTAAATCCCGTTGTCTTTTGTGGTTTATTTCCAGTTGATAATGATGATTATCTAGATTTAAAAGACGCCTTGGAAAAACTAAAATTAAATGATGCATCTTTAATTTATGAACCAGAAACTTCCACAGCATTAGGTTTTGGATTTAGAACTGGTTTTCTAGGTTTGCTACATATGGAAATTATTCAAGAAAGGTTGACTAGAGAATTTGGAGTTGAATTAATCGCCACTGCTCCATCGGTAATCTATCAAGTTTATCATACCGATGGGACAGTAAAAGAAATCGATAATCCCGCCGAATTACCTGAACCACAATACATTCAAAGAATTGAAGAACCGTTTGTAACTGCCACAATAATGACACCAGACACCTATATAGGCGCTATTATGGACATTTGTCAGAAAAAACGTGGAATCTTTAAGACGATGAGTTATATTGATAAAACAAGAGTAAATATTATATATGATTTACCGTTATCAGAAGTTGTTTATAACTTTTTTGATAAATTAAAGAGTTCAACCAAAGGCTATGCTTCATTTGATTATGAACTTAGTGGTTATCGTGAATCAAAACTTCAAAAATTAAACGTTTTACTTAACGGAGAAGTAATTGATGCTCTTGCAATTATAGTTCATAAAGATTTTGCATATCAAAGAGCTCGTCAATTGGTTGATAAGATGAAAGACTTGATCCCAAGACAAATGTTTGAAATTCCGGTACAAGCCTCGCTAGGACAAAAAATTATTGCTCGTTCAACTATTAAAGCGATGAGAAAAGATGTGATTGCTAAATGTTATGGTGGGGATGTTAGCCGTAAGAAAAAATTACTTCAAAAACAAAAAGAAGGGAAAAAGAAAATGAAATCAATCGGTCGAGTTGAAGTACCACAAGAAGCTTTCTTAGCAATTTTATCATCCGGAGATGATTGATGTTAGGATTATATATACATATACCGTTTTGTGAAAAAATATGTCACTATTGCGATTTTGTCAAAAAAGTTCCTCGCAACAAAGAAGTAGTTGACAAATATTTAAAACGGTTAATAGTAGAAATTAATTCATATCAAGCCTATTTTGACAAAATTGACACTATCTATATTGGTGGTGGAACACCTAATTATTTAGACGAGGAACAACTAACATTATTGTTTGAAGCTTTAATGTCAATTAATCCGGTGGAATTTAGTATTGAAATTAACCCTGATTTAATGACTTTTAATAAAGCCGAAATCTTTAAAAAATATAAGATTAATCGAGTTAGCATTGGCGTTCAAACTTTTGATGAAAAAACTTTAAAAACTCTAAATCGGACACATAATAAAAATGATGTCATAAAGGCAGTTTCACAATTAAAAGCGGTTGGAATAGATAATATTAGTCTTGATCTAATCTTTGGTATTCCACAAACAAATCTAAGGCTTGTTAAAAAAGATCTTAAAAAAGCTTTAAAGTTAGATGTTAAACATATCTCCTATTATGCTTTAATCTTAGAAGAAAAAACTTATTTTCATTATCAAGCACTAAGAGGTAATTTTTTGGAAATAGATGATGATTTAAGTAATAAGATGTATAATTGTATTAGAAAGACTTTACAAAGAAAAGGTTATACCCACTACGAGATTTCTAATTATGCTAAACCAGGCTATGAATCAAAGCACAATTTAATCTATTGGACAATGGCAGAATATATTGGGGTGGGTTTAAATGCTTCAGGCTTTCTAAATGGATATAGGTACCAAAATCAAAGAATATTTTCTAAATATTATCAAGATTTTATTTATGAAAAATATGAGGTTAAACTAAAAGATCAATTATCTGAAGCAATGATTATGGGGTTAAGGAAAATTGCGGGTATTAAAATTAGTGAAATAGAAAGCAAATATATGGTTAAATTATTTGATGAATTTCCAAAAATTAAGGAGAAGATTGACTTGAAATTACTAGAAGTTGAAAACGGTTATCTTAAGTTAACAAAAAAAGGTATTTATCTAAGTAATCAAGTTTTTCAAATATTTATATGAAATTAAAATATATATTAACCGATTTTAAGTTATACTTAGTTGAAGAACGAGGATTAAGTAGTAATTCAATTAAATCTTATTCCAAAGATATTGATCAATATTTAGAGTTTTTAAAAAGATACCATCAAATTGATGACCCCAATCAAATTCAAAAAAAGCACGTCAATGGATTTTTAAAAAGTTTAGAAAGAAGAAATCTATCCCCAAAAACCGTCGCAAGAAAAATAAGTGCGATTAAATCTTTACACCATTTTATGTTAGTAACGGAATATTTACCCGAAGATGTTAGCGAAGATTTCCATACTCCAAAAATTCCTAAAAAGCTACCAGATGTGCTATCGGTTGATGAGGTAGTTAAAATTTTAGAAGTTGCAAGTAAACCAGGCCCATTAGGATTAAGAAATAAAGCTTTATTGGAATTAATTTATGGCTCAGGTTTAAGAGTTTCAGAACTTCTAGATATTAAAAATAGCGATATTCACATTAGAGAAAGATATGTGATAGTTCACGGTAAGGGGTCAAAAGATCGGCTTGTGCCAATTTCTGATATGGCAATATTAGCACTTAGACGTTATATGACTGAAGGGCGACAAGAATTGTTGAAAAATAATAATTCATATTTGTTTGTTAATAATTTAGGGGGAAAATTATCGCGTCAAGGTTTTTATAAAATTTTGCAAGGTTTAGCAAAAGAAGCCGATATTGATATTAACGTTTCACCACATACATTAAGACATTCATTTGCCACGCATTTATTAGAAAATGGTATTGATTTAAGAAGTCTTCAAACATTATTAGGACATGAAGATATTTCAACTACACAAATTTATACGCACATTAGCAAAACACATGCTCGTGATATATATATAAAAGCGCATCCGCGCGTTAAGG
>LSQX01006089.1_pt2 | contig 10705 bp, 13 predicted proteins | sample 654561 | NCBI WGS metagenome assembly LSQX01 (sample SAMN04489861, study PRJNA283612) | anaerobic digester metagenome | isolation source: 4 biogas reactors fed with cattle manure at either 37C or 55C with and... | place: Denmark: Kongens Lyngby | collected 2014 | reverse complement strand
ATAATTGCTTGTGACAATCCATATCTAAATGAAGCCATGAAACTTGGCGAAGACTTGCCTGTTATTAGTGATGATGAGATTGAGCAACTTGAAGAAAAATTTGTTAAAGCAGCAACACTGGCAAAAAAAGCCGGCTTCCATGGTGTTGATATTAAAGCCTGCCATAGGTATCTTAATTCTGAACTTTTATCTGCGTTTACAAGGAAAGGAAAGTATGGTGGTGACTTTGAAGGAAGGACAAGATTTTTAGTTAATGTAATTGGGAAAATAAAAGATAAATTAGGTCGTGATTTTATCGTTACTACTCGTTTAAATATTTATGATGGTATACCTTATCCGTATGGATGGGGTATGGATAAGAACAGCGAAACCGGAATGGACCTTGACGAGCCAAAAAAATTAGTAAAACTTCTTAATGAAAAAGGAGTAGAAATTATAAATTTGACTATGGGGACACCATATTATAATCCACATGTTAACAGACCATATGACTCCGGAGGATATGTTCCGGATGAACATCCACTTAAAGGTGTAGCCAGAATGACTAAAGGAATAGCTGAAATACAAAAATCTGTCCCCCAAATAGCAGTTGTGGGAACCGGATATACATATCTTAGACAGTTTTCACCATATTTAGCTGCAGGTAGCCTTGAAAGCAAAGATGTTACACTTGTAGGATATGGAAGGGAAGCTTTTGCATATCCGAATTATGCGAAAGATATACTTCAAAACGGATATATGCAAAAAGAAAAGTGTTGTATAGCTTGTGGTAAATGTACAGAAATAATGAGAGCCGGAGGCACGGCAGGATGTGTTATTAAGGACAGTGAAATATATGCAAAAATTTATAGGAGGTTGTGTTTATGATTAATCAAAAAACAGCACTGGTAACAGGTGCGGCAAGAGGAATAGGAAATGCTATTGCATTACAGCTTGCAAAAGAAGGATATGCCATTGCTATTATGGACATCATAAATGAAGAAGATGTTAAAGAAAACATTAGTAATATCGAAGCTAACAGTAATAATGTTATGTATATCAAGGGTGACATAACATCTAGTGCGGACCGCAATAGAGTTTTTGATATGATAATGGACAAGTATGGCAGACTGGATGTTCTTGTAAATAATGCAGGCGTTGCACCGAAAGTAAGAATGGATATTTTAGAAACAACTGAAGAAAGTCTTGATTTCGTGTTGGGAATTAATCTAAAAGGAACATTTTTTCTCACACAAAAAGCAGCTAATATTATGATAGAATTAAAAGAGAAGAATCAGCAGATGAATCCTAAGATTATAAATCTTTCTTCGGTATCAGCGTATGCATCTTCAACCCGAAGACCTGAATATTGCATATCAAAAGCAGGAATAAGTATGGTAACAACATTGTACGCGGATAGAATGGCAGAGTACGGTATTAATGTGTATGAAATAAGACCGGGAATTATTTATACTGATATGACATCTGTTGTTAAAGATAAATACGATAAACTTATAGCTGAAGGTATAACACCAATCAAAAGGTGGGGATATCCACAGGACATTGCAAACGCAGTATCGGTATTATGTTCAGACAAACTTAACTTCTCAACCGGAGAGGTTATTAATGTAGACGGAGGATTTCATATAAAAAAATTGTAGTGGAAAAGTTGGAAGGTTGAAAAGTAGATATGAGTGAAGCGAACAACTGTCAGGAAAAACTATGAAATCGTCCCTGAGGCGTACTAATAAGGAGGCTTAGCATGAAAAAGGAAACAATTAAATTTAAAGATACTACTATGGATATTTATAGTTTAAATACTGTAATTGTGGGAACCGGTGCGGCAGGCTTTAATGCTGCCGATACGTTATACTCTTTGGGGCAAAAGGATATAGCTATAGTAACTGAGGGCATCAATATGGGAACTTCAAGAAATACAGGTTCTGATAAACAGACATATTACAAACTCACTCTTTCAGGAGATACTCAAGATTCTGTTGTGGATATGGCAAAAACATATTTTGAAGGTGGCTCTATGCATGGTGATATTGCACTGACTGAAGCTGCACTTTCAGCAAGAACTTTTTATAAGCTTGCTGATATAGGTGTTCCGTTTCCCCATAATAAATATGGTGAATATATAGGGTATAAAACTGACCACGACCCCGGACAACGTGCTACATCGGCTGGGCCTTTAACGTCTAAGTTTATGACTGAAAAGCTTGAAGAGCAAGTCAATAATAAAGATATTAAAATATTTGATGGGTATATAGTTATAGGAATATTAACAGATAAGACAGATGCGGGTGAAGTAAGAGCAATCGGTCTTATTGCACTTAATATGAACAAACTAAGTGAAAATGACTTTGGATTCACATTATTTAATTCTACCAACATAATTTATGCCGTAGGCGGACCGGCAGGTATGTATTTAACTTCCGTGTATCCCGAAAGTCAGACAGGGGCCTCAGGCATTGCTTTTGAAGCAGGAGCAAAAGGTGTCAATCTTACAGAATCACAATATGGTATTGCATCTATAAAGTTTCGTTGGAATCTTTCGGGAACTTATCAACAAGTAATACCAAGATATGTTTCAACAGAGCAAGACGGAAGTGATGAAAAAGAATTCCTGAATGAATACTTTGAAAAACCGGGTAAAATGCTGGATGCTATATTCTTAAAAGGCTATCAATGGCCGTTTGACCCAAGAAAGATAAATAATTATGGCTCTTCGTTAATCGATATCCTCGTATATAACGAAACACAGATTAATGGACGAAGAGTATATATGGATTTTATGAAAAACCCAAGTTGGGGCAGTAAAAATGGGGAATTAGATTTTTCACTTTTAGGGGAAGAAGCTTATAATTATCTTAAAAATTCAGATGCACTTTTTGGAACTCCTATTGAGCGCTTAAAAAAGATGAACCGGCCTGCAATTGACCTTTATTTACGTAATGGAATTGATATTAATAGTGAATATCTTGAAATAGCGGTATGTGCTCAACATAATAATGGAGGTTTATTGGGCAATATTTGGTGGGAAAGTAATCTTCGCCACTTATTTCCTGTTGGCGAGGTTAATGGAGTATTTGGTGTTTACAGGCCGGGGGGAAGCGCCCTTAATTCCACTCAAGTAGGAAGCTTAAGAGCTGCGCAATACATTAGCGCAAACTATAATGATAACCCTATTGGAACAGAAGAATTTATTGAAAAAGCAAGTATACAGATAGAAAAAAAATTAAACATTGCATATACATTAATTGCGAATAAAAGTAAGCAATCTAATGTAATGCAGATTAAGGAGCAAATCCAAAGAAAAATGACTAAATATGGTGCTCATATAAGGACATTGGAAGGAGCAGAAAAAGCCATACAAGAAACAGACAAAGATTTATGTGAAATAGCAAAAAACACTAAATTGTCAACTGCAAAAGAATTACCGGATGCATTTAGAAACATTGACATATTAATTACTCAATTTGTATATCTAAGTGCAATTAAAGAATATATTGAAAAGGGCGGTAAAAGTAGGGGCTCATATCTTGTAAAAGATAAAGAAGGGCAATTGCCGATAAAAGATTTATCTGAAGAATTCAGATTTTCACTGGATGATGGAGAATTGTTAAACAAGGTATGTGAAGTTGAGCTTAATGATACCGACGGGAAATATAAATGTATTTGTAAATGGAGACCCGTAAGGAGTATTCCAAGTGATGATAATTGGTTTGAGAATGTATGGAATGAGTATATGAATAATAATATAATAAAATAGGGGGGAGCACTTTGATAAATACAGGTTTGGTTTCAGTTACGTTTAGAAAGTTAACACCTAAGCAAGTTGTGAAATTAGTTAAAAAGGGCGGGCTTGACGGGATAGAATGGGGAGGAGATATTCATGTTCCCCATGGTGATATTAATGTAGCTCGTGAAGTTTCAAAAATAACGAAAGAAGAGGGTCTATATACAGCAGCCTACGGTTCATATTACAGGGTAGGTTGCAGTAATGATTTCGAAGCAGTTTTAGAAACCGCTAAAGAATTAGATGCTCCAACAATCAGAGTGTGGGCAGGAAATAAAGGTTCTGAAAAAGCTGATGAAAATTGGTGGGAAAAAGTTATAGAAGAATCCTATCGAATTTCAGAAATGTCCAAAAAGCAAAACATAACTATTTCATATGAATATCATGAAAACACATTAACAGATACTCACCAATCCGCAATTAAACTATTAAGTAAAGTAAACCATCCCAATCTTTATACTTATTGGCAGCCACTGTTTGGGACAGAACATTCACTTCGCATAGAGGGATTAAAAAGTGTATTACCTCAGATTAGTGATATCCATGTCCAATACAGGAGTGATGGACAAACAATGTCTCTTTCTGATGGTATAGAACTATGGGAGCAGTATATAGAAATTATTAAAGAAGATAAGAAACAACGTACTGCAATGCTGGAATTTGTTAAAGATAACGACCCTGAACAATTTCTAAAGGATGCTGAAACATTAAAAAATATTTTGAAGTAGAACATCTAAGTTGTGCAATTGAAAAATGGTTGTATTACGCTGTTCTTTATGTTACAATATTAATATTGTAATTTAAGGAGGAGAGGTATGGATATATTTACAGAACATATTGTAAGAAAACGGAAGGACATTAAAGATGTTTTTATTTCAATAGGTTTAATAGCAGCTGCAATTGTTTTTTCTTTTATTACTCTAATGTTTTTAAGGTATCTTTCTTCTTTTGGGCTTTTAATTATAGCAGGAATAATTTATGGTGCATATTGGCTTGTTTCTTCACGAAATATTGAATATGAGTATATTGTTACCAATGGGGACCTTGACGTTGACATAATAGTTGCTCAAAAAAGAAGAAAGAGACTTGTATCTGTTCATTCTAGGGATATTAGTATTCTTGCGCCGGTGAATGATGAAAGGTTTAAAAGAGAGTATGAAGATGTGAATATTAAAAAAACAATTAAGGCAGCAAGTTCTATGCTATCAGATAATCTATATTTTGCTGTTTTTACACATAAGGGTGAAAAGACAAGATTAATATTTGAACCTACTGAAAAAATGCTCGATTCTTTTAAAACATTTATGCGTGAAAAACTAATCATTAAAGAACAATAGTTTAATGATGTCCTTAACACCACATCCCCCATTAGGGGATTAAGCTTCGCTATTCTAAAGTTGAAAGGAATAACCACGGATGATTATTGGTATCGGAATAGATATAATTGAGATTTCAAGAGTTGATGATGCGGTTAATAAAAACAGTGGATTTAAGAGAAGGTTTTTTTCTGAAGAAGAAATAAAATACTTTATAAGTAGAAATGACAGAGCTGAAGTAATAGCTGGAAATTTTGCTGCAAAGGAAGCATTTTGCAAAGCAATCGGTACCGGTTTTAGGGAAGTGGTGCTTAAGGATATAGAGGTACTTAGGGAGGATAGCGGTAAGCCGTTTATTAATTTAAAAGGAGATATGCCTAAGCTATTAAAGCAAAGGGGAATTATTAAGCTGCATGTGTCCATATCGCATTGTAAGGAATATGCAACTTCACAGGTTATTGCAGAGGGATAATAAATGCATAATATCATATCAATTTCAAGAGGTGTATTGTTTTGAAGATTGTAAATTGTGAGCAAATGAAGGAAATTGACAGAAAAACTATATGCGAGACAGGGATACCCGGCATTGTTCTTATAGAAAATGCAGCAATTAAAACAGTGCAACAAATCGAAGAGTCTAATATTTCAATTAAGAATGCTAAAGTAGTTGTTATATGCGGAAAAGGTAATAATGGCGGAGATGGTCTTGCTATATCAAGACACTTGTATAATAGGGGTGCACATATAACAGTAATAATATTATGCGATAGGATATGCATTACAGGTGATGCTTTAACCAATCTAATGATATTGGAAAATATGGGGATAGAAATCCTTTATATTGATAAGGATGCGAACTTACAGGATATAAAAAACATTATAAGTTTAAGTGAACTAATTATCGATGCTATTTTTGGTATTGGTATAAAAGGTGAAATAACAGGAATTATCAGTGATTTAATACAACATATAAATACAGTATCGGGATATGTAGTTTCGATAGATATACCAAGCGGTCTTAACGGAGATACAGGACAGATATGCGGAGTGTGTATAAAGGCAGATGAGACAATTACTTTTGCTTTTCCAAAGGTTGGGGCAATTATACATCCGGGTGCGGAATATGTCGGCAAATTATCTGTTGTGGACATTTCTATACCCTATAGCATTGTAAAGCAGGAAAATATAAAACTTGATCTTATAGAAAAAGAGTATATTGAAGAATTAATTCCGCTAAGAAAAAGTGATAGTAATAAAGGCGATTACGGAAAGATTTTAGTTGTGGCAGGTTCAATTGGTATGACAGGCGCAGCGGTATTAACTTCACATACTGCTATGAAAAGCGGTTCAGGGCTTGTAACGACAGCTGTTCCGGCGAGGATTAATGATATTTTAGAAAACAAGATGACTGAAGTAATGACACTTCCCCTTCAAGATAATAATAAAGGAGTACTAAAAAAGGAATCTATAAATCAAATACTTGAAGCAATGAGCGGAGGCGATGTTTTAGTATTTGGACCGGGTTTATCAACTAAGGGAGATATTATAGAAGTGCTTAATGCAATAGTGCAAGAGTCAAGGATACCCTTAGTTATTGATGCAGATGGAATAAACGCACTTGCATTGAATATAAATATATTAAAAAAAAGAAATTCACCTATAATTATAACTCCACACCCCGGAGAGATGGCGAGATTAGCCCAAATAGATATAGAAGGCATAAAGAAAAACAGAATCGGGATAGCCATCAATTTTGCACAGAAGTGGGGCATAACAGTTGTACTGAAGGGTTCGAGAACAATTATTGCAGATTCTCAAGGATATGTATATATAAACCCTACCGGAAATCCGGGTATGGCTACTGCAGGAAGTGGTGATGTTTTAACCGGACTGATTGCATCATTTATTGGTCAAGGACTTAATGAAAAAGAAGCTGCAATTATAGGAACATATATACATGGTCTTGCCGGTGACAAGGCTGTTAAAAGAAATGGAATTCACGGAATAATAGCTTCAGATATAATTGAAGAAATACCTTTTATTCTTGATGGAGTGTATAAGGGGAGAAGTAAATGACAAATATTTTTGAAAGAGCATGGGCAGAGATTAATTTAGATAATATTGCACATAATGTTGGGGAAACTAAGAGGATAGTTTCAGATAAAACAAAAGTAATGGCGGTTGTAAAAGCGGATGCATATGGACATGGGTTTTTAGAAGTATCTAAAACATTAATTGAAAGTGGTATTGATTATTTGGCTGTAGCACTTCCAAGCGAAGCTACACAATTAAGAAAGCGTAGCATAAATGTACCTATACTTGTACTTGGCTATACATCCTATAATCTAATTGACGAATTGATTGATTTAGATATAACACTGACAGTTTTTGATTATAGTTTTGCAGAGGCTATTTCAAGAATATCAAAAGCTAAGAACAAAACTGCAAAGGTTCATATTAAAATAGATACAGGAATGAGCAGAATAGGCTTTCATTGTTGCGAGGATACAATAGATAAAGTGTTAAACATAGCAAAGCTTCCCGGAATAGAAGTAGAAGGGATTTTTTCTCATTTATCATCTGCTGATGAAGATGACGAAACATTTACTCTAAATCAATTTGATAGGTTTATAAATTTTTGTGAAAAAACAGAAATAAAGGGATTAAAAATACCGATTAAGCATATATGTAATAGTGCAGGTACTATAAAATATCCACAAATGCATCTTGACATGGTAAGATGCGGAATAATGCTTTATGGTCTGTATCCTGCTCAAAATGCTATTAAGAATACCGATTTGAAACCTGCAATGCAGTTAAAAGCTAAAATTATTAGTCTAAAGGAAATACAAAAGGATACACCGATTAGTTACTTGCGTAAATACACTACAAAAGAAAATACTAAAGTAGCCACAATCCCAATCGGGTATGCTGATGGATATCCCAGGTTATTAACAGGTAAAGCAAGAATGATAGCAAATGATAGTCTTGTACCCGTTGTTGGCTCAATATGTATGGATCAATGTATGATTGATGTGAGTATTGTAAAAAATATATGTGTTGGAGATGAAGTAATAGTATTCGGGGGTAAAAATAGCTTATACATTACGGTAGAAGATATTGCAAATATGATCGGTACAATTAACTATGAAATTGTATGTACTATAGGAAAAAGAATACCGAGGGTGTATATACAAAATAATAAGGTTATAAATGTGGTTAATTATATGATGTAATAGGATTTTAATATATTTTTAAAGAATCTTATTTGACTTGTACAATAAAAAGGTATATAATATTAGTATATATTTTTTTATATACTTATGGATTTTGAATAAAAAATCTTTTTTGGTACAAATTTAACTATGAATAATAATTATTAATTACACATTGATTAATAATTAGTGAAATGGGGGCCTGGTTATTTTGTCACAACTCAAGAAAATTTTAATAAGTCTTCCTGACACTCTTCTGAGAGAAGTTGACACTATGGCTAATATGGAAAATATAAATAGAAGTGAGTTTGTTCGTGAGGCAATGAGACTCTATATTAGTCAAAAAAGAAGGATTGAGATGAGGGACAGAATGAAAAAAGGATATCAAGAAATGGCAGAAATCAATCTAAAGTTAGCAGAAATGTTTTTTGATACGGATAGTGAAATGCAGTTTAAATATGAAGAACGACTTGCGGAGTGTGAATGAATTGATTGTAAAAAGAGGAGATATATATTATGCAGATCTGAGTCCTGTTATTGGTTCTGAACAGGGGGGAGTGCGTCCTGTAGTCATTGTTCAAAATGACATAGGAAATAAATATAGTCCTACTGTTATTGCTGCGGCTATAACTTCACAGATTAATAAGGCAAAATTGCCAACTCATATAGAGATGGACGCACAAGAGTATGGGCTTCCCAAAGATTCAGTAATTCTTTTAGAGCAGATAAGGACTATAGACAAAAGACGTCTAAAAGAAAAAATAGGTCATTTAGATGATGAATTAATGGAAAAAGTAAATGAAGCACTAAATGTAAGTTTTGGTTTGTTAGAGTTGTGAGAGGAGAAAACTAATGATGAGGTCTTTATTTAATAACAAAAGAAACATTATTATTACAATATGTATTATTGTTACATCACTAATTTACATTATCTCAGGTATAGGTAATGCTGATGAAGGCGTTACACCTATTCCGGGCTCAAAGGATGACCCTATTATAGTTGAAAGTTATTTAACAAAAGAAGTTATACCCCAAATAAACAACTACATAAATGAAAAAATTATGTCTTTAGAGCAAAAAACTGTATTTAGTGTTATAACCATAGAAAAAGGCAAAAAACTAATATGTGGGGAAGGTACAGAGTTAATATTAAGAATGGGTCAAGCTGAAGCTTTGGCATCTGATTTAGGGGGGTTATCCGATGTTACGCAAGGCAAGGATATATCTGCCAATGAAAAGATACCACATGACCATTTGTTAATAGTGCCTCGTAATGATGGAAGAGGAATTGAAGCACTTGAAGAAATACTTGTTATGGTTAAAGGGTCATATGAAATACAATAATTTATAAAAACTTATCAACTTTCAAAACCTGTATCATATATATAATATTAGAAATATGATTACAGGGAGGGGTTTTGCATGATAACAAATTCTAACTACTATAGGAGTTTTGTTATGATGGAAACGGATAAGAGCAGTATCTCATCGAAAAAGGCTTCGGGGTATTTAAAAACAGAAATTCTAGATAATAAAATTAAAATATCTGTCCATATCCAAAACATTGATTATGAGCCGGAAAAAAGTATAATTAAGGTATACTTAATGTCTAAAACGGATAAAAAGATGTCTCCGTATTGTTTGGGTGAAATGCAAGTTAAAAGCAATCAAAACAGCGATAAGGTTTTTAATCTTAAAAGAACACTTCTTGAAAAGGAAGGAATTAATATCAAAAAGTATGATACTGTGATACTATTAAAAACTTATTCAACCAAAGGTGATGATATTAAATTTTCATTTCCGTTAATTGGTTTTAAGGATGGCGAATGGGATTGGAAAACATCATTAGTGGATATGTTAAATAAAAAAGATATCGAAGAAACAAAGGAAGGCATTAGTAAGAATGAAAAAATCATACAAAATGACGTTATTTCTGATGATGTAGAAGAAAAAATAAAAGAAGAGACAGGAAAAAATATAGAAGATNNCTTCCGAGGAATATTTAGTAGATACTATCGATGAAAAAAGTGAAGATACAATTGGTTTTACTACGGATAACGAAAAATTAAAGGAAATGATTAGCAAGGTTCAAAAAAATTCTAAAGAAATTAATATCCTTGAAAGTTTTATGTGTAAATGGTATAGGGTTTTTAACCTAACATTTATTACAGAGGACTTATTTGGGTGTTATAATAATTTAAGCTTTGTCTATAATTACGATATGAATAATGCTTTTTATAAATACTCTCACTATTTACTAGGTATTGAAGAAGAAAATAATAAGATAGGGCATCTGTATTTTGGAATACCATCACGATTTGGTATCGAACCCCATCCTTTTTTATATGTCCAGCAATATTCAAATTGGTTTCCTGTTTCAGAGGAAAGTTCCG
>LSQX01050688.1_pt1 | contig 10706 bp, 6 predicted proteins | sample 654561 | NCBI WGS metagenome assembly LSQX01 (sample SAMN04489861, study PRJNA283612) | anaerobic digester metagenome | isolation source: 4 biogas reactors fed with cattle manure at either 37C or 55C with and... | place: Denmark: Kongens Lyngby | collected 2014 | reverse complement strand
CATCTACCAGGATGCAGGCATCGCTTACACCGTTGTATTTCTCCGGCAGGCCGCCCCACTCATTCATGTCGAGTACCACCTGCATGGGCTCCCAGGTATGGCCGCCGTCTAAGCTGCGGTGCAGGCCGATGTCCATGTCTCCCTGCAGGTCACGTGCACTCTCATAGCGCGCGTCATAGATTGCCAACAACGTACCTTTTTTTGAAGTAGCCAGACCGGGTATGCGTGAGGTGTGTACACCGTCCTGTCCATGTTGCCGAAGGGTCACACCGGCTCTCAGTTCCTTTGCATCATGCGGTAAAATTTTCAGTTTTCCCCGGTCGGTGACTATTTCTTCGCACCGTATTTTTATTTTGTGTGACAGATCGATACTTTTTTTCAGGGTAACTGAAACCCAGAGGATAGTAGTATCTTCTGTTACGGTGAAGTGATTGGAAAAAGTAATCTTCGTTGCAGTAGGCTGCACCTCGCCGACAGGATGATCTGTTTCTAATTTATCGTTCTCTCCTGCCCTGAACAGCATTACCTTGTCGATGTCACTTATATCGGTCGTTCCTTCCAGTGAGAGCGTCACTTTCTCAAGAATATATTCTTCCCGGTTGAAGCCGGTACTATCGCGGATCAACCTGATTTTCTGTACCGGGTTGTACTTTTTTCCAGTCAGAACGGGAAGAGTGGGCGAATCTATTTCGGCGCTTACTCGATCGTTGTATCCACATGAGATGGTCAGCATAACCAGAGAAAGTAAAAACAGTAATTTTCTTTGCATGATAAAAAGATATGTGTGTTGTTATTCAAAAAATTCGGGGATGATATTCACAGCTTTTTTCCGAACATCACCGGCCAAATCTTCCGGAATAGACTTATAGGGCCACCTCAAGCTGGCGCCTACGTCGGCCCATCCGCCTACCAAAGCCATAAAACGATCGCAGGCATGATTGGAAAAGTGATGTTGCGTAATAAACGGCTCTATCAGGGTTTTCATAAAATGTTTGATCCGTTGTTCCAACTCCAGCGCCTGACTCATGTCGGTTCGCACTAGTTGATACCATTTCTGGGCAGCCCGTGGGTTCAGACAAGAGACGTTGGAATAGGCTCCCTGTGCACCCAGGCTGATGCCGGTCGCTAGATTATGACCCGGTATAAACACGGAAATGCCATCCCTGTTGTCTTTTACCCTTTTGTACCATTCCAAGTCGGAATTTCTGTCAAACACCTTCACACCCACCAAAGCCGGTATTCCCTTTTTTAAAACCTGCCACTCTTCGGGCTGTAATTGTTTCTTCGCGTGTGGCGGGTTATACAGGACAAGATTGATCTCGCCGGCTTCCGCTGCAATTTTTTTCAGAAATATCGCGCACTCTTCCAAAGTGGGGGGAAACCAATCGGGAAGAATAACCTGTACCGCTCCCGGCTTTAAATGTGTAATCATTTTCAACCGGTGCAGCGATATCTGCGGACTCATGTGACTGATTCCTATTTGAAAAGGGATACCTCCCTTTTCACACTTCACAGCCAGTAGTTCACTAATCCGAAGAAACTCGTCATCGGTCTGTGAATAGAATTCACCGGCAGTCCCGTTTGAATAAATTCCGTTGGGTTGTGAATCGATTAAAACGTCAATCTCATCATTCATTCGGGAAACGTCAATCTCTCCGTTTTTGTCAGTTGCCAAGAGCAGCGTTGCCCAATTGCCGTATATTTCATCTGAAGAAAGTGGCTTCATGGTACGATGGTTCCCGTAAGAAAAATCTCATTCCAGTCAAAGGAGACAAAGATCATTTTTTCGTACGGTCTTTTTTCTCCGGCTTCAAAAAAAAGGCCCACTCTTCCATTCGGTAACCTGGTAATGCAGGAGTATGCAGCCGGCCCCTCATACACCAGCTTACTGTTGCTCCAACTCCGGCAGTCGTCCAGGCTAACTTTAAGCGTCAGATGATCTCTTCCGTGAGGCACGGCAGGATTGAGAAACAGATGCACCCCTTGTCCGTCCACCTCACCAAAATTCAATACGGCCGCCTGGCATAACGACTCCACCAGCTGAAAGTCGTGTTCAATCTCCGACCAATTTTGCCCACCATCCGTGCTATAACTGATTGCCCTTGCCTGTTTATTATTGTAGGACCGCATGTTCATCAGCAAGGTACCGTCGGATAATTCAGTCACCTGACTTTCGTTGCACCCAGGCTTGATGGATTCGCTTATCTGCCACGATTTTCCATGATCGTCAGAGTAGATCACATGGGCTCCATAGCCATAGGGGCCTCCTGCCAGGTTTCCTTGAGGATCATCGTAACTATGATTCGCCGGAATAACCAGCCTGCCTTTGTAAGAGCCCTTCTTCACTTGTATCCCTATTCCGGGGCCGGTAGCATACCACCCCCATGAAGGGTCGCGGCATGTTTCTTCCAGACTCGCTGGCTTCGACCACGTTTTGCCATCGTCATCGGAATAACAGACATAGGGTAATCTAGAAGACAACGACGTTTTATTGATGATGTCACTTTCCTTGTCTTTCCCATTATTCCAGCTCATAAACAACCAGATTCGCCCGGTTTCCTCATCGACCACAGGACAAGGATTCCCACAGGTGTTTTTTGCATCGTCCCATACAACCTGTTCATTGCTCCAGGTCATCCCATTATCTTCCGAACGTTTCATCAATAAGTTGATATCTCCGGTATCACCTGACTCACGTCCCTCGCAAAAAGCAAGCAGTGTTCCTTCGTTGGTGACAACCAGCGCCGGTATCCTGTAATTGTTATATTCACCCATCCCCTGTTCCCACAAGACGGTTTGATCAATATCTTCCTTTTCCTTCAAAGAAAGGAACGGTAAGACAAGCAGGATACACGATATTAAAAGTAAATTTTTCCTCATATCATATAGATTAAAAAGAACCATTTGTTGTATTGTTATTCTTTAACTGATGTTTGATTTCACAAACAGCATACATTCTCCTATTTTCTAATCCTGTTAACAATATCGGAAAATTGATTCATTAATGCTTCATTTTTTATATCAGATGCTATATTTTCTTTTTCTGACAAAGCATCATCCATCCGATACAATTCTCGGGCGAACACCGACATGTTTTTTGTATTTCGCCATTCTATGTAACGATATTTTTCCGTTCTCAATGAATATCCCATTGAATCTGGTGATCTCGAATTGATGGCGTCCTGATAAGGTCTTACAATCTGACTTAGTGCATAACTTTTCACTTTTGAGGACTTTCCTTTAAGGATCGGCAAAAGAGAAATTCCGTCGTGAGATGATTTCATTTCTCCATGAGTCAAATCAATTAGGGTTGGATAAATATCGATTAACTCGACCATTGATCGATTAATTGCTCCCTGTTCAATTCCCTTACCACAGAATATTAGTGGAATATTTACCGAAGCTTCATAATTTGTTGTTTTTCCCCATAATCCGAAATCTCCAAGATGAAAACCATTGTCGGAATAAAGAACGATGATCGTATTATCATAGCGACCCAGTCGCTTTAATTCTGCAATCAACTTACCTATTTGTGCATCTATATAGCTTACGCTTGCAAAGTATCCATGCAAGAGCTCCAGCTGTTTCTCTTCCCGGATAACTCCTAATTCTCCAATATCTTCATACCCTCTTAACTCGTTGGAATTATGAAATGCAAAATCTGGTGCTCTTGCGGGTCTTCTCGGATTTTTTAATTCTTTTTTGAACATTTCACGCTCATAGAGATCCCAATATTTTTTAGGCGCCGAGAAAGGAAGATGGGGACGCCTGAAACCCACTGCAAGAAAAAAAGTTGAATCTGTCAGTTGATTTAGTAATTCAATTGCTGCCTGACATACTTTCCCATCAATATATGCCGTATCCTGTACATTTGCATTCTCCGTAGTTGTTGCTTTTGACCTTTTGGGCATATAATTTTCAGGTAATACATACTTATGTCCTCTTCCGTCACGCGTAACACTCAGTACGGAAGGATTCGACCATGATATAGGATCCTGATGATATGCCCCATCATGATATATCTTTCCTACTGCACGTGTTGCGTAGCCTTTTTCTTTATAGAACTGAGGCAATGTGACTACATTCGGTTTTTCTTCACGAAAATGAGGTTTTAGCGTCCATACCTTAATTTCATCCGGTCGCATTCCCGTCATCAATGAAGCTCTGGAAGGATTACTGAGTCCCACCTGACAGTAGGCATTCATAAATAAAACTCCCTGATTTGCTAGCGTGTCGATATTGGGTGTAAGAGCCGTTGAGTTCCCATAGCAACCTAATACCGGAAGCATATCATCTATCGCAATAAATAATACATTGGGTATTTGTTCTTTTGCTTCATCTCTATTACTACATGATAAAAAAAGCAGATGAAAGAACAATCCAAATTTCAGGTTACAGATGGACGAATTGATATTCACTCTTTTATGGTTATTTTAAATAAGAGGGAGACTCATGAAATTAGAGAGTCTCCTTCTTATTATTTTCTATTTATCATAACCCGGGGTCTGGTTGAGATTGGGATTTCGATTGATAGATGCTTGTGCTACAGGCCACAACAAGATGTTTTGTTCATTTTCACGACCTACAAGGAACGGATTTTTTTCAAAAACTACATCAAAACGGATATAATCCCACCAAAGCTTTCCTTCTGCTGCAAATTCTTTCATTCGCTCCTTCAGTATTAATGCATCAATTTCGGAAGCTGTAAGCGTATTCGAATAAAAACTATCGACTCCATAGGCACGTTTGGCAATTTTGTTGAGAGCAGTCACAGCTCCGTTACGGTCGTTTTTTGCATTTTTAATTTCTGCATCAAACAGTACAGCATCTGCATAACGATATACGATCACGTCCGAATCGAAAATACGAGTACCGCTTACCCAGGATCCAGCATACTTGTTTATCCATTGGAAAGTACCATTTTTCTTATCATCAAAGAACGTCTGGAAACTTACAATGGTTCGTCGGTCATTTTCATACTCTGAAAGCAATGCTTTGTAATCGGCCGTATAAAAACACCATTGTTGATGACTTCCCACTTTCACAGGATTTTCAATATATTCTGGGGAAATATACTGGGAGGGCACGAGCCAGTCATTCGTGGCACCACTTGTGTGTTCATCCTGAAGATAACTCCAGGCAAAGATAACCTCCGGTCCCCCTTCATTCTTAAAAATGGAAGAATAATCAGTTACTAAGCTGTAATTGCCGTTTCCCAGTACTGCAGCAACAGCCGTTGCAGCATTGTTGAGTGCCGCATCGCCTCCGTTACGTACCTTAAACATCCAAAGATTATAATCAGCTTTTAACATGTTTATAGAGGCCTGTGAAGCTAATTTACGGTCGGTTACAGAGGCGGGCATATGACTAAGCGCAGCATTAATATCATCACCAACTTGCTTAAACACCAAATCTGCCGCATCGCGACCGGGGAACAATCCTTCCTGTTTATCTGACTCAAAACCTTCCAGCAATACCGGAGCATCTCCCCAAATTCGGCCTATCCAGTAATAACAGAATGCACGCACGAAATAAGCATTGGCCAATACCTTATTTTTTGTTTCTTCACTGACAAATTCTATTTCTGGTGTATATTTCAGGATCAGATTAGCCTGATTGATCGTCGTATATAAATCAGTCCAATTGGCATAACCATGGTTGGTGGGAATCTGATTCTGATAAATCTGATCTCGTGCCGTCTGACCAGCAAGTCCGTCGGCCCACAATCCTGTTCGATACTCTCCCCAGTACATGTAGCCTTGCTCAAATGTAGATCTGAATCTGTTATATAGCCCATATATAGCCGAAGTAGCATCTCCTTCATCCTGCCACATAGAGTTGGCAGATACCTCACTCTTTTGTACGATGTCCAGATCACCGTGACATGCTGTCAATAACGTAAAAAAGGACATTAAGCATATGATGATTTTACTTTTCATGATTCTCATTTTTGTAGTGTGATTTAGAATGTAACTTTTACTCCGATAGAATATTTACGAATAGGAGGATAATTGTAATAACCAGCATTATATGTGGTGGATGCACCTACTTCAGGTGAAACGCCTTCCACTGCGGTGAAATAATGCAGATTATTACCAGCTAAGGTAATGGCCAGATTTTGCATACCCAGTTTACCTAATTTTGAAGAAGGTACATTGTATTGCAGGCTAATTTCACGAATACAAAGGTAATCACCTTTATAGTTGAAGATGTTGGATGTACGACTAAAATTGGCATTTCCGTCATCCGGATCATTGGCTGTAAAACGAGCATATTTTGTTTTATCACCGGGAGCTTTCCATGTTTGTTTTACCTTATCAATCAATGTGTAATTATTGGCAAAGGTGTTCATGAAATATCGCATTTCAGAGTTGTTATTGATTGAGTGTCCCAATGCCCAATCAACAAAAACATTTAGAGATATATTTCTGAATGTAAGATTGTTATTTAAACCTCCTGTAGAGTGTGGAACAGTGTACCCCAGAAAAAACTGATCTTGACTGTCAATGTAATCTTTATCGTTTCGGGTCTGACTACCTGGCCTGTTCTTCCATTCATAGTCTCCGATATGCTTTCTTCCGGCAATTTTCTTCCCGTCTGAAGGGAGATAGCCTTTTGCCGAATTATCATACATCGCTGTTTTGGCTTGTTCTTCCGTTTCAATGATATAGTCTACCATATATCCATAATAACGGTAAAGCGACTCACCTTCAGCAGTTCCACCGAAAGCCGTTCCGTCGGCTAGGGTGATACCCCCGATACGATTCTTGTCTCGTCCGTTATCTGGCAATTTAAGCACCTTGTTTTTTACAAAACTCCAGGTGAATTTCGAAGTCCATTCAAAATCTTTTGTACGAATATTGGTCGAACCAATCTCCAGGTCGAATCCATAAAATTTTACTTCTCCAATATTTGTTTGTACAGAAGAAAAACCGGTGGTATTTGGCAACTCTTTGCTAAAAAGTAGGTTTTCTGTGATTTTATCGAAATAATCTGCTGAGACTGTGAATCGATTCTTGAAAAGTGACAGATCGAATCCCAGGTCGAGTTGCGTAGAGGTCTCCCAGGTCAGATCCATATTTGGCATAGTAGAAGCTACAATACCCGCAAACCCATCATATCTTGCATTGGTGGAATACCTTCCGTACGCATCGTACAGACCAATTGCATTGTTCCCTGTTTGGCCGTAACTAACTCTGATTTTCAAGTTATCAAGATTTTTTATTCCCTGCATAAAGGGTTCATCCGAGATAATCCATCCGGCTGATGCTCCTGGAAAGAATCCCCACTGTTTTCCTTTTGCAAAACGTGAGGAAGCATCCTCCCGAAATGTTGCAGAAAGCAGATATTTTTTTTGAAAATCATATGTCAAACGACCGAAATAACCAATCGTCACATCCTGAGTAAAATTGCTGGTGGCATCCTTCTTATTGGGGCCTGCGGTCAGTGTAGGCACCTTATCAGAACTAGCCCCATCAACGGAAGCCCCCAGGGATTGGTTACTGTCCTTCTGATAAGAGTGTCCTCCCATTATAGATAATGAATGATCGTCTAACCCCTTAATATAGGTTGCATAGATCTCCAGTTTGTCTCGTTTAAGCTCGCCAAAGGATGAACTGGCTGGACGGAGTCCGTTAAATTCATTGGCTCTCTGAAAGCTGTTGCTTTGGTAATGATGGTTGTAGGTTGATAATTGCGATTCAATTTTCAGATCATCAAAAATGCGGTAAGTAAGTTTACCAAAAGCTGACAATCTTTTATCTTCTCGGCTTTGATCATTATAATAGGCATACCAGAGTGGATTGGGTGAGGTAGCATTGTATCCTTTGGTGGGGGTTCCATCATCATTGTACTTTTTCTGAGTGGGTGGTGTCGCCAAACCCCTTGAAATGACATTCATCTGATTAGGGTACTCCTGTGAATTAGCTCTGGAGTAGTCGAATCCCGCGACAAGTGACAAATGTTTATTGATGTTTACATCGATGTTACTGCGTAAATTCAATCGGTCGAACCCAGTGGCTATGGCAACACCGGCGTCGTCGGTATAGCCAAGGCTGACATTGTAACGAATCCCTTCATTTCCCCCATCAAGTCCGACATAATAATTTTGCCAAACTGCCTGCTTGTAGATTTCATCCTGAAAGTTGTTATCCTGAAATATCAGCGTTTTTGTCGGATCAATTGGATCGGGCATGGAATAATAACCTGCCGGGATAGTCTCTCCTTCTCCCAGATAACGAGTAGAATAGATGGAGGTAGCTGTATTGCCGGAACTGGCGGAATAACCATCCATTGAATTATACTTTGCATTGGGACCTGCAGCTACTGCCGGACGAACAATACTCAGATAATCCCTGGCGTTCATGAACTTATAGAGTGTCCCTGCTTCCTGCAATGCCATGTTTGCTTCGAAAGTGATGTTCGGAGCTTTGCCAACAGATCCTTTTTTCGTTGTAATCAAAACAACCCCATTGGAAGCTCTTGAACCGTATATAGCTGTGGATGAGGCATCTTTAAGAACTTCTATTGATTCAATATCGTTCGGATTTATCCCACTAAACGCTCTCTCAACTCCATCTACCAGGATGAGTGGTTCATTGCTCTTGTTGATGGAGGAACCGCCGCGAATCCGAATGGTTGCATCTTCACCTGGCGTATTGTTGTTTGAATAAATACGTGTTCCGGAAATTTTCCCTTTCAATCCTTCTCCTACCGTGTTTACCGGTACATTTTGTAATACCTCTCCACCCACTTTGGTAATGGCAGACGTGATGGTACGGCGTGACTGGGTTCCATATCCCACGACCACCACTTCATCAAGACCTACTGTCGATGTGTTTAAAACAACATTGATGACCGGTGAGCTTGTCACTCTCACTTCCAATGTTTGATAACCCACATATGAAAAAATCAGTGTTGAACCGGAAGTAACGGCCAACGCATAATTCCCGTCAATATCAGTGACGGTACCATGTGTGGTTCCTTTCACAACCACAGAAACACCAGGTAAAGTTTCACCTTCGTTATCGCGCACTTCACCTTTAACCATTATCTCCTGTGCCTGGAGAAAAGCAACTGAAAAGATTATACCAGTTAATAAGGCCAAAAATCGATAAATTTTTCTCATCTTTGTATAGATTTTAAAAATAATTGTGTTTTTAAATTCTTCCAGAAGGGGGTATTGTTTAGAGGACACACTCCCTTCTCTATTTTACCAATAAACCAATGCCCTGGAGGTTCTCCCTGAGAGCATCATACTCTTCCCTTTCGAATGTGGCAAAAGGAGGGCGGCAGGGTCCACATTCGATTCCAATCAGATTCATGATGGCTTTTCCGCCTCTCACGCCACCTCCATATTGAATAATGATTTTCACCATTTCTAACGACTGCATCTGAAAGGCACGCGCCGTTTCCACATCGTTACTTTCCATAGATTTCAGAATATTCAGATAAACATGGGGTATATAGTTATACGTACTTCCCACACCGGCTACGGCTCCGAGTGCTAATCCACAAATCAGTGTCTCGTCGTAGCCGTGCAGTACTTCAAAAGCCCCGTTGTTCAGATGGATACACTCTGCCATCTCCATCATATTGTTGTGCGTGTACTTTACCCCCACAAGGTTGGGCATCACTTTCCTCCCCTCTTCCAGAAAGCGGGGTACTGAGAGGTCAACTCCGGTCATAGCCGGCATGTTGTAGTAATAGAAGGGGAGTGTTGGTGCCGCCGCGGCCACCGGCGTGAAGAAGGCCACCAACTCACCCACCGTTGCCGGTTTGAAGAAGGAAGGTGCGATGGAGGCGATGCCCCAGGCGCCCACATTGGCTGCATGTGCTGCCAGGAGGGCTGCCTCCTGCTGGCTGTTGCTGCCCACATGGGCGATCACCTTGAAACGGCCATCAGCCGCTTTTACCCAATGTTCGAGGATCGTTTTCCGCTCATTGATGGTCAATGAGGCAAATTCACCGGTTGTGCCGCAGACAAATACACCCTCGATCCCGTGCTCAGCGATATGTTGCGCATATGGTGCGATGGCGGGGCAGTTTATGCTGCCGTCGCTTCTCATAGGTGTGAAAGTAGCTGCGACCAACCCATTCAATCGTTCTTTGTTCTCCATAATGTTTTTTTATCTGGCTGCTACACCCCTTTCATCTCTGCAAGGTGAAAGGAAGTGTTATCGCCACAGTAAATATTGTGTGATACGAATACGATCAATAAACCGTTAGAGATAGCGGTTATGTCTTTTTTCTACTGATCGGTTGTTCTTCTCCCGGATAAATATCTTGTATACCTCGAAATGTTGTTCCAGGGCTTCGCGATAATGCTCTTCATCGTGTTCTTTGAGGTGATGAAGCAGATCCTGGTGGGTGATAATTCTACCCTCTTCCTTCAATTTCACATTGATGGGTGCCAGATACTCCCGAAATTTCTCTTTCACGAACGTCATAACAGGATGTACGATGTTTTGAAACTCAGCAATGGTCCTGTTACCAGTAATCTTATATAGTTTGGTGTGAAATGCAAATTCACTGAAGGGTGCATATTCATTGTTTTCATACATGATACCTACGTTCACGATCTCCTCCAGTTCCGCTATATCTTCCGGGGTGATGTGGAGAAATATCTCATGGCAGATCCCTATCTCCAAAGCAATCCTGAAACCCAGGATATCGAACAGGGCATCTTCACTCAGGATGCGTGGATC
>LSQX01335437.1_pt1 | contig 10710 bp, 7 predicted proteins | sample 654561 | NCBI WGS metagenome assembly LSQX01 (sample SAMN04489861, study PRJNA283612) | anaerobic digester metagenome | isolation source: 4 biogas reactors fed with cattle manure at either 37C or 55C with and... | place: Denmark: Kongens Lyngby | collected 2014 | reverse complement strand
GTATCAGCAAATAAGTCATAAGCATCCGCGTCAGTAACCACACAGGTCACAATCTCACCTGCTTTTAACTCATAGGGGCTATCAACATAAACGACCCCGTCAATTTCCGGCGCATCGGCTGCAGAGCGTCCAATGGCAATACCATGCTCATTTAATTCATCAATGAGGACTTCAATGGTACGACCGATTTTCTTTTGCAATTTCGCGGCAGAAATTCCTTGTTGGTGTGCCATAAAACGCTCCCAACGCTCTTGCTTGATTTCTTCGGGTACCGGATCATCTAGTTCATTAGCCGGCGCACCATCAACTGGTGAGTATTTAAAACAGCCCACACGGTCTAGCTGTGCTTCAGTTAGCCAGTCTAATAAATATTGGAAGTCCTCTTCGGTTTCACCCGGGAAGCCCACGATAAAGGTAGAGCGAATCGTGATATCAGGGCATTGCTCACGCCACTTGTGAATACGCGCTAAGGTACGATCCTCAAAGGCTGGACGCTTCATCGCACGCAAAATCTTGGGGCTGGCATGTTGGAAAGGAATATCTAAATAGGGCAGGATTTTGCCCTCAGCCATGAGAGGAATCACATCGTCTACATTAGGATAAGGGTAGACGTAGTGTAAGCGCACCCAAACGCCAAGCTCACTTAAGGCCTCACAAAGCGCCTTCATTTGCGTTTTGATTGGGCGGCCTTGCCAAAAACCGGTGCGATATTTGATATCCACGCCATAGGCACTGGTGTCTTGAGAAATCACTAAGATTTCCTTGACACCGGCATTGACCAAGCGCTGCGCTTCATCCATAACCTCATCGATCGGGCGACTCACTAAGCGACCACGCATCGACGGGATGATACAGAAAGCACAGGAGTGATTACAGCCCTCGGAGATTTTTAAGTAAGCATAGTGGCGTGGGGTGAGGCGAATGCCTTGTGGTGGCACTAGGTCTACAAATGGGTCGTGATCGATGGCAGGAGGCGCCGCTTCGTGAACGGCGCGAACCACTTCTTCGTACTGTTGAGGACCGCTGACTGACAATACGCTAGGGTGAACCTCACGAATCGCCGCTTCCTCAACCCCCATACAGCCAGTCACTACGACACGACCATTTTCTGCGAGGGCCTCGCCAATCGCATCTAAAGACTCGGCCTTAGCGCTGTCGATGAAGCCACAGGTATTAACTACGACAACATCTGCTCCTTCGTAGTTGGGGGAGATTTCATAACCCTCTAAACGTAACTGCGTGAGTATACGTTCAGAGTCTACCAATGCTTTTGGACAGCCTAGACTGACAAAGCCGACTTTAGGAGAGCTCATAATAATGCTAATCTATTGAATTAAGAATTGTTTTTGAAGAATATAACAGTTAATTTTAGCATTTTAGAAGGTAAACTAGAGGCTGAAATTCTTATCAGTAAATCTATGTCAAAAATTCCTTTATCTGAGCTTCTTGCAGAAAGCGCGAAAGTGATACAGCAAGTAATGGCAGGGCAGTCCCTGAGCAGTCTATTACCTATGGTTAATGATAATCATAGGGGGGGTGTGCAGGCCTTAAGCTTTTTTGGACTGCGTCATTGGAGTCGGGGTCTTGCGCTTAGTGAGCAATTGCTGAGCAAAAAGGCACCTAACCCCTTGTTCAAGTCCTTACTTGTCTTATCGTTGGTTTTATTAAGTGCTGAGGACTTTTTAGCGTTGGATCAGGAGGGTGCTACTGAGGTACCGACTGATATGCCGAGCTATGATGCTTTTACTTTAGTAAATGAAGCGGTTAAGGCAACCACGCTCAACAAAAAAACAGCCGCTTTTAGAGGCTTGATCAATGCGTGCCTCAGACGTTATCAACGAGAAACTAAAGAGCTATTAAGCAAAGTTTGGCAGCAAGAAGAGGTGCGATATAACTTTCCACAATGGTGGATCGATGCATTGCGTAACGCTTATCCTGAGCAATATCCTGACTTACTAAAAGCGGCTAATCAGTCAGCCGCGCTTTGTTTACGGGTTAATCGTCGCCAAACCACGATGGCGGACTTTAAGCGGGCTTTAAGCGACGCTGCTATTGAATCAGTACAGCTCGATGAAGACGCGTTGATGTTAACGCAAACTGTAGCAGTGCCGCAAATTCCCGGCTTTACTGAGGGTCACTTTTCAGTGCAGGATTTAGCTGCACAACAGGCAATTAAGATGTTACCACTGCAAAATGGCCTGCGCGTCTTAGATGCCTGCGCTGCCCCGGGTGGTAAAACTTCTCATATGTTGGAGCACTACGATCTGGATATGACCATCTTGGATATTGATGAGCGACGCTTGCAGAGAGTACATGAAAATTTGGAGCGTTTGCAGCTGACAAAAGCTCATTATCCAGATAATGACGCTTATCAAATCCGTAGCTTAGCGGCTGATGCCGCAGATATTAGCGCTTGGTATGAAGGTCAACCTTACGATGTCATTATGGCCGATGTGCCTTGTACGGCCGCCGGGATCGTGCGTCGTCACCCTGATATTAAGTGGCTGCGTCGCCCGGAAGATGTCACAAATACCTCGGACTTGCAGCGTGAGATAGTTCAGGCGCTTTGGGAGACTTTAAAGCCGGGTGGTTATTTGCTCTATATTACCTGTTCAATTTTCCCCGCAGAGGGCGAGCAGCAGGCTAGTTATTTGGCAGAGCACTTGGCAGGGGCTCAAAGGCTGCCGGCTTTAGGGCAGATGCTGCCTTTGGCTGATGATAAAGGCATGATTAAGCATGATGGTTTTTTCTATGCCTTATTTAAAAAGGCTGATTAGTTTATGAGCAGTGGGCAGTCATTTTTCAATCACATGAAGCGATTACTCTGTCTGTTAGGGCTTGCTGTATTGATGGTGGCTTGTAGTCAAGAGTCCGTTTTTGAAGGACAAAGCGGGCAGTCCACGGCAACTGTAAAGGATATTGAGCTATTGGAGTATCAAGTTGCCGACGACGGCGGGAGCGCTCAGTTGAGGGTAGGTGCTGATTTGAAGGTGCAATTGGATCCTGATTTAGTTAGCGCTGCGATGCGCGGTGTACCTTTGTATTTTGTCTATGAAGTAAGAATTAGTGAGTCAAAATTATATTTTTTGAAAAAAGAACTGACTTATCAGTCTCAACAATGGTTAATTAATTATCAGCCTCTTTTAAGGCAGTGGAGTGTGGATGACGGTGGACGTGTCAGTCAAGAAATTTCACTTGAGGACTCACTAGAGCACATTAGTAATAATAATACGATGAGAATGCATTTGGCGCAGCCTCTGGAGGCGGGAAAGCAGTACACCGCTGAGCTTAGACTGCACCTTGATACGACACAATTGCCGGGTGCTTTTCAATTTAATTTATTTAATTTTCGTAGTGCTTGGTCACTATCATCAGAATGGCAAAAGTTAATTTTTCAAACATCAACGTTAGAATACAACGGTTAATAGGCTGGTTTTTTAAACTGGGTCTAGCGTTAGGGGTTATTGGTTTAATCACCTTGTTGCTAATGCTATTCCGAGCGACCGACAACGTGTCGGGACTGACTCAGCAATTTGATTTGTTGTTGATGTTAAATGGCGTACTGACACTGATATTAGTACTGTGGGTAACGATTTTAATCGTTCGCTTAATACGGCAAATACGCCGTCGCCAATTTGGCGCTAGATTAACCAGTCGTTTTGCTTTTGTTTTTGCAATTATGGCGGTGTTGCCGGGACTGTTAATTTATGTCATTTCAGTACAATTTATGGCCAAGTCGGTGGAGTCCTGGTTTAACGTCAAAGTAGATAGTGCTTTGGAGTCGGGACTGTCCTTGGGCCGTGCTTCATTAAATAGTTATGTGCAGGACCTGTCAACCAGGGCTCGTCAAATGGCTCTGGAACTAAGAAATTTTAATGATTCTGAAATACCGATGGTGCTTGCTCAACAACGTGACTCTAATACGGTAATTACCGATGCCTTGGTGTTTTCCGGGGCTTCCGGTAATCGAGTGATTGCTTTTGCGGGTGCCGGATTTGGCGGGTTATTGCCAGAGTTACCGTCTTCCAGCATTATGAATCAGCTACGGTTATCTAATAGCTATGCGCAAGCTGAAATTATGCCGGACTCAAATCCTGCACAGCCTTCATTTAGAATTCGCGTGATCGTACCAGTGATTGCCAATCAGCTTCGCTATGATAGTTTGCTCCCAACCCCTACATCATCAGAGACGTATTGGTTGCAGGTGACACGTTCAGTGCCCGAAAATATTGCCGTTAATATGAATGAGGTACAGCAAGGGATTCGCGATTATGAAGAACTGTCTTTATCACGGATTAGTTTAAGACGTTTATTTACCATTACTCTGACCTTGGCGCTGGTGATGACGGTTTTAGCCTCATTGGCGGCTGCGCTCAGTCTTGCCCGGCGCGTGGTGCGGCCATTGCTTACTTTGGCAGAAGGGACTCAAGCTGTGGCGGTGGGCGATTATAGACCCTTGCCTGAACCTAATGTGCGTGATGAGATTACGCAGTTAACACGGTCTTTCAACGTCATGACTTTCCAGTTGGATGAGGCACGTCGTCAGGTTGAAAGCAACAGGCAGCAGCTGGAAAAATCGAATGTTTATTTAGAAAACGTGATGGCTAGTTTGAGTAGTGGGGTGATTGTATTTGATACCCGCTTTAATGTGAGCTCTGTTAACCGCGGTGCGAGTGATATTTTACGTGTTGACTTGCGAGCGGCACCGGGACGGCCGCTGGAGTTTATTAAAGGCTTGGGGGAGTTTACCAAGGCGATTCGCAATGCCTTTGCTAAGCACGCTGCGGTAGAATCCGAAAAGGCTTATTGGCAAGAGCAAATCGAATTAAATTTTCATGCTGCGAATGAATCCACAGAAAGCCTTGAGCAACATCGTATTTGTACCCTATTGATGCGGGGTACTCGTCTTATGGTTGATAATCACTCTACCGGTTATTTAGTTGTCTTTGATGATATATCCGAGGTTATGTCGGCAAGTCGCACTGTGGCCTGGGGTGAGGTAGCGCGCCGACTAGCGCACGAGATTAAGAATCCCTTGACGCCGATACAATTATCGGCTGAACGCTTAGCCATGAAGTTAGAGGATAAGCTGGATGAAAAAGACTCAGCGATGCTGCTACGTTCGACCAATACGATTATCAATCAGGTAACTTCTTTAAAAAATATGGTGGATGATTTTCGTGATTATGCACGGACGCCACCGGCGACATTTGCTCCTGTTGACATCAATGCATTGATTGTTGATATTGCGGTGTTATACGGTTGGGACCCTGAGCATAAAAATAAAGAAGAACCCCTGGCGCGCCAAATTGAGTTAAGCTTAGATCCTGATTTGCCATTAGCGGAAGCCGATCAAACACAGTTGCGTCAGGTCATGAATAATTTATTGGGCAATGCCCGTGATTCAATGGAGGGCTTGGATTTACAAGGTGACGAAGCAGGTATTCGGATTAGCACTAAATTCCTTGAATCAGAGCAAGATACCAAACAAAAACAAAATATGCTCCGTATCATTATTGAGGATAGAGGTATAGGGTTTCCGGAACATGTGTTACAAAGCGTTTTTGAACCCTATGTAACAACTAAAAAAACAGGTACAGGTCTAGGTTTAGCCATCGTACGCAAGATTATTGAAGAGCATAACGGTAAGATTGAGATCGCAAATCGTAAAAGTGGCGGGGCCAGAGTATCAATTTTGTTGACTCGATTAGCTCCGTTCGGAAAAAAGTAACAAAGCGTGGTTATAATTAGATAATGACATTTTTACAACAAACATGAACTTATAGGGAATATAGACCCTAGGGTCTAGCTTCTTTGTTAAGCAACATATATTGAGGTAATTTTATATGGCCAAAATTCTGGTGGTCGATGATGAAATAGGTATTCGTGAGCTACTGTCTGATATTCTTTACGATGAGGGGCACACAGTTGAGTTAGCTGAAAATGCTTCCGAGGCTAGAGCTGCGCGGTTACGTTATCGTCCAGATTTGGTATTACTTGATATTTGGATGCCGGATACGGACGGTGTGAGCCTTCTCAAGGAGTGGGGCGCGCAGGGCTTATTAGATATGCCTGTAGTGATGATGAGTGGTCACGCCACGGTTGATACAGCCGTTGAAGCAACTCGTATTGGTGCGGTGGACTTTTTAGAAAAGCCCATCACCATGCAAAAGCTACTTAAAACAGTGCAGTCTTGTTTATCTAGACCGGTAGTTCGTAAAACGACGACCGAGGTTCCTGCTGCTAAAACTGCTGCGGCGCCTAAGTCAAATAGTGGTGTGACAGTGGTAGAAGCTCCAACCACAATGGAGCCAGTCGTAGTAGCTGGGAGCTCTATAGCTGAAGACGATCACGTTACTTCGGGTGTGTTGGGGCGTATCTCTCTCGATTTACCACTGCGAGAGGCGCGCGATGATTTTGAGCGAGCCTATTTTGAGTATCATTTGGTTCAAGAAAATGGCAGTATGACACGCATTTCTGAACGTACTGGTTTAGAGCGCACTCATCTCTATCGCAAGCTCCGTCAATTAGGCATTGATACCTCACGCAAGCGCAAGACCAGTTAGTAGTTAGGCTCCTTCGACTCAACTTTATTTTTGGCAGGCCGTCCTCATGAAAATTCTTATTGTCGGCGCAGGTCGTGTCGGTTCGAGCTTGGCACAAAATCTAGTCAATGCCAAAAATGATGTGACGGTGGTCGATACTGACCGCCATCCTTTAGCCGATTTGCAAGAGCGTTTTGATCTACGTACTGTCCACGGAGATGCCAGTTCGCCGGCGGTGTTAGAAGCAGCTGGCGCACATGAGGTGGACTTGATGGTTTGCTGTTCGGCGTCCGATGCTGTTAATTTATTGGCTTGTTATTTGGGGCGTGAGGTCTTTAATGTGCCGCGTCGAATTGCCCGTCTTCGTACCCCTTACTATTTAGAGCATGGGGAGTTCAGCAGTGAGAAGTTTGGCGTTGATCATGTGATTAGTCCTGAGCGGAGTATCACTGACTATCTTTTCCATTTGGTTGAGTTTCCCGAGGTCATAGAAATCGTTGATTTTGCCAATGGTTTAGTTTCTCTCTTAACAATTAAGGTCAGCGCCAAAAGTCGCTTTTTAAAATTACAAATTAATCAAAATCACCTTAATTTGCCGAATGTTAATGGTCGCATTTTGGATGTAATCCGTGATGACCGCTCTCTTTCTCTTCATAAAACCTTCAGTCTTGAGCGTGATGATGAGGTAGTACTCGCCGTTGATACGACTGAGGCGCGTAAAGCCATTAAGCAGTTGCATCAACAACAACATCGCGTCAGAAATATCATGATTGCTGGAGGCGGCAATCTTGGCGAGCGTCTGGCACGTCAATTAGCTGATGAAAATTATAATGTTCGCGTTATTGAGATGAGTGAGCAACGCTGCCATGAACTTTCAACGCTATTGCCTGAAAGCGTTATTGTGTTGCATGGTAATAGTACTGATGAAAGCTTGCTGCTTGATGAGCATGTGATGGATATGCATGCTTTTTTAGCACTGACAGATGCGGATGAAGACAATATTATGGCCTCTTTGTTGGCTAAGCGTTTGGGTGCAGAAAAAGTGCTTACTTTAGTATCACGCCAATCCTACGGCGAGTTAATACGAGGTAGTGCGATTGATATTGCCGTTTCACCTATTTGGACCACCATTAGTGCCTTGATGCGTGATTTAAAGCAGGGTGCTGTTGTTCGTGGGCATCGTTTGCGTCAGGGGCGTTCGGAGGCGGTAGAGTTTAAAGCATTGGGTGATAAAAAGAATTCCAAAGTGATTGGTCGCAGTGTTGCCAAAATATCTTGGCCTAAAAATTCTGTACTGGCGGCGATTGTGCGTGATGGTCAGGCTATCATTCCGGATACAGAAACAGTAATTGAGCATGAGGATCATGTGATTGTTTATGTGAGTGCTCTCAGTGCTATGGAACAGGTAGATAAATTGTTTCAAGTTTCAGCTTTAGTGCTTTAGTTAACAGCTCTGGCAGGCGCTTCTATGATGCATCTATTAAGTCCTTTACACAAATTGGGATTGGTCATTATGGCCTTCTCATTAGCTTTTCTATTACCCTTTGCGGTTTCTATTTTTCTTGATGATGGGGCTGCCGAATATTTCCTGTTGTCCGGTGTCGGCAGTTTTGTGTTTGGTGCCTTGTTGACCTTGTTGTGTCTGTCTTTTAGAGGTGTGTTACGAAAGCGAGAAGGGATCTTATTGGTCTTTTTAGCTTGGATTTGCTTGGCAATCATTGGGTCTTTACCAATTTATTTAACAGAGCAGCTGATGCAAGAGGATTTTAGCTTTGCTAAAGCTGTGTTTGAAGGCATGTCAGGCCTAACCACTACAGGTGCTTCAGTTATTAATGATGTTGAAGCATTACCGATGTCGGTCAATATTTGGCGTCATTCTTTGCTGTGGTTTGGCGGAATGGGAATTTTATTGTTGGCTGTAGCAATTTTGCCCTTGTTCAATGTTGGTGGTCGTGAGCTGATGCAGAGTGAAATGCCGGGTCCTCTCAAGGATGAAAAGCTGACTCCGCGTATTGCCAGTACCGCAAAAATGCTCTACGGCATTTATTTTATTGCTTCTGTGGCTTGTGTGATCGCCTATAAAATAGCGGGCTTAAGTTGGTTCGATGCGTGGTGTCAGGCCGCTTCAACCATGGCTTTGGGCGGATTCTCCAGTTTTAATCAAAGTTTTCAGGGGATTAATAATGTGGCAGTAGAGATGGTTGCTGTAGTCTTTATGCTGTTTGCCGGAATTAATTTTGCAACACACTTTAAGGTGCTGAAGTACCGAGACCTACGTCACTATATTTACTGTCCGGAGGCGCTGCCATTTCTTAAATTGGTTTTGGGTAGTGGGCTTTTGATTAGTGCTTATTTATATTTTTCCAATGTCTATGAAAACTGGTTTGAGGCCTTGCGTTATGGGGTTTTTAATACGGTATCCGTAGCAACAACGACTGGTTTTGCCAGTACCAATTACTTGGCTTGGCCATTTGTGGTGCCGGTTTTTATGCTGGCTCTGGGTTCCTTTGCTTCGTCGGGCGGCTCTACCGGAGGCGGCATTAAGTTGATTCGTGTGCTCTTGGTATTTAGGCAAATGAGAGTCGAAATGTTGCGTTTGTTGCATCCTCGCGGGGTGTTTCCGGTGCGTTTTAGACAAATGGCCGTATCAAATTCGGTTTTACTCTCCGTGATGATGTTTATTGCCATGTATTTTATGACCATTATGGTGGTTTTTGTTCTGCTGGCTTTTGGTGGTGCTGAAGAGGTTGATGCCTTTAGTGCGGCTGTTGCTTTGGTGGGAAATATTGGTCCTGCTTTGGGCGCTGTTGGACCGATGAGTAATTATGCCGGATTTAATGACTTCCAGTTGTGGGTAGGAAGTGCGGCTATGTTGGTAGGACGTCTGGAGCTACTCACCGTTTTTGTGATTTTCACTCCGCATTTTTGGCGTGGCTAAGGTGCTAGTTTAGTGTTTAATTAAGCGCTAAACTCCACCGCTATAGCCAATTTGTCGCCACGCTTCATAAACCGTGATTGAAACGCTGTTGGCCAGGTTGAGACTGCGACCGGTGGTAAACATAGGTAGTCGCACCGACTGTTGTCTGCCTATGATTTCCCAATCTTCGGCTCTTAAACCGGCAGTTTCTCGACCAAAAATAAAGCAGTCACCATCTTTAAATTCAATTTCACCAATATGTCTTTGGCCTTTGCTGGAAAGTGCAAAACATCGATCCTTAGTGGCTCCTGTGGCAGCAATCGCTTCTGCCAAGCTATCGTGGGTTTTTAAGTCGGCCCATTCGTGATAATCCAAACCTGCACGTTTTAAGCGCTTATCATCCAGCGCAAAACTAAAGGGTTTGACTAGGTGTAGAGTACAACCGGTATTAGCGGCTAGACGAATGATGTTGCCTGTGTTGGCAGGAATTTCCGGACAAACTAAGATAATATGAAACACGATTTTTTGAATTTTTAATGATTTAATAACTGGCGCGAGCCAGCACAATGCAGTGAACGCGCTTAACACCTGCTGCTTTAAGTGCTTGACTTGCGCTATCGAGAGTAGCGCCACTGGTCATAATATCATCAATTAAAATAACCTCAGTTTCATCTAAGCGATAAGCGCAATAATACAGTTGAAGTACATTGAGTCGTCGACCTATACTATCTAAGGCTTTTTGTTCAATGTGGTTGCGCTCCTGCTCTCGTCTGAGGGCATCATGGGTGATATGCCAACCATTGAGGCCGGCCAAGACCTTGGCAATTTCAGCTGCAGGATTATAACCCCTTTTTTTGAGTGATTGATTGCTTGACGGCAGGGGTATACATAATCTGCCGACTGGTATTTTTAGCTGTTGCTGCTGCAAGCGAGCTTGTAGTAATTTGGCAAAAGGTTTGGCCAGGCTGAGTTGACCTGAGTTTTTATAGCGTAAGAGCAATGATTTAAGCGGGTTGATATAGTCAAAACCAATGCTCAACTGATCATAGTGTGGTTTGGATAAATAGCACGCTTCGCAATAATCTAAGCCCTTAAGGGCAAGTTGACAACGCGGACAGCGATTTTGGTGACTATTGGTGGCCTCCAGGATATCTGCTAGGCAAGCTTGACAAAAACTACCTGCTAAACAAAGATCCTGACAGAGTGGACAGCGCCCTCCAAGATAGGGGCTAAGTCCCCTGAAAATGC
>LSQX01245166.1_pt2 | contig 10710 bp, 10 predicted proteins | sample 654561 | NCBI WGS metagenome assembly LSQX01 (sample SAMN04489861, study PRJNA283612) | anaerobic digester metagenome | isolation source: 4 biogas reactors fed with cattle manure at either 37C or 55C with and... | place: Denmark: Kongens Lyngby | collected 2014 | reverse complement strand
ACCGGTATTCTTATAGTTCTTGCCTGGTCAGCTATAGCCCTTGTGATTGCTTGCCTTATCCACCAAGTTGCATATGTGCTGAATTTGTACCCCTTTCTATAATCAAATTTTTCTACAGCCTTTATTAATCCCAGGTTGCCTTCCTGTATAAGATCAAGGAAAAGCATGCCTCTCCCTACATACCTCTTGGCGATACTTACAACCAGCCTTAAATTAGCTTCGGCAAGCCTCCTTTTTGCTTCAGGGTCTCCCTGTTCCATTCTTCTGGCCAGCTCGATTTCTTCCTCGGCAGTTAAAAGGGGTACTTTCCCTATCTCTTTTAAGTACATTCTCACCGGATCATCTATACTTATTCCTTCAGGCAAACTCAAATCAACGTCGTCTTCAATAAGCCGTGTATCCTCAACTTCTTCTTCCAGCTCTCCAACAATATCAATACCCATATTTTCAATGGTCTCATATATTTTATCAATTTGCTCCGGCTCTAATTCAATTTCTTCAAAAGCATCCATTATTTCCTTATAAGAAAGCATGCCTTTTGCTTTTCCCTTCTCTATAAGTTCTTTTAAGATTGTTTTTCTTACTTCATTATTAGCATTCAAATACAACCTCTCCTTTCCCTTTGTAATGCTAATCTTTTTCAATTCCCTGACCAGTTCGCTGATTTCATTCAACAATTCCTGTTCCTCGCCTTTTTTTAAGTTGTTTGTATTCCTTAAAATCTTTAATAATTTCATTTTTCGCTCTTTCAATTTTGCGGCAGTTATCTTGTTAACTACATCAAGGACTGCTTTCTCCATGTTCTCCCTGTCCTCAAAGCTACAATCCCTTTCAATTATCTTTGTAAATGCACCTGCCGTTCCGATGTCCATAATATTAAGAAGTTCTCCCGTAGCAATACTATTACCTCCGTTGAGCCTTCCCAAAACAACATCAGCAACCGCCCTGTTACCAGGTGTAAAATCATCGGCACTTATCCTGTCCTTTACCAGTTCATACAAGCTATTATCAATACACAATATTGCAAATAGAAAAAGCTCAGTGTAAAATAATGCTCCTTTTTTCTGGGTAATGCCGCTTGATACGATGCCGTTTGCTCCCCGGCTGACAGCTGGGGTTTTCACTTCCTTTAAAGCCTTTTTTGAAGATGTATGCTCCAAAATCTTGGCATGTAATGATTCTTCACTTATGCCGTATTGCCCGGCAATGTTTTTTACATAAATCTCTATTTCTACGCGGTCCTTCAATTTTGACAAAACTTCTGCAGCCTTGTTTATGAATTTTATTTTCCCATCTATAGTATCGGTATCCAGTTGCTTTTCTAAATTGTTAATTTTATACTCAACTAAAGACTCGGCATTATCTATTAGCTTTTTAAACTCATGAATTCCCCATTTCCTAATAAAATCATCAGGATCTTTCCCCTCCGGGATATTCAAGACTTTCAATTTGCAGCCTATTTCGGAGAGTAAATCCAGGCTTCTTAAAACTGCTGCTTGTCCTGCAGCATCAGCATCAAAAGATATAATAATTTCTTCAGCGTACTTCCTCAATATACGGCCTTGATTCGAGGTAAGTGCCGTACCCAGGGAAGCAACACTATTTATTATTCCATGTTGATGAAGGGATATAACATCCATGTATCCTTCTACAACAATCAATTTCCCTTCGCCTGAATTCCTTGCAAAATTCATGGCGTAAAGCGTGCTTCCTTTTTTATATACAAGAGTCTCAGGAGAATTCATGTATTTGGGTAGCGATGAATCATCAAGCACTCTTCCGCCAAACCCTATTACATTGCCTCTTATGTCAAATATCGGGAACATCAGCCTGTTCCTGAACCTGTCAATATAATCATCCCTTTTTGCCCGTATCACCAACCCGCTTTCTATGATAGCTTTCATTCTAAATTTTTTATTTAAAAGGTATTTATATAGTTTATTATCTTCCGCCGGGGAGTATCCTAAACCAAAAATCTTTACAGTTTTATCGCTTACACCTCTCTTTCTTAAGTATTCTCTTGCTTTCATTCCAGCTTGAGTATTTATATTTTCATGGAAATAACGAGCGGCTGTTTTATTTATTTCCAATATTTCCTGTCTTAAAACATATATATCCTTGTCGGCTTGGCTTTTTTCTTCAGGCAGCTTGATTCCCGCCCTCTCGGCAAGAAATTCAACTGCTTCGATAAAATCAAGGTTTTCTATATTCATTATAAAATGAATAACATTTCCGCCTTTATTGCATCCAAAACAATTGAAGATCTGCATTGCAGGCGTAACACTGAAGGAAGGTGTTTTTTCATTATGGAAAGGGCATAGACCAATCAGGTTCACTCCACGCTTGCGCAAAGTAACAAAATCCGATACCACATCCTGAATTTGTGCGGCATCCATTATCCTGTCTATGGTCAGTTGGTCTATCATTTTCAATTAGGTATCCCAGCCAATGCCGGCGTATTTACCGAAATCTTCCTCATCTTCATCATCGTCTTCATTCTCAATATCATTGGTGTTAATATCCTCATCCAAAGTATTATCTTCATCTATAGCTTGCGCGAAATTATCTGCTGTATCTTCCTCTTTATCCTCTTCCGTGAATAGGGCTTTATGCTCAATTTCAATTAATTGATTGGATTCTTTGTTGATTTCTGTCCATAAAATATCCTTGAGTTCAGTAATGCCCAAACCACTTACGGAAGAAATAAACACAGTTTGAATAGCTGTAGGCAGATGTGCCTGCATTTCTTTCATCAATTCTTCATCTAACATATCGGATTTAGTGATGGCTAAAATGCGGGGTTTATCAATTAAATCGGGATTGTAATTTTCCAATTCTTGCAATAGAATTTGGAAATCAGCTTGGATATCATCGGTATCAGCGGGTATCATGAAAAGCAAGATAGCATTGCGTTCTATATGTCTTAAAAACCGCAATCCCAATCCGCGCCCTTCCGAGGCCCCTTCAATGATGCCGGGTATATCTGCCATCACGAAAGATTGATTATCTCTATAAGGAACTATGCCTAAATTAGGTACTAAAGTGGTGAAAGGATAGTCGGCTATTTCTGGTTTTGCAGCGGAAACCACAGAGAGCAAGGTAGATTTTCCAACATTGGGAAAACCGACCAAACCTACATCTGCTAAGACTTTCAGTTGGAGGACTACGGTTATTTCTTGACTATCTTCACCGGGTTGCGCATAGCGTGGTGCTTGATTAGTGGACGTCCGGAAATGCCAATTGCCTAAGCCACCTCTACCTCCTTTTAACAGTAGATATTCTTGTCCGTGTTCCGTAATATCACAAATAAATTCGCCGGTTTCAGCATTGTGTACTACAGTTCCGCAAGGTACTTCAATGATTTCATCTTTGCCATCTTTTCCAAAACTCCTGCTTCTACCTCCGGAATCGCCATGTCCTGCAAAGATATGCCGAGCATATTTCAGATGTAGCAATGTCCAATAGTTTCTATTAGCTTTCAAAATGACATGACCGCCTCTTCCGCCATCACCGCCATCGGGACCACCTTTAGGGATGTATTTAGCGCGATAGAAGTGCCGCGAACCTGCACCACCTTTACCGGAACGACAATAGATTTTTACGTAATCAACAAAGTTAGAATTTGACATTATAATAAGGCGATTATGAATCAGCTAAGATAAGCAATTTCAGCGAAAGTACATTTTTATGAAAAGAAATCGTGATTTATAAATAGGCAGCCAATACTTTTTGGATTCTTTGGAAGACTTCCTCCATGCTTCCTATCCCTTCTATAGCCACATATTTACCTATGGATTGATAGAAGTTTTTGACCGGAGTGGCGGTTGCTTCATACACTTCAAATCTATGTTTGATAACTTCCATATTATCATCACTTCTACCGGAATTTTGGCCTCTATATAACAAGCGATCGATAAGGATTTCGCGTGGTACATCAATATCTATCATGATAGTCACAGGCTTACCCAATTGATTCATCATTTTTTCGAAAGCAACTGCCTGATTGAGTGTGCGGGGTATACCATCATAGACTATCCCTTTAGTATTCCCATTGAAATGCTCAAGTCTATCAAATAAAATCTCCATGATCATATCGTCAGGAGCTAAATTGCCTTTAGAAATCAACTCATCTATTTTACGACCTTTGTCAGTTTGTTTCGCAATTTCTTCCCTCAATAGTTCACCGGTGGAAATATGATTTAATCCACAAGCTTCAACAATCAAGTCGCTTTGTGTGCCCTTTCCACTTCCCGGAGCACCAAACATAATGATATTCAACATAATTTTTTATTCATCAATTACTGTGTAAATACCCTTTAAATTTCTCCCGTAACCATTATAATCCAAGCCATAGCCCACAATAAAATCATTGGGAATTTCCATGGCCACATAATCTATTTGAAGATTTTTTTGCAATGCTTCAGGCTTTAATAATAAGGTAGCAGTCTTGATGCTTTTTGCACCTTTTGCACTCAAAGAAAGTAGAATTTTCTCCATTGTAAAGCCTGTATCAACTATATCTTCAACTACCACTACATGTCTGTCGACCACGCTTTCATTCAATCCAATTACCTCTTTGATTTTTTCTGTAGAATACAAACCTTCATAGGATGCCAATTTTACGAAAGAGATTTGGCAAGGAAAATCTATAGTTTTCATCAGGTCGGCAGCAAACATAAAAGCACCATTCAATACACATACAAATAATGGATTTTTATCACGCATGTCCTTGTTGATGACCTCAGCAATGCGTTTAACTGCATTTTGAACTGTTTCTTCTGAAGTTGTGAGAGCAAACTTTTTATCTAAAATTTGTACTACGTCCATTATTTAAGTATTTAAGTATTGAATATTACCAAAAATTTTGACAAAAGTAATAAAAAAAAGGCTACAGCAAAACGAATTTCTCATAGTATTTTCAAAAAGAATAAAGTTTTTTCAAGAAAAAACAATGATTTCTTTAAGAATTTTGCTCTATACAAAAAAATAAACTATCTTTGCAGTCCTCAAAAAATTTTGAGATTCATATAGCATAATAATTCATATAACACTATATAACAATGAAAAGGACATTCCAACCCTCAAATAGGAAGAGGAGAAACAAGCACGGATTTCGTGAAAGAATGGCAACAGCGAACGGTCGCAGAGTGTTAGCTGCTCGCCGCGCAAAAGGTAGAGCAAAATTGACAGTTGCCGACGAAGGACGTCACAAATTTTAATTGCTCAGCTATAATTTAAAGCATAAAGAAAGTAAAAATCGCAAGGTTTTTACTTTTTTTGTTTCTTTATAAGTCTGTTTGTCGAACAAAAGTCATATTAATTCATTAATTTTGGCAAATCATTCTTTGTTAAAATCATTCAGCAAATTTCAATCTTAATTAATCATGAGTTTTAAGACCTTTTGGAAAGAGAGTAGCTTTGCTTTTGTTGTAAAAAGAGTTATGGTAGCTATGGTGATTGTAGTAGTTTTAGCATGGCTAACACTCTTTTTATTAGATAGATATACCCACCATGGGGAGTCAGTGAAAGTGCCTGATTTGCAAGGATTGTTCTTTGCAGAAGCTGAAAGTTTATTAGCGCAAATGGATTTATACGCTGAGGTGATTGATTCCATGTATGTGAAAGATAAACCTTTAGGATCCATCGTTCAGCAAACTCCTTCTCCGGATTTAACAGTCAAAAAAAATAGGGCTATCTATTTAGTAATCAATAAAAAACAAGTCTATATGGTGCCTTTTCCACATGTGACTGATGTGTCATTGCGACAAGCAGAGGCTATACTTAATTCTATTGGTTTACGAATTTCGAATATTATATACCAACCTTCTGAATTCAAAGATTTGGTGATTGATATCAGCTATCAGGGTAAGCAAATAGAAGAAGGAACGCGTATTCCGGAGGGTGCGGGGGTAGTGCTGACTGTTGGAAGCGGCATGGGTTCTTACCAGTCTGTTGTTCCTGATTTGATTGGTATGGCATACCAACATGCGAGAAATTTGGCCTTGGATGCCATGTTTATTATTGGGTCTGTGGATTATGATGAGCCGCCAAACGATGATGAAGAGGCATATGTAGTGTACAGACAAAGCCCTGCTTCCGGCAATGAATCATCAAGTGGTTCGCGTATTAATATTTGGTTGACGAAGGACAGAGACAAGCTTTTAAGGTTAGATGAAGATAGTGTGGATGATCCGTTTTTTTAAAAAGAATAGGTAAAAATGCAAGATAAATATATAGATGATATTGAAGATGAAGATATAGTCGAGCAACATGAGCTTTTTGAACATCATCGTTTTGTGGTCGATAAAGGGCAAAGCATGATGCGCATTGATAAGTATTTGACCAATATCATGGCAGGTACATCCAGAAATCGTATTCAAGAAGCAGCAGAATATGGCAATATCCAAGTCAATAATAAACCCATAAAATCAAGCTATAAGGTCAAACCGGGAGATATTATAACCATTCTATTATCCTATCCTCCGGCTGAGTTTGTGATTATTCCTCAAGATATTCCTATCAATATTATATATGAAGATAAGGACATTATTTTGGTCAATAAACAACCTAATTTAGTAGTACATCCGGGTTTTGGAAATTTTGATGGTACGCTGCTTAACGCGATTGCTTATCATTTGAAAGATGATAAGAATTTCGACCCGAATAGCTCGAAAGTTGGCTTGGTACATCGCATTGATAAGGATACTTCAGGTCTATTGTTAATAGCTAAAACAGAATACGCAAAAAGCTTTTTAGGAAAACAGTTTGCCGATAAAACCACTGAAAGGCGTTATTATGCTTTGGTTTGGGGAAATGTAAAAGCTGATGAAGGTACTATTACCGGTGATTTAGCGAGAGATCCTTATGACAGGATGTTGTTTAAGGTTTTTGAAGAAGGGGAAAATCCTTTGGCAAAACATGCTATTACACACTATAAAGTCATAGAAAGATTTGGCTATGTAACCCTCTTGGAATGTCAGTTAGAGACAGGTAGAACACACCAAATACGGGTGCATATGAAGTATATCGGCCATCCACTTTTCAATGATGAAAGATATGGTGGCAGCGGTATATTAAAGGGCACAAATACAGCTTATTATAAAGCTTTTGTAAAAAATTGTTTTTATACTTGTCAGCGGCAAGCCCTGCATGCTAAGACTTTAGGTTTTGTGCATCCAAGTAGCGGAGAGGCAATGCACTTTAATACAGATTTACCGGATGATTTTCAAGCCTTAGTGGATATGTGGCGGGGATATGCCAAGCAATATTTAGCAATGTAATCAACGAATTATTCAATTCATACAGTTATGAAACCAAATATAGCCATAGTTGCAGGAGGTGATTCCTCTGAATATATTGTTTCTTTACGCAGTGCCGAGGGTTTGATGTCCTTCATAGATCACCAGCGTTATCAAGTATATCAAGTGTTGATAGTAGGTGAAAAATGGGAGGTAAAACTATCGGATAATCAGGCTGTTGCCATCGATAAGAATGATTTTAGCTTTATACTTGAGAATAAAAAAATCAAATTTGATTTTGCTTATATCACCATACATGGTACGCCCGGAGAAGATGGAATCTTACAAGCCTACTTTGATTTATTGCACATTCCTTATTCGAGTTGCGGGGTGTTGGCATCTGCGCTGACTTTCAATAAGTTCACTTGCAATCAATATTTAAAGTCCTTTGGTGTTAAAGTAGCAGAATCAATTTTATTGAGAAAGGGGCAAAGCATTACTGCTCAGGAAGTTGAGAATAGCATAGGTTTTCCTTGTTTTGTTAAAAGCAATATAGGCGGAAGTAGTTTTGGTATTACTAAAGTAAAATCCGGAGATGAAGTGCAAGCTGCTATCGCTTTGGCATTTAAGGAAGGCGATGAAGTGATGATAGAGGCTTTTATGGCGGGCACTGAACTGACTTGTGGCATGTATAAAACTAAGTCTAAAACGACAGTTTTTCCCGTTACGGAAGTAGTTCCTCATAATGAATTTTTTGATTATGATGCTAAATATCAAGGACAAGTGGATGAAATTACTCCTGCCCGTATTTCAAAGGAACTTACTGAAAGAATACAAAATCTGACCGCTGCAATATATGATATTTTAAATTGTAAAGGCTTGGTGCGTATGGATTATATAGTTTCCAAAGATGAGACCATCAACTTATTGGAAGCCAACACAGTACCCGGCATGACGACCACGAGTTTTATTCCGCAACAGGTAGCGGCAGCTAATTTAAGCATGCGCGATGTATTGAGCGACATCATAGAAAATGAGATAGGACAATGAAAGAGAGCAAAGTTTTAAGTTTTGATGCCATTGCGGCTATTATTGAGGATGCTATTGCGAAAGTTGATTTACAAAAAGAGCCTGTGGGTTTGTATGAACCTATTGCTTATACAATGGCGTTGGGGGGTAAGCGGGTTAGGCCTGCCCTGACTTTAATGGCTTGTAATCTTTTTAAAGAGGATGTGCAAGAGGCGATTATGCCTGCTTTGGGTGTTGAGTTTTTTCACAATTTCACCCTTTTGCATGATGATATGATGGATAAAGCTTTGGTTCGCAGGGGGCAACCGGCAGTTTATATCAAATGGGATGAAAATACGGCTATACTTTCAGGTGATTTAATGCAAATTATTGCTTACGAAATGGTGGCTGAAAGTCCGGAACAGCATCTCAAAAAAGTCTTGAAACTATTCAATACCACAGCTATACAGGTTTGCGAAGGGCAGCAATATGATATGGAGTTTGAGCTTAGGGATAAGGTTGAGGTTGAGGAATACCTGCAAATGATTCAGCTGAAAACGGCTGTTTTATTAGGAGCTGCTTTAAAAATTGGCGCTTATATAGGAGGGGCTGTTGAAAAAGAAGCACAAATGTTATATGATTTTGGGATACATATAGGTTTAGCTTTTCAGTTAATGGATGATTTATTGGATGTTTATGGCGATGAAAAGACTTTTGGGAAGCAGGTAGGAGGTGATATTCTGGCGAATAAGCATACTTTTTTGTTAATTAATGCTAAAAAATTAGCTAATTTTGAGCAAAAGAAAAACTTAAATTATTGGCTTTCAGCAGATAATCCTAATGCAGAAGAAAAAATACTTGCTATCACAGATATTTATAACCAACTGAATGTCAAAAAAATATGCGAAGACGCTATGGATTTTCATTTTAAAGAGGCCATCGCTATCTTGCAAGAATTGGGTGTTTCGGAAGATAAAAAACAGGTATTGAGAAATTTAGCTGAAAAACTAATGTATAGGAAGGATTAAATATTTTTCTACCTTTGTCTGACTATTTCAATAACTTATTGTAGAGTTAATCTGTTAAAAAGTCAGCTACCATGCCCTATCGTCGCTTACCCAACACTGATCAATCGCGTATAAAGGCCTTGAAGACGGCTATACGGAAGGACGATCAATTAGATTTCAACAGTAGATTTATTGCTTTCAAGGATATCATTGATGCGCGGAATTTTCTGCCTATTTTTGAGAAGCAGCAGGTTCATTATCAACAAGCTTTTGATAATCAGGTTAATGCCAACAAAAGATATCAACAAATCGTTCACAATGCTCGTTTATACATCTCTCATTTTATACAAGTTTTCAATCTTTCCGTTATTCGTGGCGACATCAAGCAGGAGCATAAATTATTTTATCAATTAGATCCGGAGGTTCATAATGTGCCCAATCTTAGTACGGAGCAGGATTTATTGCATTGGGGTAAGTGCATTATAGATGGTGAAAATGAGCGCATTCGCAATGGTGGTTTACCCATTTATAATCCGGCTATCGCGAAAGTAAAAGTACATTACGAAATTTTCAAAGAATTTAAAACCACTCAAAAGATTCATCAGCAGGCTACAACGCGACAATGGGATGAATTGGTGAAATTGAGAGAGCGTGGGGATGCTATCATCAAGGATATTTGGAACCAGATAGAGGATCATTTCAAAGATTTGCACCCTTATTACCGTTTGGAAAAATGCAAGGAATATGGAGTGGTTTATTATTACCGCAAGGGAGAAGCTATCATCACCAAACCGAATTAGAAGCAGTAAAAATTCTATCCATTTTTATATCATTTTTAGTGGTGGGTACTTGCTTAACAAGCTGTAAATCAAAACCTACTGCCCATTTGTGTGGAATATCCCTACTACTTAAATAGCTGTCGTAGTACGCTTTACCTCTCCCCAATCTATTCTTGCGCTTATCGAATGCCACACCCGGTATAATAGCTATGTCAATTTTTCCTTGATAATCCTCACCCATGCTTGGCTCTTTTAAATGTAGTTGACCGGTTTGCAGTTGTTCTTCGCCTTCAAACTGGCGGAAAATAAGTTTGCCTTGTGTGACTATAGGCAATAAAACGGTCTTATGATGTGACCATTTTTTTACAAAATTATGGGTGGGTAATTCATCCGACATCGACCAATACATCAGTATTACTTTGGCTTGTTGAAATTCAGGGGTTTGTTCTATTTTTTCAAAAACGGCTATGGCTTCTGCTTGTTTGTTGGCTTCGTTCAGCTCTTTTTTGGCTGTTTTTACGATTTGCCTCAATTGGTTTTTTGCGGCATATAGTTTCTTTTCAGGAAAGAAGATACATGTAAAAAATCCTTTTAGGCGACAAGTCATGAGGATAGCAACTTAGTAGGTTTAAAGAAAGTGGTTTAAAACGAGCCGTTTATAACTGTCCGGCTTCAACC
>LSQX01193511.1_pt1 | contig 10710 bp, 11 predicted proteins | sample 654561 | NCBI WGS metagenome assembly LSQX01 (sample SAMN04489861, study PRJNA283612) | anaerobic digester metagenome | isolation source: 4 biogas reactors fed with cattle manure at either 37C or 55C with and... | place: Denmark: Kongens Lyngby | collected 2014 | reverse complement strand
CAGAACAGGATCAGGATAAAGCGGTTTATGCCCAAGTGCTCTGCATGTTGGGTGACTCCAGAGGTGTGCAGGACGTCATCGGGCTTGTTCGCGCCTGCGCGCAATGGGACGAAGGCTGGGACTACACTGGCATGGGCCAGTTCGGCCCTTGCATGAGCAAACTGGACAGCCTGATCGTCGCGCTCGGCGAAGCGAAAGACCAGACCGCCTTGGCTGTTATTCTGGAAAAAGCCAGGCAGCTGGCCTCTTCTGATGCTTTGTCCCATTTCAGAGCGGTTGCCCTGGCATGTGAATCCATCGGGAGCCCGGCTGCTGCTCCGGTTCTTGCTGATCTGCTGGCGATGGATGGCGTTTCCGGACATGCTGTGACCAGCTTGCGCCAGGCCAGGGAGCGCGTGGTTCCCAGCACCGTGGATGTGACCTTGCGCAATAATGTATTGCGGGAGATACACCTGGCCCGCGCTTTGTTCCTCTGTGGTGATGTTGAGCAGACCGGCGCGCGCATTTTACAGCAGTATGCCAGAGACTGGCACGGTTATTATGCCCGGCATGCCCGGCAGCTGTTATGCAAATCCGATTAAAGACACAGAAAGTGAACCAGTCTGGCCAGGTGCACGCAAGGTTATGAACGGGAGGGGTTGAGTCCATGCAGATTCAGCAAAAGGAAGACGAGTGTCTGAACAGCCGTGAGCTGGTTTTGCGGACGTTGTCCTTTCGGAATACAAGCGGAAGGGTCCCCCGTCAGCTCTGGACTTTGCCTTGGGCACAAGAGCATCATGCCCAGGCTCTGGCCGAACTGGAGCGGGATTTTCCGGCAGACCTGGCTGGCGTCAATGGTTACCTGAAAGAAAAGCCTGTGACAACCGGCTCAGTCTATGAGCCGGGCCTTTATATTGATGAATGGGGTGCTCAGTTTCACAATCTGCAGCGCGGTGTCATTGGTGAAGTGAAAGAACCATTGATCATTGGCGAAGAATGGGAGGATGCTGATAAGGTCCACATTCCTGTGGCATGGCTAAGCCTGGACAAAGACCGGATCAACCGGGATTGTGCGGCCAGTTCGCGTTTCTGTATGGCCGGTGCCTGCCCGCGACCATTTGAACAGCTGCAGTTTCTGCGGGGCACAGAAGCGCTTTTCATTGACCTTGCACTGGATAACCCCGGCCTGCACCGCTTTTTGGAGCGCATGCATTTTTTCTACTGTCAAGTACTGGAAGCCTGGGCAAATACAGACGTGGATGCTTTATCGATCATGGATGATTGGGGCAGCCAGCGCAGCCTCCTGATTGACCCGTCTATCTGGCGTCGTGTGTTCAAACCGCTGTACAAGGATTACATCAACATTGCCCACGCGCACGGCAAGAAAATGTTCATGCACTCTGATGGCTACACATTGCAGATCATCCCTGACTTGATTGACCTAGGTCTGGATGCTTTCAACACTCAGATCTTTTGCATCGGCATTGACAAGCTGACTTCTTTCCGGGGTAAGATCACTTTTTGGGGCGAGGTTGACCGGCAGCATCTGCTGGTTGACGCACCGGTCGAAGCGGTGAAACAAGCCATACAGCAAGTCGACCGGACGCTTTGGCAAAACGGCGGCTGTATCGCCCAGTGCGAATTTGGTGCTGGTGGCCGGCCTGAGAACGTTCGCGCTGTCTTTGAGGCCTGGCAAGCCCTGCATGGGTGATGGACGCTCAAAGTCATGGAGGTATGGCAGCATGATCTACAAACTGAAAACAAAAGAAAATGAACAGGATGTGCTTCTGTTCATCGAGCGAATCGAAAATGATAAGAAAAAAGCGGACACTAAAAAGCTTCTGGCCATTTTTAGCGAGGCCACCGGCCTGAAAGCAACGATGTGGGGCGACAGTCTGATCGGATTCGGTTCTTATCACTATCGATACGATTCTGGTCACGAAGGCGATGCCATGATCACCGGTTTTTCGCCCAGAAAAGCCAAAATCAGCCTTTATCTGACAATGAGCCCTGAAGATCGCGAAGCGTTACTGGCGAAACTCGGGAAGCACACGGCGGGTAAGAGCTGCGTTTACATCAATAAATTGTCAGACATCGACGAAGATGTACTTAAAGAACTGATTCGTCGCAATCTGGCGTATCTACGCAGCCTTTACCCGTAAAACCAGGAAATTGCCGGCAAAAGCTTCATGACCCGGACTTTGTCAGGCGGGTATGGCAGCGAGCGCTGCGACATCAGCGGCAGACAGTTCGAAATCGAAAAAATCGGTATTCTCCCTGATTCGGTCGGGACTTACTGATTTCGGCAAGGGCAGGAAACCCATCTGCAAACTCCAGCGCAAACAGACCTGAGCGACTGTTTTGCCATATTTTTCTGCGATTGTTTTTATTTCCGGCCGGTCAAACACTTTGCCTGTGCCTAAGGGGCTGTAAGCCTGCAGCAATATGTTCCGCTCTTTGCAGTATTTGACGGTTTCATCCTGGGTTACGCCGGGGAACAATCGGATCTGATTGACCATTGGCAGGATGCGGGCTGTTTCCAGAAGCGCGTCCAGGTGTTCGGTATGGAAATTACTAACGCCGATTGAACGGATCCGCCCTGCCTGATACAGTTCTTCAAAAGCCTGCCATGAGCCGGAATTGACTTCCTGCCAGCGATCCATGTGCTGTTTGGGGTTTGGGGTATGAATCAGGTATAGATCAAGGTATTCCAGGCCCAGCCTTTTCATGGACCGGTCAAAAGCCGCCAGTGTGGCTTCATAGCCATGCTCCGTGTTTCGCAGCTTGCTGGTGACAAAAATATCTTCTCTCGCCAGGCCGCTTTCCCGAACAGCCTTGCCAACGCTTTCCTCATTGCCATAGATGGCTGCCGTGTCAATATGACGATAACCAACGGACAAGGCTTCCAGCACTGCCTGATAAGCGACAGGCCCGTTGGGTATCTGCCAGGTGCCAAAACCAACACAAGGAATGTTTACACCATTATGCAGTTGAAAAGTATCATCTAGTTTTTTCATCTTAATCGCCTCCTTCTTTTCAGTTTAGTGAATACAGGATGATCAAACCAGTTCATGTGTTACCGGAAGGGCATGGCAACAGCACATTATCTGTCGTTCATGTAACAGAGATAACCTTTTAAGATTATTTGAGCCTCTATGCGGCTCAGCGATAGAGCTGGATGGCTTCAAACAACGCCTCCAGGTTTTGTGGCGGGACATCGCCCTGAATGTTGTGTACGGTGTTGATAACATAACCGCCGCCGGGCGCCAGGATCTCGATATGCCGTTTGACCTCATCTTTTATTTGTTGAGGTTTCCCATAGGGCAGTGTTTTCTGGGTATCAACCACACCGCCCCAAAAAGTTATATCCTGGCCAAATTCTTTTTTCAGTTTTGGCAGTTCCATACCGGCCGCGGAGAATTGTACAGGATTCAGAATATCGACACCAATTTCTACAAGGTCGTGCAAAAGCGGATAAACAGCGCCACAGGAGTGAAAGAAAACCTTGATGCCGGGCGCGCTTTGTTTGATGGCCGCGATCAGGCGTTTATGACAGGGCTTGACCAGGGTGCGATACAGCTCAGGGGAGACCAAGAGGCTTTCCTGTGTGCCCAGATCATCTACTTCTATAGCGACATCGACAGATCCTTCGAGCAGTGGCAATGCTTTCATCCAATAAGCTATTTTTATATCCGTGAGTTTATTGAGCAGCCGCGAGGCCTGCTGAGGTTCAGCAACCATATCGATGAAAAAGTTTTCAAAGCCGCGCAGGCGCAAGGCCATTTCCAGTATACCGGCCATCATGCCATGCAAGGTCACGCCGAAATCACCTGATTTTTTTATGCTGCCCAGCTGCCCGTGCAAAGCAGCTGTGCGTTGCCGGTTTTGCGGATCCGGCCAGGGGAAGTCATGGATCAGCTGCTCATCCAGGTCACGATCAGCAGCAGGTGAGGCCATGAGATCAAAATAAAGACCGTATGCGTCTGGTTTGCGCCACTGGATACCCCATTCATCGGTCAGGTACTGGCTGTTTTCACGGATGACAATCGATCCCTGCCAGGTGTCCGGCGGCGCCGGGAAAAGCCCCCGGATGTCTGTTTCCAGGTACTGCAGAAAGGGTTCGGCTGGTCGGGCCAGCTGCTGGATGGGGTCGAAAAGGCTTGGTTCGGGATCAAGCGCTGTCATGTTTTTGTACTGCAGGTAAGCACGGTACGCGACCATGCTGATCCCGGTCATTTTCGTGCTGCCGAGGTCAAAAGGAACTTTATCGCTTTCCCGGTGACTAAGGGCGGCCTGAAGGCGGGCACGAGAAGCATTCATAGGCACTGATCCTCCAAGTTCGTATCTGCTTCTTACTGATCCGGACCGCAGTCGGAGAATCGATCAGGATAGATCGACCCAGGCCTGGCTGCGGTCTGCCCGGTAGGCCTGTTCCATGATTTTCTGGATGATGGCGCCATCTGCGAATGAAGGCGCTGCCGGACGGCCGCTATGCACACAATCCAGAAAATGGTACAGACTGTGCACATGACCGCGAAGCCAGGCTATGCTGGTTTTGGCAGATGGGAACGAACCGCCGGGCGGGGCATAGCGCTGTACACATTCTATCTGCGTAAACCCTCGTTCTCCGCCAAACGCACGCTCAGGCAGGGTGTTGTCATAGAAGTAGAGCCAGTTGGGGTCCATCAGGTTGAAACGCAGTGCGCCGCGGTCGCCATGGATCTCAAAGCGCATCTCATCTTGTGCTCCAGTCGCTATTTTACTGGCTTCAAGCGTACCGATACTGCCATCAGCCATCTCAGCGATCAGGCAGATGCTGTCTTCATTGCTGATCGCTACACGGTTGCCCGCTGCATCTGGCCGTTGAGGATAAAGAATTCTTGAACGGGCTGCCAGGCGCCGGTATTCACCTATGAGGTGGCGGACGAGATCCAGGATATGTGATCCCATGTCCACCAGAACGCCGCCACCGCTTATGGTCTGGTCCAGTTTCCAGCCGATCGGCTTGTCGGCATCAACAGAGCCGGCATGAAGATAAACAGCGCGGAAGGATAAGACACGGCCGATGCGCCCTTCATCAATGAGCTCCCTTGCCCGCATGACGGCCGGCAGAAACCGCAGATTGAAGGCCACCTGGTTGATCAATGGCCGATCCCCGATGGCGGCAACAATAGCCTCGGCTTCTTCACTGTTCTTGGCTAGTGGTTTATCGCAGTAGATATGTTTGCCGGCCGCACAGGCTTTGGTGATCATTTCATAATGCAAATGGTTGGGGGTGCAGATGTCTATGACATCGACATCAGGGCGAGCCAGCAGGGTTTCATAATCATCTGTGGCAAAGGTATAACCCAGATCGTCTTGTGCTTTTTGCGCCTGTTCCAGGCGGCGGCTGCAGACACCGGCCAGCCTGACTTTGAAGGGCAGGTTCTGGTAGTAGAGCGGTAAGGTCAGGTAGGCATAGGAGTGGGCTTTCCCCATAGCACCATAGCCTACCAGACCAACGCCGATTTCACGCATGTCGTTGCCTCCATCCTGTAAAAACGCTCAGTCCAGGGCGTCGAGAACCCCCCTCAGGTAGCTGACACCTATACGCGTTGCTTCCGCATGGTTCATGCTGCCTTCATATTCGAAGGCCAGGTAACCATCGTACTTTTTTTCTTTCATCGCTTTAAACAGTTTGACGTGGTCGAGGATGCCCTGACCATGCAAACCGCCCCTGATTCGCCGGCCATTGGCACACAGATGGCCTTCGCCTTCCGGCGCGTACGCCCAATCTTTGATGTGGACATTGGCAACATAAGGCCATAAGGCCTGGTAGGCCTCTAGATTGTCGTCGCCGCCAGGCAGGAAATTGCCGTTATCGAAGGTCAGTTTCAAGCCGGGCACTGCTTCCATAAGAAACTTCATTTCCTGAATGCTGGACAGAGGCAATTCGGTACGCGGAAAATCTTCGATCGTGACAATGATCCCTTTGTCCCGGGCATAGGCGACGATCTGCCTGAGTCCCTGGGCGATGCGGGCGGCTGCCCTTGCTTTATCTGCGGTGCCAGCAACACTTGCCACGCTGGCGGCAACAATCATGATCATGGGTGAGCCGACCTGCACAGCGGTATCGACCATATGGCATCCGGCCTGAACGCTTTTCTGGAATCCGTCATCGTCAGCGATAGCGAGATCTGCCGATCCATTGATGCATGAGACGTCCAGCTCCAGATCACGCAGCAGTCCGCTCATGCCCTGCGGTGGCACAAGGTCAAAATTGGCCATGGACAGTTCAGTGGCCGCAAAACCATTATCTTTGGTAAAGGTCAGGACATCAGCCAGCGACATCTCACCGGATCTGACCAACGTGCCCAAGGTATAGCTCATCAGGGAAAGTTTCATGGTGAGACTCCTTTCAATCCAGTTTGAGTTCGTCAAGATTATCGAAAACCTTACGAATGGCAGCAACAATCTGGTCGATGGCTTCTTCACCGTTCGGCGGCCGATGACTGTACAGGTCAATCTGGATGGAAGCATCTCTGTTCCGATTGGTGACCGGGTACTGATCCAGTGAATAATCCACCGGATGGCTGACCATGTGGCAGGTCCAGGGGCAACCGCCGCCGTAACCATTCTTTGCCTGGAAGACCGTATGCGCGGGCAGGACATAACGAGAGCCGGCCACCGGCACGCCTTCAGCTTTTATCGCTTCAACGACGGCATCGCGCATGATCTCTGTTGTGCATTTCAAGCCTGCTTCTTCCGGAGCGACGCGAATTACGAAGGCATAGCCGCAGGTGGTCTGTTTATCGTTGCTGATCGGGGCTTTCAGACCTTTTATGCCCTGGAGACCATCCTGAAGACGTCGCCAGTTTTTTCTGGCCCATTCATTATTCTCGGCCAGCCGCAGCAACTGTGAGCGGGCGAAAGCGGCTGTCAGATCGTTCATGCGGTACATCCATCCCATGGCATAACTGTGAAAATCACGCTGTTCTTCCGGGGCTTTCATTTCCCCGAACGTCATCAGGGCGCGGGCGTTTTTGTACATCTCCTCATCATTGGTGACAAAAAGGCCGCCTTCGCCAGCGCAGAAATTCTTGTTCTGGTTCAGGCTGAAGGCGGCACAATGGCCGATGGTACCGACCTTCCTGCCGCGATACAAGGCGCCATGCGCCTGGCAGGCATCTTCAATAACGTAGAGCTTGTGTTTTTTGGCTATTTCCATGATGGGATCCATGTCGCAGGCCAGACCCCAGTAATGAACAACCAGGATGGCTTTGGTTCGATCTGTGATCCGTTCTTCGATTTTGGCAGGATCAATCAGCATGGTGTCCCAGTCTATTTCCGCAAACACGGGAATGGCATTGTGGTGCATAATGCTGGTGGCGGTTGAGGTCCAGGAGGTGGTTGTTGTAATGACTTCGTCTCCTGGACCGATACCACAGGCGACCATGGCCATATGCAGTGCCGCGGTGCCGCTGTTGGTCGCTGCGCAGAACGCGTTGCCGTTCCATTTGGCGAATTCTTCCTGCAGAGCGACACAGTTGGGGCCCCAGGCATGATTGCTTTGACGCAAAGACGCCAGCACATATTCTTCATCCAGTGCGGTAATCTCAGGCCAGCGTTTAAACGTGAAGTTAGGATCAACAGACTGTGGTCCCCCATGGATTGCCAGCTTCTTGTTTGACATCGTGTTTTCCCTCCATACCCTGATGATTTGATGGATCTTGTCGATCTGACAGCCTCTTCGTTTTGCACAAGTGGTTGTTTTTTTCGCGGGGTCATCGTATCCTTTTTTTGCAAGGTCTGCGCATTGGGAATAAATACAATAAGCGCATGCTGCTCGTTTTTCAAAAACGATTTCGTGATCATCCCATGGTTTTCTATATTTTACGACATCCGGGCGGTAAGTCAACAAACACAACGAGCCCGGTTGGCCAGAAATCTTTGAAAAACCTGCCAATCCGTGACAAAAACGCAGTGCGCGGTCCATACGCACAAGGAGATCAAGATGATACTGAGTGTCAGCCGCAGAACAGATGTTCCAGCTTTCTACAGCGAATGGTTTTTGAACCGGATACACGAAGGTTATGTGCTGGTGCCAAATCCCATGAATGCCCGGCAGGTCAGCAGAATCAGACTCGATCCGCAAGTGGTTGAATGCATCGTGTTCTGGTCTAAAAATCCTGCACCGCTGCTGCTGCGCCTGGATGAGCTGCGCGATTATCGTTATTATTTCCAGTTTACGGTGAATGCCTATGGCCGGGACATAGAACCCGGTCTGCCTGACCTGAATGAACGTGTTGTTACCTTTCAGGCGTTAAGTGAGCTTGTTGGTCCGGATTTTGTCCTCTGGCGCTACGATCCCATCCTGATCAACGCGTCATATGCGATCGACTGGCATATTGAGCAGTTTACCCGGCTGGCGTCACGGTTTGCCGGGTATACCAGACAGTGCATCATCAGTTTTGTTGACCCTTATCCCAAAAACGCCGGGAAAATGCGGCAGGCTGATATCAAGCCGCTGGAAACCTGTCAGATGATCGCTTTGGCAGAAGCCATCAGCCCGATCGGCGACGCCTATGGGATCAAAATAACCACCTGCTGCGAGGGTATTGACCTTTCTGTGCAGAAGATCAACCATGCCAGCTGCATTGACAGAGCGCTGATCGAAAAACGGACAGGTAAATCTTTTGCTGCGCTCAAGAAAGACAGAAACCAGCGGGCTGGATGTGGTTGTGTTGAGAGCATTGACCTGGGCATGTACAACACATGCCCCTATGGATGTGCCTACTGTTATGCTGATTTCAGTCCAGCTTTAACACGGCGCCGTATTGCGGCGCATGATCCGTGGTCACCGCTTTTGACAGGTAAACTGTCAGAGCATGCGATCATCAGGGAACGCGAGATGCGGGTGTATGGTAGTAATGTTCCTGGATATGCTGAAATGGAGCTGTTGATATGACCGCTGCACGTTTCCTGCCCTGGCTGCTGAAACATTGGGGACCGCCATTCACTGAAGTAGAATGGAATGCTGCCCGGAAAAGCACCTTGCCTGAAGAACCGGTCGGCCTTTATTGCCATATCCCGTTCTGTCGCCAGCTTTGTTCGTTCTGTCCCTACTGCAAAGCGCTTTATGAGGAGACGACGGCCAACGCATACATTACCGCTCTCATTCAGGAGATCGATCTTGTCGCGCAGCAGTATGGCCTGGACAGGCAGAAAAAAGAAGTTACGGATCTGTATTTTGGTGGCGGTACACCGGCTTTGCTGGCCGGTCAGTTGGGCATGGTGATCCATCACCTGCGACAGTATTTTGCAATCCGTGGTGGCATCGCGATTGAACTGCACCCGGATGATCTCACTGAAGTGACACTTGAGGCCTTGGTTCAAGCCGGTATCACCATGATCAGCGTCGGTGTTCAGTCGTTTGACGCAACTGTACTGCAGAATCTGGGAAGATCTGCGGATGATATGGCCCAAAGGATGGCTTTGGTGCGTGCCTGTTCCTTCCAGGTGATCGATATGGATTTGATCTTTGGCATTGCCGGACAGACGGTAGCTTCTCTGCGGCAGGACATGTTCCAGGCCAGGATGCTGGGGGCGACCCAGATATCAACGTATCCCCTGATCCGTTTTTCCTATACACATGCAACGAGCCTGCCGGCAAGCCCGCGCCAGCAGCGTCAATTGCTTGATGTTTTGGCAGATTGCGCCCGGGAACTGGGACTGGAAAGAACTTCTGTCTGGACCTTTGCCCAGCCTGACAGCATACCGTATACATCAGTGACCAGACCGGCGTTCATCGGGTTTGGCGTTTCGGCCCTTTCCCAGACGGGCCCGCATCTTCGCATCAACCCTTTTTCTGTCAAAGAATACTGTCTGAACCTGCAAAAAAGGCAGTTGCCGCAGCAGCGCTGTCTGGCTTTCAATAGCAGACAGCATGGTTTGTATGTGCTATTCTGGCAGGCTTTTCGTCTTCATCTTGATAAAAGCGATTTCCAGAAACGCACCGGTCAGGAAATGGATCGTTGCCTGCCTGATCTTCTGTTGCTGGCCAGGTTGCTTGGCTGGATCAGAAGAAAGCAGGATGGCAGCGGCTATCAGCTGACCAGACGTGGCATACGCCTGTATCATGAAGTGGAGCAGCAGGTTACACATCAGTTGCTTGATCCTGTGTGGCGACAGTCAACATTGCAGGGCAAGCTGTAGGTTGAACCACAACGTTACCATAGAACGGGATAGGAAAGCTGTTCATTAAATAACAGGGTAAAGATGGTGAATCCGGCCCCGGTATTTTTCAATGAGAGGATTGTTGTGTTCATCGCAGCCTGGTATGTTGTTGCTGATCCAGATTTCCGGAATAACGCCCATCTCAACCAGTTTTTGAATGGTTACGGTCATGATGCAGTTGAGGACAAAGCAGGTGGCGATCGTAGCTGTGGGGGTAATGGTTTCTTCAATACCTTCCACTTTTAGGACAGCATCCGGATAGGGCACATGGTTGTCGACCGCGACATCAGCAAGATCATGAATGTTCTTTTTAGAGGGATGACGCCAGATAAAATCATCAGGAACCTTATGCGCGAAGCTGTGTGAATTGACGGTGATCAACTTGACACCTCTTTTTTTAGCTTCCATTGCCACATCGACAGCGATGATGTTCAATCCATAGAAATTAATCAGCACCAGCGGATCGCCTTCTTTACAAGCGATAGCGTTTCCTGTCCGATGCAGGCGTCGCAGTAT
>LSQX01362109.1_pt1 | contig 10711 bp, 6 predicted proteins | sample 654561 | NCBI WGS metagenome assembly LSQX01 (sample SAMN04489861, study PRJNA283612) | anaerobic digester metagenome | isolation source: 4 biogas reactors fed with cattle manure at either 37C or 55C with and... | place: Denmark: Kongens Lyngby | collected 2014 | reverse complement strand
AGATGTGTATAAGAGACAGAGGTGAAGATACTCCCAACCATAGAAGAATCGGTATGCAAGCTGCCTATAAAACACTTAAAAAGGAAATTAAATCCTTGTATTATGTGAAAGGTGATATCTTATTGAACAATGATTTTGAAGCTACCGTTGACGGCTCACATCCAACCGATGTGGGTATGCGTACTTATTATAAGGCCTTGCAACCTGTCATTAAAAAAGCACTGAAAAAAAGTAAATAACAAACAGAAGCTGATGAAAAAAATTCAAATTGGGTATACGAATCTATTTAAATATATACTGTTTTTTACCTTTTACATGGTGCAAAACGTAAAAGCTGACGGTTATTATTTCTTTGTACAATTCACAGATAAGAATAATTCTACTTATTCTTTACAACAACCAGAGGAATTTCTTAGTCAGCGAGCTATTCAACGCAGATTAAATCAAGGAATCAGCTGTGACTCCACCGACTTGCCGGTCAATGAACTCTATCTATCCCAGATTACTGATTTGGGTATGGATATTCACCATACAAGTAAATGGATGAATAGTGCAACCCTTGTTTTGGAAGATTCAACGAATATCGCTCAAATACGCGCATTAGATTTTGTACGTTTTGTAGAATATACCGGCAGAAAAATCGATCCTAAATATGCACCACAATCTAAAATCAAGAAATTTGTAGAGGAATATAACCATGGAGATGCAACTACTCAGACAGATCTATTGAATGGAAAAGTCTTGCACAATGCGGGTTATACAGGTAAAGATATTCACATAGCTTTGTTAGACGCAGGGTTTTATCAAGCTAATATTAATACAGCTTTTGATAGTTTACGTTTGCAAAACAGACTTTTAGGTGCAGTTAATATTTGTGATAATAGCAGAGATACTTATTTGTCTGATTCACACGGTTCTAATGTTTTATCTATTATGGCAGCTAATTATCCCAATCAATATTTGGGTAGTGCGCCTCATGCCTCTTATTGGTTAATTCAAACAGAAGAACCTTTAGGCGAGTATAAGGTTGAATTAGATTTTTTAGTCAGAGGTTTTGAATTTGCCGATAGCGTAGGTATCGACATAGTCAACATATCCTTAGGTTATTATGAGTTCGATGATGATAGGATGGATTTTACTTATGCTGATCGGGATGGTAAGAATGCACGTTCGAGTATTGCCGCTAATATAGCTTCCCAAAAAGGTATAATTGTCTGTAGCAGTGCCGGTAATGAAGGAAATAAAGCATGGAAATATGTCTGCTCTCCCGGTGATGCGGAAGGAATTATTACGGTTGGTGCCGTAAATAATTATGGTAATATTGCTGCTTTTTCATCTTTTGGACCGAGCTCTGATCAGCGTGTTAAACCTGATCTATGTGCCACCGGACAGGGTACTGCTTATGTAAACTCCTATGGATACAACGATTTTGGTAATGGTACTTCCTACTCATCACCCCTTTTGGCCGGTTTTATGGCATGTTATCTACAAGCTTATAAAGAAAATATATCACATCCCTATAATATACAGACTATTATTAATCAGGTTGTTAGTACCGCTGACAGATACCATAATCCTGATGAACAGTATGGTTATGGCATACCGGATTTTCAAGAAGCCATGGAAAATATTGGCTATAATAATTTAAAAACAACAACTACGGATACTTATACAAATATCAAATATCTGTCACACAATAAAAGTTTAGAGATTGATATACAGGCAAGTACTATCCCGATAGACATTAAAATTTATTCAATTACAGGAACAATATTATTTGCAAAAACAATTTCGGAAGCGACTACTATAGATTTATCAAATTTTGAAAATGCTTTATATTTAGTGCAAATAAGTACTGATAAACAAAGCTATACCCAAAAAATTCTCATACATTAAATTCAAGCAATGGACATTAAATCCTATTCATTATACGAGCTAACACAACATTTACAAAGGGTTATCAAGGTAAACTTTGAAGAGGCTATTTGGATACGTGCGGAAATTAGTGAATGCAGGGAAAACACCAATGGTCATTGTTATATGGAGTTTATTGAAAAAGATGAACATACGGATGTCATTAAAGCAAAGATAAAAGCTACCATTTGGGCGAATACTTACCGTATGATTAAGCCTTATTTTGAATCGAATACCGGTCAGAGTTTAAGAGCAGGCATCAATGTTTTAGTGGCTGTAACCATTGATTTCCATGATGTGTATGGTTTAAGTCTGCAAGTCAAAGATATAGACCCCAACTTCACCATAGGCGATTTAGCACAAAAAAGACAAGCGACCATACGCCAATTAGAAGCAGATGGCGTTATGGATATGAATAAAGAATTGGAACTGCCCACTCCCACTAATCGCATAGCCATCATCTCATCTGCTACAGCAGCAGGCTATGAAGATTTTTGTAATCAGTTGGAGCAAAATGCTATGGATTTCGTATTTTACACCAAGCTCTTTCCAGCCTATATGCAAGGTGATCAAGCTGAGCAGTCTATTATACAAGCTTTGGATACCATACATCAATATGCAGAACATTTTGATGTAGTAGTCATGATTAGAGGTGGGGGTGCCACCACAGATCTATCTTGTTTTGATTCCTATGAATTAGCACTTAATTGTGCACAATTCCCTTTACCTATCATTGCTGGTATAGGCCATCAGCGCGATTTATCCATAGTGGATATGGTAGCACATACTTCCGTGAAAACACCTACAGCCGCAGCTGCTTTTTTAATTGATGGCATGCAACAAGCAAAAGATAAAATAACAGAGGTATATCGTAAAATTTACCTTTTGCTTGATAATAAACTGAAAACTCAGCAACAGTATGTAGCTAATATTTCATGGAAATTAAAGCATAGTTTACTCCAAAAGACAAGCACCAAGAAAATAGTATTGGCAGAACATAGCGCTGCTCTAAAACAGGCTATCAGGCTTAATATCAGCAAACAATACAATAAGTTGGAATTATTATCCAAGGAATTAGAACACCGTAACCCCATCAATTTATTACAAAAGGGTTATAGCATCACCACCATTAATGGAAAAAAATTAGTTTCTACGAAAGAAGTTACCAAAGGCAATACTATCAAAACTTATCTCCAAGATGGAGATATCAGCAGTACGGTTTCTTAGAGTTGGACAAACTATAAAAGATTACTTGCTAATTCTGATAAATAACTACGCTCCCCTTTGATAAGGTTGATATGTGCAAAGATATCCTGACCACGCATTCTGTCTATCATATACACAAGTCCGTTGGAGAACATGTCCAAATAAGGTGAATCAATTTGCTGTATATCACCGGTAAATACGATTTTAGTACCTTCTCCCGCACGGGTAATGATAGTCTTAATCTCATGAGGCGTAAGGTTTTGTGCCTCATCAACTATAAAGAATGTCTCACTCAAACTACGTCCCCTGATATATGCCAAAGCCTCTATCACCAATTGATTATTCTTCTGCATCTCTTCAATCAAGCGTATTTCCTTGCCTTGATAAGAAAAGTGATTCTTGATCACATTCAAGTTGTCAAATAAGGGTTGCATATAGGGTGCAACTTTATGTTGCTCATCTCCTGGCAAATAGCCCAAATCTCTATTTGCCAAAGCAATAATAGGACGTGCTAACAAAATTTGCTTATAAGCTTCATGTTTTTGTAAAGCCGCAGCCAAGGCTAAGAGGGTCTTACCAGTACCAGATTTCCCTGTTAGGGCAACCAACTTCACTTCATCATCCAACAGCACATTCAAAGCAAAAGCTTGTTCAGCATTGCGAGGTGTAATGCCAAAACATCTTTCTTTATTGATGCGTCTGATAACACCGGCTGTAGAAACATACCTTGCCAACACACTGGAACGACTGCTCTTTAATACGAAACAATCCTGTGGTTCAATATCATAAGCTATATCTAAGGAATCATAAGGGATTTCACCGGCAGCACCATAGAGCTCATCTACCAATTCAACAGGGATATTTTCATATACCTCATGTGTTTTCTCAAAAACATGCTGGTTCGTTACCTTATCTGTAATATAATCCTCAGCATGAATACCTAAAGATAAAGCCTTCATACGGAGATTTATATCCTTAGAAACTAAGATGGTCTTAGTACCCTTTTGCTCCTCCAATAATTGATAGGCAGTCGCTAATATGCTATGATCAGGCTTGCGCTCATGAAAAGCCTGCTGTATGATTTTGGGATATTCCGGACTAATCAAAATGTATAATTTACCTTTTTCCTCCCCTAAGGACACCCCTTTCGTAAACAGTTGTTCGTTAGCCAAATAATCTAATTCTCGAGTAAATTCCCGAGCATTGAAATTGATTTGTTCATTACCCTTTTTAAAATGATCTAATTCCTCTAATACGGCCATAGGAATATAAATATCATTTTCTTCAAAATTGTGGATACACCTGAAATCATGTAAAATTACATTGGTGTCAAGGATAAAATTCTTTTTTGCGCTCATATGAATTTATTTATGTAAAAGGTAAAATGAAGTATGCAAAACGTACAATTTACTTTTTACTTGGTTTTCCTCTTGTATAGGCAGGTGGTATAAAGGTCTCAGTATCAACTTTAAAACCCTCTAACATGGCTAAAGCTGGATTTCTTAATAATGCCCGTCCCACAAAAATCAAATCAGCTTGATCCTTTTGAAGTATAGCTTCAGCTCTTTCCCAATCCTCTATCATGCCAACAGTACCGGTATGCATACCTATCTGGTGTTTAATAGCCTCTGCCATAGGTGCATGATCAGTATTGTAAGGAGTTTGTGGGGTGGTAGGCATATTACCACCTGATGAAACATCTATCAAATCTACACCCCTATCTTTAAGCATGGCTGTTAGTCGCAGACTATCTTCTAAATCCCAACCACCTGCTTCATGTTCAGTAGCTGAAATCCGCACAAATAAAGGTATCTTTCCTGCTAAAATAGGATTAACAGCATCTATTACTTCCATTAATATCCTGACTCTATTCTCAAAACTACCACCATATATATCCTCTCGTTGATTGGTCAATGGAGATAAAAACTCATTGATTAAATAGCCGTGAGCTGCATGTATCTCTATCACATCAAAACCAGCATCAACGGCTCTTTGAGTGGCTTGCCTAAACTCCTCAACTATAGCTTGAATTTCATCAATAGTCAGCACTTGGGGCAAACGATTTCCCTGATGGTAAGGCAAAGCGCTGGGTGCTACTGTTTGCCAACCACCCTCATCCAAAGCTAACTCTTTACCATCCATAATAGAGCCTTTTCTACCCGAATGAGCCAATTGAATGCCCATTTTAGTCTCGGATTGTTGATGCACAAAATCAACTATTTTCTTTAAAGCATCGCGCTGTTCATCAGTCCACAAACCCAAACAACCCGGCGTTATTCTACCCATACGACTCACAGCCGTAGCCTCAACCACAATCAAACCAAGTCCGCCCAATGCCCTACTACCATAATGCACCAAATGAAAATCATTGGCAACACCCTCTTGCGCCGCATACATACACATTGGAGCCATCACCCAGCGATTGGGTAAAATTAATTGCTTAATTTGAAAAGACTGATATAATAACATATTTATTCATTAAAAATTCAACTACTTACAATCTACACACTTATCAATGAGAACTTTTAAAATAAAAATCTCAATATAGAAATTTCCAAGACTACCTTATTAAAACTTAACTTAAAGAAGCTATATTGTCAGCATTGACTATCTCCTTAGCCCCATTTTCATAAAGTTTTTCGATACGGGCTTCATACTGCTTTTCAACCTTTCCACGTACAATTTTCATGGTGCTGTTTACCAAGCCGTTTTGCTCTGTAAATGCTTCCGGTAAGACCGCAATAGCAGCCGGCAACCATCTTTCAGGGAAAGCACCTTGGAATTTTCCTCCTGCTTTATATTCATCTATCTCTTTTTGAATCAAGTTTAAAGCAGCAATTTTCGCTTCCTCTTTTTCCCAATCCAAGCCTTCTTTTTTCACCAATGATTTTAATAACTCCTTATTGGGAACTATCAAAGCTGTTGTATATGGATTTTGATTATTATATAAAATAACCTGTTCTATCAATGGAGAATTATCGGCTAAGGACTCTTCTATGCCTTCTGGACTATATTTTTCACCATCACTGGAAATCAATAAACTCTTGAAACGACCTACTACATACAAGAAACCATCATCATCCATATAACCCATATCACCGGTATATAACCAACCATCACGTATGGTTTCAGCAGTAGATTTCTCATTTTTATAATAGCCTGCCATCACATTTTCACCTCGAATTACAATTTCCCCTTTTTCATAATTAGGTAGTTCATTACCTTCTGTGTCACAGATTTTTAAATCCATATGCTTTACCAATACACCGGAGGAACCTAATTTATGTCTTTTCAATCCGTTTGAAGATATGATAGGCGTAGCTTCCGAAAGTCCATAACCCTGAAACATAGGCATACCGATAGCATAGAAAAATCGCTGTAAATCAACATCTAACAATGCGCCACCACCTATAAAGAAATCCAATTCACCACCAAATGCTTCCCTGATTTTGGAAAATAATATCTTATCAAATAAGCTCAATAATGGCTTTTTCAAAATTTGTAAACCACGACCTTTATTGTATCCTTCCTTATTATAGGAATAGGACATTTTCATAGCCGTATTAAAGAGTTTTTCAACAAAACCACCTTGCGCCTTGATATTACTTTCAATATTTTTCCTGAAATTCTTGGCTAAAGCTGGTACACTTAATAATAAATTCGGCTTTAACTCCTTGATATTGATGGGTATATTTTTAAGTGTCTCCATGCCGGTTTTACCAACTTGCACCGTACCAACACTTGCACCACTCGCCATGAAACTATAAAAACCTGCAACATGTGCAAAACAGTGGTCTAAAGGCAAAATAATAAGGGTTTTATAAGTCGTGGGAATAGACATCAGCGAAAGTGCCTGCTCCACATTAGCCGTATAGTTTCTATGCGTAAGCATAATCCCTTTAGGATCGGCTGTAGTCCCGGAAGTATAACTGATATTCGCCAAATCATCAGGTTTTATCAAATCTGCACGTTCTTCCACCGCTTGCGGATTCTCTTTCAGCAAAGCTTTACCAAGCTCCACCACTTCGTCCCAGCTTATTTCGTTGTCACCATAAGCATCCTGTTCATCGATAATAATCACCTTTTTCACCAATGGTAAATCATTGATGATAGCATGGATTTTTTTCAATTGTCCATTAGAAACAACAATATATTGCGCTTCAGAATGTTGCAGACGGAATATTAAATCATTACTTTCCTCTAACTTGATTGAAAGCGGTATATTCACTGCGCCGGTCAATAAAATCCCTAATTCACCGATAATCCAGGCATTTCTACCTTCAGAAAGTAAAGCAATTTTATCATTCTGCTTTACGCCCATTTGCATAAGTCCGGCAGCAAACTCATGCGCTTGTTTCTTAGTTTCCAAATAAGAAGTTGGCTCAAACTTATCGGTCTTTTTCTCCCATAAAAATGGATTAGCGGAAAATTTATTAACGCTGTCGTTCAATAAATCAATAATGGTTGTTCTTTGCATAACTAAAAATTGAATTCATGGTTTTATTTTAAACCTACAAATATAGAAAATAATTTAGATATAGTAGTCCTTTTGATTTACATAAAAATTGCCCGAAAATAATCCAATATTTTCGCGCAATATAGTCCCAATTTCTATCAAAATCTCAAGCTAAATTTTCATCTATCATAGAAATTTTTTGCTCTATAACAAGAATTTCATCCCTTAAGGCTTGAATTTTTCTCTCCATTTCTTTAATCACACTCGACCCCTTTTTATTAGTAGAGGTAAAAAATCCGATATTATTCTCGTAAGTAGCAATTTCGTTACGCAACGTGGTGTACTCTTTCATCAATTTGTTGCGTTCAGCAGATGCTTTTTTCACATCATTTTTTATTTTTTGGAACGCTTCAAACTGTAAGTCGGTGGCTTTTTTGAACGCTTTGAACAACGCATCTTTTTTCTTAAAAGGCACATGTCCTATAGCGTTATATTCCGCCGAAAGAGCTTTCAGAGCAGCCAAATCGGCAGCATCATCGCCCGTTCTTTCAAATGCCTCAATCTTAGCAATGATTTCACGTTTACGGTTAAAATTTTCTATTTCTTCCGTTTTCTTTCCGGAGAAATTTTTATCCTTCTGGTCAAAGAAGTAGTCGCAAGCTGTTACAAAACGCTGCCAAACGGCATCCGATTGTTTTTTACTGGTGGCGCCAATGGTTTTCCATTCTTTTTGTAACGCTACGAATTTTTCGGTCGTCTCTTTCCAATCAGTGCTATCTTTCAACGATTCGGCAATTTCACACAACTCTTTTTTCTTTTCCAAGTTGGCTGCAAATTCTTTTTTAATGGTTTTGAAAAATTCGCTTTTGGCTTTAAAAAAAGCATCACACGCACTGCGAAAGCGTTTGTAGAGTTTCCGTTCGTTTTTATTCGATGCAGCGCCTATTTCTTTCCATTTATTTTGTAACTCAATGATTACCTTTGTGTTATTTTCCCATTTTTTGTGCGATTTCTGGGTCAAATCCATAGCTTCTATCTTATCGCAAATGGCTTCTTTTTCCTTTATCAATGCCTCTTCTTCCTCTTTGGAAAGTTGAAATAACGCCTGATGTTTTTTATTTATCACTTTAGAAGCATCTTTGAAACGTTGCCATATCTCTTCGCGCAAATCGCGTGCTACAGGACCTATTTCGCGCCATTCTTCGTGCAACCCTTGCAAAGTTTTGAATGCAATGAGTACATCCTCTTCGGATGCCAAACGCTCAGCCACTTCACACAAATTTGTTTTCAGTTCCAAATTCTTTTTGAAGTCGTAATCGCGCAGTTCGTTGTTTATCTTTATCAGGTCGTAAAATCTTTCTTGGTATTGGTTGTAAAGTTTCCAAAGTGGAGTAACTTTTTCTTGCGGAACTTGACCAATCTGTTTCCATTCCTGTTGCAATTTACGAAAAGCATTGACAGTTTCCGACAAATCGTCCGATGACTCCGTCAGTTTTTCCAATTCGTCCAAAACCTGTTTTTTGAGTTCGTAGTTTTTCCATTTTTCCTCTTCTAAAATCTTGTTTTCGGCAGCTTTTTTCTCTTTGTACTGCGCCAAAACCGCTTTAAATTCAGTTTCCAATGCATCGGGAACAGTTTCGGCAACTTCTTTTTCCGCACTATTTTCAGCTTTCAACTTACGATAAAACGTTTGTTTAATGGACTCTATAGATTCTTTTATCGCCAAAGCGGACGGATTTTTCAGCAATTCTTTAGCTGCTTCCAATAGTTCGCCACGCTCCATCGCATTGAAATTCACCGTAGCGACAGCTTCGTCTTCAGATTTTTTAGCCTCTGCAACGTTTTTGTTTTCAACAGATTGAACGTTTTCTTCCAATGTTTGTTCGTCTTTTTTCAAATCTTGATCCATAATACAAAAATTTATCGGTTAGCTCCATTTTACACAGATGTAAAACAAAGCAAAAGTACTGTTTTTTTTTGATTTATCAAAGTTTACTATTTCCAAGCATTTTTTTGTTCTTTATTTAACATTTTACCAATGGTCATGCAATAGAGCGTTATGAGCGGTAAAAAAACATCGAACAGTAGCAGCGACAAGAAAAATTTCCGTTCTTTTAACGATTTTGCCGAAACATTGACCACTACCAACTGCACTAAATAGCGAACGACAAACAGTCCCAATACATAATAAATCAAATGTAGCGGCAGCAAACAAGCTAAAGCCACAAACGTAAGGTAAAATAGTCCGCGCGATGCCGGTTCTAAACCCAACAGTAGCTTGCTTTCTTTGGTATAAAGCTTTGAAGCGCGCAAATGGCGTTGTTTTTGGCTTATCCAGTCGAAAAATGAAGGTTTCGGTACCGACAGCGTTATGCTTTCCAATGAAGTTTCGATACGTGTATTGTCCTTGTTAGCAGCTTCATTTACCAGCAAATCGTCATCGCTGGAGGCAATATGCAGCGTACCGGCAAAACCTTTCAAACGGTAAAACGTCTCTTTGCGGTATGCCAAATTCCGTCCCACACCCATATATGGTTTTCCTCTGTAAGCAAAACCGAAATATTGCAATGCGATGAAAAATGTGTCGTACGAAATGAGTTTACTGATGAACGTTTTTTCTTTAAAATAAGCACCATAGCCCAACACAAATTCTGTTTCGGGCGTAAAATTGCGCACCATTTTACTTATCCAGTGTTTAGTCAGCGGACGACAATCGGCATCGGTAAACAGCAATAAATTGTAGTGCGACGCTTTGACGCCCAATGTGATACCCAACTTTTTGCGACTGATAATTTTGGTGGCTTCAGGCAAATGAGTAACATAGAGATGCAGATATAAACGCTGGAATTTACTCAACACTTCCTCGCTATCATCAGTAGAACCGTCGTTGATTATAATTACCTCATATTCAGGATAATCCTGTTCTAAAATCAACGGCAAAAATTCGTTAAGATTATCCGCTTCATTTTTGGCACAAACGATAACGGAAACAGGCGGTTGTTCGTCAGAAAAAACAATTTGTCCTTTCTTTTCTCGTCGATTGCGCACCCATACTGCCGTATAGAAATAGATGTAGAAAAAAAGCTGTATTCCAAAAGCTACCACAAAAAGGCTTATCAACAGCCATTCATACCA
>LSQX01356885.1_pt2 | contig 10711 bp, 12 predicted proteins | sample 654561 | NCBI WGS metagenome assembly LSQX01 (sample SAMN04489861, study PRJNA283612) | anaerobic digester metagenome | isolation source: 4 biogas reactors fed with cattle manure at either 37C or 55C with and... | place: Denmark: Kongens Lyngby | collected 2014 | reverse complement strand
AATTTTTGCCGCTCTGCAAGTCGGCCAGTATTCTATCCAGTTCGCCAACATCATCTTTAAAGAAGAAAATCTTGAGATTTTGTCCCTCTACTTCTTCGGGTCGATATTTGAAAGTGCTAAGGAAGTTGTCGTTGACCGATAAGAGGTTGCCTGAGGTATCAAATTCGCATGATATTGCAGCATGTCCAATAGCGTCAAGTATGCCTTTACGTTCTATTTCGCGGCGGTCGCTCTCCTCTTGGGTTGCTCGCATTTCTTCGAGGTTCTGTCTGAGTTCTTCTTCCTGTTGCGACATTTTTTCGGCCTGTATTTGAGTTTCGCGCAACAGCTTATTAGTTTGAATATTGGTTTTAACGGTTGCTATGGTTGAAGCGATGCTTTCAGCAGATTTTTCGACCAATTCCACCTCGAAGGGCTGAAGAACTTGAAAAGCGGCCAGTTCGATAACCCCGTAGAGTTCATCATTTGTTTTAAGCGGCACGATTAGGATAGTTCCCGGGTTAGCCTCTCCGAGTCCTGAAGTAATATTGATATAGTTATCGGGTACATCCGTCAATAATATCGTTTCTTTTTCAAGGCCGCAGCGACCAATTAGACCTTCACTCCAGTTGATTATCTTGTCGGCATATTTTCTTCTGTCGAAAGCAATACATGCCGTAAGCTCGAAGTACTTATCGCCGTTTTTAGTTTCGTTAAGCAGATAGACCCCGCCCTGGTTAACCTTTAGGTAACTCACCAGGTATCGGGTGATTTCATAGGATAATTCTTCGAGATTATCGTTTGATTTGCGAAGTATTTCTCCAAATTGTGCCAAGCCGTGGGCTACCCAGTTACGTTGTTCTTCCTCAATTCTTCGTTTTTCCTGTTCAGCTTTGCTTTTTATCATATAATCGCGAAGCCTTAGCAGGGCTTTGCTTGTTGGGTCATTTTTTTGACGGTTGCTAAATGGCACATCAAGCTTATCCTGTCTCAGGTTCTCAATAAAAGAAAGAACCATTTTGGTACGTCCAGCTTCTTTCTTGAGGCGATTGGCCTGTTTATTAATAATTGCCGAGATTTTTTTCGAGATGTGGTAACAAAGTACAGCAAAGATAAAGGGGAGCAAGACCACCGCCCAAAGCCCGGGGAAGTGAAAGAAGAGGTCGCGCAGACCGCCTTGAGTCTGTTTAATCACAGGGGCGTCAAAGCTCAAAAGAATAATAAGTACGGCAGATATTAAACCAACGGTTGCTCCCAACAGTGTTGATTTAGAAATAAGTGCTTTATTGTCGATCTTCTTCATTTTTTCTGGTTTTATCTTGGTTGCCGTTATAATAAAGATAATTAAAAGAAGTGTTTTATCAAGTAAGGTGCGAGCTCATCAATACCGAGTATTTCGCTGGCCGCACCCAGCTTGGCCGCTTCTTTAGGCATTCCATACACAACAGAAGAGGCTTGGTCTTGAGCCACGGTAAGGGCTCCTGCCTCTTTTAGCTCGAGCAGACCTTTGGCTCCGTCAGCCCCCATTCCGGTAAGTAGAATTCCTGTAGCATTTTGTCTGGCATATCTGGCTGCCGAGCGAAACAAAACATCCACTGAAGGTCGGTGTCGATTAACCAGTGGTCCCTTTTTCACTTCTACGGAATACTCTTTTCCTATTCTTTTCAAAAGCATATGATAATTTCCGGGAGCTATCAGCACTCGTCCCTGGTATAATCTATCGCCATCTTCGGCCTCTTTAACTTCCAATTCGGAGTTGTTGTTAAGGCTGTTGGCAAATGAACGGGTGAAGCCTTCGGGCATATGCTGCACAATAGCAATTCCGGGCATTCTGGGAGGGAGAGATTTTAAAAGCAGGCGAATAGCCTCAGTGCCTCCGGTAGATGCTCCCAGTACAATAATTTTTTCGGTATCGACGATACGACTCAAGAGTGAGCCCCTTTCAAGCATTATATCTGCCGAATATTTTGGCTTTACGACGGTTGCTTGTGGGGTTGAGCTAATTTTCAGACGTGACAGCTTAGCCTGGGAGGCTGCCTTTACGGCATCGCAAATTGTTATTTTGGAATCATGAAAGAACTGGGCGGCGTTCATTGCAGGTTTGCCGATGATTTCTGAAGCACCATACTCGAGCGCTTTCATGGCTACTTCTGTTCCTTCCTGGGTAAGGGATGAAATTACAACAACGGGTATTGGGTGTTGGGACATAATTTTCCGCAGAAATGTAAGGCCGTTCATTCGCGGCATCTCGATGTCGAGGGTAATCACATCGGGAATCTGCTTCATAATCTTTTTAACAGCAATTAATGGATCGGCAGCGGTACCCATAACCTCGATTTGGGGGTCTGACTCAAGAATAGCTGTAAGGCTTTGTCTTACCACGGCCGAGTCATCAACAACTAATACCTGAATCTTTTTGTCCATGAATTGCTGGAATAATATTATAATATTTAATTATTTCGACAGTTAATGCCGCAAAGCGCCTAAGCGCTTTTAATATATGCTCCCGCTTAAGGGAAAGATCGTACAAATCGGGCAGGAAATTTATCTTACCTGCTTATCTATAAATTTATGTCTTACTTCTCCGGTATTTGTAAAAAACAGTATTTTTCTGCCCTTTTTACCACCTGTACTTGAAGCCACAATCGGAATCTTTTTCTCCTCCAGCATCATTCTTGCCACGCGGATATTTCGCTCCCCAATAAGCATAGCGCTCCTATCCACGGCAATCAAGTCACCTCCTCCGAAGATCTTTGCCTGAAGGTTTTCGTATCTGGAACCCAATTGCAACATACGTTCGATCAGTTTTTCTATAGCAATATTACCATACTTGGGCGATGCCAAATCGTTCCCGTTCCAGTTTGGTAGCATATAGTGGTTTATGCCTCCAATCTTGGCAACAGGATCCCACAAGCAAATAGCCACACACGATCCAAGTATAGTTTTAACCACATAGGAATCTTTACTGGCGAACAAAGTTGAAGGATACAAAAAGTGCTGTAAATATTGATCCATCTTTATTCCTTAAAAAATCTCATCATCACCATCAAAGAAGATGTCGTTACCTTCTCCGCTAAATCCTTCCACCACATTTTTTGCTTCCGGAATATGTAATGTAAAAGTTGAACCTTCTCCTTTTCGGCTGTCTATTTCAATCGAACCGCCCAAGACATCTAATAGAGCTTTGGAAATAGATAATCCCAATCCGTGACCTCTATTAAGTGAATTAATTCCTGAATCGAGTCGTTTGAATCGTTCGAATATAATTTTTTGATTTTTTTCAGAAATACCGGTACCGAAGTCCTGAATAGCAATTGTCAGGAAATCTTCGTCAACGGTAACCGTCAAAATCACTTTGCTGTCTTTATAGCTATACTTCAGTGCGTTATTGAGCATATTGCTAACGATAAGCTTAATTTTTTCGCTGTCAGTTTTGAAATAGAAATTTTTGCCGAAACCATATTCGATATCGAAATTGAAAACTATTTCTATGGCCATTTTTCGAGCCACCAGGCTGAAAGAATCAATTATAGTTTGGATAACGTTACGAATATTGACCTTGGCAATGTTGGGCACCACTTCTCCAGCCTCAATTTTTGCAGCCACAAAAATATTCTTAAGTTGGAAATCCAGATTAAAGGCTTCGCTGTGGATAAGAGCCACCATTGAAACAACCTTCTTCCAATCGTTCTTTTCCACTGACAAAATTGCCTTTGAAAGACCAAGGATGGAGGTAAATGGGTTTACTATCTCATTGGAAATATTGGAAATAAAATGACTTTTCAGAGATTCAGACTCTTTATAACGCTTTGTTACTTCTTGTAACTCCAGCGAGAGTGAATTAATCTCACGTTCAAATTTACTTCGGTCTGCAAGCCGATCCCTAATTTCCTTTATTAACTGTCTGTCCGAAATGTTCGTCATAATCTAAAAGTTATTGATACTCCCTCTATTGTTTATAATTTTTCAAAAATTGTCGGTTTAATATGCTTTAGCGGGACATTCATGCCTGATAGCGACTCAGAGTGTCCTATAAAAAAATGCCCTCCTTTTTTGAGATGGCAACAAAGTTTGTTTATCACCTTCTCCTGGGTGTTTCGGTCAAAGTATATTAATACATTACGGCAAAAAATGACGTCAAATTGGTCATTCACTCCGTAAACAGAGTCCATAAGGTTCAAATAATTCAAGGACAAATTTTTCTGAAGCTGCGGACTCACTCTAACCGTGGGGTTGGAAGTGTCTTTGCTTTTCAGGAAATAGCGTCTCTTCAATTCATAAGGTATAGACTCCACTCTACTGGCCTGATATACGCCTTTTGCAGCGCGCTCGAGCATTTGAGTTGAAATATCTGTTCCCAAAATAGAAAATTTGAAGTTAGGTCGGTTCAATGCAAAATCATTAAGCACAATCGAAATCGTGTATAGTTCTTCACCGCTTGAACAGCCGGCGCTCCATACTTTAAAGACACCGTTGTTTTTATTTTCAATATAATTAGGCAAAACATTTTCATTCAGGAAAATAAAATGAACCGATTCCCTGAAAAAATCCGTCTTGTTGGTTGTAACTACGTTTAAAAAGTGAAGTAGTTCCTTTTCCTGGCCTTCTTTGCTGAAAAAGTAATCTTTATACTCCGAGTAAGAGTTCATCTTTAGCTCCCTGATGCGTCGTAAGAGGCGCCCCTGAAGCATGATTCTTTTAACGGGTGGCATTTTTATGCCATACTCGGAGTATATGAACTTACTAAAAACACCAAAATCCTTTTCAGTTAGTTCGGCTTTAAAGCACTCGAGTCCGCTTTCTTGTTTAATATGTTGTTCTTCCTTACTCATTGTACAACTGACAACTCTTTATTTTTTCCCGGTTTTATCGAGAATATCCAAAATATGAATTACTTCCTTTTGATTAAAAATATTATCGGCATTCAATATGTAAACGAATTTATCTTCATAAGTATAGGTACCTGCAATATACTCCGGACTGTAATCATCGGATATTGGCTTAATATCTTCTTCTCCGGATTCAAACACGTCGGATACCGTATCCACCAAAATAGCTACACGATAGGTTTTGCCATGGGTGTTGCTAACCAATTGGAGGATAATCGCGCAGGTAGAGAGGGTAATCTCTACCGGATCCATCCCAAATTTAAGGCCGGCGTCGATAATAGGAATTATTTCATCGTTGTACTCGGTAACACCGGTCACGAACGACAAAGATTGGGGCATCGGGCGTGGTTTTTTATATTCCTTTATCTCCATAACTTTGGCCACATTTAAGCCAAAGCTTTCTTCCTTAAGCTTGAAAGTGAGATATGAATTAATTTCTGCGGCCATAATTTGACTCCATTTTCCGGTTATTTTTCAATAACCTCTATTAGATTTTTAATATCAATAACATGTATAAACTCCTTGTTGTAAACCAAAGTCCCTTCATAAGAGGCTATCATTCCCTTTTTTCCCTCCAAAACTGTCTCGCTCAGTTGATCTCGTTTAGTTTGAATCACTTCCTTAACCATATCTACCAGGAAACCAATTGTGGCATCCTGCTGGTCGAGGGGTTCTAATACTATAATTGATGCATCTGTTCCGGTACTAAGCTCTTCCTTCTCCATAATGATACGCATATCAACCACGGGTATAATATTACCGTGCAAGTTTATAACACCTATCATATATTCGGGCGTGTTAGGCACTTCAGTAAGCTTATTAGCAGCAAATTCAAGGATATGAATAACCTGCATGGCATCTACAGCGAAGTTATCTTCCTGAATTTGGAATGACAGCAATGTTATATCGTTTACTTCCATATCATTAAGGTGTTTAATATGCTGCTAAGCTGTTACTTTTTTATTTCTTCGGTTTTGTATCAATCGTGATGAGTCAACCACTAAAGCTATTGTTCCATCACCCAAAATTGAAGCCCCCGAAATATATTCCTGTTTTTTAAGATATCTTCCTAAAGGCTTAACAACAGTTTGATACTCACCGATAATATCATCTACGATTACTCCGGTTACCCTCTCTTCGGCTTTTATCATAATCATTCTGACAATTTCAGCATTCTCCTTTTCGGGAGCTTGAAAAATCTTGCGCAGGTCAATGTAGGGTTTTTGCTGATTGTCGATAACTATCACATTGTTAAATGACTGTTTCACCTCCTGGGGCTCCAGGGCGTAAATCTTGTCGATAGCAGAGATAGGTATAACATACTTGTTATCGCCAACAGCGACCAGCAAGCCGTCGATAATCGAAAGGGTAATTGGCAATTTTATAGATATAACTGTTCCTTTACCTTTTTCAGAATCGACAGATACTTCGCCTCTGATATTGGCGATTCTTCTGCGTACAACGTCCATTCCTACGCCGCGCCCCGAAACTCCCGACACCACGTCGCGGGTGCTAAAGCCACTTACAAATATTAAATCCAGTACTTCTTTATCGTCAATTTGAGTATCTGCATCAATTACGCCTCTGGCGATAGCTTTTTGTCGGATAAAATCAGGGTCTATGCCCGTTCCATCGTCAGAGATCTCGATAATTATATTTGCTCCCGAATGAAAGGCTTTAAACAGGATTGTTCCTTTGGGTGCCTTTCCTGCCTTGATACGATCATCCGGCTTTTCGATACCGTGGTCAATAGAATTGCGCAGGATGTGCAGCAAGGGATCGGTAAGGTTCTCTATTATATTTTTATCAAGTTCCAGATCGCCGCCTTCAATTATGAAATCTATATCCTTAGCTTGCTCCTTTGAAAGGTCTCTTACCAAACGCTGGAAGCGCATAAGCTCGCTTTGCAGCGGTATAAGGCTTATATCAAAAGCATTTTCGCGCAGTTGTCGAGACAGTTTTTGTATATTTTCGGACAAAGATATTATCGCGGGATCTTCATGATTTTCGGCGTAAAGTCCTAACTGCGCCTGAATTGTAACAAGTTCGCTTACCAGATTAACCAGTTCATCGATTTTGTGGGATGATACTCTTATGCTTGATATTTTGTGCTCTTTGGCAGCAGTTTGCTTCTTTTTGTCGCCGGCCACGTTGAGGGGCTGGGGCGTTAAGGCCCATTGTTCTTGTTTAAACTCCTCGAGGGTAAGCAGAATGTTAGATTTAAGCGCTTTATCAACAAGGGCATCGACTTCCGGCTGATTGACGATTGAGCTGGCGGCAATCAAATCTATATGAAGTTCACACTCATCTTCAACAAAGATGAAAACATCTTTTATTTCATTCACCAATTGTTCAGTGCTGACAATAATTTGCCACAGCGAGTAGTTCGATGATGGTTCGAACAAATCAAGCGATGGTACTTTATGAGTAAAGGCAAGAGTCCTGGCAGTTCCCAAAGCGTGAATATCGTCAAGCAGATACAGTGGGTTTGTTCCGTTAAGCAACAAATCTTCCTGAGGAATAAAGGTAATCAGATAAGTTTTTTCCTCATTTGGCTGGTCAGCGGAAGCAGATGAGCCTGAGCCTTGCATTTCGCTTGCGGCAGGTGTTTCTGAATCTGTCAGGAAGGCCTCTATTCTTTGTATAAAAGTCTTTTGATTGTTAATATCCTCGGGGTTGGTTAAGTCGCCTGTTTTCAGCAGGAAATTAATTTGATCTATGGCCGAAAAGGTGAGCGAAATAAGATCGGTAGAAACCTTCATACGTCCGTTTCTTACCCAATCAAAAAGAGTCTCAAGATGGTGTGTAAAGTCACTAAGGTGGTTGAAGCCGAACATAGCCCCGCCGCCCTTTAGAGAGTGCATAGCCCTGAATATCCTCTCTATGAGTTCTTTGTTATCCATGTCTTTTTCGAGAAGGAATAGAGCTTCCTCAAGGTCATGGACGTTGTCGGTAGATTCCTCAACAAATTTTGCTCTAAACTTATCTATCATAAAGTAAAAAACATTTAGGCACTATAAACCGTTACACACTACAAATGAAATAAAAGAAGCAGTTTTATTGGCTGTTATTCTCTTCGTTAAATGACTTTATCATTGCGTCAATTGCTCTCTTAGTTTGCCAAAGCAATTGCGGCGTTATTTTTTTCTCTCCTCTTCGAATATCATAAAAGGTCGATTCGAGCTTTTTTGACAAAAGGGAGGTAGAGTCGAAGCCAAGCATTGGTCCGGTTCCGCTAATCTGGTGCGAAACGGAGAAAACCTTTTCGGCAATAAGCGACTGTTCCTCCGGGGGTATGTTGTCCGAGGCCAATTTCCCGTTGATTCCCTCCAGTTCTTTTAGCGTATCCTTATAGAACTGTTTTCTAATCTCAGCTAGCATCTTTATCTATAAATGATTACCTGATTACGCGTGAAATAGCCGAGAGCAGTTTTGCCGGAACAAAGGGTTTAATAATCCAACCGGTAGCACCGGCTTCTTTAGCTTCCATCTTTTTGGCTGCCTGCGACTCAGTTGTAAGAAATAGAATAGGAACATGTTTATAGTCGTCCATTTCCCTTACTTTGCGAATCAGGCCTAGTCCATCCAGATTTGGCATATGCAAGTCAGTGATTATGATATCTATATGTCGTCCATCCAGAAATTGCAGCGCATCTTCGCCGTCAATTCCAACAAGAACATCGTAGCCTTCATTTTGAAGAGTGAAGTTAACGACTTCACGGATACTTTCTGAATCATCTACAATAAGAACGGTTTTTGCCATAGTAATTCTATTTTGTGTTTATTGTTTTTCAATATAATCATTTTATTTATTGGCATTTAGAAAACTTCCAAAACCGGCATTTTTAATCAGCGAGCTCAAATCCTCGGGTAATTTTAGAGAGACTTCAACTTCAAAGCCATTCTTAACACCACTGTTTTTGATTGATTGTAAGAGCTGCACAAATGTAAGATCTATGTTTTCAACATCATTAACAGTAATCGAAACCTTTTTGGGTTTGTTGTTCAATTGGGCTTTAACACTTTCGGTAATTTTTTTTATCGAAACTATTGTTAGCTGTCCACTAAGAATAATGTCCAGCTCGCCCTTGTTGCTTTTATACTCTATATTAAAATTTTCGGTCATAAGTTACACTATAAAGCACTAATTAAGAGTACTTAGAATCTCTCGTAATTTTCGAGGTCAAACTCTCTACCCAGATTTGACAGATCCTGCTGAATATCTTTTTTCAAGTTTGCAGAATGAGATTTTGGTTTCGAGCTTTCCTTCTTAATATCGGCAGCTTCATCTTTTGGGGCTTCTACGGAAGCTTGTCCTTCATTTAGCTTGGAATCTTCAATGCCAATATTGAAGTAGCTGACAGCTTCCTGAAGGTTTTGGTCAAATACAGAGAGCTGCTCCGAGCTTTGTGTCAACTCATCAGACCTGGATGCGTTTTCCTGGGTAATCATATTAAGCTGCTGCATTGCCTGATTAATCTGGTCGGCGCCGGTCTTTTGCTCCATGCTTGCTGCAGCGATTTCCTTAATGAGCATAGTTGTTTTTTCAATATCGGGAACAAGCAAACGAGCTTTTTCACCTGCTTCTTTCGATACTTTCAGTCCTTTCTTAACCAGATTGGCAATCTCGTCGGCAGCCACCTTACTTCTTTCTGCGAGTTTCCTTACCTCTGCGGCCACTACCGAGAATCCTCTTCCGTGCTCACCTGCCCGTGCGGCTTCAACGGCAGCGTTCAAGGCCAGTATGTTGGTTTGGAAAGCAATATCGCTAATAATAGAAATTTTCTCAGAGATAGCAGTCATTGCCATAGAAGCCTCAGAACTTAGTTCATTGGCGATATTCACATCCTTGGCAGTTTCGACAGTAATCTTTTCGGTTTCGATAGCATTATCAGTATTTTGGTCAATATTTGCTACCATTTCTTCGATAGAGGTTGACACCTCTTCGGCCGAAGCTGCCNNGAGCTGAACCGAGCTGTTTTTCAAGGTATCACTTGAATAAACCAGGTTATTGGCATTTTCCTTTATAGAGAGTACTGTCTTTTTAAGAGCCATTGCCATAGTACTCAATTCAGTTGCCAGAACTCCAATCTCGTCATTTTGATTAATATCGACGCTCGCCGTCAAATCGCCTGCACCAAAGGCCTTGGCAAATTCAACACCTTTAGTAAGAGGTGCAACAATTGTAGAGAACAGCAGATATGCGATAAACAGGGATGCCACCACGGTAATTATTCCCATAATAATTACAACCCACAAAAGCAGATTAGAAGNNGGATAGGAGTCTGACGTTTTCCGAAATCTCATCAGAAAGCTTCATAATTCCGCGACCTTCCATTACCATATCTTCGGCTTCAAAGAACACCATTATATTCTCATAGGCATCGAAGGAGTTGAGGCTTTCCATAACATAGCGGTGCATGTTAAAGAGAGAGTCCATCGAGAGGAATACCTGCTCAAGCATTGCTTCGTCGGCGGGATTTTTCCATTTCCGGGCAAGCGGAATCAATTCATTTTTCAAATTAGGCCAGTCGGTAGAGTGAAGCGTTGCCAGTCGCACCTTGTCGGGTGTACCGGGCTGCTTGTCAACAAAGACCCAGTTTCTGATTAGCATTTTGCTCTGGGTAATAAGGACATCCATATTGCCCAGGCTTTGTACTGATGGGCTGTATATTTCGGTAACCCGGTTACTGAGGTTAGTATTGCGTACAAGCGTTGTAATTGTAAGAATACTATTAAGCAGAACCGCTGTAAGTATTAACCCGAATCCGTATATCAGTTTCTGACGAATCAGAAAGTTCTTACCCAAGTTAAATTTCATATTCATGTTTAGTTATAGATAT
>LSQX01192169.1_pt2 | contig 10711 bp, 13 predicted proteins | sample 654561 | NCBI WGS metagenome assembly LSQX01 (sample SAMN04489861, study PRJNA283612) | anaerobic digester metagenome | isolation source: 4 biogas reactors fed with cattle manure at either 37C or 55C with and... | place: Denmark: Kongens Lyngby | collected 2014 | reverse complement strand
TTCCGCCGGCAAAAACGACGACACAGCCTTCCTTGAGATATCTTTTCGCCTTGAGCGCATCGATGGGATCGCCGACGGTCGGCATCGGTACCGCCGTCATCAAGTGAACCCTATATCCCAACCTCGTCAAACCATCCGTCATGGCGATGGAATTCATGACGGTCGCGAGCATGCCGATNNCGATCCATGTCACCGCTTGTCCGTCCGCGCCAGAAGTTGCCCCCGCCGATGACGATACCGACCTCGTGACCTTTGTCTACGAGTCGTGCGACAATCGACGCGTACTCATCGACCAGTGAAGAGTCAATGCCCCTCTTTGAATCTCCGGCAAGTGATTCGCCCGATATTTTCAGTAATAAGCGACGGTATTTCATCTTTGCTGCGCACCTGTCGCACCTCTCGCGTCGAGATTTACGTACAGACACTACCTCCGATCATTGATTAATCTCTCTATTTGGTTTCATTCTACTAAATTCTTATACGATTCGCCCGTTCTTAGAAAATATGTAGTGACCCTTCAATTACATGGACGCTGATTTATCCATAACCTTGAGTTGTAATAATCAAAACGGCATGAACGCAAACAATGGAGGTCACTACAATGAAAAGGATAATCTATGTAGGTATGGATGTCCACCTTACAAGTTTTACAGTTTGCTGTGTTCAGCCTGAACTATTCGTTGAAGACAAGATCTTTGGTTACATGAAGCTGGAACTAACCGTAGCAAGTGAAAAACGCTACTTGGCGAAAATGACGGTACGGCTTGAGAAGGCCGGAATATCTGCTCAGTTCACTTGTGGTTATGAGGCGGGATATTCAGGTTATTCACTTTACCACGAGATGACAGCAGCAGGATTGGAGTACATCATTTTAGCACTATCTACCATGAAGCAACGTCCGAAACATGCCATTAAGACAGACAAGCGTGACGCTTAGCACATTGCAAAATGTTACGGAGATTATCAGTCGGTTTATATACCGACGGCGGAGGATGAACAAGTTCGCGGTTACTTCCGTATGCGCAACGATCACCATCAAGCATTAAAGAAGATTAAACAACAAATTAATGCCTTCTGTTTGCGGTTGGGGAAACATTTTACCACCGGGCGCAGCAAATGGACACAGTTTCATATCGATTGGCTACGCCAGCTGACACTTGACTCGTTGAACAGGGAGATTTTGGACGCATATCTGATCACCTATGACGCCCATGTGACTCGATTAGCCGTCTTCGATGAACGGATTAACGAACTTGCTGCCGGCGATCGCTACCATGAACGGGTGCAGCAACTCTCCTGCTTCATTGGGATCAAAACCCATACCAGTCTGTCCCTTCTTGTTGAGATAGGAGACTTTGGCCGCTTCGCCAAGGCGCATCATTTTGCCAGCTATCTCGGTCTGATTCCTAGTGAACAGTCGAGCGGTGAGAATACTCGCCGTGGCAGTATTACTAAAGCAGGGAATGCTGAGATGAGTCGTTTGCTTATCGAAGCTGCTCATTCGATCGGTCGGGGGCAAATAGGCTATAAATCCAAAGCTTTAAAGGCAAGACAAAGAGGAAACGATTCACAGGTCATAGCGTATGCTGACCGCGCTAACGAACGCTTGCGGCGCAAGTTTTAATCGAATGATCCAACAAGGCAAGAGATACAACGTAGCCATCACAGCGGTCGCCCGGGAGTTGGCATGCTTCATATGGGGCATGATGACCGGCCATTTTGATGTCAGAAAAGCGAGCTAAAATACATAAGTAGAGCAAGAGACAACATGCGTGACCCATACGTCATAACTGAAGGCGTCTCCAAGGATTTTGGCAACCGAAAAGGTATGAGCCATTTGCGTGTGAATCCTGCTGACACATTTTTTTGATGCGCGCTTTAAGGCAGCAAGGATCTCGGCGGACCATTGACCTGCGGTAAGGAAAAACCAAATCCGCGAATAACAGGGTGGCAAATGCCGAGAACTGTTCGCCAAAATCCTTGAAAACGCTTTCAACCGAAAAAGGAGGGTAAGAAAAGAGTTATTTTAATCAATTGACAAAATACAATTGACAACGGTCACTACATAACGTTCACTGAACGATCATCAAACGCCTGGAATCAGTACATTACAGGGTCATATTCGGTACGATAAGTGCAAGGGAAAAGGCGCAAAAGCGCTGAAACCCTTGCACTTTGAAACTGGAGTCTAGTCATGTACGAGCACGATAGTCGTCAAATCGCCTTTCACGACGAACCCTTTCTATTTGGAAGCCTTCCACTGAACTCGGATAATCGCCGGGTCAAGCTGGCAGGTCTCATACCTGGTCCCGAGTCGAAGAAACGTACCGGAAGAATTTTCGAGGTAATCGAGGAACGCGCGCCAAGTCAGTTAGCCTAGCTCTCGGTTGTCTCATTGTCAAGGATCAGTTGCAATTATCTGACTGCGAGACGGTGCAGATGATCCGTGAGCATCCGTACATCCAATATTTCTTGGGATATGCGGACTACTGGTACGACATATCTCTTGACCCTTCGCTATTGACTCATTTCAGGAAACGCTTTCCTGCGTCATCGCTCAAGTGAACCAATGGGTCGTTAAAGCGGCACTTCTCCGAGGATCGGAAGAAGAGAACGACGACGAAGAGTGAGGTACTGAAGGCAACGTGCCCGATGAACCTCCCATTGAATCTGCTTTTGAGACAGAGAACCACGGGACGTTGATCCTTGATGCAAGCTGTGCTCCGCAGGACATCCAGTACCCGACGGATCACGACTCTTACATGAGTCGCGTCAAAATCTTGAAGGGATGATGGATTCACTTCAGGCAGGTCGTGAGGATAGAAAACCGCGCAACTACCGTCAGCGTGCCAATAAGGAATACAAGCGTTTTTGTCGCAATCGCCGTCCGACAGGTAAACAGATACGCACAGCATTAAGGCAGAAACTTCATTATGTTTCCAGAAAATTGCGTCTTGTCGCTGAGATGCAGCAAGACTCAACCGTCGCCTTGAGCGAGCATCAGCTAAGCGATCTGGACATTGTCAAGCGTGTTTACGAGCAACAGTGGGGCATGTATGCAAGTCGAACGCATGGTAGTGCCGACCGCTGAAGATATTGGTTGCGACGGCGTAATAAATTTCTAACAGCTGATTCGTTCAGTGGCCTCTAAGTAGATACGCGATTAACTTCGGATGCGAAACGATCACCAATTTGTCATCATAAAGAAAAAGGTATACATTTCTTGAGTCCGGACTCGTAAGACTAAAAAAAGATTAGACTGTTCTCCCAACTCCAAACTTCATATGCAGGAGATCCAACCCGCCTTACCGTTATCATGCATTACGCGACATCATTACTTTCATAGAAGACGGCATTGATGCAAACAGAGAAATCCATAATCTATCACCTAAAGATATCTCGTTCGTGTTAGTCGAGAACTGAATAGACGCGAAAAGATTCACGAGCAATCAAACGTTCCGCACTCTAAATAAAACTAGGCTTCAGCATAATAAGCTTGTCAGTATACTTCACTTTTTTTGTGCTTAATTGATTTCGTCGATTCGCACTCTCCTACCTTCTATGCTCGATTTCTCCGCCGCCTGAAGCACGCGAATAATGTTTGCGCCATCTTCCAAATTCGGACGGATTACATTTTTATTTGAAATGGCCTGCACAAAATCATAAAACGCATTCGCAAAAGTATGTTCATAGCCAATCACGTGGCCACGTGGCCACCAAGCTTTCAAATAGGGGTGTTCGGGTTCAGTAATCAAGATGTTGCGATACCCTTGGATAGTTGCAGGTTCTGTTGCATCTAAATACTGCAACTCATTCATCCGAAGGAAGTTAAACTTTAAAGCACCTTTAGATCCGTATATTTCAAAATCATTGAAATTACGTCGTGCAGTAGCAAAGCGAGAACTATCAATGCTACCAAGCACTCCGTTTTCAAAGTCGAGTATCATAAATGCAGCATCTTCTACGGTTACAGTGCCTCTCTCCGTGGAAACTTCTGAACCTGAGGAAAAGGTGGCTGCATCTCTACCAGGCAACGGGCGTTCATTAATAAAAGTCTTTGTCATGCACATGACGGAAAAAGGCTCTCCAATAATATACCTAGCCAAATCCAAAGCATGACTTGATAGATCGTAGAGAGGACCGCCGCCAGCGATTTCTTTGCGCAGATGCCATGTTAGGGGGAAATTAGGATCCATAATCCAGTCCTGAAGATAGGCACCGCGCCAATGATAGATAGTCCCCAAACGCCCTTCTTGGACCAATTGTTTTGCAAAAGCGACAGCAGGTACTCTTCGATAGTAGTGGTCAAGATAATGCACTACGCCAGCCTTATTTGCGGCTTCTGCCATTTCCAAGCAGTCAGTATATGTTAATGAGCAAGGCTTTTCGCATACAATGTGTTTCCCACATTTCGCAGCCGTTATTGACATCTCTTTATGTAGGTTGGTTGGAGTGCAAATGCTAACGATATCAATATCAGAACGACTTATTGTCTCTTCCCAATCGTAACTAACCTCGTCATACCCCCACTGCGTCGCAAAAGGCTCTATCTGACCTTTATTGTCACAGATGACCTTTAGGTTAATTTCACAATCTGCATTAAAGAACTTGTTAACCTTTATCCAAGCGCTACTATGCATCTTTCCCATCATGCCCGTTCCGATAACAGCTACATTTAGTACCTTTTTCATTTAAGTTTTCTCCTTTAATTGTATCAAGTTTTATTCATCCATTCATATCAACTCAACGAAAGACCAGTTTCTGAATCAATCATATAGATTTCTTGTCTTCTTGTGACAATACTTGAGTCTTCACGATACGGTTTCATCCCTTTTATGCCCTTTCCAAGAATTGATGATTGTTCATTTATAATCACATAACGATAGTTTCGAACCCAAATACCTTAGCCATTTGCATTAGTTGTGGCTTAACATTTCCAACCACTATTAGTGAGTGATGCGAACACAATGCATCCATGACCCGATGCCCATCACTATAACGGATTAATGCGCCATTGCGACAGTCTGACCCTGGATACTGAACATAATCTTCAATTGTTGCTTCTATAATGCTGATTTTTTTGAAACCTGGATATATCTTGGCTAATGTTACTGGACCAGTTGGCAATCTACAGTCACACACGACAGCATCTTCGTTTACTATCTCTAGAACTTTAGGACGAAGCGTCCACTCGGTACAAAATGCTCGCGGAACAAACCCAAAGTAACCACAATGTACTCCTAATGCATGATTGTCAGAATCAGGGATATCAGGAAATCTTTCAATCTTCTCATGTGCCAACGCTGCCATACCAACAAGAAATGGATATAAATTAGTCATCATGATTGGTTTTTCAAGTGAGCGATACAGAATATATGTTGATAACATAGTGAGAGTATCGCCTTCACATGCCCAAATAATATCGTCACGTTCAAACAACATATTCCAAGCCAAGCAAGGAGTAGTATCACAGTAGAATGACTCATTAAGACAATTGGCGCCTACACCAACAACTCCGCCTATTTCATTAACAACTTCTTTGACAGCGATATATATCTTTACCGCTTTAAAGTAAGCTCTGTCGCACACACCCTCTCTACTTATATTCCAATCACTTGAAACCCGTTGGGCATGTTCATCGGAAATACTCCTTGCTCGTTCACACACGCTCTTCCAACTGCTATAAACAATCTTACAGCCAAAAATCTGTTCAATTCTATCTGTACTCTGTGTTTCCCACCAATAAAACTTCTTAAAAATATTGGCTTGCATTCCCTCTCCCGGTGTGTCTTGGAACATTAGAAATTTAGCTCCATTTTTTAAGTTGTTTTTTACTGCAATACCGCGTAAAATCGTTTTGGCCAGTTCAATTGTATATGGAGAAAAGACAGTGCACCCCAAATCTCGTAAATATGTAACAATCTCCCAGTCCCACATTTCAACAGTGCCGAAGCGAGAAGTAATCACAATGATGGGCAGTTGGAGCGATTTAAAATAATCGTCATGCCGGAAAGCGGAAAAAATCATTTGAGGAAAAAGGATTGCATCCGCTTCTGATGGAAGAGAACCCCCAAGAACCGTGCTGGGTAATAATTCAACCACATCATCATACAATTTTTTTATCAGCGCAAGTTGATTATCATACTCGCTTTTTTCACGCTCATTAATTTCAGCGAACATCACTGGTGCTAAACGTACCTTCATGTCTTACCTCCCTTTAAAATTCAGAACTCTATATGTAACAAATCCATGTTCCGATTGTTACTAGCATATGGTGGCGCAGTTTTCTATAATGCTATTCCTTACGAGCGAGGCGTACGGCTTCAATTAAACGTCTGCCCGTTTCAGTTACGGCATTGTAATCGCCCGTTTTTGCTCCTTTAGTCAATTCACCTCCTGCTCCGATAGCTACACAACCTGAACGTATCCACTCCGCAGCATTTTCTTCGTTTACGCCTCCTGTTGGCATCAATTTTGCTTGAGGTAATGGCCCCATAATTGCTTTAATCAATTTAGGGCCGAAGAGATTGCCTGGGAATACCTTAACAATATCCGCCCCGGCCTCCATGCATTCCACAACTTCTGTAATAGTGGTTGCACCCGGCATACATGCTACTTGATAACGCAAGCACAGTTTGACTGTTTCAATATTCAAGCACGGAGAAACAATAAATTGTGCACCCGCTAGAAGTGCCAATCTTGCAGTTTCAGCATCAAGCACTGTACCTGCACCAATTATTGCCTGCTCTGAATTGTATTTTTGGCAAAGTGCTCGAATTATATCGACAGCGCCTGGAACAGTAAACGTGATTTCAATCCCTTCAATTCCCGCCTCGATGCATGAATCGACAATACGTATCGCTTGTTCTTCGCTGTCTGCTCGTACAACCGCAATCACTCCACATTTCGTTAAACGATGTAATACTTCCCATTTATCCATTTTTTTAGCCTATCTCCTATTTAATATATGATTATTGGGCCTACCTTCAAGAATATCGATCAAGTTATTAACCGCCATGAGCCCCATATTAATAACAGCTTCGGCCGTATGAGCGCCTGTATGTGGAGTAAAAACAACTCCTGGCAGTCCCTTCAAAGGCGACTCCAACAAAGGTTCTTGTTCAAATACGTCGAGTCCAATTCCACGTAGATGTCCGTCTCTGATTGCGCCAGCAGCTGCATTCTCATCGATAAGGCCACCTCTAGCCGTGTTAATGATGATTGCACCCTCTTTCATAGCGGCAATTCTTTTTTCATTTATTAGATGATATGTCTGACTGTTTAGAGGTATATGTAGTGAAATGACATCCGCGTTTTGAATCAACTCGTCCAAATCTGTTGCTTGAATACTATTCTCGTAAACATAAGATTCATCCAAATATGGGTCATATGCCAACACTCTCATATCAAACGCCTGTGCACGTGTTGCTAGTTTCTTCCCAATCGCGCCTAAGCCGATAATTCCGATTGTCTTTCCTGCCAATTCCATCCCATTTACACGCGGCCAAGCGCATTCACACACTTGTTGATGCAATGTTGGAATATTTCGCGCACAAGAAAGCATTAGCCCAAAAGCGAGTTCACATACAGCTGTTGCATTTACCCCCGGGGTATTAGTGACAATGATGCCCCGTCTGTTGCATGCATTTAAATCTATCCTATCAAACCCCGCCCCGTAGCGAGATATCACCTTAACACAAGCCGGCATCTCCTCGATAACTTCTTTCGAATAATAATCTAGACCGGCAACAATTCCATCAACGCCGTCAGAAAGGTTTAGCAATTCATCCCCTCGTAGAGGAACTCCTGTTTCGTTATAAACCACTACATCGGCATACTGCTCAAGCATAGCTCGAGCGCATGCGTTTTGCGGTTTCAAAAAAGACGTTGGAGTAGCCAAAACCTTCATGCTTTTATCTCCACTTAGGATTGTCAATAATAGTTGGCTTTCCGTTAACATCAACCAATAATTTTCGATAACCCTTTGCTTCTATTGTGCCGTAATCGTGACCTGCATCAGCACGAAAAGCGAAAAATGTAACCAAATTCTTTTCTGGATCGACATTTATGCTACGGTGCGCATAGCGTTTTGGAACATATACCGCCATACCTTCTGAAATCTCTTCAGCCAACCAATCCCCCTCTGGATTCTCCATTAGCATATACCCATGCCCCGAAAGACAGTAATACACTTCTCCAGTTTCAAGCTTGGTATGAAAGTGTCCTTTTGTCATAAAATACTCGTTACCAACTTTTCCCGGCTTGACAATGCTACATCCAAATGCCAAATCGCCCTCGTGTTCAGGCACAGGCATGCTGTGAAACTCATAGACCATTGGATCAGCATTCTGTAATATTTCCTCAAATGCTACATCATCTGCAAACATCCCTTTCATTTGGGATAGATAACGCTTCCCCGTGTCTATCATCTGTGATTCTCCAGTTGATTTATCAAAATCGATTGTAAAACCACGGTTAAAATCAAAAGGGGTTTTGCTTGAGTTAAAACTAGTCATACTTGATCTCCTTCAATCATCGATTATTATATTTTGCAGCAATGTCATCCATTTGCTTGAGCAATGCGCCTTGAATTGGTTGATGAAACACCTCCGCAATGACTTGTGTCCATCCAAAAATAAAGTACATCCATCCATCATAGACTGAGAGGTTTCGATCTTTTGCTTGGTTTTCAGCTTGGTGCAGAAAATCGAGCTCTCCTCTATAGTTTATTTCCCATACAATTGCATTTTTGGGAAACAACGCCTCATCTGTCAAAGGAGAACCTGGCCGATCCTTTCCTAGACCAGTCGCATTAATAATCAATGAACCCTCCGGCATGCTCGCAAGAACAGCATCGTTTTCCCCCGGAAGAGGCGTCAGATAATACTCGCAACGAACTCTACCATCCTTATTAAGAATCTGTTCATTGATTCGGCGCAACTCATTCAGTCGCGGTTCACTACGATTTGCAACTACAATGCGAGCTGGGGCATCATCCTGCTTATCCTCGCGCATGAAATAGGAACACATCGAAATGGCACTTCCTCCTGCTCCCATTATCATTACACCTGCCTCGGGATGGTCGCGCCAATATGTGGGCGACAGGAATTCTTCCATCGCCATTCCGCAAGTAATCGGATCCTTTGCATGTCCGCAAAGCTTCCCCTCATTTTTGCTAATAGAGGACAATTCGCCAAACATTCTTGCATAGGAATCCATCTCGTCAAACAAGTCGAACGCAGCCTTATACAAATCAATCTTATGTGTAGTAACTAAAGCGCCGAGCGATAGAGAATCATTTTTAATAAATGATACAACTTCTCGATACTCACTAGGATCAGCATGAATGGCAAGATCAATGCCTTTCATAATCACATCTTTCAATCCTAAAGCACAAGCCCACTCTGGGAATACTTTCATGATAGATGATTTACTTGTAGTGACACCGATAAAATAAATTGTTGGTTGTTTGGCTGGTATAAGCTTCAGCATATTCTTCTCCTACGATAAATTCTATTAGAACGAAAGCGCTCTCCTTGCATTGTAAATTGTCAAATCAGATATAACCGTGTCTTCAATTCCAATTGCTTTCAACTCTGGCAAATAATTTGTCAGTAGGTACGCTAGTCCAACCTCTCCCCCATAAGACAGAAGACGAGCCCTGGTAGTGTCCAATGATAATAAAAGCTGTTTTCCGTACCCATTCCCTAAAACACTCAATATAAGTTTCCGCTCTTGCTCATCGCTAATGTACTTATACCTATGAATGCTATCATAATTCAAATATGCACCCATTGAAAGCACTTCGTGATGATAACCTGCGTCCTGATGCGTTCGATCCATATGGCAAAAAATCAATTTGGATGAATCTATGTCATACTCCTCATACAAGCGAATGACCTCAAACGCATCGACTTCACTCTCCATATGTATCAATATAGGAACTCCCGTATTTTTTGCCGCAACAGCACTCGCACGGAACAACTTTTCCCTCAGCGATGTGGACTTGATGCCACCTTTCTCGAGAGCCACTTTCATAATACCGGCGCATCCAGTCAAACGGTCTCCGTTACTCGAATGCATTCCAGTTGTAACTTCATTTACAAAAAAAGATGAAAGCGCTTCAACTTCATTGCTCAAAAAAAAACTCTCGTTTTCACAAAATATCATTTTGTGAAATCCAGTAGAGGCAACTATATGTACATTGCTCATTACTGATGCTTTGATTAGGGCTTCTGCCATCCGACCAAAAAATACCGGTTGCGCATCAACAACCAATCTTCCACCGGCCTTATAATAATCAACCAATTCCAAAGTGCTTCGCGCCACATCATCCATCCAGAGCGCAGAATTATGTTCGAATGATCGACCTTTAGAGATGAACAAATGCTCATGACATTGGCAGTGTCCAACAGAATCGGCAGGGACGTCACCACATACTGTGCGAATTACTCCGTTTGTATCAGAAACAGATAACATGCTTGATTCCTTTTGCATCACGTGCATTAGAAAAAGCGCTTAACGCTTCAGATAAAGAATATCGATCTGTAATAAGAGTTTTTGCATCAATCAAACCCTGACTAACAAATTCAAGTGTTTTGCGAAACTGCGCAATACTTGAGCGAGTTGACCCAGTCAAAATCAACTCGCGGTAGTGTAGCAAATTCGTGTCAATACTGACTGGCTCCTGGCTTTGGGGAAGTCCTCCAAA
>LSQX01033338.1_pt5 | contig 10711 bp, 9 predicted proteins | sample 654561 | NCBI WGS metagenome assembly LSQX01 (sample SAMN04489861, study PRJNA283612) | anaerobic digester metagenome | isolation source: 4 biogas reactors fed with cattle manure at either 37C or 55C with and... | place: Denmark: Kongens Lyngby | collected 2014 | reverse complement strand
TTCACATCTATTTTACTCATCTTTCCGGCTGCTTACAAGTCAAACAAGCAGATAATTAACTAATCCATGTTCAAACGTGTTAATTGCCGGTACCCTCAGCCGTCGTTTCACCGTTATTTTCGGGTGGCTCAATACCGACCAATCCCGGTCGGATATCCATCTGGTTGCCTGACTGTTCATCGAGATGGAAGTAGGTTGTCAGCAGATCTTTGGCAATACGGATTGTATTGGATCCCCAGGCACCTTTCTCAACAATCTGGGCTATCGCCACTTCGGGGTTGTCCGCTGGCGCGTAACAAATAAACAGTCCGTTGGATGAAGAGCGATCCTCAAATCCTGTTTCGGCTGTCCCCGTCTTGGCCGCGACCGAAATCGGAAAATCATGGAAATATCGCCAGGCTGTACCATCGCTGGTCGAAGCGACTGCCTTCATCCCCGTCCGGACAGCTTCCAGCGTCTCTTCACTGATCCCGTTAGGCACCACTTGACCTTCGTTTTCCCGAATGATCACGCCGTCAGCCCGTGTCACCGTATCGATGACGTAGGGTGTGACGCGGTTTCCGGTCGCCAGACCTGCCGTATAGACGGCAAGCTGGAGAATCGTAAAACTGTTGTCAAACTGACCGATCGACGACTGGCAGGTATCCGCAGGAAACCAGATCTGATCAGCCGGATTACTGCGCAGCAGTTTTTTTGTCTCACGACTGGCACGATATCCCTGAGCTTCGCCAGGCAGATCAATACCGGTGATCGTTCCGAGACCCAGCTGTTTTCCCCAGTAGTCGATGTTATCGATACCTGTCCGCACACCCAGATTGAAAAAATAGAGATTGCAGGATGTTGCTGTCGCCCGCGTCAATGACAAGTCGCCATGGCCGGATGAGGGCCGCTCCAGACAGTACCAGAGCCAGTCGCCGATCACTTCATGACCTTTACAGCGGATCGTGTTGCGTGATGTTGTGATGGTTTCCGTCTGCAGGGCAGCTACGGCCGTTACCGGTTTGAATGTTGATCCCGGTGCGTAGATCTCCATCATCGCCCGGTTGAGCATCGGTTTATTGACCTGATCGGTCAAATAGGTCTGTACGCGCTTTGCCGCCTCGGCATCGGTCCGCTGGTTGATGAAGTCGGCCGGCTCATAGTCCGGATAACTGGCCATCGCCAGGACAGCACCTGTTCGAACATCCAGCATGACGACTGAACCGGCATCCGCGTCACCTTTATTTTTGTTGTCCGGACTGTTGCGAATTTCATTGATGACATCGAACAGACTCTTCTCCGCAACGGTCTGCAGTTCAAGATCGATGGTCAGACGCACATCATAGCCGGGCACTGCGTCACGACCGATATCTTCCGGATAGAACGTTCCATCAACACCGGCCACGCTCCAGACATTGTAGGGTTTGATGCCATCGAGCCCCGCCAGATAACGCTCGGCAGTCAGTTCAACACCACCCTGACCGACGATTGCGTCGGGCAGGTACCCCTGATTCTGCCACTGGTAATACTGGTCGGCGTTGATCTGTCCGACATACCCGATCACATGACTGAGCTTCGATGCAGCCTCAGTATACCGGCGTTCATAAGTCAGTGTTGTCAATACACCCTGAAACCGATAATTTTGTTCATTGATCATCTGGATCAGTTTTGGATCGACGTCCGTTGCGAGCGCGATCGGCTGACCATTGATAAACGTCCAGTTGTTGACATAGATCAGGTAGCGCAGACACATAATCCGATAAGCATCGGCACGCGTGTATTTCTGTCCGTCAGCTTCCGGCAGTTCGATTTGAAAGACTTTGTAGCGCAGATAATCAAAAAACAGCTCCGGGTCACGCTTGACCTGGTCATTGTCCCGGGTTGCCGCAACATCCGGATCATTCTTCAGACTGAACGGTCCGCCGCGGATCTGCCAATACAGTATTTTTTCCCAATCCAGCCGGAACATCGCGCGCAGGTCCGTTTCTTGCGCTTCATCCGTTATTCCTGAGGAAACCTCACGGAGCAGCAGATATTCGGCAAGCGGGTTTGACCAGTCAACATCGTATTCTTCGAGCAGATAAGAGAGGTCCAGCAGCATCTCGTTTAACTGACGTGTATCGAGTCCGGCATAACTTAACTGCAGACTGAACGTCGGCTGAGAATAAGCCAGGGCCTGCCCAGAGGCATCGAGAATATCTCCACGGGGTGCCTGTATCCGCATCTGACGGGATACACCGACCGTTTCCGCAACACCCGCAGCAGCCTCCTGATTAAGCTGAAGTGCGGCCGTCTGGTAAAGAATCAGCAGACCGGCCAGCAAAAAAACAACAGCCAGCAGGGCGAAACGGCTTTGCAGAAAAGAACGAAGCCGCTTGATGAAACCGGGGCGTTCCTCACGAACGACAGCCTGATCCTCATCAGGACGATCAAAAATAAACCGAGGGTCCAGCTTCACGCGACGCGCCATAAGCTATCTCCTACAATACCATCATCAGGATCATCGCCTCGCTTGCTGCGCCGGTACGGTCCAAGAAAGGCCAGCAGCAGAATCAGAGGAACAGCTGCGATCGCATTTATAATAATCTGACCCGGCAGCCTGGTTAACGTCTGCTCAGCGAGCCGGGCAAACGAATAGACCGTTTCGGACTGAAGCGGAATCAGATAAGTGATGATTACGATCATCACCGTGTAGATCACGGTGAAAATGACTACCTGAATCACACCGAAGAGCATGTTCCGGCGAAAAAACCGCCGCAACAGGACAGATGCGCCCAACCCGGCATACATCAACAGGAGCATGCCCAGCCCCAGCGTCCGCCCGGCCAGCAGATCACGCATCAGGCCGGCAGCCAGTCCGATGGCAAAGCCATCAGCCGCACCAAACATATAACCGGCCAAAACAGCGAGAATCAAGGTGAGGTCGGGCCGTCCGCCCAACACTGAAAGGGTGTCAGGCAGCGTCACCTGAAGGAGTCCGCAGCTGATACAGTAGATAATATAAACGATTATTTTCCGCCAAAAAGCGCGATTGCGGATCATGGCTCGATTCCCTTCATCACAAAAACAGTTGTCAGCTGGTTAAAATCGGCAAACGGTTCAATCGTTGCCTGGCGCTGTGTCTGGGTATCTGTCTCCTGAACAGACACAACGGTTCCAATCGGGATTCCTGCCGGAAACAGGCCGCCAAGACCACTTGTAACGATCAAATCACCGGGATTCAGCCGGGCACCGACTGTAATCTGATCTGCCAGGCAGTAGCCCTCTTCTTTCAGATCGATGGATCCCCGCACCCGCATCAGAGCACCATCCGGGCGGTTAATCCGTGCCGACACGCTGAATCCTTCGTGAAGAAGCGGCAGTACTTTGCCAGTCAGCAGATCTGTTGAAGCGACACGGCCGATCAGATTTGATTCAGCGTCAACAACAGCGAATGACTCCGTGCCTGAAACAGCAAAGCCATCAGACGTGCCCACATCGATCCGAAAAACGTCAAACCACAGACCGATTTCACGGGTCAGAACACGAGCGCCAACGATATCATACTGATCATACAGATCTTTCAGTTTAAACGCGTTTTTCAGTGAATTATACTGATGTCCGGCATCTTCAAGCTGACTGATCTGGTTTCTCAGCCGGGCGTTCTCCAGTTTCAGCGCTTCATTTTCCCGTCGGATACGCTGGCCGTCCGTCAGCGACTGGAAAAATCCGCTTACCTCATCAATTCCCCGGGTAAAGGCCTTTTCAATCGGACTGATGACCACCGATATCGGCGTTGTCAGATAATGAAGCGGACTGCCCGGCAAGGCAGACAAAACAATCACAGCCAAAAGTAAAACGGTTGTGAATGCAATAACAAAAATTCGATTGCGGCCAGGTTTTTGCACAGTTGTCTGACTCCTTCAAGTCTTCTTCTGCCATCATACAGCAAAATATCTGCTTCGTGAACCCTGCCGCTTGCAGCAAACGACTCCGGATCAGGACATCAAACCTCGCCGGCGCAGGCTCAGTGATCGACCGCGCGCGATGATCAGGTGGTCAATTACCCGAATGCCCATCACATCTCCAAGTTCACACAATTTCCGGGTGGTCTCAAGGTCATCTGAGCTGGGCTCGGGATCACCGCTCGGATGGTTATGAACCAGGATGATCGACGCAGCATTTGCGCGAATCGCCTCCCTGAAAATATCGCGGGGAAATAAAACTGCGCTCGACAGCCCGCCCGACCCGATGTCACACATCCGGATAACCCGGTTGCGAACATCCAAAAGAACGGCCTTCATCTTTTCTCGTGGCAGGTCGGACATTTCCTGCTCAAGTTCAGGAAACAAATCATCCGGACACTGAATCTTTATTTGTTCGATGACACGGCTTTTCCGACCGATTCTCATGCCAAGCTCGGCGGCCGCTTTCAGCTGGACCGCTTTCACCCGGCCGATTCCGGGCAGACAGGTCATCTCTTCAACACTGCAGGTTCGAATGAAATCGAGCATGCCTCCGGATGAATCCGGTTCAAATGTGGCGATCAGCCGCTGGGCAAGGGATAAAGCGGTCTCCTGCCTGGACCCGTGACGGATGATCACAGCGATAAGTTCGGCATCACTTAACGTTGCCGCTCCGCTGCGAAACAGTTTTTCGGTTGGTCGGTCGTCATCCGGAAGGTCCCGCATGGTCAGATGTTCAGGTTGAAACATGGTCTTCTCCTTTAGAGAGGACCGCTTCCGTTCCAGGGCAATAAATCAGATAATTGCGGATGTGAACCGAAAGCCTGTGCTGCCTCGCGAAGCAGTGACAGGAGCCTGAAAACCGGCAGTCCCATTACGTTGTAGAAACAGCCGTTGATTGATTCGATCAGCGCCGCGCCATCCCCTTGAATACCATATGAACCGGCTTTGTCATCCGGTTCGCCGGTCGCGACATACCAGCGGATCATCGCTTCACTCAGCGGTGTGAAACGAACCGCCGTCTGTTCAGTTGCCTGGAACAGTTGGTAGCGCTGATCCAATGCAACAGCAACCGTCAGTCCGGTTAGGACAAGGTGCGTCCGGCCGGACAACTGTCTCAGCTGCTCCACTGCCTCCTGTCGGTCAGACGGTTTGCCGAAAACACGATCATTGAGAACAACAAGGGTGTCGGCAGCCACTGCGCAATACGCTCCAGGCAGCGGATGTTGTTGGCTCAAAGCCTCAATTTTCCCACTCGTCAAACGTCTGGCCAGCGACTCAGGGGTATCAGTCCATGCTGTCATAACCGCTGTTTCATCCCACTCCGGAATGAGAATCCGCAGATCAGCCGACGGGAAAAACCGTTCAAACAGCAGCTTTCTCCGTGGAGAAGCTGAGGCCAGAATCAGCGGCAGTTTCTGACCGGCAGCTACTGGTGAATCGTGGCGCGCCATCAGAACTGGGCGTTTCCAGGCGTCCGCGGAAACGGGAGAACATCGCGGATATTACTGACGCCTGTCAAATACATGATCAGCCGCTCAAACCCCAGTCCATAGCCGGCATGACGAACGCTGCCAAAGCGCCGCAGTTGGAGATACCAGTCATAATCGTCAGGGTTCATATCGAGCTCCAGCATCCGGCTGACCAGCTTGTCGTAATCCGCTTCACGCTGACTGCCGCCGATGATTTCGCCAATACCGGGCACCAGGCAGTCCATGGCCGCAACTGTCCGGCCGTCGTCATTCTGTTTCATATAAAAAGCTTTGATTTCCTTGGGGTAATGAATGACAAAGATTGGTTTTTGAAACAGTTTTTCTGTCAGATAACGCTCGTGTTCCGTCTGCAGGTCACAGCCCCAGCTCACCGGGTAGTCAAAGGACTCACCGGAAGACTGCAAGGCATCTATCGCCTCCGTGTACGTCATCACACCAAACGCGCTGTTCATCACATGCGTGAGACGGTCCAGCAAGCCCTTGTCGACAAACTGGTTGCAGAATTCAATTTCCTCCGGGCAGGTCTCCAGTACGGTCCTGATAATCGCCTTAATCATATCTTCTGCCAGACGCATATTGTCGTCCAGGTCAGCGAAGGCAATTTCCGGCTCGATCATCCAGAACTCAGCGACGTGCTTGGGTGTATTTGAGTTTTCTGCCCTGAACGTCGGACCAAACGTGTAGATGTTGCGAAATGCCAGGGCAAACGCCTCTCCGTTGAGCTGACCACTGACCGTGAGGTTGGTGTGTTTACCAAAGAAGTCACGGCTGAAGTCGATCTGCCCGTCCGGTTTAAGAGGCGGCTGTTTGAGATCCAGCGTCGTTACCGTAAACATCTGCCCCGCACCTTCGGCATCACTGCCGGTGATGATCGGCGTATGCACATAAATAAAGTCACGCTCATTGAAAAACCGGTGAATGGCATATGCCGCGACCGAGCGAATCCGGAACACAGCAGCCATCAGGTTGGTTCTCGGTCTCAGATGGGCTATCGTCCGCAGGTATTCCGGCGTATGACGTTTGGGCTGCAGTGGATAATCCGGTGATGACGCCCCTTCGATCCGGATCGATTCCGCCTGCATCTCAAAGGGCTGGCGTGCAGACGGCGTCGGAACAATCCGCCCCGTCGCAATAATCGCCGAACCGGTGCCGAGTCGGGCGATCTCATCATAGTTTGCGAGTTGATCGCGATTAAAGACGATCTGCAGCGGGCTGAAAAAAGTCCCGTCATTCAGACTGATAAATCCGAATTGCTTCTGATCCCGCAAAGTCCGTATCCAGCCGGATACTGTAACCTTCTGATCCATATACTGTTCTGCCAGCCGGTACAAAGCCCGGACTGTTGTATTTTCTTTCATGTCATCCTCCAACGGTTAGTCTCTTAGCTCAGACGATCGGCAATCGCCTTTAAAAATTCCTCAGTATCCAAAACTCGAACCTCCGGCAGCTCAACCAGATCTTTCAAATCACCGGTGACAGCACCGCTGTTGATCGTATCCAGAGCCGCCTGCTCGATCCGGCTGGCAAAGGCGGCTAATTCCGGCAGCTGATCGATTTCGCCTCGCCGTCTCAGCGCACCACTCCAGGCAAACAACGTCGCCATCGGGTTCGTCGATGTCTTCTCACCCTTCAGATGACGATAATAATGCCGAGTCACCGTACCGTGCGCGGCTTCATACTCGGTTGAACCATCCGGTGCCATCAGGACCGATGTCATCATGGCCAGGCTGCCGCTCGCTGATGCCAGCATATCGCTCATCACATCGCCGTCGTAATTCTTGCAAGCCCAGACAAAACCACCTTCTGAACGCATAACCCGGGCAACAGCATCATCGATCAAAGTATAAAAATAAGAGATCCCGGCCGCCTCAAAATCCTTACGGTATTCAACCTCATAAATGTCGGCGAAAATATCTTTAAAATGATGATCATATGTTTTGGATATGGTATCTTTGGTCGCAAACCAGAGATCCTGCTTCTGATTGAGGGCAAACGTCATGCAGGCACGGGCAAAACTTTCGATCGAGTGATCGAGATTGTGCATGCCCATCAGGACACCGGGTGAATCAAAATCGAAAATCAGCTGACGTTTTTCGTGGCCATCGCGGTCGGTCAGAACAAGTTCCGCCCGGCAAGATCCGTCAACACGCATTTCCGAATTCCGGTACACGTCTCCATAAGCGTGCCTGGCGATTGTGATCGGCTTTTTCCAGTTAATGACATAAGGTTGGATACAGTCAACCTGTATCGGCGCACGAAAGACTGTTCCGTCAAGAATCGCTCGAATGGTTCCATTCGGGCTTTTCCACATTTTTTTCAGCTGATACTCCTCAACGCGCTGGGCGTTGGGTGTGATGGTGGCACATTTGACGGCGACACCCAGTTCACGTGTGCGGACGGCGGCATCGATCGTCACCTGATCGTCGGTCCGATCACGGTTTTCAAGCCCCAGATCAAAATACTCCGTTTTCAGATCGATAAACGGATTGAGCACGATGTCTTTGATCTGCTGCCAGATGATACGCGTCATCTCGTCGCCATCCATTTCGACCAGTGGTGTTTTCATCTGAATTTTCTGCATGTGATCCTCCTATGAAATCAGATTGTCCTGTTTTGTTTAATCTTCGTTCGAATGGTCCGTTTTATTTTGCTTTCTCAGTCAACAGAGATGATCTCGACAGATCTGCTTCCACTCTGCAGCTAATCTCCCTATTATAGAGAACGCACGGCATCACAGTCAACGATGGCCGCTGCCCTGCCTGATCATTTCAGCACTTTCCACGAGCAGCGTTTCCAGCGCCAGCCGATCCGATATCCGACCACTTTTGATCGAGACATCCGTCTCGAAGCAGGACGCATACAGTCGTTCAAGATGATCGATGTTAATCCGGCCGGCTTGTCTGATCAGACGATCGGCCACAAAAGGCGGTATCCTGAGTGCAGACACGAGCGCATCACGCTTGTTCAGTTCTGCTGCACAGATCAACTGCCTGAAATGCCGGGAAAGCATAAACAGGATCAACTGGATCGGCTGTTTCTGGCTGATCAACGTATCCGTTAACCGCAGCGCTTCCACGATCCGTCCGGAAGACAGGGCATCCGTCAGGTCGAAAATACTCCCGTGAAGGTCCGGCAGGGACACCGCGTCGATCATCTCACGTGTCAAATGCCGGCACTTCGTGGCCTCGCAGAACAGAAAAATCTTGGTCAGTTCCTGTTCGATGATCTGCATGCTTTCCTCACAGCGATCGATCAGGCTTTCTGCTGTATCGCGGTCGATGGTGATTGAGTGACGGCGGCATTGAGCCTCGATCCACTGCTGCAGAACGTTTGGTGTCGCCCGCTCCAGTGAAATAAGGACCCCGTTTCGCTCAACCGCTTGAATCAGCTTTTTTAAACGACGGTCGACTTTGTTTTCAATCATGACAAGAGAGGCTGAATCAGGTACCCGATCAAACAGGTCGATCAGCGCATCTGTGCGGTTGATCGGCTCAGTCGGGTTGTCTGTATCATCAGCATCCTCATCTGAAGCGGCTGCTTTGCCTGTTTTACGGGCTGACTGGCCGGCTGAAAGCCAGTTGGACTCCCGAACAATCACCAGTTTCCGCTTAGACAAAAAAGGCGGCGTGCGTACTTCGGTCATAATCTGTTCCAGAGATACTTTGCCGCCCCGCCCCTGACCATAACAGACCAACCGGTCGAGGTTGACGGCACCCGGCTCAATCAGCTCAGCGGTCAGTGATTCAACAATGTTTTCGATCAGAAATGTTTCTTCTCCGGTCAGCACATAGACACGCTCAATATCGCCGCGTTTGATCGATGCTTTCAGGTTGTTGAAGTCAGCTTGTGTGTTTTGTTTTCTGGTTCTAGCCATGCGTCCCTCCATCAGTCCGGCATGCCGGGTCGATGACCAGCTGTCCGTTCTCTTTGCGGACCCGGATTGTTCCGTGCCAGTCTGTCCGGCAGACCACGCAGTGTTCACTTTGCAGCTGCTCACTCACCACATCGGACGGGTGACCGTAACAGTTGGCCCCGACACTGATCACCGCAAGATCCGGTCGAACCATACGGATCATCTCCGGTCCGGTCGTCTGGGCTGAACCGTGATGTGCGACTTTCAGGACGTCTGCCCGCGGCCAGGATTGTCCCTGGTTGAGCCGCTGTTCGGCTGATTGTGTACAATCGCCGGTCAGCAGAATACTGAATCCGCCCAGCTCAGCCCGCATGATCAAGGACCATTCATTACCATCCTTGACGATTGTTCCAGGTCCCAGATCACCCGGTGGATCAAGAACCTGAAGCCGGAAATCCTCGGCAATGGTTATTGTATCATGAGCGGCAGTACCCTGCACAGGAATTTGACGGCTTCGGCAAAGGTCAATCAGCTCGGCCATCTCTCGATCAGCCGGATCAACAGACGCCCCTGCACAGTACTGCCGGTACCATCCCAGAGGAACAATCAACCGCTCAATCCGGTTGTAGTCTGCCAGCTCAGCCAGGCCGCCCGCATGGTCTTCATGCGGATGAGTCACGATCACCGCGCTTAACCGTGTGATACCCAACGTGTCCAGCGCCGGAATGAGCACATCAAAACCTTGACCGGGATTCCCTCCGTCAACCAGAACAGTGTGCCCGCAGCGGCTTTGCAGCAAAATCGCATCTCCTTGGCCGACATCCAGAAACCAAACCTGCCCGGTCGACTGAGACCAGACGGGCGGATGGCTCAAGATGTTAATCAGAAAAATGACGGTCAGACCGCCTGTCAGCCAGTATTTTAAAGGTCTGATGCGCCGGTAGATCAGGTAAAGCAGCGAAATCAGGATCAGCCAGACGATCATCAGAACCAGAATCTGCGGCATCTGTCGTGCGTAGACACGAAACAAACCGTATCGGGCCATCCGGGCAGCGATCGCCTGCAGAACGTCCAGCTCCCAGGCAAGCGGTAGTGACAGCAAGCGTAAAAAGACTGCAGAACCAGCCAGTATCGGGAAAACCAGCAGTGTCAGAAGGCCCTGAACAAGAATCAGCCCGGTCAAGGGTCCGGCAATCAGGTTGGTCAGCCAGGCCGTCAGCGATATGCAGCCCTGCATAGCGAAAACCCAGGGACTGGTCGCCAGTTGTGCGCATATAACAACACAGAGCGGCTGGACCAGACGGGATGGCAGCCGGGGAAAGCGATCCTTCAGCTTTCGACAGAGCGGCTCACTGTAAAGCAAAACAGCAGCTGTCGCAGAAAAAGACATCCAGAATCCGCTGGATAGAATGCTTAGCGGCTGCAGCATCTGGAGGATCAAA
>LSQX01327249.1_pt1 | contig 10712 bp, 11 predicted proteins | sample 654561 | NCBI WGS metagenome assembly LSQX01 (sample SAMN04489861, study PRJNA283612) | anaerobic digester metagenome | isolation source: 4 biogas reactors fed with cattle manure at either 37C or 55C with and... | place: Denmark: Kongens Lyngby | collected 2014 | reverse complement strand
ACGCCCTGCAAGATGCCGTCGGCCAGGTCAAACCACAAGCCGATCACACCGGGAATCAGGGCCGGGATGATGATGTAGACGAACTCCATCAGGATATAGGCGCCGAAGACGTTGCCGAATAAGCGCAGGGAGAGCGAAATGGGCTTGATCACGAAGTCCAGCAGCTTAAAGGGCAGCAGCATGGCCTTGGGGTAGATGAGCGAGGACCAGAAGCCGCGCAGTCCGACAAAGTGGATCGAGATCGCGATCACGTACGCGACGGTCAGCAAGGCCAGGATGATCGGGAACGCGGGATTCTTGGCCGGCGGCGGGATCTTGAACAAGGAAGACAAGTTGGTCAGCGTGATGAAGATGCCGATCGTGCCGACAAACGGCACCACAGTTTCAGCCTGTTCGTAGGTCATGCCGGCGTTCTTGCACAGCTTGAGCAGGATGTCGACGAGATTCTCCGAGATCAGCTGACGGCCGGTCGCGGGAATCATCTCACGCTTGCGGCCCATCAGCCAGGCCAGAACAAAAATGACCGCCAGCATGATCCAGGACACCACCACGGCGTCGCTGATCACGAATTCGAATGGACCCAGCGGCCAGCGGAACAGGATCCGGGGGGCAATGGCGTGCTCAATCTCGAGCCCGATATCACCGATCCGGATTTCTTCAAGCATGTCGTCCTTTAAAGCCGACCAAAAGCGCGGCCAGAAACTGAGAACAGCCAGACGCATCAACATGCTTCGCATACACCTCCTGCCGGCGGTCCATCATGTCAACCGTCGCAATTTGAAAAGTCAAAGCCCGGCAAACGTGTCGGCCGGACTTTGCGGTCATATCATAATATGGTACACCGGTTCCAAGCTGTTTGCAAGAAAATCGGCCTGAGCAGTCATTTTTCGCCGTTTCGCCGAAAATGCGGTTCGGTACGGGCTACGGTTTGTTAAGTCGCTAAATGCCCGGTTAACGGGTTCCGAACAGGCGGTCGCCGGCGTCTCCGAGACCCGGCACGATGTAGGCATGGTCGTTGAGCCGCTCATCCTGGGCGGCGCAGTAGATCGGCACGTCGGGGTGGTCGCGGTGCAGCCGGGCGATCCCCTCCGGCGCGGCGATCAGGCACATGAACTTGATGCTGCTGATCCCCCGCTTTTTCAGGAAAGAGACCGCCGCAGATGCCGATCCGCCGGTGGCCAGCATGGGATCCAGAACGATCAGCTCGCGTTCGGCGGCATCTTCAGGCAGCTTGCAGTAGTATTCGACCGGTTCCAGCGTCCGGGGATCCCGGAACAAGCCGATGTGGCCGACCTTGGCCATCGGCAGGAGCTTAAGCATCCCGTCGACCATGCCCAGACCGGCGCGCAGGATCGGAACCAGGGCCAGTTTTTTTCCGGCCAGCACCTTCGTCCTGGCCATCGCGATCGGGGTCTCAACTTCGATTTCCTCGAGCGGCAGGTCGCGCGTCACTTCGTACGCCATCAGCATGGAAACTTCGCAGACCAGTTCGCGAAATTCCTTGGTCGTGGTTTTCTTGTCCCGCAGCAAGCTGATTTTGTGCTGAATCAGGGGGTGCTCGTAAATAAAAACATTGTCCATATTGTCCATGTCCGCCTCCTATGCTGTTGCCATCATGCCTTCAGGCCGTCAGCAGTGAACGTTCTGCTCCTCGGCCGCGCCGATCTCATTGACGCGAACCTGGTGGCGCCCGCCGCTTTCAAATGCTTCAGCCAGAAATGCGTCGACGATGGCCAGCGCCAGGGCCGGCCCGATCACCCGGGCACCCATGGCCAGGACATTGGCGTCGTTGTGCTGGCGCGCCATGCGGGCCATGTACTCGTTGCAGCACAGGGCGCCCCGGATGCCGCGGTGCTTGTTCACGGTGATGGACACGCCGATGCCGGTGCCGCAGATGACGATGCCGAAATCGGCCTTGCCCTGCTGGACAGCCCGGGCGACCGACATCCCGTAGGCGACATAGCTGACCGCGTCGAGGCCGTTGCCCGGTCCGTAGTCGTCGTATACGATGCCTTTGCTTTTCAGATGCTCGACGATGACGTGCTTGAGCTGGTACCCGGCGTGATCGCTGCCGATGGCAATTTTCATCTGCCCACCCCCTTGTTTAGGTTTATTCTATCACCAAGTGTCCGGCTGGAACAAGGCGACGGCTCAGCCGTCCTGGAGCGGATACGCATCACCGCTCGGCTGGTGCCGGAAACGGGCTTTGCCGGAGGCGTAGTCCGCCACGATCTGCCCGTGTCCCAGCAGGCGGTACTGGTAGGTGACCAGGCCGTCCAGCCCGACCGGGCCGCGCGCGTGCAGCTTGCTGGTGCTGATGCCGACTTCGGCGCCGAAGCCGTAGCGGTAGCCGTCGCTGAAGCGCGTCGAACAGTTCCAGAAGACATTGCCGGAATCGACCGCGCGCAGGAAGCGGCTGGCCGCGGCCTGGTCGGCGGTCACGATCGCGTCGGTGTGGTGCGATCCGTACCGGTTGATGTGCTCGATCGCGTCGTCGAGGCTGTCGACGATCTTGATGGCGGCTGTGTAGTCAAGGTATTCGGTATGCCAGCTACCGGCCAGTTCGCAGCCCAGCCGGGCACAGGTCTCCGCGCAGCCCAGCAGGATAACCCCGGCCGACTTGAGGGCGCCGGCCAGCTCATCCAGGAAGTCGCCGGCCAGCGAGCGGTGCACCAGGATGGTTTCGGCCGCGTTGCAGACCGCCACGTACTGGGTTTTGCTGTCGACCGCCAGCCGGATCGCCATCTGCCGGTCCGCGGCCGCGTCCAGGTAGAGGTGGCAGACACCGTCGGCATGGCCCATGACCGGGATGCGCGTGTTGTCCATAATCATGCGGACGAACTCGTTGGTACCGCGCGGAATCAGCAAATCGACGGTCTCGTCCTGGTCCAGCAGTTCACGGACATCCAGGCGCGTCTCGAGCAGGGTGATCCAGCCGTCGGGCATGCCGGCGCTGGCGGCCGCTTCGCCGATCACCCGCGCCAGGACGCGGTTGGTTTCGAGCGCTTCGGAGCCGCCCTTGAGCAGGACGGCGTTGCCGCTTTTCAGGGCGAGCGTCGAGATCTGGACCAGGGCGTCGGGGCGCGATTCAAAGATCAAGCCGATCACCCCGATCGGGCAGCTGACGCGATACAAATCCAGTCCGTCGTCCAGTTGCGTCGCCAGCAGGGTGCGTCCGACCGGGTCGGGCAAGCCCAGCAGGCTGTCCAACCCGGAAATGACTTCGGCTATTTTTTTGCTGTCGAACTTGAGGCGCTTTTGCAGCGGCGCGGCCAGCCCTTCGGCCTGGCTGCGTGCCAGATCGGCCTGGTTTGCCGCCTCGATCGCATCGGCTGACGCCAGCAGTGCCGCCCGGATTGCGCGCAGGGCCTGGTTTTTTTCCTCGAGCCCGAGCAGCGCCAGCGCACCGGCGGCCTGGCGGGCTTTTTGTGTCAACTGCTGCATTCTCATCGGCTTATCCTCCTGTGAACCGTTTTTTCTGCCTGTATTCGAGCCGAAAAGGCAAGATCAGCCTGTGGATAATGTGGATAACTCTGTGCATAACTGCAGGACAGGCCTTTGGCGGATTTTGGCTTTGGAAACCCCTGCCGCTGCGGTGTTTCATTTTATGAACGGGTCAGGGGCTAAAACCGAACGCACTTTTGCCCTTAAGCCTGAACCCCTGAATCAAAAGCATCACAGCCCATCGGCAGCCTTTGGGGTTGCCGGTTGTTGTCCGTCTGTCGCGGACACAGGAAAAGTTGTCATGACATCTTCATACGCCTCCGGTGTTCCGATGTCGATGCAGGTGCCGTTAAAGAAAAAAACGCGGACCGGTTTTTGCTGGTAGAGCCAGGTCGGAAAATGACCGGGAGCATCCGGATTATTGCCTTCCTCTAGGTAGCGGCCAATGAGCGGCAGCGTGTCCCGGCGATAAAAGTAGATGGCATAGACCCCGATATCGCTGCGGGGGCAGGCCGGTTTTTCTTCGAGGTGTTCGACCAGTCCGGCCTCGTTGACCTGGGCGATGGCGAAGCGGTGCCGGTCTGCGGGGTTGTTCAGCCTCTGGGCCAGGATCATGTCTTCGCTGTGCTGCCGGAAATGCTGCCAGGCGTCGAGCAGCGCCCAGGTGAACAGGTTGTCACCGGCCATGACCAGCAGATCGTCATCGATATCGCCGTGCCGGATCACGTACTGGATGTCGCCGATGGCCCCCAGACGGTCGTCTTCATGGGTCGTCTGGTCGTCGATCACGTGCAGATGCATGTGAGCGGGCAGCGTCAAGCGGCGCGGTTCGGCCCACTGTTCAAACTGGCCGGCAAAGCGATGGTTGCTGACGACATAAATCTCGTCGAGATCAGGCAGTGTCACCGCCTGGTCGATCAAGTAGTCGATCATGGGGCGCGAGCCGACCGGCAGCAGCGGCTTGGCACAATTGAGCGTCAGGGGATAAAGGCGGGTCGCGTAGCCAGCCGCCAGGATGATCGCTTTCACGTGTTTGGGCTCCTTTTGCGAAAATATTGGTACAGGGTGCACTTGATCATGCCGTTGTAGAGCTTGCGCCGCTTGTCTGCCGGCGCGCCGGCCAGCGTTTCGAAGCGCTCGAAGGGTGTCAGGACGAAGAAACGGATGCCCGGCCGGGGCTTGCCGTGCTCCAGGAAGGTCTTGCTCAACGTCCGGTAGAGCCGTTCCGCCTGGTCGGGATCGAGCATCCGTTCGCCATAGGGGGGATTGCAGACAACCAGGTGCCGCTCAAAACCGGTCAGCTTGGGCAGGCCGGCAGCCTTGATTTCCTGCACATCGGCCTGGTGAACGCGGATCCAGGCCTGAACGCCTGCCCGCCGGGCGTTGGTCTGGGCGATTGTCACGGCCTGTTCCGAAATGTCTGAACCAAAGATACAGGGTTTGTCCGGCTCGGCGGCGACCGCCGCGCGTGCCGCCCGCCGGGTGCTGTCGAAGGCGTCTTTGCCGATCAGGGGCCACTGCTCGCCGGCAAAGGGGCGGTTCAGGCCGGGTGCCTGCCGGGCCGCCAGCAACGCCGCTTCGATCAGGAAGGTGCCGGATCCGCACATCGGGTCGAGCAGGGCTTCCGGGCCGTCAGGCCAGTAGCGGGCCAGGCGCAGGATGGCGGCAGCCAGGGTCTCCCGGATCGGCGCCTCGTGCTGCAGGGGGCGATAGCCGCGCTTGTGCAGCCCGTCGCCGGTCGTGTCGCCCATCAAGGTGACGTGGTCTGCCACGATCGAGAACTGGATCCGGATCAGCCCTTTGGCGCTGTTTTCCGGCAGCTGGCTGCCGGCAGGCAGCCGCCAGGCCTCCAGCAGCCGGTCCACGATGGCTTTCTTAATCAGGCTCTGGCAGGCCGGAACCCCGAACAGGCGTGATTTCCGGGAGTAGCCGTTGATGTGGAAAGCATAGCCGTAGGGGATGAAGTCTTCCCAGGGCAGTGCGCGGGTCGCGTCAAACAACGCCTCGAATGTCACGGCGGGAAAGGAAGCCAGCTGCAGCAGAACGCGCTCGGCGGTCGCCAGATGGATGTTCAGGCGGGCGACGGCGGCGACGCAGTCGGCCAGGCTTTCGCCGGCATCGAGGACGACCTGGCCGTCCGTTACCGTGATCCGGTCGCGCTCATAGCCAAGCTCGGTCAGCTCGGCAGCGGTCACCGCTTCAATACCGAACAGGGTTGTCATGATGATATTCACAGCAGCATTTCCCTTCCAGCCGGGCACACGACAAAAAGAAGCGCGGCCCGGTCTCCCCCCATTATAGCAGGAACCGCCCGCGGCGGCATCCGGGCCTAGGCCAGCAGCATCCGGCTGATCAGGACGGTCGCCGCGGCCAGCAGCCAGCCGCCGAAGATATCGGTCAGCCAGTGGACATCCAGGTAGAGCCGGCCATAGGCGGTCAGGAGGGCGGAGACCAGCAGGTAGCCCATCAGAACAGCCAGCAGCGGCGGCGGAAGGTAGGAACGGAACACCGCGGGGATCAGGAAAGCGCAGGAGAGGCTGACCGAACTGTGGCCGCTGGGATAGGAACCCGTGGTCATCAGGATGTGGGATGCGATCTGGGGCGGCCGGTCGACGGACGTCAGCTGCTTGCTGACGCCGATCACCGCGGTCTGGATCAGGACGCTGGCCGACAGGACGGTCGCCCGGTACCAGTCGTGAAAAAGCAAACCGGCCAGCAGGCTGAGCACGACCAGCTGCACGGACAGGGCCAGAATATCGTTGGCATGGTGGGTCAGGATCATCAGGGAGCGAAGCTGCGGCCGTCGGGTGCGGTTGACCCAGCGCCGGACCACCAGGTTGACGGTGTCAAACCAGGGATTGGCCAGGCCCAGGACGAGGAAGGCGGCCAGGCAAAGCAAAATGGCGATCCACGGTCCCCTCATCCGGCGCGCTCCACGGGCAGCCGGAAGCGTTTGACCACCGGATATGCCGCAATCCCGGTCAAGGTGCCCGTGACCAGACCGGTCAGTAAAAGCGGCGGCAGATAGGTCAGCAGCAGGAGCGGTTCCTGCAGCACCAGGCTGGCGACGGCGACCTGGCCGACATTGTGGGCGGCGGCTCCGGCCAGGCTGATGCCGATGACCGAAAATATCTTTTCGTGACCGCGCACGGCAAGGAGCATGAGAGCCAGGGCCAGCAGCCCGCCGGCCAGGGAAAAAAGCAAGGTTGTCGGGCCGCTGATTGCACCCAGGATCAGGCTGCGCGTGACGACGATCAGGAACGCGTCGGACCCCTGCAGGCGCAGGACGGCAAACAAGGTCACGATGTTGGCCAGCCCCAGCTTGATGCCGGGCACCGGCACCAGCAGCTCGAGCGGGATCCAGCGTTCCGCCAGCGACAGGACCAGCGCGAGTGAGACCAGCAGCGCATCCAGGGTCAGGCGGCGGATGTTGCGCGATGAACGGTTCATCGGACGATCACATCCACGTCGTCGGTCTGGTCCGGGTCGCCTGTCCCGGTCAGCTTCAGGATCAGGTCGCCCGGCACGCAGGCGGCGATCTGACCCGGGCGGCTGATCCAGCCGGTCCGGACACAAATTTTGTCCGGGCAGTCGGCTTCGGCAAAGCGGATCCGCCCATCCGTGTAGACCAGATGGTAGTGGTAAGCGCCGGAGACAACATCGGCCGACCCACTGGCGGCAAGATCGGCGGCAGACAGGGTCAGGATGACCTCGCCGCCGCGCTCCAGCACGGCACCGGTTCCCGGTGACGCGAGACGGCCGGGCGCTAAAGCAAACATGACGGCCGCCAGCAGGCCGATCAAAGCGTAGAGGACCCAGTCGCCCCATTTCAAATACTGGTACCAGCGCACCGGTTGGCGGCCGACCGGGGTCCTGCTTGGCTTTTCGGCTGTTGTCGTGATGGTGATCGCTCCAATCTGCAAGGGTTAACGAGTACTATTATACGAAAAAGATGCTAAAATTAAAGCAGGTGGAAGATCGGACCCTCACGGGTAACCCCATGTGCCTCGCAAATGGAGGTGAAGAGCGTGGATATAACCGTAAAAAACGAAGGATTCATCGAAAAACTAACCGACAACGATGCGCTGATCATCCGGCTTGACCGCACGGCATTTTCCGTTTCCCGCAACTTGCTGCCTGACCAGGCCCGGGTTGGCGACTTCATCGTCCAGACCGATGCGGCGCGTTACCGCATCGACCCGGAGCGCACGGAGAAGCGGCGTCAGGAACTGCGCCGCATGACGGATTGCTGCATGAACTAGGATCTGTCAAGGCCCGGGGTCGGCCGGCGTGATTTCCGGGGAAGGTTCCGGGGTCGGTTCCGGGGTTGGTTCCGGGGTCGGCTCCGGGGTCGGCTCGGGTTCCGGCAAGGGGCCGACCATCAAGGTGATGGCGGTTCCCGCTGTGACCGTCTCCCCTGCCCGGATCGACTGCTCGTAGACGAGGCCCGGATAGCCTTCAACCGGAAAATCCGCCGGAACGAACCTGATGGTCAGCTTCTTCAGGTACTCCGCCGCGACGATTTCTTCTTCGGACAAACCCCGGAAATCGGGCAGCGTCACGGTGACATCGGCCGGGGTGTATTTGAGCGTGATCTGGGTTCCCTCATAGACTTCCCGGCCCGGATCCAGACTCTGGTGCCAGATTTCGCCGGGTAAACGGCCGCTTTTCTTTTCGGCCACGAAGATCGGGATCAGGCCAACCGCTTCACAGGCGGCCGTAGCCGTCTCCCGCGTGATGGCCTGGCCGTATACAGACCCCTCGGGGGCGACCAGGTCCGGAACGGAGACCATTTTGCCCAGGGAGACGGTGATCGAAATGGTTGTCCGGGTCCCGATCACGGTGTTGGTCTTGTCCTGGTAGATGATCGTGTCGCGGGGCGCGTTGTTCTGAGTCTTGGTCACGCTGATATGGATCGAGGCGCCCTGTTCGTTCAGGCTCTGGGCCCAGGACTCGATCGCGGAGCGCGGCTGGCCGACAAAACTGGACAGGACGATCTTGTTGCCGAGCGAGTAGACCAGCTCCAGGATGTCGCCGCTTATGTAGATGGAGCCGATTTCGAGGCTCTGGGAGATGAAGCCGCCGCTTTCGCGCGAGGAATAGCGCTCCCGGACCGACATGGCGATGCCCAGTTCGGAGGCGATGGCATTGGCTTTCTCACGCGAATAGTCGGAAAAGTCCGGGACCAGGATCTTGCGTCCCCTGGAGACGGTCAGGGTGATCTGGGTACCGGGTTCGACTTCTTCTTCCGGCGCGATGCTCTGGTCGATGATCGTGCCGTTGGGCGCGAAATCGTCATACTTCTCGATGATGTGCAGCACCAGGTCGTTGTCCTTGGCGAACAACTGGCTCTGGGCAACCGACAAGTCCCGGAAATTGGGTAGCTCGATCAGGTCGACGGTCAGCGGTTCAGGCCCTTTGGATACGATCACGTAGATCGGGGTGTTGCGCTTGACCTCGTCGACGACCGTGTCGTCGTTGATCTCGTAACGGATCACCCGGCCGGAAACCACGGTGTCGCTGTATTCGGTCGTGATGCGGACCTTGGTCATAAAGTTTTCCGCGGCCCAGGCTTCGACCTCCTGCATGGTCATGTCCAAAAGGTCGGGCAGCGGCAGCGTCACATTGAGATCGTGGCCGAGGGAAACGGTGATTTTGAGAAAGCCGCCCTTCTCGATCTTGGATCCCGGTGAAACGTCCTGGCGAATGATCTGGCCGGCTTCAAGATCATCGTTGTATTCTTCAGCCACCTGCAGGTTGACATTGTTGTCGCCTGCCCAGAGCTGAGCATCCGTCAGGGCCCAGCCGGTCAGGTCGACCGCTGTCGTTCCCCGGCTGAACAGCCAGATCAGGAAAGCGGCCAGCACCGCCAAGATGACCAGAACGATGATAACCGGCATCGCTTTTGAGCGGTTCGGCCGGTTGTTCAGGACAACTGGAGGCGGTGCGACAAAGCTTGGCTTCTCTTCGAAGCGCAGCGCCTTGGGTTGTTCGGACAAGCCAGCCGGCGCATCCGCTGCGGGCGGCTGCGCCGGTTCATTCTGGTTGTCGAGCTTTTTCTTGTAGGAATCTAAGAAAGGGTTTTTGTCATCCATGCCAGGCTCCTCGTTAGTTGACGATGTCACGCTTCTTAAATACATAGACGGCGATACCGGTAAAAAGGGCAGACAGTGCCAGCAGCTGCAGCACCCCGAACGTCAGGTTCAGGTTGACGCCGCGCTGGATGATGTACTGGATGTTGGAGTAGCGCGAGAAGAAGGACGACATCTGCAGGAAGGGCAGCGGCGTATAGGCAATCCAGTTCATGTTCTCCTGGTAGGCAAAGATGTTCATCACGATAATGCTGCCGATGTAGAGGACAATCGGGACGGCGATCGAGATCGCGATGTTCTTGACCAGGACCGAAAGCATGAAGGCGATCGCGAAGGCGAACAGGATCGGCAGGATGCAGGCCAGCAGTTTGGGCAGGTAGTAGGCAACGAAGCCGATCTCACCGGCGACGGTGTAGTTCGGGAAGGCAAAATCGGAAAAGCCGAACAGGATGCCGTTGGTCAGCAGGTTGAGCAGGCTGCCGATCAGGTCGACGGCCAGCCAGACCAGCAAAGCAGCCAGGAACTTGGACAAGAGGATCTTGGTGCGGGTCTTGGGCCGGATCATCAGGAGACGGATCGTGCCCTGCTGATATTCGCTGGCGATCAGCCAGCCGCCCAGCAGCACGCCGAACAAGGCGACAATCGAGCCGTAGGACAGGAACTCCACCGTGCGGCTGCGGGCCCCTTCAGGTACATACTTCATGTCCGGCTGATCGGCGTCGAGCGATTTCTGGGCGATGATGATCGTCTTGTTGAGCTCGTCGATCTGCTTTTGCATGGAAGCGACGTATTCCTGGTAGGACTGCCCCTGTTCCTTGTCGTAATAACCGCGGCTGTTGTTCCATTCCTCTTCGGTCATAATCCGCATATAGGTCAGCTGGTTGCGGCTGTTCTCGACATCGCTCAGGGCGTTGTTTTGCCAGATGTTGAGTCCGGGGATGATGTTCTTCGCCAGGCGGTATTCCAGGATCGGGATCGTGTTGGTCTGGATGTTGTTGATCTGGCGGCGCAGGTCCTCGATGATCTGGTTGAGCTGCTCTTCCTGGGAGGGGTTTTCGATGATCGCTTTTTGCTGGATGGCGATGTTTTCCTCCAGGTTGGCAATATCGGTATTGGCCATCTCGATGCGCATGGCGATGTACTCCGGGAAATCGTTGTTGACGACGATGTTGCGCA
>LSQX01314754.1_pt1 | contig 10712 bp, 6 predicted proteins | sample 654561 | NCBI WGS metagenome assembly LSQX01 (sample SAMN04489861, study PRJNA283612) | anaerobic digester metagenome | isolation source: 4 biogas reactors fed with cattle manure at either 37C or 55C with and... | place: Denmark: Kongens Lyngby | collected 2014 | reverse complement strand
CGATAGTAGGTCTGCTCTGTGATCCCAGCTTGCCTTGCCGCTTCTGCAATGGTATTCCCCTTGTTGCAAAGCAGTTCAACCTCCCGAAGTTTGACAATGATCTGTTCCACCGTGTACTTCTTTTGCGCCATTTCTTCCATCTCCTTTGTTTTGTTGATTATATCTCAACTAACTCTGAAACTGGCACAAGGATCGGGGGGCAGGTCATCTTGTTATGGATGCGGTTTGACGGACCGGGCCCACATGCCTTAAAATGACAGGCAGAGTTGAACAGGGTCAGCGCGGCCGGATGCGGTGATAAGGGGTATCCCTTTCCTTTCCTTGCGCCGCGGCGGTGCCTGCCCAGAAAAGGTCTTATCGCGCGCGCTTGCGGTCGATTTTCAGTCGATTTGGCGGCTTTCCTCCGGCGGTTTCTTCCGCCGGGCAGCGATTTGAATCGCAAAAGGAATAGGAATGGGAGGAGAAAGCTTTCATGAAAACAGCGAAAATCCACGTCCATCCGCGTTTCAGGATTGGGGAGATCTCGCCGCGCCTGTATGGCGCCTTCCTTGAACCGATCGGCACCATGGTCAACGGCAGCATGTACAACCCCAGGCACCCCAGCGCCGACGGGGATGGCTTTCGGAAGGATTTCATGGATGCGCTGAAGGCGGCGGGGCTTCCGGCCTTGCGCCTTCCCGGCGGCAATTTTGTGTCCGGCTGGGACTGGAAAGATTCCATCGGCCCCAGAAACCGGCGCAAAACGCAGCTGGATACCGCCTGGTTTCAATACTATACAAACGATGTCGGGTACGACGAGTACTTGCGATGGACGCAGGGCATCGGAGCGGAGCCCCTCGTGACCGTGAACCTGGGCACGGGCGGGCTTGACGACGCCCTGCACATCGTGGAGTATACAAACCACTCCGCTGGCAGCTACTGGTCTGACCTGCGAAGGGAGTATGGCCGGGAAGCGCCCTATGGGGTCAAAACCTGGTACCTGGGCAATGAAATGGACGGCCCCTGGCAAATTGGTTCCTGGCAGAAGAATCCCCGCGGCTACGGCATCCTGGCGCACGAGGTTTCAAAGGGGATGAAGTGGATTGACCCCGCGATTGAGACTGTGGCCTGCGTTTCCTCCTCTCCCTTCCTGGCGCATTACCCCCAGTGGGATCTGGAGGTCCTCCAGGAATGCTATGAGACGGTGGACTATATCTCCCTGCACCATTATCACATCGCGGCGCCGGGGGACTATCAGGCGCTGCTGGGCGGTTCGTGCTTCTTTGAAGACTATATCAGGACGGAAATCGGCTTGTGTGACTTTGTCCGCACCAAACTCCGCTCACCCAGGACAATGATGCTGTCGTTTGACGAATACGGATCCAGGGAGCAGGAGCTGAAGGGCGTTCTCCCCGGTCGCGGCAGCGTGTGGGAGCATGAGTTTGACCCTAAGCGCGAATACGCTCGCCATGACCCTGACCGCATGGCATCCGCCACGCCCTTTATACAGCGGGGCGGGATGCTGGACGCCCTGTCGTCTGCGTCGACCTTGCTGACGCTGCTGCGGCACGCGGACCGCGTCAAAATCGGGTGCATGACCTCGGGCTTGCATACGCTGGCCGCCGCCAGCCGTGACCATGTCTGGAAACCGGTGGCCCACTACCCCTTTAAGCAGCTGATGCAATACGGCCGGGGTGTCTCGCTTGGGATAGCCATCCAATGTGATCATTATGACATCCCCGGATACGCGCCCAGCCACCAGTTCCAATACAGCACCCATACCGGGATTGGCTTTGTGGACGCGGCGGCGGCGCTTGACGAGGGACAAGGCGAGCTTGCCGTCTTTGTGATCAATCGTGACGCTGAAGCGGACCGTTTGCTGGAGATTGACGCCGGCGCCTTTGAAGGCTGCCGCTTTATTGAGCACCTCCAGCTCCACAGCGACGATATCCACAGGATGAATACCTGGGAACAGCCGGACGCCGTCACACCGCAGGTGAATGCCAACGCGGCGTTCAAGGGCGGCAAACTGACCGCGGTCATCCCGCCGCTTTCCTGGAATGTGTTCCGCTATGAGGCGGAAGGTCTCTGACGGGCTTGCGCCCGGGCGCGCGGACCGATGGCGGGGGACCGGCATGGCTGTCTCCGGTTTTCCGCGGCGTTCCCCGTCGCGGAGCCGCGCGCCCCGCGCCCGGTTCAAACACGCAGACAGGCTCTAAAATGTGTTTTCCTGTTGTTTTGTGCCCAGGATTGACAAGGATGCTTGACAAAACCGCCCGGCTGCGGTTAAAATAAATACAGTCAAAGATGAAACATTGTGCCGGATTCATTGCATTTACTTGCACTGTGTGTTTGGCCAACAGGCCTGAACATAAACAATTTTTAAGGAGGTTCTTCATTGATGAAGGGTACGAAACGCCTGGTTTGCCTGATCCTCTCTGTGGTTTTGTCGCTGGGTTTGGCCGCGGGAGCCCTGGCCAAAGAGTATGAGAGAGTAGTCATCAGCTATACCGGCCCGCAGGTCGTCGCGGGGTATGACTACAACACCGGCGACGAATACAGCAAATTTATCCTTGAGAAATTCAACTTCGAATTCCAACCCGTCAATGTGCCGTGGGGCGACTGGAACAGCATGCTCAGCACCTGGATCATGTCCCAGGACATGACCGATGTGGGCAACTTCAACTACGGCGACGGCACACATGCCGACGCTTCCAACTTCGTCTCGCAGGGACTTCTGAAGCGCCTGCCGGACGACTGGAAAACCAGGTGGCCCAAGGTGGCTGAAGTCTACAGCAAGACCAGCCTCGGCCCCACGCTGGAGGAACTCTACGGCGGCACCTATTTCATTCCCCGCGCGAGGTTCTTCTACAATCTTCCCGGCGATCCCCTCGCCAACCACTGGTCGCTCTGGCTGAGGTCCGACTGGATTGAAGCGGTGGGCAAAGAGGTCAAGAACCACTACACCATCCCCGAAGTGCTGGAGATTGCCCAGCTGATCAAAGAACAGGATCCAGGCCAGGTGGGGGCCGCCCTGGTGCCGATTTCCATGGACAACGGCAACGCCGCCCGGTTTTTTGTGGAGGCCAACAGCACCTATTGGGACACCTTCTATAAAGGCGAAGACGGAAAGTACGCCTGGGGCGCCGCTACGCCGGACACCCTGGAAGGTTTGAAACTCTGGTACAAGGCGTACAGCACCGGCATCCTGGATCCGGAATACTACCTGCTGACCTACGAAAAGGACATGGAGAAATTCCAGACTCTGGGAACCGCCGGCGTCTCCTATCTGGGCGGGCAAACCGCGGACGTGGAGAACTATCGCATCCTGTTCGAACGGCGCACAGGGTTTGCTAAGGACGACTTCCTGTTCGCGACGCTTCTTGGCGCGGACGGCAACTATCACCAGAGAGACCTCATCAACTTCTGGGGCACAATCTGCTTCCGTCCTGATGTGGATGAAGCGGTCTTTGAACGCTGGATGGACCTGATGGAATTCACCGCCAGCGAAGAAGGCTATCCCGGCACCCAGATGGGCTTGAAAGGTGTTGACTGGGACCGCGACGCGAACGGCGAGATCATCTCCCTGGTGCCCCCGGGCACGCTGCTGGCCGGCGCTGTCGGCGAAGGCAAATACCCCAGCCTGGGCCATGTGCTGGGCTCCGTCATCCTGTGGGACGACCTGGCTTTGGACAACCCGAACATCGGAAAGCAATACCGCGACGAGTCCAGGGCCCTCTACGCGAACCGCTATGAGTTCAGCACCCCCGAGACCTTTGTCAAGGCCGACTGGAACCTGTGGCTGAGCTTTACCGAGAACCTGCGCAGGGCCAGGGGCATTGATTATGCCGTGGAATACTCCAATCTGGTCACCAACGCCTCGAGCGAAGAAGACCTGGTCAAGCGTTACGAAGCCTGGCTTGAATCGCAGATGAGCCTGATTCAGCCGGTGCTGGATGAGTTGAATCCCTAACCCTTAGGCGCGCAGACCGCGTCAGTTTCGCGCGCTGAATATGCCCGGGGCGGCGTGGCTGTCCCGGGCATATGTAAATACTGAGGGAGGTCGAGAAATGACTGTGTCTCAAACCGGTCAGCGAAAGCGTTCCGCTAAGGACTTTACCTGGAAGAACATCCTGAAGCACAGGGAGAAGTACATCCTGGTTCTTCCCGGGCTGGCATGGTACGCTGTGTTTGCGTATATTCCGATTTTCGGCCTGTCCCTGGCCTTCAAGAAATACATGGCCAGGATGGGCCTGTTCGGGAGCCCCTGGATTGGCTTGGCCAATTTTGAGAATGTCTTTGCCGATCCAGCTTTTCTTCAATCCATATTCACAACATTGAGAATCAACGCGGGCAGGCTGCTGTTCGTCTTCCCTTTCCCGATTTTTCTGGCGCTGATCCTCAACGAGGTGCGGCTGGGACGCCCCAAAAAAATCCTGCAGTCCATCTTTACCTTTCCTCATTTTCTCTCCTGGGTCATTGTCGCCAGCATCATGGTCAACATCCTGGGGCAAAGGGGGATGGTCAACTCCCTGATGGGGGGGCTGTTTGGCGCGAAGCCTGTCAGTTTCCTTGGGATACCCTCCTATTTTCTGCCCCTGATCTACCTGACCGATATCTGGAAGAGCGCCGGATGGAGCGCCATCATCTACATGGCGGCCATTTCGGGCATTGACACGGAGCAGTACGAGGCCGCCGAGATTGACGGCTCGACGCGCCTGCAGCGCATGTGGTATATCACGCTGCCGGGCATCAAGCCGACCATTGTCGTCCTGTTCATCCTGGCGATGGGCTACCTGATGTCGGGCGGGTTTGATCAAGTCTTCAACCTGAGCAATCCGGCCACCATCCGTGTCGCTGAGACCCTGGACATGTACATCTACCGGATTACATTCCGCGGCTCCGTGGACTTTTCCTTTTCTGCCGCAGTGGCTTTGTTCCGGTCCGTGATCAACATGGTGCTGTTGTTCACCGCGGACCGCATCACAAAACGCTTTGGCGGATCAGGTTTGCTGGCATAGCCCGGAGGAGAAGCAGAACATGAATGCAAAAGTCAAGAAAGCCGAAACCGGTTTTCGGGAACGCTTTGAAATGCTGGATGGCGTCATCCTCGCCTTTTTGCTGGTGCTGGCCGCCATCATTGTCATCCCCTTTGTGAATGTCATCGCGACATCCTTTGCTTCGCAGAAGGAGGCATCGGAGTCCGCGCTGCTGCTGGTTCCCCGTCAGCCGACGATTGACAACTACTATCGCTTGTTTCAGGACCCGCGCATCCTTATCGGCTACAAGACGACCGCGCTGATTCTCCTGCTGGGGGTTCCCATCAACCTGATCTTGACCACCAGCCTGGCCTACGGCTTGACCCGCATCAACTTCCCCGGCGCGAAATTCCTGTTTTTCGCCGTTCTGCTCACCATGCTGTTCAACGGCGGCATCGTGCCCATGTACCTGCTGATGATGCAGCTGGGCCTCACCAAAAGCATCTGGTCCGTCATCCTGGCGTACGGTGTCAACACCTTCTACTTCATCGTGATGCGCACCTACATGACTACGCTGCCGGAGTCCCTGATTGAATCGGCCAAAATTGACGGCGCCAGCGAGCTGCAGGTCCTGTTCAGAATCATCCTGCCGCTGTCCAAGCCCATTATCGCGACCATCCTGCTCTTCTACGCGGTTGACAGATGGAATGAGTGGTTCAACGCGATGGTCTTCCTGCGCAGGAACGACTTGATTCCCTTGCAGCTCGTGCTGCGCACCATCGTGATGGATTCAACCATTGTCAATTCGCTCTCCATCTCCGGGCCCCGCGTCCCCAGGTTTACCGAGGGCATCCAAACAGCCGCGATCATTGTGACCATGCTTCCCATCATGCTTGTGTTCCCCTTCCTGCAAAAGTATTTCCTGAAAGGCATCATGATTGGCGCCATCAAGGCGTAAGGATGATGAAGGATTGGGGGACACCTGATGAAAGCGATCATTGACGCCGCCCAGAAGGGCCCGAGGATCAACCGGCACGTCTACGGCCATTTTTCCGAGCACCTGGGCAGGTGCGTCTATCACGGCGGGTACTGGGCCGGGGAGGATTCGCCCCTTCCCAACATCCGCGGCATCCGGACAGACATCGTTGAAGCGATGAAGGCCATCCAGGTACCCAGCATCCGCTGGCCCGGCGGGTGTTTTGCGGATGACTACCACTGGATGGACGGCATCGGCCCCAGGGAAAGCCGTGCGCCCATCGTCAACGTCCACTGGGGCGGCGTGCTGGAGAACAACCACTTCGGTACCCATGAATTCATGGACCTGTGCGAACAGGTCGGCTGCGAGCCCTACATCTGCGGGAACGTCGGCAGCGGCACGGTCCGCGAAATGCGGGACTGGATTGAGTACCTGAGCGATGGCGGCCAGTCCCCGATGGCGCGGCTGCGCCGGCAAAACGGGAAGGACAAAGCCTGGGACATCCGCATGTTCGGCGTGGGGAACGAGAACTGGGGCTGCGGCGGCTTCATGACCGCGGCCCAATACGCCCAGGAATTCAGGAAGTACGCCACCTATGTCCGCAACTATCCGGACATGGGCAAGGCGAACTGGTGGCAGACGCCCGGCATCATGAAAATCGCCGGCGGCACCAACACCGAGAACACCGAATGGACCGAAACCCTGATGAGCTCGGTGCCCTTGCGGCTGTTGGGCGGCCTGTCCGTGCACTGCTACGTCAAGCCCGGCGCGGAGTCCGACGGCGTCCGCTTCTCAGACGACAGCTGGTACCAGACCGCTGTCAACACCTACGCGAAAGAAGCGCAGTTCAAACGCAACATCGACATCATGGACCGCTATGACCCTGATCAAACGGTGGCCATGGCGGTGGATGAATGGGGTCTCTGGGTCGACAACGAACCTGGAACAGCGCCGGGCTATCTGTACCAGCAAAACACCATGCGCTCCGCGCTGTGTGCGGCGCTGATGCTGCACACTTTCCATCGATACGCCGACAGGATCCGCGTCGCCAACCTCGCGCAGACCATCAATGTCCTGCAGGCCATCCTCTTGACGGAGGGCAGCAGGATCGTCCGGACGCCAACGTACCACGTTTTTGACCTCTTCAAGGGGCATCAGGATGGGGACAGTTTGCCTGTCCAGTGGGAAAAGGCGCCGGATACCATCGAGAAAGGCCTGCCGCAGGTGGACCTTTCATCGTCCATCAGCGGGGAGATGCTGACAATCTCCTTTGTCAACCTCTCCGCTTGGCAGGAGGCCAATCTGCGCGTTGAGCTAAGGGGGGCGTCCCCGCGCGGTGTGAGCGGACGGTTCATTAGCGGCGAACCCACCGCGCACAACACCTTTGACAGGCCGGACCGGGTCGCCGCGGCTGCGCTGCGGGCGATCTCCCTCCAGGACAGCCTGCTTTGCGCCTGCCTTCCGCCTTGCGCGATCGGGGCGTTTGAGATCAGACTGGGCTAGGGCGGGGCCGCGCGGGCGGCAGGGAAATCCGCTAAAGGCGCCTGGCGACGGATTGCGGGCTTTGGTTTCTGGAACATTGTGAAAAATATCATAAACGAGGAGAACACCGATGAAGATCCAGTCAGGGGACTATGCGCTGCAGTTCAGGGACGGCGGCGTTGAAGTGTACCGCGGCAGCGCGCTGCTGTACCAAAACCGGCGCCCGATGTACGCCTTCATCAAGACCGTCCTGTCCATCACGGAGTTTTATGACGCCCCCTACGAGGTGGTGGAGGTTGATGGCCGGCAGGTGGTCGCGCGGGGGGTGTTGCGCTCGCCCACGGGATCCCAACTGGCGTTCAGGGACAGCTATGAGGCGGCCGGGACCGGATTCAAAATCAGCCGGACGGTCACGGTGCTGAAGAACGCGGACGACTACGGCTTTGCCACCAAGGTCTCCTTCGTGCTTTTGGCCTCCGACGAGGTGCGTGACTATGATGTTTTCGCGCCGGCCAACTGGTACAGGCAAAACGAGTACGCCAAGCCCCATGTGATGGGATATGACAAAGACTGCGAATACTTCTGGCGCAGGGAGGTCAACTATACCTTGCCGATGTTTGCCGCGCAGCACCGCGGGACAGGCGAGATGGCCATGCTGTCCCGCTGGGCAGCGGACATCACGATGCGCGACCATGATTTTGTCCAGTCGGAGCATATCGTGGACAGGAAGTTCACCATCGGCGCGATTGGCCTCAGCAAGCCGGAAAGCCGGACACTGAATTACCTCTATTACGGCTACCCCCTGCGCAAGGAGATCCCCACAACGCGCGCCGGCCTGTCCATCGACTACGTCTATCCCGGTGTGGACGGCCAGATGCCGCGGGTGGACAGGGGTTACAACATTGACTACATGATGAACACCAAAACCATGACCCGGATTTTCCATCCGATGGAAGAAGGCTTTACCCATGGCTACGCGGTCGGGGTCAATTTCGGCCGCTTTGACGGCTTCTACCCCATGATGCGGGACGCGTGGCGGACGGTGTACGCCCGGCTGAAGGACGCCGTCTACCCCGTCGACCAGGAGCTGCAGTACCGCAACTGTATGGAATCCCTCACAAAACTCACGCGGCAGTACGGCGATTCCTGGGGCTTGCCGTTTTCCTGCCAACTGCCGCAGATGGACGTGTCCAGTGTGTCGTTCCAGTTTGGTTTCGTGGGCCAGCAGCCGGGCATCGGCTATCAGCTGATCCGCTACGGGGACAAGGAGAACCGGCCGGAGTCCTTCCAAAAAGGCTTGAACATCATCGAGTTTTGGGTCAGGACCGCTATGACGGAATTTGGGGCCCCCCAGGTTTGCTACAACCCCACCATCCCCGGGTTTGAGCCGATGCCGTTTTGGACCCGATTGATCGCCGACGGGCTTGAAAACATCCTGGACGCCTATGTCTACATGAAGAAGAAGGGAAAGGACTACCCCTCCTGGCTGGACTTCTGCCGCAAGGCCGCCGACTGGTTTGTGCGCGTGCAAAACGGCGACGGCAGCTGGTACCGGGCTTACAACACGTCGGACGGGTCCTTGCGCATGGACTCCAAAGCCAATACCATCAGCGCGGTGCGCTTCCTGATCCAGATGCACCTGGTGACCGGCGGCGGGGGCTATCGGGAGGCCGCGCTCAAGGCGGGCGAATGGGCGTACCAAAATACCTATCGCCTGATGGAATACCGGGGCTCCACCTGTGACAACTCCGACATCATGGATAACGAGTCCGGGATTTACGCGATGTTTGGCTTCCTCTCCCTCTACGACCTGACCGGGGAGCAGAAGTGGCTGGAGGCCTTGATCGGCGCCGCTGACTATACGGAGACATGGACCTATTGCTGGTCTTTCCCCGTGCGCGTCCCCTGGCCCAACCACCCCTTCACCCGCAACGCGATCAGCGGGCAAAGCCCGGTCACGCTTGGCGGCGGGGGCGGCGACATGTACATGGCCGCCTGCGCGTACATCTACTACAGGCTCTATGTCATCACCGAGGATGAGCATTACAGGGATTATGCTGAGTTTATCCACAACAACACCCGCCAGGCCAACGACGTGGACGGATCCTTTGGCTACGCGCTTCCCGGTCTGTCCCATGAAGGCGGCCGCTTCGCGGACCAGACCTTCTTAAGCCACTACCACTGGCTGCCCTGGGTGACCTATGTGGAGGTTGATCCCACATCCAGGCTCTATGACACCTTTGGCGCCTATGACATCGCAGGGGCGGAGCGGCTCAGCCCGCAGGAGCGTAGGATCAGGAACAGAATCTATGATTCCTACCTGTAGCGCGCGGGCTTGCGGATAGGTCAATGTCAAAGCGGCATCCGCGCTACCCGGGGCAAAGCGCGCCTGCCTCAAGAGGCTGAGGGGGGCACGTGGGCAGGCTGAACGTTGATCAGGAACTGCTGCCGCTCCGGCGTATTCGGCCGGTGCTTTGGCGACCCTTGCTTCCGCTCATGAACGCCGTGCTGATGCTGCTGCCGCGTCCTTTTCGCGGGGAAGTGAAGGCCGGCAAGCGCCTCATCGCCTCCGGGCAGGGGGATGAGGTTTCCTTGACGGTGATCAAGCCCCCCGGGCTTCGCGCCCCGGCGCCCTGTCTGGTCTTTTACCACGGCGGGGCTTTTGTGCTGGAAGCCGCGCCCCATCACTACAGCCTGGCAGCGCGGCTTGCCCAGGAGGCGTCCTGCATTGTGATCCTGCCGCGTTACCGGCTTGCTCCGCGGCATCCCTATCCCGTGCCTTTGGAAGACTGTTTCACCGCCTACGAGTGGGTCCGGGCGCACGCCGCTGTGCTGGGCATTGACCCTTGCCGGATCGCCGTGGGCGGAGACAGCGCCGGGGGCAACCTAGCGGCCGCGGTCTGCCTTTTGGCGCGCGACCGGAAAACACCCCCGCCCTGCTTCCAATTGCTCCTTTATCCGGTGACCGACCGCAGGATGGAAAGCGCGTCCATGCGCGCCTTTCGGGACACAGCGATGTGGAATGCCGGCCTGAACAGAGAAATGTGGAAGCGCTACCTTCCCGGCTGCGCCTCCTGGCCCATTTACTACGCGTCACCGATGGAAGCGCGCTCGCTGGCGGATCTTCCGGACGCCTATCTTGAGACAGCTGAGCTGGACCCCTTGCGGGATGAGGGGGTCGCCTACGCGGAGGCCTTGAGGAACGCCGGGGCTGAGGTACAGCTGGTCCGGGTGCGGCGCGCCTTCCACGGATTTGACCTGATGAAAAACAGCGGGATAGAGTACACTGAAGTTCG
>LSQX01075265.1_pt1 | contig 10712 bp, 9 predicted proteins | sample 654561 | NCBI WGS metagenome assembly LSQX01 (sample SAMN04489861, study PRJNA283612) | anaerobic digester metagenome | isolation source: 4 biogas reactors fed with cattle manure at either 37C or 55C with and... | place: Denmark: Kongens Lyngby | collected 2014 | reverse complement strand
TCCGGTATTGCTTTGGTTTTTAACAGAAGTGATGGGGTTTTCTTTAACCACCGTAAATTGAAAACCTTCGTTTGCTTTTTTGTCGTTTTCCTGTGCTTGCAAACTAAAAAAGAGCAACGAAAGTGTGATGATACTAAGAAAGACTTTTTTCATAAAAAATGTTGTTTAAGGAATGTGAATGTATTTGTGTGTTTGTAAAGACAATTTCCAGACGGGGTTGGCTTTTATGTACGCTACGATATGTGGAAGAATGGCTTCTCTGCGGCTCCATTCCGGTTGCAGGCATAAGTGGCAATCCGGATGTACTTTTTGGCGATTAAACTCTGCCCATTCCATATCCAGAGGTCCCGTTATGATGATTTTTAATTCATTGGCCATGGGGTAAAATTCCGGTAGCGGAGGTCTGTTTTGTTTGGGTGACAAACAAATCCAGTCCATTTTTCCCGAAAGAGGATAGGACCCGGAAGTTTCCAGATGCAATTCCACGCCTTCTTTTTTCAGGCCATCGCACAAAGGACCCAAAGGATAGTTGAGCGGCTCTCCGCCTGTGATGACTACGGAACGAGCAGACGATTGAACCACTCGGGAAATAATAGCATTTATGGGAACGGGGGGAAACAAGGAGGGGTTCCATGTATGCTTGGAATCGCACCAGGAACAGCCTATGTCGCAACCTCCCAATCTGATAAAGTATGCCGCTTTACCTGTATGAAATCCTTCCCCTTGGAGGGTGTAAAAATCTTCTGCCAAAGGAAGCAGTCTGCCTTCATCCAAAAGCGAATTCATAACACAAATGTAAAGAATAATTGTGACATTTTGTCAGCCAAATGCGTTTGGCTCAAGGTTTGCCCCGGTAAAAGTACTATGAATGAACAAAAATATACTATTCAGGCGCAGGAACTGTTGCAATCTGCAGTTCATGCAGCGCAGTCCCGGTCCAATCAGGTGATTGAAACGGGCCATTTGCTCAAGGCCATCCTTGCAGACAAGGAAGGGATAGGTACTTTTTTGCTGCAAAAAACGGGAATCAATACAGATATATTAGAAAAAGAATTGCTTGTACTGCTGGAACAATACCCAAAGCAAGAAGGTACCACAGACACTTTTTTATCAAATGATGCCCAAAGAGCGCTACACAAAGCAAGAGAGATCGCTAACAAGATGGATGACCAATTCATCACCACGGAACATATTTTATCCGGTATCCTCACTGTTAAAGATCAGGTATCGGGCTTGCTCAGGTCTTTAGGATTGAAAGACCAGGTATTGGAAAAAGCCATCCTGGGAGTACGTGGCGGCAGAAAGGCCGATTCACAAACGGCTGAACAGACGTTTGACGCGTTGAACAAATACGCCATAAACTTGAATGACCTGTCTGCCAAAGGAAAAGTAGACCCGGTTATTGGTCGCGACGACGAAATTCGCAGGGTCTTACAGATTTTAAGCCGAAGGACTAAAAACAACCCCATTTTAGTGGGGGAACCCGGTGTGGGTAAAACGGCTATTGCAGAAGGTATTGCTCAGCGTATTGTCACGGGAGATGTACCCGATATGCTTAAAAGCAAACAAATTTATTCGTTAGATATGGGCGCCCTTATTGCCGGTGCCAAATACAAAGGTGAGTTCGAAGAAAGATTGAAAGCTGTTGTGAAAGAGGTCATTGACAGCGATGGAGGCGTAGTGCTCTTTATTGATGAAATCCACACCCTGGTAGGAGCCGGCAAAGGAGAAGGAGCCATGGATGCCGCCAATATTTTAAAACCGGTCCTGGCTCGTGGAGAATTACGTGCGGTGGGGTCCACAACTTTGGGCGAGTACCAAAAATATTTTGAGCAGGACAAAGCGCTGGAAAGGCGTTTTCAAATAGTGATGGTTGACGAACCTTCACCGGCAGAAGCCATCTCTATCCTGCGCGGATTGAAAGAGCGGTATGAACAGCACCATAAAGTACAAATAAAAGACGATGCCCTTATTGCAGCCGTAGAACTGTCTCACCGCTACATCACATCGCGTTTTTTACCCGACAAAGCCATCGATTTGGTAGACGAAGCAGCCGCCCGTCTGCGGATAGAAATGAATTCCGTTCCGGAGTGTATAGATGAGCTGGATCGTAAAATCCGTCAATTGGAAATTGAACGGGAAGCCATAAAACGTGAGGACAACAAAGAAAAATTGGAGGTGTTGGGCAAAGAAATAGAGGAACTGTCTTCCCAATGCAACATCCAACGGGCCAAATGGCAGGAAGAAAAGCAAGTTCTGGAAGAAATCCAGCTTAAGAAAAAACAGATGGAAGATTTGCGCTTTGCCGCAGCAGAAGCCGAACGACGCGGAGATTACGGAAAAGTGGCCGAGATCCGTTACGGACACCTTGTAGCGTTGGAGAAAGAAGTGGAAGAGCTGAACGCCAAAAAGGACAATTTCACCCAGGCGCTTATAAGAGAATCTGTTCATGAAGAAGACATTGCCGAGGTGGTATCACGATGGACAGGCATTCCCGTACAACGCATGCTTACGGCGGAAAAGGAAAAGCTTTTGCATCTGGAAGACGAATTGCACAAACGTGTTATAGGGCAGGACGAGGCTATTACAGCCGTAGCTCATGCCGTCAGACGAAGCAGGGCAGGACTCCAGGACCCAAAAAAACCGATTGGCTCTTTCTTGTTCCTGGGAACAACGGGAGTAGGAAAAACAGAATTAGCCAAGGCGCTTGCCGAATTTTTGTTTGATGACGAACACCTGATTACGCGCATAGATATGAGCGAATACCAGGAACGCCATTCGGTAAGCCGTCTGGTAGGAGCGCCTCCGGGGTACATAGGATATGACGAAGGCGGCCAGCTGACAGAAGCAGTCCGCAGGAAGCCTTATTCTGTGATTTTACTGGACGAGGTAGAAAAAGCGCACCCCGACGTGTTTAACATTTTGTTACAAGTATTAGACGACGGAAGGCTTACAGACAATAAAGGCCGCGTGGCCGACTTTAAAAACACTCTTCTGATTATGACCTCCAACATGGGATCGCACCTGATACAGGAAAGCCTGTTGGAAGGTATGCAAAGTGAGGAGGTGTTTGAACATACAAAAGAGCAGGTTATGGACCTGCTGAGAAAAACCATCCGTCCCGAATTTTTAAACAGGATCGATGAAATCATCATGTTCCACGCTTTAGCGCCTGAACATGTCCGGGAGATACTATCCTTACAAATAGGTCTGATTAACGATTTGCTTTCTTCCAAGGGGATATCTCTGGAGGTTACAGAGAAGGCACTGGATTACCTGCAGGAAAAAGGATACGAGCCGGCTTACGGTGCCAGACCGCTGAAAACACTGTTGCAAAGAGAAGTAATCAATCCTTTGGCAGAGAGAATTTTGGAAGGATCTGTAGATACCGGGAAACCGGTACGTGTAGAGAGCGACGGAGAACAGATTGTCTTTGTTTAATACCGGATATGACTAGAAGGGGTCAAAACGTTCCGGGTGCTTACCCACGACCCCTTTGTCTCTGTACCACTGCTTTATCTGTTTGATGTCTTCCTGAGCGTTCTCGGTGATGTCTATCCTTGGGCCTATACCTATTTCTTTTTTACCCCAATCAAAGTAGCCTATATATACGGGAATGTCAAGGGCTTTGGAAAGCGTATGGAATCCCGCTTTCCATTTTTTTGTAGCCTGGCGGGTACCTTCCGGTGCAATGGCCAGGTGGACACGTTCTTCTTTACGAACGGCATCAATCATATGTTTTGTAAAGGAAGCGCCTTTGCCTCGGTTTACGGGAATACCGCCCGCCCGAATCAAGATGGGTTTGAGCGGCCATATAAAGACTTCGCTTTTTATAAAAATCCCGGCCTTTCCTCCTACAGCCGTATAATACAGATAAGAGATGATAAAGTCCCACATAGATGTGTGTGGAGCTCCCAGTATAATGCATTTAGGCTCCGGAACGGGTTCCCCGATCAAGGTCCAGCCCATGATTTTTGTAGCAATGAATGCGCATATTTTTCGCCAGGTCATACGGACAAAGTTATAAAAAAAGCGCTTGTGCCGCTTTCATTTTTTTGTCGATCTTATCCCATTCCGGATTTCCTATGCTGCCGGAATGTGTATGAGTTACCGTTTTGCAAGCCGTATAGGTATCCTCTTTTAGTGACTGAGCCACTTTGTGGTACGCATCTCTGAACGGCATGCCACCCATGACCAGTCTGTTTACTTCTTCTACCGTAAAGATTTGATCGTACCTGTCCGATTCAAAAAGCCGGGGATTTACCTGTATATGGCGTATCATTACCAGAGCCATATCAAAACAATCCATCAAGCGGTCGACAGCCGGAAACAACATGTCTTTAAGCAGCTGGTAATCTCTGTGATATCCATGCGTAAGGTTGGTACAAAGGAGCGTAATCTGCCCCGGTACCCCTTGTATGGCGTTTGTATGAGCTCTGATGAGTTCCCAAACATCGGGATTCTTTTTATGGGGCATAATGCTACTGCCGGTTGTCAAAGCCTCGGGAAAGTCAAAAAAACGATAGTCGGGTCCGGAAAAAAGACAGCAATCGGCAGCCAATCTGTTGAGCGTTCCGGCCATCATAGCCATGGCATAAGCCAGGGATCGCTCTGTTCTGCCGCGACTCATCTGAGCGGCTATGCTGTTGTATTTTAAGGTGCCAAAGCCAAGAATGTGCGTAGTGGCCTCTCTGTCTAAAGGAAAGGAGTTTCCATAACCGGCAGCCGATCCCAAAGGGTTTTGATCACACAGGTGCCAGGCTGCGTGCAACTGATAGGTATCGTCAATCAATAATTCAGCGTAAGCTCCAAGCCAAAGAGCAAAAGAAGAAGGCATGGCCGGACGCATATGTGTGTACCCCGGCATAAGTATGTCTGCGTATGACCGGCTCTTTTTTTGCAATTCTGTAAAAAGTGTGTAGATTTTTTCGTTTAAATTTTTGCACACATCCTTGATATACAGGTGAATGGCAGTAAGCACCTGATCGTTGCGGGAACGTCCGGCATGTATTTTTTTACCTACGGCTCCCAGTTCTTTTACTAAGAAGAATTCTATGGCAGAATGGATATCTTCTACACCGTCAGGTATATGAAAGGTTCCGTTTTTTATACGTGTTTCCAAGGTATCCAAAGCCTCTAACAGTTGTTCTGTTTCTCCGGAAGTAAGCAATCCCGTTGTACCCAACATATTTGTATGAGCCTTAGATCCTTGCACATCATACAAAGCCAGTCGTTTGTCCCAATGCGTGTCGTTTCCTATGGTAAATTGTTTGACGTCGTGCGGCATGTCTATGCCTTTATCCCAAAGTGTTTTCATGGCTTTAGAGCGTTAGTATGGATAAAAGGTGTTTGTAGGTGGCTATTCCCTGTTCTATTTCGTCTATATATATAAATTCATCGGGTGTGTGAGATCTGGATGAGCAACCGGGCCCGATTTTCAAAGCCGGACAAGGCAAACGCATCCAGTCAGAGGTGGTGGGGGATATGTACGTAGGAAGACCTGCTTCTTTTACGGCTTTGGCCAAAGGATGGTTATAGGGGGTTGCCGAAGCCTTGTTGGCCATATTGCGCGGAGTCAGGCATCCGGGGAGGACGCTTTCTAACTTTTCCAGTATTTCGGCATTTGTATACACATCGGTAGTTCGGATATCTACTACGTAACGACACGTGTCAGGAACCACATTGTGTTGCGTACCGGCCTGTATTTGTGTGACTTGTAAATGAACAGAGCCCATAGCCGGAGACTCTTTCAAAAAACGATAATGGCGCAGCAACGCAACCGCATCCAATGCTTTATAAAGGGCGTTGGTTCCACCTCCTAATGCGGCATGAGCCGATTGTCCCCGGGCTATACCGTCCAATACCAACAACCCTCTTTCTCCGGTTGCGGCACGCAGACCGGTTGGCTCACCGACCAATGCACAAGATATGTCCGGAACATGCGGCAAGGCAGAGGCAATGCCCTTTTTGCCCGATATTTCTTCTTCTGCTGCCAGAATAAGCACCAGGTTGTATGGCAGATGGTCTGTTGTGCAAAAAGCTTTCATCATAGCTACTACAGAAGCTCCGGCATCGTTACTGCCTAATCCGTACAATCGCATACGGCCATCTTTGTCTTTGTTTAGCTCAGGCGTATATGGATCCCGGGTGTATCCGGCAGAAGGTGCTACCGTATCGTGGTGCGAGCAAAGCAGGACTACGGGCTTGTTTTCCCGGAACGGTTCCTTGATGGCTATTACGTTGTTTCCAACAGTGGAAACAGATACGCCTGTCTTAGACGCTAAGTACCGGGAGAGTATACCGGCTGTTTCCTGTTCTTTGCCGGAAACAGAGGGGGTGGCTATCAGCCGTGACAGCAGGTCAATGGTTTCTTTCATAGATGTATGTAGGTAGTTCCTACCGTTACTTTTTCCACACCATACCTCAAGGCTTGCAGGGCTGTTTCAATCTTGGGAATCATTCCGTCGCTAATGATACCGCGGCTGCGTAATTGTTCGTATTGATTTTTACTAAGGATAGGCAAGGGGCTTTCTCCGTTGTCATTGTACACGCCATCCCGGTCAAAGATGTAACGTAAGGTTACTTTGTATTTTTCTTTCATGGCCAACGCCAGGGTGCAGGCAATCGTGTCTGCATTGGTGTTGAGCAATTGCCCTGAAGCATCGCAGGTGACAGGGGCAAAGACAGGGGTAAACCCCTCGTCCAACAGACGTTGAATAAAAGTCACATGCACGGTAGAAGCGTCGATATCTCCCACATACCCAAAATCTATAGGGTCGGGGTTCCTTTTTACGGCAGGTATACACAACCCGTCTGCACCACTTAGTCCTATGGCCTTGCACCCGCGAGCACCAAGAGCGGCTACCAATGTTTTATTGATCCATCCGGCATATACCATCACGGCTATGCGAAGGGTAGTTTTGTCTGTAATCCTTCTGCCTTCATGCATTTTTACAGGTAGTTGCAGTTGTTGCATCCATTCATTGGCCTGGTTCCCTCCGCCGTGCACTAGTATTTTGGGTTCTGTGCAATGACAAAAGGAATGTAAAAAATCTTGCAGACTATCGGGGTGGTTGATGATGGTACCTCCGATTTTAAATACGTTTAATTTCATGTGCTTCTTGTTTTTATTGCATCAATAATGTTTTTACATACTACTTGCGCCGCTATTTCTCTGTTTGCGGCCTGTGGTATGACAAGGGAACGCGGACTGTCCAATACCTTGTCACTGACTACCACATTCCTGCGCACGGGCAAACAATGCATGAACCGGGCGTTGTCTGTCAAGGCCATTTTTCTTTCATCTATCGTCCAGGAAGGGTCTCCATGCAGTCTTTTACCGTAAAAAGGATCTGAAAAAGCAGACCAGTTTTTGGCGTATACAAAATGAGCCCCGTGTAAGGCTTCTTCTTGATCGTACACAATGTCGGCTCCGGCCGTAAATGCGTTGTGCAGTTCATAATGTGCCGGATGCGTGATGGTTAACGAATATCCGGCCGCCAATATCCATTCCGCAAAAGAATTGGCTACGGCTTGCGGCAAAGCGGACGGATGAGGAGCCCAGGTTAGTACGATTTTTGGTTTGGCAACCGTCTTGTATTCTTCTATGGTTATAAGGTCGGCAAAACTTTGTAACGGATGACGCGTGGCGCTTTCCAGACTGATGACGGGTTTGCCTGAATAACGAATGAATTGATTCAGAACGGTTTCTCCGTAATCTTCTTCTTTAGACGTCAGCCCGGCAAAGGAACGTACGCCAATCACGTCTGCGTAACAACCCATTACAGGTATGGCTTCCAGAAGATGCTCAGCCTTGTCTCCGTCCATAACAACACCGTGCTGCGTTTCCAGGAGCCATGCACCTTCTTTTATGTTGAGCACCATAACGTGCATACCCAGATTTTCTGCCGCTTTTTGCGTGCTTAGTCTGGTTCTAAGGCTGGCATTGAAAAATACAAGCAGCAGGGTCAGGTGTTTTCCTGCATCACTGTATGCAAATTTGTCTTTTTTGATTTCTCTTGCTTTGGCAAGTGCTAGTTCCAGCGGACCTATATCTTGTACGGATGTAAAATGTTTCATGCTTAAAAGACTACCGGTTTCAATCGCAGGCCTGTTGTTTGCGGCCATCCAAACAATATATTCATGTTTTGCACAGCCGTCCCCGAGGCTCCTTTCAATAAATTATCTATAACGGACGTGATGTACAACATGCCTTTGTGTTTTTCTATATGAATTTTGCATGTGTTTGTATTTACCACTTCTTTAAGACTGACGGCTTTTTCCGTGACATGTACAAAAGGATGGTATGTATAGTACTCTTTGTACAGCGCTGTAGCTGCTTCTGCAGTTAACGTGCTTTGTGTGTACATACTTGCCAGAATACCTCTGGAAAAACCACCCCTCATAGGAACAAAATAGACAGGAGGTACAGGCTGTTTACCGGCGGCAGAGAGCACAGCTTCTATTTCCGGGATGTGTTGGTGGTGAAAGGCTTTGTACACAGATACGTTTTGACTCCTCCAGGCAAAATGCGTAGTCTCTCCGGGTACGCCTCCGGCACCCGTAGCTCCTGTAATAGCATGTATATGAACGGGTTGTTTTAGCTGTGCGGCATGCACCAAAGGAAGCAATCCCAACTCTACGGTTGTGGCAAAACACCCCGGATTGGCTACGTTTCCGGCTCGGCGCACGTGCTCTTCATAAATGGCCGGCTCTTTGTACAATTCGGGCAGGCCGTATTGAAACAGGCGACCGTAGCCTTCCTTGCTACACCTGAAATCTCGGCTTAGATCAATAACGTGCTGAACGGTTCCCGGTGGCAGTTGCTCTAGAAATTGCGCAGAGCGTCCGTGTCCCAGGCATAAAAACAGCACATCTGTGTTTGAAGGGGGAAGGTTTTGGCTGAACATCAGGTCGGTTTCTCCATCTAAGTGAGGATGAGCCTCTGAAAGAGGCAATCCGCTCTTAGATTGACTGAGCACACTGTGCAGGTGTACGTGAGGGTGGTTCAAAAGCAAATGAAGAAGTTCGCCCCCTGTATAACCGGCTCCACCGGCTACGCTTACAGCAATTTTATGGTTCATGGTCTTCTTTTTCTTTACTCATATACATGTGAACGGGGAGCGAAAGCAGGCGTACGAATCCTTCTACATGTTCTGCGGTAAACGCTTCGGTGCCTTCTCCGTAATCACCAAAGCGCGCATCCATTAAATCGAAGGGACTGGAACATCCCGTAACCGAGAATGTATAAGGACGAAGTCTTATAGAAACGGTTCCCGTTACCCGTTGCTGCGTATCCTCTAAAAAATGCTCTATATGGCGCATGACAGGGTCCGGGTATTGCGCTTCATGGAGCATCATGCCGTACCAATGGGCCAGTTGGTCTTTCCAGTACATCTGCCATTTGCCCAATACGTGTTTTTCCAGCAGATGGTGTGCTTTGATAATCAATAGCGGAGCAGCTGCTTCAAAGCCTACACGGCCTTTCAATCCCACCAGGGTATCTCCTACGTGGATATCTCTGCCTATTCCATAGGGACCGGCTATCCGGTATAAACTTTTAATAACATCAATAGGGTGCATGGTAATGCCGTTTACAGAAACGGGCTCTCCTTTTTCAAAACCAAGGGTGATGGTTTCTGTACCTTCTTTTGTGCGTTGCGTGGGGAAAGCTTCTTCCGGCAATTCATCTGTAGCACGTAAGGTTTCTGCACCTCCTACACTTGTTCCCCATATGCCTTGGTTTATGGAATATTGTGAAGTCTTGAGGGAAACAGGAAACCCTTTGTTTTGTAAATAGGCTACTTCTTCTTCACGACTGAATTTTCCTGCTCTTATGGGAGCGATTATGTCTATATCAGGCGCAAAAATGCGTAAGATGTAGTCAAAACGTATTTGATCGTTTCCGGCTCCGGTACAACCGTGCGCAATCGCATCTGCCTGTATTTCTTTTGCATAACGGGCAACACTTATGGCCTGGAAGGCACGTTCAGAACTTACAGATAAAGGATACGTGTTGTTTTTTAAGACGTTTCCAAATATCAGATACCGCAGGCATTTTTCATAATAGACAGATTGAATGTCCAAGGTTTGATGGGAAGCCGCTCCCATTGTTTTTGCCTTGGTTTCCAGTTGCTTTACGTCTGTTTCTGAAAAACCTCCTGTGTTTACCAGTACGGTATGTACTTCCATTCCTTTTTCTACTATCAGGTATGGGATACAGAAAGAGGTATCCAGTCCGCCGCTATAGGCTAAGACTACTTTTTTTCTCATATGTATGTTTCTTAGAAGATCTTTTGTGCTCTGCAGGGTCATACAACAGACCAGTACATAAGCACATCAATTGTTTGTTACGTTGTAGGATGTCGTAATTTCTACAGCCTTTACACCCGTCCCAGAATGCCGTATCTTGTGTAAGATCTGTGAAAGGAACGGGTCTGAAGCCTAGTCTTGAATTCATTTTCATAACAGCGGCTCCTGTAGTAATACTGAAGATTTTAGCATGCGGATACAATTCGCGAGACAGTTTAAAAACCTTCTTCTTGATCCGCATAGCTATTCCCAAGTGTCTATAAGCAGGCGCCACAACCAAACCGGAATTGGCTACAAAAGAGGTATGGCTCCATGTTTCTATGTATGAAAAGCCTACCGGTATTTTGCCGTCTAAGGCAATGACTGCTTTGCCACTGGAAATCTTGTTTTTGATATACTCA
>LSQX01194948.1_pt1 | contig 10713 bp, 7 predicted proteins | sample 654561 | NCBI WGS metagenome assembly LSQX01 (sample SAMN04489861, study PRJNA283612) | anaerobic digester metagenome | isolation source: 4 biogas reactors fed with cattle manure at either 37C or 55C with and... | place: Denmark: Kongens Lyngby | collected 2014 | reverse complement strand
GCACAGGCTGCTCCCGCAAATTCTCCCAAACCGGCGAAAAAATCTGCTATCCCCACAGTAAAAGCAGACAAGCTGTTCACTTCGATATTTGGCAACAACGACAATCCTGAAAGCAGCAAAGAGGTAAAAGAGCCGCCGGTTGATCCGACCGCAACGGACGAGAAGAGACCCGCTATGCCTGCAAAGCAATTGAGCGATGATCTGCTGACTCACTATTGGCAGGAGTTTGCAACAGGCTTGCCGCGCGAGGAGACTCCTCTGAAAAACCGTCTGATAACCTGTGAAACTCCGGTGTCCGATAAGAATTCATTTGAAGTCCTGGTCAGCATCCGCATGATGTCCGATGAGATCACATCAAGTCAGGATAGAATTCTTGAATATTTAAGGAGAAGCTTCAACAATCCTTCCATAAACATGTCCGTAACATTCGACGAATCACGGGTCACCGACCATCTGCTTACCCGCGACGAAATTTATGCAAAAATGAAAGAAGAGGTCCCTGCCATAAAAGATCTGGAACAGCGTTTCGGCCTCGAACTCCACTAAACCAATTAACTGTTTTTTGAGTGACCTAATACAGAAGAATGTTATATGTTTGTTGCGTAAACTGTACGTTGTGTGCAACCTTAAAAAGACAGCAGAGTGACTAAATATGTTAAGACAAATATAACCGCAAAGAAAGGAATTAACTTCATTCGGACAATTGTTGAAGATTCGGGATGTCTATTTCATAAAATAGAACAGGAAAATGACTTAGGCATAGATTGTTTGATAGAGTTTATTAATGACGAGAAACCTGCACACAAAAGTCTTGCAGTTCAGGTAAAATCAGGACAATCTTATTACAATAAAGCTTCAAATGAATGTTTAATACCAGTTGACTCTCACTATGAATATTGGGTCAATTATCCTTTAGCTGTTTGTGGAATTGTTTATATTCCTGAATTGGATAAAGGATTCTGGATAAACATAAAAACATATCTGAAAAATAATCCTGATGCAAAGACCATTAAGTTCTTAGCAAATAGAAGCAATCAGTTTGATTTACAAAATTTCAATAGGTTGTTTAAACCAAATGTTTTAGGAAAAACACCAAACTTACCTTTAGAGGAAGCTTTATTATTTTTTGATTCTAAACATCAAGATGAATTTATTTTAGGAGCATTAATATTATTTCGGAGATATATAAATGAACCAATTACATGGGAAAAGTTTATTGAGCATGTAATAAAAGCAGAGCCAGAAGATATAAATTTTAATATTCTACATTACATATCTCATATCCCTTGGCATCCTGATATCTTTTTCTCTGGAGAAATGGTGAATTCAGAAAATAAAGAGTATGTTGTCAGTATGTTGAATGGCTTTGATAAAGAAATTGTAATTAAACTACTTAATTTAATCGGGGAAGATGGCATTCAACGCGGAACGATTGGTCAAACGATAGAAGCAATTTTATCGGTAATAGAATCAATTAGTTCATATCTAGAGGAAATTATAAAAGATAAACTTTTGGATATTGAAATTAGGCACAATGCTGCCGTTATTTATGCATATTACAATAAAAAGAACAGCTTAGATTTATTAAGACAAATTGATGTAAATGAATCTTGGTTTATTCCTGAAATGGTTAAGTATATTGAAGAATTTGAATGGTTTAACCCTTATCAATAAAAATATGAATTGCTATAATTGTGGTATTGAGCTAGACAAAACTACTGAAACTAAAGAACATATTCCAGCTAGAAGCTTGTTTGAAGGATATGATGAAAAGTACAAGGTTAACCGCCTTACAGTATCTGCTTGTAAGGACTGTAATGGGAGATTTAGTCCTACAGATGAAGAGTTTCGAAACATGATGGGCATCATTTCTCAAAAAATAGAGGATAAAAAGATTACAGAAAAATCTGTTCGCTCAGTATTAAGAAAAGACAAGAAACTTGAAAGATTGCATTTTGATTCTTTAGGAAAAGTATCAGGCGTTACTTTTAGCCAAGGAACTATTGAGGAGTTTCATATTAAAAACTTCAAAGGGCTTTTCATGCATGAGTATGGTATAGTTTTACCTGAAAAATATACCGTTGTTGTAAATATTGACGAGAACGATTGGTCAGAAGCAACAAGAGGCATTTTAGGTTTTTTTGAATTATTTGATTGGAAGATTTCTGGTCACCCTGATATCTTTCAATATAAACTTCAACCATTTAGAATTGGAATTAAAAATCATGAAAAGTCTGATTTGAAACCAGTTGAAAATGAACCATTTTTTGCTGGTCTCCTACATTATAATAATCAACATGCAGCTTTAGTACTAGCATTTGATAGTGAACAGATTAAAAAGAAATTGAAAAAGGCAGCACACAACACGCAATATACGTAAGCCGGGGGATGTAGGTAAATTGAACTTTTGTACATTTACTAAAAATCGCAGCGGTTTGACAAGTTGGAGCTTCGAAATCCCGGCCTCCGCATATTGCCATCCGTTGTGTTTCATACTGAAAAAGCCAACCGCACAAACAGCACATTTGGTTTTTGCCGACACGAAAACCCACGCTAAAAAACCAAAAGAGCTGTTTTTTGCCAACGCTCGAAGAAATTGAATAATATGAGCAGACTGCAAACAATAGAAAATCGACTGAAAGAAATAAACGGAACTGTCTTTCAAGAACTTTGCGATAGTTATTTAACTATTAGAGATAATAATTACTTGGCTATATCTAGGACAGGAAGTCAAACAGGAAAACAAAAGACTACAAAAGGAACACCTGATACTTTCTTTCAATTACCTAACGGAAATTTTTTGTACTCTGAAATAACAACTGATACAAGTACAAAAGACAAGCTTGCCAATGACATAAATGCTTGTTTTGACCCAGACAAGACGAAAATCCCCGTTGAAAAAATTCAAGAAATCATTCTTTGTTTCAATTGGAACATTGACCAAGATAAAATAACCGAATTAAATACACTTGCCCAAAGCTATAAAGCTGACATTAGAATTCGTTATTTGATGCTACAAGAACTAGCTTTAGAACTTCACTTAAATCATAGAGATTTAGCTCATCATTATTTAGGCCTACCTTTAGATACAGGTCAAATAGTTTCAATAGAAAACTTCATCAAGGAGTATGATAGAGCTTCAAAAGGTATTGCAACACCATTAAACAATACATTCTTACACAGAGAAACAGAACTCGAAGAATTAAGTAATGCCATAGATAGTCAAGACTTTATAATTCTTACAGGAGCGCCAGGAGTTGGAAAAACGAAATTAGCACTTGAAGCTATCAATAATTATCTATCTAAAAACAATTCTTTTCAGGCTTACTGTGTTTCTTACAAAAGTCATACTCTACTTGACGATTTGTACCAATATTTTGATGTAGACAAAGATTATATACTTTTTGTAGATGATGCAAACAGAATTGATGCATTTGAACAAATAACAGGTTTTTTCAAAGCCAATAGAAACGGAAAACTTAAGATAATAATTACAGTTAGGGATTACGCGTTTCAAGAAATTGGCAGAAAATGTCAAGAATTTTCAACTCAGCGAATAGACTTGTTCAAGCTTTCAGATGAACAAATTATTGATATAATAAAATCTGAGCCATTTGAAATATTAAACCCTGATTACCATAAAGAAATAGTAAGAATTTCTGACGGAAATCCAAGATTGGCTATAATGACATCGCTTTTAGCTAAGCAAGAACAAAATTTATATGCCCTTCACAATGTATCTGATTTATTTGAAAAGTATTTTTCAACTTTCATCAAAGATGATGGTGAGTTTGAAAGCCCTTTAAACATAAAATGTCTTGGGCTAATTGCTTTCTTTTATACTATTCCATATAAAAATAGAGAAGTAACAGAATCAATTTTAAAAGAGTTTGATATTTCGTATAATGATTTTATTGACATAATTGATATTCTCGACAAATTAGAGTTGGTAGAAATTCAATTTGAACACGTGAAAGTGCCAGAACAGAATCTTGCGACTTTTTTCTTTTATAAAGCATTTATCAAAGACAATTTACTTTCATTCAGTACTCTCTTAAATAACTACTTTGAGAATTATAAAAACAGATTTACGGATAGTATAATTCCTGCCAACAATACTTTTGGTCCACAAAATGTAATGGACAAAATTAAACCCGACTTGGTAAATTACTGGAAACACATTAGTTCTGACAGTAACAAATCTTTTGATTTTCTCAATTCATTTTGGTTCTATTTACAAGACCAAACTTTAGAGTTTACATATCAGCAAATAGAGGCATTTCCGAAAGTAGAAGATACTACATACGATACTTCTTACGAAACAAATCAGTTCAATTATGACAAGGATGAAATTATTGAATTACTAGGTAATTTTTTTCGTCTCAATAACAAAAATTTAAAGGATTCAATCGAATTATTATTTGAGTATGTTTCTCGCAAACCAGATAAATTACCTGAATTAATACATAAAATAAGGGAATTACTAATTTTTGATAAGGATGATGAATACTCGAACTTCTATCGACAAAAAACTCTTTTTGATATTCTAGTAGAAGGAGTTGAAAAGAATGATGAATTACTTTCTACATCCTTTTACGAACTAGCCAAAACTTTCCTTTCTCATAAATTTCAGCAATTTAAAGGAGGAAGAAAAAATAGTTTTATTCACTATCAGTATCCAATTCCAAACAATAAGACTATTCAGGAATTCAGAACTAAAATTTGGAATACTTTAGAAAGTAGTTTTGACTCTCGACCTATATTGGCTTTTAGTCTTTTAAAGAATTATTCAAGAGTTCATCCAGATGTCAATAAAGAGATAATGTCATTCGACATTCCATTTGTACTGAATATAATTGACAAACATTTAACCAATGAAAATTTTGAGCATTGTAAATATGTTCAAAACCAAATAAGATGGTTTAGAAGACACGATTTTGATTTACCTGAATTCTCAAATCTAACTAACAGATTTATTAATGAAACATACTTAGCTTTTTTGAAAATTGATTGGGATAGATTTAGAGATAAGGAAATGTATGAATTTGATGATTTTCGAGAATATGAGCGATTAAAAGAAGCGGAAATAAGAAGCTCATTCATTTTAACCAATGAGGGCGAAATCAACGATTTTTATAATACTTTCATTTTACTTAAGAATTCTGCGAACAATAATTGGAATTATAACAATGCACTAGATTTTGTTATTGACGAAAATATCACAAAAAACCTAACAATAGGTCTTGCTTTGCTTACGAAAGTAATTGAAAATGACAATCTGGTTAACTATGTTCCTAGAGTTACCTTTAGAAATCAGTTGAAAGTTGAAAATTCGGTCAATCAAATTTGGAAACTTATTCAGCAATCACAATTTGAAAATAAAGAGCTCTGGGAATTATCATTTTATGATTACATAGATGATACTTTAATCAATAATGAACTAGCCGATTCATTGATTAATACAATTTCAAAAATGAATAAACCCAATACAATTCATTTTGATAGACTTGAGCGATTTTTAAAAGTAAAGCCAAACCTGTTTCAGTTAATTTTAAAATTAATTACAGATAAAAACGAAAAGGAAGGTTCAAGATTACAAGTTTGGATGGATTTTTTCAGCAAACACTTTGAAAGTCTTGGAGATGACATTGAGTTGATTAAAAAAGCTTATATCCAACAAAATCTTATTCAACATCATTTTGATTATCAAGGGCAAGGATTTTTGCAAATATTAAAGGTTGATAAAAATTTCTTAATCGAGTTTGTTGAAAGTCTATATTCTTCCACTGAAAGACATAGTCTTGGTGGCGACCATAGTGATATGAGTTATGTATGGAATATAGATAATATAGAAGATACACTTATCCAAGTATTTGACTTAGTAATTGAGAAAGATTTATACTTTGGCATTTTGGAGCATTACTGCAATGTATTCTTTAGAAATCTTAAAGAAGAACATAGATTGAGAGCAGATAATTTCATTAGACAATATGTAATCGATAATAATAACGATTATAAAAAGATGCAAATTGTTGTTGACCTAATCAGACACACAAGAAAAGAATTGTTTGAAGAGATTTTCCTATTATTCATTTCATTAAATCAAGATAAAGAAACTTTTAGCAGGTTAATGTGGAGAGGAAATGGCGGGACTTATTCTGGAGATGTAATTATTGGAGATATCCAAGCCTCAGGATGGAGAAATTTATTGGAAATCGCTAATAAATCGGATGTGGGAATAAAGTTAATTCCTATAAAAAACTATATCAATGAACAAATTGAATCTTGTTTAAAAAGTGGAGATTGGGAAAGACAAAGAAAGTTTTTGAGAAAGGACTTTTGAATAGCCAACGCTTAAATCCATACATATTTGCAATTCGCTTATGCCAACACACAAGCCAAAAATTGCAAAAAAGTATGGCTTTGCCAACGCTACAAACAGAACGGAAAATAAAGTACGAAAACACAACAATGTGTATAAGTAATAGCGGTTTTAGTGATAAAACGAAAGATAAAATATAAAACAAAGGTCAGTTCTAAACTGAAAAGTTAGTGAGTAGAAATCCGCTACTACTCATACACGAGACCGTTGTGGGTAATATTAACGAACATACAAGTGAAAATTAGAGATTTCAAAATTGAAGATTTAAGCACATTGAAAATGTGGCTCGAACAAGACTACATTAGCCGGTTTTGGGGGAATATTCAAGAATGGATTGATGAAATAACAGACAATATAGAATCTGATTGGGTAAGATATTTCATAATTGAACATAACAACGAGCCAATTGGCTTTCTTCAATACTATGAGACCAATAATGCCCCACAAGGTGATTGGTCGAGTGAACCTATCGGAACTGTTGGGATAGATTATCTGATAGGAAATAGAAATTATATTGGCAAAGGGTATGGTTCAAAGATTGTTCGATTATTGGTAAATCTTATAAAATCAAAAAATGAATACGATTATATAATAGCTGACCCAACTAAAGAAAATTTAGCATCAATAAAAACACTTAAAAATAATGGTTTTTACCTTAGTGAAAACGGACTGTATAAGTTGGATTTAAATATATAAAAATATTCATATGTGCAATTTATAGGAATTGTTGCGAAATAATATAACAAATTGAGTTCTATAGATAACGAATAAGATTAATAACAAATAAATACAACTATTCAATGCATTTACTTTCAGAATCAGCGGTTTGGAATTCGATATCAGAATTTATATCGTCTGATGGAACAATAACAGAAGCAATTGGAGAAACTTCTATTGTTATAAAAGAAAACGAAATTATAAATAATAGTTGGGCATCATTGGGAGAATCAAAAAGAATAAATAATTATCGAATTAAAATTATTTCGAAAAATGAACTACGATTTGAATCGCTTAATCCAGACTTAGGTATACAAAAAGGAAAATTTAATATTGACAGAAACACCATCTATTCAAAATTTATTATTGAAAACACAAATTTAAATGGATTTGAAATTATTAGAAGAGAGAATGACTTATGTTATGTGAATGGAGCGCTGTATGACGGTGAAAACTTAATAAATACCTGGAATGCAAAACTGTCAAAACAATAAACGTTAAACCTATTGCAGTAAAATCATAATATATAACTGAGTTAATGGAAAAATATTAATTCTTTGATGACAATAACATAAAATTTAATTTTTGAAATAATGAGTAAGTTTATAATTCCTCCTGTATTTGTTGCAATTGCAGTAATTTTGATAGTCGTATTTTATTTTGTCTTTCCCGAATTTAACTACATTCCATTCCCTATAAATATTTTAGGACTGTTTTTTAGTTTTGTCGGGTTCTCAATTATGGGTAAATCAAGAGATTTGTTCAAAAAATATAAAACAACATTGGCTATAGAAAAGTCTTCATTTTTTATTCAAGAAGGAATATTTTTAAAAACCCGGAATCCAATGTACATTGGTATGGTTTTACTTTTATTGGGATTAGGCATTTGTTTTAGAAATATATTTTCAATTATGTTACCGCTTATCTTTTTTATAATTACACATTGTGTATTTGTGCGAAAAGAAGAAAAGTTAATGTCTGAAACTTTTGGAGAGGCATATCGTGATTATAAAAATAAGGTTAAAAGATGGATTTAAATACTACCCACAACAGCGTATATAATTAAGTGCGGTTTCGGTGCTGATAATCAACATTATCACCCGCATCAACCTCGTTGCTTTTCGACAGGAAAGCAGCCCGCAATCCGCCCCTAATCATATACGCGGAACGTTATGCACAAGGCTAAGAAACACACAACCATAGAATATGGCAGATGATAAGATAACAACCATAATTAAGTGCCAAAACATAGCACCAATTGAAAACTTGACCAGAGAAATCAAATCAAGTTCATTAAAAATGGGTGTGTTTGCAAATAATGGTAGTGGAAAAACTTTTATCAGCCGACTATTCAGATTAACGGAAAAACAAGATGAATTAGTTTTAGACGAAAACAGTAAAAGCCCTACAGATAAACTTCTAACTTTTGGGAAAAGCAATGGAATTTTTTCGTTCAAGATTACAGATAAAGACGGTAATGTAAAAGACGATTTCAACATATCCATTACAAAAGGACAAATTCCGACAATTCCAGAAACTAAATATTTGTATCACACATTTAATCAAGACTATGTTGAACAAAATATTCAAGTTCTTGGCTACGAAAAGGATAGCGATATTGAAGGCTTCATCTTAGGTAAAGTCAACATTGACCTAAAAGAAGATGAAGATAATCTTGCTAAAATCGAAAAAGAAGGCAAAGAACTATCCGAACAAGTTGAAAAAGAGATTAATACTTATGTACAGGATAACATAAGTAACATACAAAACATTAAAAGACTTAGTGAATATGCTTATTTAAATCCGAAAGAGATTTTTCAAGGAATTGATAAAGATTTATTTGATGTTTCAAAAAGCATTGACGAACTCTTTACTGATTACAATAAAATTAAATCTGTTCCTGAAAATTTATCAGATATTGGCACAGTTGAACGGGTTAATATTGATTTCAAATTACTGAATGAAATCAAAGAAAATCTAAATAAAGAGTTTTCTTTAAGTTCGTTAGCAGAAGATTTTAAACAAAAAATAAAAAGCAAGCAGTTATTTATTGAAACAGGGATGACATTGCTTTCAGAAACGGGTAATAATACTTGTCCATTCTGCGAACAAGAATTACGTGAAAATGCGATTGATTTAATTGATAGTTATACAAAGTATATCAACGACACGGAATCAAAAACAATAAAGCAATTCAAAGCAAATTCGGAATTACTATCAAATCTCATCGCTTCATTAAAAGTTATTGAAAACAATAATATTAAGCGAATAAACTCTTTTAATGAATATAAAACGAAATATATTCCATCAAGCGAAGAAATAGAATTAGGTTCACTGAAAGTTGAAGCAGCACAACAAAAAATTCAATCTTATATTGTAAGAATTGAAGAAAAACTCAAAGATATAAGTAAACCAATCGCCATTGAAAATTCAGTAATCGAAAATATTGAGAAGCATCAAACCTTACTGAATAAGATTATCGACTCTAATAACGAGCAAATTGACTTGATAAATACAAAGAAGAATCGGATAGGTGAAGAAAACAAATCAGTTAGAAAGGAAATCTGTAAATGTGCTTATAACCATTTAGTTGACACACATAAAACGAACATTAAAACCATTTTTCAATTGAGAGATAAATGGAAAGCACTTGACAATGAGATTAAGAAAAAGAAAGAACAGCAAAAAGTTAGTAAAAGAGAAAAAGTAGCATCAACAATAAAAACTGTATTAAACTACTTCTTCTCAGATAAATACTCACTTGACGAAGAAACTTTCAGACTTGTATTTTATAAAACTGCACTAGAAAAAGACCAAGCAAAAGACGTATTAAGTGAAGGAGAAAAAAATATTGTTGCATTTGCATACTATATTGGCGACACTCATTTAAAAGTGGAAAGTGAAGATGATTACGAAAAGCTTTTTTTCATAATTGATGACCCAATTTCAAGTATGGATTTTACTCACGTTTACACTCTTTGTGGAGTAATTCGAGACATTTCAAAAATCATTGACAAATTAAAACGTGAGAGACTATTCATTTTTACGCACAATAATGACTTTATGCGTGTTTTGACTGCAAATAATATCGTTGACAAAAAACTACTTTTGAAAAAAGGAGAATTAAAAGACTTCAATAATAATCTGACAGTACCTTACATAAATCACTTAATGGATGTGTATAATGTTGCAAGAAAGGGAGAAAACGCTAATCATACAACTGCAAATTCAATAAGACATATAATTGAAACTTTAACCAAATTCCAAAACATTGATATTTCAAAAGACGGAATTGCAGAATATATTAAAAAGAATATTCCAGATGATACGAAATCATATACCCTGATTAATGACCTTTCTCATGGTGGTTGGAGAAGTGAACAATCTCCTATAACAGAAGATGACTATAAAGATGTATGTGAAACTATAATTAAACACATCGAGAAAGACTTTGCGGGACAAATTGAATATTGTAAAAAACTTAATGAACAATAAAGCCCAGTGCATAACAATGTATATACAAAATAGGCGAGACAGTAGTAAATTCAAGGGTTGTAGCCCGCTTCATCTTCATCTCGGTTTGATAGGATTGAAGCCCGCAATCGCCTACTTTG
>LSQX01083911.1_pt1 | contig 10713 bp, 11 predicted proteins | sample 654561 | NCBI WGS metagenome assembly LSQX01 (sample SAMN04489861, study PRJNA283612) | anaerobic digester metagenome | isolation source: 4 biogas reactors fed with cattle manure at either 37C or 55C with and... | place: Denmark: Kongens Lyngby | collected 2014 | reverse complement strand
TCCCGGTTTTTTGTTGATATATAAGGGTTTTTCGATTCCGGGATTTCGAACAGGTGTTCGGGAAAATGGACAAAAATCCGGCTTTTGGAAACCCTATGCACCACTTTTGCACCACTTTTTGGTTTATGCATCCCTTATGCATAGAATTCTCCGAAACAAAAACGCCAGCAAAACTGACATCTCAGTGCAGTGCTGATGTCTTTATATGGACTGCGTGGCTGGCATTTAAGATTGATCACTGTCCTTGGTCTTCAGCGCTTTAGACAGCCGGTCGCTGAACCTGTCATTTAATTGGGAAGAAAACTTTTGCTGCATATCCGACATGGTGTGTTGGTAGACGTTGCGCAGCATGTTGGCGGAGGAATGGCCCATGCGCTCCATGGCGTATTTGTCCGGAACACCTTCTGCCAGCATGATGGAAGCCTGGTAATGGCGCAGGTCATGAAAACGGAACTTAAAGCCTGCCTTGGCACAAATGCGTTGGAAACGACGGGTGATGGCATCCGGCGTCAGGTTGACGGGGTGTTTGCTTTCCTTATTTGGCAATGCCTGAAAGCCTTCCATGATATCCTTACCAACAAGGATGGTGCGTTCAGAGAGCGCGGTTTTTGGGAGGTTTAGGTGTAAGGTTCCGTCCTCCCCCTTGACATAGGCCTGCTCTATAAGCAGGGTTGAATCCTCGTAATTGATGTGTTTCCACTCCAGGGCTGCAATCTCACCACGGCGCATACCGGCTCCAGCAGCAAGCAGAATGGCCTGGCGCATGCCGGGATGGCCCGCTAAATTGAGGCAGGTGGCCAACTCATCATCCGTGGGAATGGTAATTCTGGGCTTGTTCTTTGCGGGAAGGCTGATGTGCTTAAAGCCGTCACGCCCCATAAATCGAAGCATCCGGCTGAGCAAACCGTTGGCGTTGCGGACCGTCTTGGGGTTGTGGTCTACGGCATACTGGTTGACAAAGGCTTGGACATCTGCCTGGGTCAGGTCCTCTATTGGAATGTTCTCAATTCCCTTATAGGCATTGCGTGCCATCTGCTTGTAACCTGCTATGGTGCTGGGCGAATGGATTGCATCGACCGACATAATGTATTTTTGAAGCCCCTGCTTGACGGTGGTCGTTTTCTTCTTGCCATCCGTACGCTGCAGTTGTAACATGGCGATGAGCTGGACGCCTTCTTTATAGGTTTCCACAATTTGCTTGTGATAAAGACGTTTGCCGTTTTCATCATAGCCCAGGAACACCTGAATTCGCCATTTGCCGGATTTGGTTCTGGTTGGTTTTGCCACAGTTACAAGGTTTCTCCTTTCAAACTCTTGTCCTAACAAGAGTATGGCAGATTCTCAGGTGGTTAAAATTTGTTTTCTCAGTGACAATCATCCTCATAGTGCTGTAAATTTTTCTTTATTCTTCCCATCAATCCTTTGTCGATCATTTTTGAAAGTGTGCGGTTTGCTGAACGTTCAAGCCTGTCCATTTCTGCCTTGGTGTATACAAGAGGCTCAGGGCAACAATAATCAAGGTCAAAATCTACAATACAAGTATCTAACAGCTTGCTTGCATCCTCGACCCATGGGTCAGGTTGTAGTACATAAACAGGGTGTATTTTTTTGTTTGCATCGTACTCAGGGGGACTGTAATACCAGACGAGGCCGCCGTCATAGGTAAGATATATCTGAGCTGGGTTTGCTGCTGGTGTATCCATTGTGTGCACAGCTTTCTGATTGTGCCATGTAAAACCATGGCTGGAGAAAAAACCAAAAACAGGCTTATAAACACCTGGGTCAAGCAACATCCAGAATTCACCTGCCATGAACGCATCCAATTCCTGTTGTGACAGGGATAAATCATTGGAAATACGCCCGGAAAAATATCGAGAAAAACGCATATCGAGTGCCGGAATCACGCGAAACCCACCCTGTTTTTCAGCTGTTTTGAGTTCTGCCTCTATGGTCTTGATGATATTGTCATCAACGTGGTCATTTTTGGATGCGGCGAACACCTCAGCATCCACGTAGCTACCCAGAGGATTTTTGTGCCACCAGGTAACTTTTCCTTGATTGCAGGTGATATACACTACCCGTGGAGAGAGCATATAGGTATCTGTTGGAGTAACAACGCTATTAGTTGTACTCCAAATAAAACCCTGATTAGACAAAAAACGCAGCGTAAGGCCACTTGAAGCAAGCGAAACTCGAAGAGCGACGAATGTGTTTTCAAAATCCTCCATAATACCCTTGGGTACAATGAGAGTTTTTGTAGGGTTGGATGTGTCCAGTAGCATGTTTGCCATATCTGTGCCTGGGATGCTGTACTCAGGATACCTTGGGTTGTGCATCAAGGTGCTCATTATAGTCTCCTTCCAATCTTTTCTAAGTGCATACGTATCATATCATAAGATGACAAAGATTACAACAAGGCGACTTAAAATAATTCATTAATCTGAAAAAACAAGAACATATCGGTTATGTTGTTAGATAACTTTGACACCGTTTTATTCATGTGTGATAATACCCTCTGTACTGACGAAGGAGATATTATAGATTTTTTAGTGAGATCAAATGTGGAAAGGCCGAACGAATGCACATTGGCACTATCATAAAAGATAAAAGATTAAGCCTTGGGTTGACTCTTGAGCAGGTTGCCCAGGCGATTGGTGTAACAAGAACCACTGTCCAACGATGGGAAACAGGTTATATCAAGAGCATCAGATCAGATAAAATACCAAGACTTGCTGCGGTGTTGAACGTACCCGCTGAGATGCTTCACCGTCTAAATGATGATGACCCTAAACTGCCGGACTCTATTCATACCTTTGGCTCCAGTGCGCAAGAGTTGAGCAGTACAAGTATTACAGATGAAGCCATGGCACCTATGTTTCTTCCTGGCGATGTCGTCTGGTTTGCTCCTGTGACAGGAGAAATTAGCCAAGGAGATATTTTGGCCGTCCGTTTAGGCACAGATGTCATTGTTCGATTCGTCTATCCGCATGATGATGGTTTTTTACTAACAACGGCGAACCACACAAGTCAACCAATCATACTAAACAAGACCACTGGTAAGGCGGTTATTGTTGGAGTAGGCATTCATGCCAATTTCACGATAGCAGGCAAGGTGGTTTTCTTCCAACGTCAAGTCGGGTGAGAATTTCAACGCTCATCTCAATTTTGTTTTTGCAAGGACTTTAGAAATCTTCCCTCAATAGGTACTCCAAGATACGGTACTCCTCCAAGGTGAACCTTGGCGGGTTGTTAAACTTGGCGTACATGGTGGTTCTTGATACCCCTAAAGCTTCCCCCAGTTCTTTCATACCTATTTCCTTTATGGTTAGGTAACGAACGATGTCGCCACGAATTCTGCGATCCTCATTCTTCCATGCCTTTTTTGCAGCCTGATACTTGTCTCTGTGCATCATTTTTCGTTGGCCTCCTTCTATCATTGGCTCTTCAGGCTTTCTGCCTACCAATAGAATGGCTGTTTTCAAAATGATGACAGAGCTGTTTTATTGTTTTCTTTAATAGAGTAAAGGGAAGTTAAAAAATAACGATTGCCTTCTATCGAAACGATAATTCATAGTCGCAAATCAATCTCAGACAAGGATGATTCACAGTTCTTCCTCACCTATCACACCATCAGAATGGCATCAATAATCACGCACCTTCAACTGCCCAATCTCCACCAACACCTCATCGCTGAACATCCGCCACAGGATCAGGGCAGGAAACACAAACACTACACAAGCGGCGAACAGATGGTTCAGATTATTTTTGGTCACCAAGGCCAGGGACAGGGACAGGGGATAGCTTGATGGGTCTGTCAAGTAAATGAGGGGCTGCTCCACCATGTTCCAGACCTCGGCGAAGGACAACACCACCACCGTCAGGATGCCGGTGCGGCAGGCTGGCAGGATGGCGTGGCACAATACGTCTGTTAGCCTGTTGGACTCCAGCCGGACCGCCTCCAGGTAAACCTCCGGAATCTGCTTCATGGCCTGGCGCAGCAGGAAAGTCCACACCGGCGCAAACAGCAGGGGGACGATCAGCGCGGCTTGGGTATCGTATAAGCCCAGGCGGCGAACCATCAGGTAGGTGGGCAGCACCGTCACTTGAAATGGCATCAACATGGCCAGCAGCAGGACCAGAAACACTTTCTCCCGCCCACGGAAAGGCACCTTGGCAAACACATAGGCGTTAAGGATGGCGATGGCTGTCTGGCCCAGCACTGTCAGGACAGCCACCAAGAGGGTGCGCCAGAAGCCGGACAGGAACAGGGGGCTTTCTATCAGCATGGCCTTGTACTGGCCCAGGCTGACCAGCTGGGGAACGGGGGGAATCAGGGCTTTGTTGTCCGTCAGATAGGGTTCCAGCTCCATTGCCGTCATCAGGCTGCCGGACAGCATAAGCAACAGGGGCATCAGCATGGCCAGCAGTGCCAGCACCAGCATCGCAGACGTCAACAAACGCTTCACCATATCTGCTCCGTCGCCTTTCTCTCCAGGTGAAGCATCAGGCCAAACACCAGGAGTACCGGAAGGAAGAACAGCAGGGAGGCGGCGGACAGGGTCTGGTAGTTGAGCTTAGCAAAATGGTTGTTCATATAGTGCTGAATAAAGTACAGGGCTTTGTCCGGATAGCTGCCAAACATCAGGTAGCTTTCCCGGAACACCCGCATGCTGCACACCAGGGCATAGATGGCGCTGAAGGTGATGTGGGGCAGGATTAAGGGGAGGTAGATGCTGCCCAACTTCCTGAGGGTGCCAGCGCCGTCTATGGCGGCGGCTTCCTTGACTGAAAGGGGGATGCTTCGAAGGGCAGCCAGAAAGAGCACCACAAAGATGCCCATGTTTTTCCAGAGAAAAATGCTGAGGATAGCTATCTGCTGGGAACTGCCGGACAGTGTTCCGCCTCTTGTCAGGGCTTCTGATAGCGATGGCCAGAGCCTGGCAAGGGCTACGCTGGGGACAAACACCGGAATCAGCAGGATGGCCTGCATCGCCCGGGAGCGCCTTTGAAGCAAAAGCGCCAGCACAAAAGACAGCGCCAGCAGCAGGGGGATGGACAGCAGGCTGAACCATGCGGTGTTTTGCAAAGCCAAACGGAAATAAACATTCTGGAACACCTGAGCAAAATTGCGAAAGCCTACAAAGGCCGGGCTGAAGGCGGATTCCACCACGGCGTACTTCAGGACTTCTCCCACGGGGATCACATAAAACATCAGGAACCCGGCCATCCCCGGAAGCAGCAGGAGCAGTTCCTTTCTTCTCTTCAACACTTGTTTTTTACCGCCCTTCTGATGGAGAAAGCTGCAAGCAGCAGTGCCAGGCCGGATATGCGAACAATCACATGGGCTGCCCGCAGCTGCAGCATGAACAGGGAGGGATCATCATTGGGCAGCAGAGTGTTGCGGAAAGCATTGGTGATGCTTGCAATGATGGCACTGACAGAAAACTCTGACGGCAGCAGGCTCACATCCATGATCCAATGCGCCCGGAGGAGGGCGGCCAGGGCTGAAAGCCCGGCAGCGATGGCCAGAAATCCAGCCAGTAACATGAACAAGAAGCCTGTATGGCTTTTGATTAGGGCATGCATGGATCGGGTTTCCAGGCCCTGGCGCAACCGGCTCAACAACACCTTCATGGCCGGATACAGGAAGCGCATCCAAAACCCATTGAGAACCACCAACACACTTGGAATGAGAAACAGGACGATGCTGCGCCGCACCAATCCAGCCTTCAGGCCGAGGTTTTCTGCGCCGAGGATTTCAATGTTGTTCTGATTCATCAGGTTTTTAATGAGCTCCACAGTCATGTTGCTGTCATAGAAAGGTTGCATCCGGATGAGGAGGAGGCTGTCCGCTCCCCGCCTGCCGCTGATGACCGCATATGCCTGATGATTCATAAAACCCAGGTAGGGCCAGAAACCAGGCTGCTTGAAGCTGCCAACAAGAGGCAGCAGCTTGCCCTCAAGCAGCACTTGTGCGCCACCTATTTCATAGCTGTTCAGCAGTTGTCCGGTGCTTATTTGGTTCAGGAAGGCTGCTTGCTGGTGGGCTTGGATAGGCAGCAGGATTCCGGGCAGCCTCACTGCGCCTTCCCCATCGATCAACAGGGCGGTCAGGGTTTCCTGCCGCCGCCCATGGGCATCCTGCAAGATGACCTCTTCCATGCCCAGCAACATGGCTTGCTGCACCGCCTGGCTGTCTGACAGAAGCTTCAGGGCCCCGTCCAAATCCCCGGGACGAACCTTCAGGGCGAGCAAATCCTGTCCGGCTTGCAGGGAGGTGTAAGCCTGGGCCATGAGCCAGCAGGCACAGGTGGCAATCAGGATAGCGATAGCGAGGCGCCTTCTCATCGCAAAGCCTCTGTAACCCTGTCTCCTGTGCGCAGCGGCCTGTCCCAGGCCACGATGATCTGCTTGCTGATTAACTCGCTGTTCTTGATCTGCACCATGCCCTCCTGGCTAACACCCAGGCTGACCCTGGTTTCCTTCGCCACCAGATTTGTTCCCCAGAAGCCGGGGACTTCCTCGATATAGTAGAGGGAATCCGTGCCGATGATGGCGCTTTGGGGCACCATGCCGTGGAGATACTGCTGGTCTGTTCCTGAGGAGATGCTGATGGGTGTGGCAAGCAGTACCTTGGGCATCAGGCTGTACTGAACACTGCGTGACAGCAGGGTCAACAGCCCCATCGCAAGGAGGAAACCTACCAGCAGCCTGTTTCCTTTCTTTTTCATGCCTTACTCCATCCGCATCATGAGGGCCTTGTCCTCCCAGCTTCTGGTGCATTCCAGTGCAGTGATCTCACCGGCTAAAAACCGGGCAAAGGCTTCCTCCATGAAGGCGTAGAGTTGGTGGTCCCATTCATCCCGTCGCGCACCCTCCAGCGCTGCCTGATAGTGAGCTGCACGAAGAGGTGTCGGCTCAAGATAACCGGCCATTCTTGTATTCACAAAGTGCTCGCGCTGGTAACGATGGCCTCGCAGGTAGCCATGCTCGTCTGCGCCAGTGGTCATGTAGGCCGCAATCGTTTGTAGGGCTGCTTCAGCCTTCTCCCCGCTGCTGTTTGCGCAGAGGAACAGCGTCTGGGAGGGGCTGGATGCCAGATGCGGTGCGATGGCGGGAAAGCAGAGGCGTTCATCCAGGTAGTCCTTTGCCATTGGCCAGGATAGCGGGGTGGTCATGGGCAGCAACACATGCTGGTAATCGGCGTGTTCATGGCTGCCGGTTTCCCTGTTGATCAGCCCTTCGTCCAGACAGGTCTTCCAAATCTCCATGGCGTGAAGAATGCGTTCGTCCGTAAAGGGGATTTCGCCATCCTGACACAGCGCAAACACCTGGTGGACCAAGGGGGTAAAGGCCACAACCTGGTTGCTCTCCTCGTCCACATACTGGTATTTCGCATAGCACACAAAGGTGCCCGGCTTGCCGTCGCCATCTGCATCCCGACGGACTTCTCTGGCCAGGCGCAGGAAGTCATCATAGGTCCACCCACCCTCAGGGAGACTGATGCCCAGGCGTTGCATGACTTCGCCGCTGACCTCCAACAGGAGGACGTTGTCCCACAGGGGCAGGCCCACCAAGCGGCCGTCCACCTTGCACAATGAAGACAGGTCATACCATTCCTTATCCCAGATGGTCAGGAGGTTTTGGTGCTGTGACAGGTCAACCAAACGCCCCGCCTGGGCTAATTGGCGCAGCAAAGATGGGGACAGCGCCATCAGGTCGATGCCCTCGTTCCCGGAAAGCAGGCTCAGGCGAAGTTGGTCCGGTGTTTTCTTCACAATGCCCAGGGCCATGCCGGGCTGGTGCTGGGAGAGCAGCTGGCCTGCGCTATTGAGCACCACATTCCCGATGCCTGCAGTGGCATCCACCAGGGTGAGCATCCTATCCGTGTTGTTCAGGGCCCAGGCTGCATCAATCCTGAAAATCCATTTGGCATCCTTCTGGATGGCATATACATCGTCCACGGATGCGGCCAACTGGTCAAAATGGTCTCCCGCGCTCAGATCACCGATGTTGCACAGGGCTTTGGCACTGCCGGAAACCATGTCCACGGAAAAAAGCGTGGCATTCCGGGTAGCAAAGCACAGCTGGTCTGAAACAGGGGCCAGGGTGTCGTAGTCTGAGCTTTGAAAGAACAGCTTGCCATCCTTCATGACGCTGATTGTGGTGGCTTCCTGCTCCAAGGTATAGGTGGAGGGAGCTTTGGGCTGCCCATTTTTCCACCTGCTGTCATCCCATAGGTAGCCACGATTGCCTGTGGTGTATGCCAGCACACCCTCAGCAGTCATAAAAAACTGTGCCGACTGGTCCGCCCCCTTGGGATACTGAACCTTCACCTGCTCACTGCCTGCAAAACCATGCACGATGAGGGCCATCAAGATGAAGGAAAGGGCAACACAAAACAGAGCCTTTGTTTTCACAAGTTTTCCTCCCAAAAGCTTAATTTCGGATGATTGACTTGAAACTATTCCAGATTGATGCTGAAAACACCCTGGTCCAGGTGAATCTGCTGTCCTGTGTCATCATAGACATAGGGCATAAAGAGCAAGCGGGCCGGCGGCTCCCCGCTGAAGTTGACAAGCCCGGTGAACACCAGAACCTCCTGCCCATCGGGCTTCCTGGTTCTCACAGCGCTGCTCGCCAGGTAGCGCAGTTGAGCATCCTCCGAAGAGACTATATAGTCAATTTGCCGTTTGCCTTCCTTCAGGAAGAGGCGTTCCCCGTTTTCTCTGCTTCTCACGGTGAACTCATAGCGCAGGCTCATAAAGGACAACTCGATGATGTCCACCTGAATCTCCAGACCGTCTGCCTGGATCAGTTGGTTAGCCACAACCACCTTGGGCTGCACATGAGGACTGGTCCAACTGGCCTTCAGCTGCGCCGTCTGTTCAAAGGCGCCGGAGGCGACCAGCCGCTGGGGGAGGTCCTGCCCCTCTGGCAGCAGGTCCTCAAACATCATGATGGAGGTGCCGTGCACCAGCATGATCTGCTGGTTCTGAAAGGCATCGGCAAACTGCTGTGCCCACAGTTCATGATCTATGGCATCATCGCTGTCGTCCGAGTAGCCAGAGGTATCATCAACGGTGGGCCATAAGGGCTTAAGCTCCACAAATCGCAGTTCCCAGTCCACATCCTGAATGGCGATGTCCGTCAGGCGCATATCAAAGCCGTAGCGTCCATCGGTGCCGCTGTCCCGCTTCTCCGGCACCCAGAAGCCCCGGTCAAAATCAAAGCCACGGCTGCCAAAGACATGGGGCTGCAGTAACTGGCCTCCGATTCTGGCCTCCAGGAAGGGCACCAGGTACACTGTGTTGCCGGACAGAGGCTCCACCTCAAAGACCACATACAGCTCCCGGCCGTTGAACACGGCATCCGTCAGATGAATCCGAACATCCCCGGTTTTCATCTCCTGGCCGATGGCCGTGATGTGCTGGATGGCCTCCGGCCCTTCCAGTTTCTGATACTCCTGAACGCTGTAACGGATGATCTCTGCTACCGCAAAAGCCATGGTGGCAATAACCAGGGCGATTGCCATCGCCATGCCAAAGGTCAGCCGCCGTTTTTCCTTCGGCTCCCCTTTCATCATCAACAGCGTCCGCTGGCTGTCCGCAGCCTGCCAGGACAAGCCCGACAGGGTGGTATCAACCCGCTCCTTGAGTGGCTGCTTCATTCCAAAAACCATCCTTCCAATTGGGTCCGCAGCAGTTCTTTGGCGCGCCTGAGCCAGGTTTTGACTGTGTTGAGGGGAACCCTCAGCGCAAGGGCCACCTCCTCCTGGCTCAGCTCCTGGTAGTAGTACAGGAGGATGGACAGGCGGTATTTCTCCGGCAACCCGGCGATGGCCTGTAGCACCGTGTCATCCCTAAAGGCCTGGACATAGCCCGGTTCCGGGACGTCCTCCAGATTCACATTCTTCTGGAGATGCCGGAACCAAGCCGTCTTTCGCATATCCCGGCAGGTGTTGATGGCAATCCGGGTAAGCCAGGTCAACTCGCTGCTTTGCCCACGAAAGCTGTCCCATTTCCGGTAAGCCTTCAGGAAGGTTTCCTGAACGGCGTCCCGCGCCAGCTCCCCATCCTGCAGCTGCAAAAAGCACATGCGAAGCAGCGCATCGCCATGGAGGCTCATCATGCGTTCAAAGAGAAGGTCCCGTGACTCGTCACCCATCTGCATCAGCTACAAGCTCTCCCTCCGTTCACCCAGTTAGAAGACGCCCTGCGGGGAAAGGTTTCAAGGGGCAACTATAATCATACAACTTGTGGAGGAAGTCTTCATGAAAGAAGCGGTTGCTGAGGCATTTAAACTGTTCTGGGAAGATTCAAACCGGTGTTTTGGAGAGGATTTTATTTGAATTGCAGCAAGACAAAGGATGTAAATTTTGGAACTTGGCATAGCCCCGAAAAACCCGTTTTACCGTTTTACAAAAATCCCTGTAAAACGGGGTCTCCTAATAAGAGTAAATCCTTGAGAGGGTGTAAAACGGCGGTCAGAGGGGGTTCAGGAGGGGTAAACCCCTTGTAAAACGGGTTTTACACCGGATTACTCGGGATTTCTGGGTTTTTCTGGGTTTTTCATTGCCGTTTTACTGGAAATGGCGCCCGAATTACAACGTGCTGTTAGTGCATCGAGGATGTACAATATGGTCGTTACAGGATCTGAGAGATCAATTAATTAGTCTCAGGCTGAGATTGCCTAATCATGGGGCGGGGGCGG
>LSQX01137112.1_pt1 | contig 10714 bp, 8 predicted proteins | sample 654561 | NCBI WGS metagenome assembly LSQX01 (sample SAMN04489861, study PRJNA283612) | anaerobic digester metagenome | isolation source: 4 biogas reactors fed with cattle manure at either 37C or 55C with and... | place: Denmark: Kongens Lyngby | collected 2014 | reverse complement strand
TAAAATGAATATTATCACAGCGCACACTGCTTGTCAACAAAGATCGACAAAAAATGTCGACAAAGATCGAACAGAGTTCGACAAGAAACAGTCACAACCTAGAAAGATGCATGTTCCGTCCTGGTAATGATCTCATCCTGTAGGGCTTCTGTAAGATCGCAGAAATNNTTCCGGTACTTCTCAGGATCCTCCTGGGCGGCGCGAAGAGTCTCCGCGTCTATTACGTTGAACTGCACATGGTGTCCGCCGAGCTTGAAATAGGACCTGACGAGGTGCGCAAGGTTCGTGATGCCTTCCTCTCCTTCAAGAATCTTCGGCGTAAACTTCATGTTAAGAAGCGTGCCTCCTGTAAGCGCATGATCCATCTTCGAGGCTGACTTCATCACCGATGTAGGGCCGTTTCGGTCTCTGCCTTGCACAGGAGAGATCCCCTCTGACAGCGGCTCCTTGGCATGTCTTCCGTCAGGGGTTGCGCCGCATACTTTGCCGAAATACACATGGCACGTAGTGGGAAGCATGTTTATCCTGTGAATTCCGCCTTTCGTGTTAGGACGGCCTTCAACTGCATCAAAAAACGTCCGGAAAACCCAGGTCATTATGTCATCCGCACGGTCGTCATCATTACCGTATTTGGGTGATGAGTTTGCAAGGCGCATCCTGATAGCCTCGTAACCCCTAAAATCGCTGTGAAGAGCCTGCATCAGGTCTTGCATGCCAAGAGTCTTCTTATCAAAAACGTGGTGCCGGATAGCCGTCAAGCTATCAGTAGTAGTCCCGATCCCAACTCCCTGAATGTACGACGTATTATACCTGGCGCCGCCTTCATGGTAATCCATACCCTTTTCTATACAGTCATCTATAAGCAGAGACAGGAAAGGAGTAGGCATGTACTTGGCGTACATCCGCTCAATGACATTATTGCCTCTTACCTTCACACCTATAAAGTAATTAAGTTGCTTCTTGAATGCCTCGAGTACCCCACCAAAGCTTTCGAACTCTACAGGAAGTCCGGTCGCAGGGCCCAGCCTCATCCCGGTGCGCGAATCGATCCCGTCATTTAAGGCAAGCTCCAGGATTTTCGGCATATTCAGGTATCCGGTGAGAATATAGCTTTCCTTACCGAACGCGCCTGTTTCCACACATCCGCTGGTTCCACCACACCTTGCGTCCTCAAGTGACTTACCTTGCCGGAGGAGCTCCTCGACCACCATGTCAGCGTTGAATATTGAAGGCTGGCCCCACCCCTTCCTCACAATTCTAAGCGCGCGCCTCAGGAATCGCTCGGGGTTCTTGGCACTGAGTTGAATATTGGAGCTGGGTTGCAAGAGCCTCATTTCATCGATTACGTCAAGGATCAAGTATGTGAGGTCGTTTACACCGTCTCTGCCATCTGCCTTCAGCCCGCCTAGATTGATGTTGGCAAAGTCAGTGTAGGTTGCGCTTTCCTCTGCTGTAACACCGACTTTAGGTGGCGCAGGCTGGTTGTTGAATTTGATCCAGAAGCACTGAAGGAGCTCTCTTGCTTCTTCCTCGGTAAGCCTTCCTTCCTCAATGTCCTTCTTATAGAACGGATACAGGTGCCGGTCAAGACGTCCGGGGTTAAAAGAATCCCATGTGTTGTATTCGGTAACGACACCGATATGCACAAACCAGTACGCCTGAAGCGCTTCCCAAAACGTCCTGGGAGCACGTTCCGGAACGTGCAAGCATATTTCAGCTATTCTCGCAAGCTCCGCCTTCCTTCTCTCATCTTGCTCCCTCCGGGCAAGTTCCAGTGCTTCGTCTGCATGCCTCCGGGCAAACCGGATCAAAGCGTCCGCGCAAATATCCATTGCCACGAGCTGTTCATACTTATCGAAAGCCCGGCTGTCCGAAACGTAGTCAAGGCCTGCTAAACTTTCCCGGATATCATTCTTAAGATCCAGGAGCCCTTTCCTGTAGATCTTGTCATCTAAGACTGTATGTCCGGGCGAGCGCTGCTCCATGAATTCAGTGAAGATGCCTGCGTTATATGCAGCCTTCCATTCGTCTGTCATCTGGCTGAAGATCATATCCCGCATGGACCTGCCCTTCCAAAAGGGTATGATCCCGTCCTCATAGATCTTTCGAGCCTCAGGACTGACAGCAAAGGAGATCTTCTCTCTGGAATCCAACACTTCCAGATCTTCAAGACTGTGGCAGCAAATCTCAGGGTATGTAGGCGTGGCTTTTGGCAGTGGGCCCCTCTCTCCGACAATAAGCTCACCGTCATTTATGCACACAGCCTTCTTTTCCATCAACGCCTTAAAGACCAAAGCCCGCGTGATAGGCCAGGAAGCAGCTTTTGCACATTTGTAGGCTTCTGTAACGAGTTCTGCCCTCTCAGTGGATATGTAAGGCTTTGCGTTTAGACTCTCCTCCCTCAGCAAGGCAACCCTTTCTGTCATCTCGCCTACCCCCCAATTCCGGTTTCAAGTCCGAGTTTTCTCAACCTCTCCCAAACAGCATGAACCATCTCATCTGTTGGCCGGGGGATATCAGGTATGCTGTATACCCTTCCCAGCCTTTCATACTTGCCGATCCCCGTATTGTGGTAAGGCAATACATCAATCCGCGGCGACTTGCCTTCCCATCTCAGTGATGAGAGGAATTTCCCCATAGACACGATATTCTCTTGGTTGTCATTAATACCTGGGAGCAGCGGAAAGCGCACAGTCACGTTACTATGAGTCTTAGAAAGGCGTGTGAGGTTCTCAAGGATCGCGTCATTCCCGCTGCCTGTAAGTTCAAGATGCATACCTGCATCCATGCCTTTCAAATCGTAGAGAATGAGATCGGCATATGGAACGATAGAAGACAGAGCCTCCCACTCAACAAAACCGCACGTATCAACTGCTGTATGGATCTCTCTTTCCTTGCATTCCCGAAGCAAAGCAAGGAGGAAACCAGGCTGCAGCAAAGGCTCTCCGCCTGAAAACGTGACTCCCCCTCCTGAGCTGTCATAGAAAACTACATCCTTCATGATCTCGTGGATGAGTTCATCGGAGGTTACAACCCTCCCTGCGACTTCCCTGGCGCGCGAAGGACACGCCTCAACACACTCTCCGCAGGCTGTGCACGTCTCACGTAATGTACGGATCTCGTAAGCTCTTCTCGTATCCGGACTGCCGACCTCAAGAGCAATAGCTTGATTAGGACAGACAGAAACGCAGGTTCCGCAAGTGGTGCACCGATCCGAAGAGAACATCATCTCGGCAGACATCCTTTGACCCTCGGGGTTGTGACACCACACGCACTTAAGAGGACAGCCTTTGAAGAAAACAGTGGTTCTGATTCCAGGCCCGTCATGAACGGAGTATTTCTTTATGTCAAATATGGTTCCAGTCACCCGGTCACTGCTCCTTACCACGGAATGCATCCGATTCCCACGGGAAGACTCAATGTTTGCAGCTCCATTTTACTAAAACGAAGTTTCCACAGCAAGCCGTGCAGCGTATTCTGTCGTGCAGGGTATTCCGGTCGTAAAGGGCACGATTCTCGCGAAAGCGATTTTCGTGGGCAAATGCATCCGTGTCGTGAAACACGTTGGTATCGCAAAACACATTTCCTAGAGTACAAGCTATTTGGTTCGGGTTTTCATGAGTAATGCACGTGGATTCCGAGCAGCCTGAGGATAGGATTCATGAGACTCCTTATCCCTCTTGCCGGACTCGGCAGAGGGACGTCGAGAGCAATAAGGACGCTGAGAGTAAAACCGAGAATCAGGAGAACGATAAATACAAGAAGCTCGCGCCAAAGCCCATTACGAAGCATCTTCGGAACCTCGAAGAGGCCAATGACGGCAAACACTGCTATAAGCAGGATGACAGTCGCCATGCCTAGCCCTCTTCCTTGCGAACGACCCGCATGCTTCTACGCGTCAGACCTGCACGCCGTAATGATGTTTCGACCTTAATCTCTACATCCAGCTTGGGAAATTCTTCATCCCACTTGTCCTTAAGATCCATCCACTCCTTCGGATACTTTCTTCGAATCTCGGCTCCGAAGCCAAAGATATCTGAGTTAAACTCGTGCTTCGCAATATCCAGAGCAGCTTCGATTTCATGTCGTATCGCTTCAGCCATCCGCCGTTCCATTGATGTCCATATTCTTTGACTCTCCATGGGATCGAAGTACTCTTGCACCTCACCCAGATTCCCGAGAGCGCCAACCCTAATCAAGATAGACGGACGCCCCTTGGAAATCTTGGGAGTCACAGTTGAATCAGCCCTCAGAATCTCAATACTTGCCAGCTTGTTTTCTTCTTCAGGTTGCTCAATCACTATGATGCCGGATCTGACCTTCCCCTTCACCCACTGAAGCCCCCTGGTTTGGATCTTATCCAACCATCCTACAAGCTTGTCCCCCTTAAACGCAGCCGCACCGGTCTCCCTTCCACTTACTGAAATAGTCTCTCTTTTCAGTTCTCCCCTCGGGTCTTCAGAAGGAGGCCTCCGAACCAGTTCAGCCCTGGAAGCTATAGCTTCATGACCTTCCGTCTCTAACATCTGAAGAAAATCATTCAATGTTACCATGACAGTTGTAGAAAGCTCCTGTACCGCTATCCTCATGATGCCCAGCGCTCCTTCAGCAGGCATGCGCTCCAGCTCGAATTCATTCCAGACAACTTCTGAAGCCTTGACTCCTTTCGCGACAACTACAGTATTTGTTTCCCTGACTTCCCCCTCTCTGGAAAAGAAGTCTATAGCTTCGCGAATGCCGCCCCTGGCGAATTCCTCACCAAACACTATGAACCTGCTATGGTGGAGGAGAGGTCGCCGCGGAGACTGCTGGCGGAGATTCCTCCAAGCCTCGAACACAGTATGGCCTGTGCTGCTTACTTGCCAAAATGGTTTCTCGTCAACAGTGCCTGCGACTCCTGTCGATATGGCGAATGGCTTCGCTATGTGAACAGTAATCATGATTTCGCCTTCCTTCGCAGCATGATCCACGCCTACAGAAAGGACAAACCCGATGTCTTCTATCTCTTTTCTGCTCCAACACCCGGCAGTGGAAACGACAACCGAGACCATGGAGAGAATCAGCGCAATGCGTGCCCAGCGCCAAGCTTTCATTGGGATTCCCCATTCTTCCGCGAGACAGCGGTCCGGACACCTAACGCTGCATAGAGAAATAAGAGGGCCACTACTGCGACAATGATGGAAAACACCGCGTCTGCCTTAGCAAGGAAATCCTCAAGATCCACAATACTTTCGAAGGAGACAAGACCTAACGGAACGAAGACGGCGGCAAGCGGACATGCCAGATGTTCAAAGGCCTTCAAGTTAAAAACCTGAGCTATTCCTATAGATGTTGCCCAAAGAAACAGAGACAACTTGATTCCCGTGCTTAGCGTCCACGCTGCCATTACTCCTGCCTCTATTCTCTCAAAGAACTCTCCTAAACTTATCATCCTGGCGAGACTGAATAGCGGAAGGGTCCATGAGTTTGCCGTAGGGCCGAAGACAGCCACTAAAGCTATGGCTGCAAGTGCAGTAAGCGCCCCGGTGATAAGAACTGCATATACGGCATACTTCGTCGCTTCCTCCGGCTTGTCCAGATATGGAACTATCATGCCGATTATAAGGTATTGGCTGTAGTAGCCAAGGCTTGCGACGACAGGTGAGACCAGGTTGGATATGCCCCGAGCCAGAATTGGCCTTAAGTTCTCAAACCGCATAGCGTTATAGGGCAGCACATACGTCAACAGAAGAACAAACACGAGGACGTAGAATACATCTTCTCCGAGGCGACACGTCACTTCGAGCCCGGATCTTGCAGCGTAACAGCTCATGATGGCTAACATGATCATGAAAGCAAAAATCGGCGTCTCAGGCATGATAGCGATGACGTACCCCTCACCCAGAACGCGGGTGATATTCACACCGGTGTCTACGAAAAACCACAGGATGACGAGGCCGAGAAGTCTCCCAATGACCGGACCGAGGAGGATCTGGCTGTATTCAATGATCGTCTTCCCGGGGAACTTCAGGCTCAATTTGGTTATGAGGATAACAAAAGGGATAGTAACTACACTGCTGATAATACCGGCAATCCACGCATCCTGGACGTGCTTTGTGCAGGTTATCAAAGAAAACGTCAAAGTAACAGGCACGACTCTTATCACGATCAGCACAGCCATGAGCTGGCGTCCTGATATTTTCCCGCCTTCGAGAGCAGTCATCTTGGCCCCTTCTTCCTGTAACCGCTCGGAATCCCTTTTGCTTGAGGCTGAGGCGGTCTTGGCATGAGGCCTCTGGACTGTCTCCTAAGGTCGCTTTTGCCTGTAAACTCCGGACGAGTATCCATTGCCCACCATGGAAGCCTGACAAGGGCATCCTTCAGGTCGGATACGACAACCGGCGCAACGGGCTCCAGGAACGGAACACCGAATGACCGAAGGGATGATAGATGAATTCCAGCGATTGAGAACCCAAATACGACTCCGAATAAGCCCAGTGCGCCTGCAAGCAAGATCACGGGAAAGCGGAGCAACCTTACAGCAATGGAAAGGCTGAAAATTGGTGTAACAAATGATGAAATAGCTGTTAAGGCAACGACTATTATCATGGCAGATGAAACCAAACCTGCGCGAACCGCAGCTTCTCCCAGAATCAGAACGCCTACTATACTGATGGCAGGTCCGTAGATCTTGGGCAGCCTCACTGCAGCCTCCCGCAATATCTCGAAGGCTACCTCCATGAGAAGGGCTTCAAATACGGCAGGAAAGGGTACACCTTCGCGCTGAGCAGCTATGGCAAGAACCAAAGGGGTGGGAAGCATTTCTTGATGAAATGTGGTGACTGCAACGTACAATGCAGGAAGAAGAAACGCAATAAAGAAAGAAGCGTACCTCAGCAGTCTTACTGCAGACGCGATAAAAAAGCGCTCATAGTAATCCTCGGGCGAAGTGAGAAACATCAAGAATGTAACCGGAACAATAAGGACAAAGGGCGTGCCGTCTGTAAGTATTGCAATCCTTCCTTCAAACAGCGCACCTGCCACTCTGTCAGGCCTTTCTGTACGAAGAATGGTGGGGAACGGCGAAAAAGGCGCATCCTCAACGTATTCCTCCAGTTTACCGCTTTCCTGGATGCTGTCTACGTCAATCCTTGTAATCCTGTCCCTGGCCTCCTGGACCACTTTGTCGTTGGCGATACCTTTGATGTAGGCGATTGCCACTTGAGTACGACTGACTCTCCCGACAGTGAATTCTTCGATCCAAAAGCGCGGATCCCTGATCCTCCTTCTAAGCAGGCTGGTATTGACCCGCAAGACCTCGCTGAATCCTTCCCTGGGGCCACGAATAACGACTTCGCTCTGAGGCTCCTGAATACTGCGCGTCTCAAAACCTCGCACATCGCAAACCAAAGCCTCAGAACTTCCGCCTATCACTACCCCGCACTTGCCTTCAGCTATCCTGCTTAGAAAATCTGTTCTATCAGAAACCTGCTTTACATCCGACACCAGAATCAGCCGGTCTCTCAACCTATCTTTAACCTGAATTGAAGATAAGCGTTCTGATTCGAGGATTTCAGACGTGACTCCAATGGGCTTGATGATCGCCTCGCTGACAAGCTCTTTGTCAACCAATCCGTCTAAATGAACCACCAGCACAGCAATACCCCGGCCGGTCCCGAATCTCACCTTGCGGACAATGAGGTCCGAACTGTTGCCGAAAGCTTCTCTGATGAAAGCCTCGTTTTCTCGGAGCCTTATGCTAAGACTAGCATGGGCTGAACTTAGGCGAGGTCCTTGGCCCTGAATATCCGTCCTTCGCCGCCTCAACAGCAAGCGCTTAACAAATCGCGACAACGCACGAAAAGCCACGTCTTGTCATCTCCTTGAGCTTTCCTCAAGAACCCTGCTTATCCAGGCCGGTCTCGAGGTCCATCCCCAGGATATCCATGGGTATTGTTGCCTCCTATGGGAGATCTTATCCCCATGGCAAGTTACGTGGCACAAAGGGAAGGGAGTTATCCGGATTCGGTATTATCGCCTTTTTCTTTTGTGGGAATGAAGTTCACAGAACGTGAAGGGGTTATCGTGGAAATCGCATGCTTGTAAATGAGGTCTTCCCGCGTGCCGTCGCTGACAACTATTGTGAAACTGTCGAATCCCGTGATTACACCTTTTATCTGATACCCGTTGAGTAAGTAGACAGTGACTGCAATGTTTTGGGAACGAAGAAGGTCGAGGAATCTGTCCTGAAGGTTTTGGGTCAGCTTATTCACTGTGGCTCGCGCCCCCTCTTGTTGCTAATGCTTCTCCACCCTTTGCCTGTGGCATAACTTGAAGGATTTTCTTTCCCTACGTTTTCTACACAGCAGCCATTTTCCCTTTGATCAACGCAAGAATACACCTTACGGCTTCCTCTTTCGATTCAAAAAGCCCTATGTCCATCCACTGTATGCGCGGATCAGCTCTGAACCAAACAAGCTGCCGCTTGGCATATCTTCTTGTATCCCTCTTTATAAGCTCTATTGCTTCTTGTAGAGGGCATTCACCTTTGAGATACCGCACGATTTCTTTGTATCCCAGGGCTTGCCCGGAAGTCAATGTCCTACTGTATCCCTGCTCTAGAAGTTCTTTGGTCTCCTCCACCAGTCCAAGCTCGATCATCTTGTCGCATCTGGCTTCGATCCTCTCGTATAATACCGGCCTCTCGCGAACCAAGCCCACCATGACCAGTCTGTCAAAACGTGCCTTCTTCCTTCGCCCCTCTCGCCACAGCTCCGAGATGGGACGGCCTGTAGTGATATGCACCTCAAGCGCTCGGACAATTCGTCTTGTGTCATTAGGGTGGATCTTTTTGGCAGCTTCAGGATCTACCTCTTCAAGCCTGGCGTAAAGCACGTCATGTCCCTTCCGGGCAGCCTCCTCCTCCAGAGATGCCCTAATCTCGGGTGATGCGCCTTCCCAGGGAAACAAGAATCCGTCAACCACTGCCTTGATGTAGAGGCCTGTCCCGCCCACCAGAACCGGAATACGGCCCCGCGAAGCAATATCTGAAATCGCAGCTTCAGCCAGTTCTTGAAATCTGGCGACATTGAAATCTTCATCCGGCGCCACAACATCAATCAGGTGATGCGGCACCGTCTCCCTCTCTGTCATGCCGGGTTTTGCAGTTCCGATGTCCATATACTTGTATACCTGCATGGAATCACAGGACACTATCTCACCGTCAAGTTGCCTGGCAACGTCAATAGATATGTCAGTCTTTCCGACTGCAGTAGGGCCTGTGATCACCACAAGCCAGTCAGCGGCAACCGGATTCCCTATTTGATTTTGCGGATTTCTTTCTTGATCCGTTGAAGCCTTCACAAAACCTAACACATCCTTCGATTACTTCCTCGTTACTGTCTCGTTACTTCCTCCGAAAGGTCCGGTCCAGTTCATCCCGGCTTATCCTGAGGAGGGTCGGACGGCCGTGGGGGCATGAGTAGGGGTCCAAAGCACATGCAAGATCAGAGAGAAGCTTCACAACTTCCCCAGGCTCTAACCTGTCACCGGCCTTGACCACCGCCTTGCATGCAAGCTCAGCCGCGACACGTCCCAATAGGCCTTCTATCCCGTCTGTCGCTTCAGCGCCGTCTGCCCCGGAAGACACTTCGTCAGCGAATAGCTCAATTGCAGAAGACACAGCACCAATTGGATCCGTCCCGGAAAATGAGGTGAGCGCGGAAGGCACGCCTCTTAGAAGCAAGGACGACTGACCGAATTCCTCGAGAATGATACCTATTCCGGCCAGCTCAGAAAGGTACGGCATGACTTCCTGAACCACACCGGGCACAAATTCCAAAGGTTGTGGGATGAGAGTCTGCGCATTCACATGTGCCCCTTCAGTCAGCGCCTTTAAGAGCTCTTCGTATATTATGCGCTCATGGGCAGCATGCTGATCGATAATCACCAGATCCTCGCCGTCCTCAGCCAGGATATACATGTCTTTGAAGATTCCGATGCGCTTAAACCGTCCGCCGGCTGCCTCAGGCTGCCAACCCACGGAGTAGCGGGAATGAAAGTCCTCTATCATACCTGCCCCTGGGAGGCCTGCGTCTTGCGCGCCTGCATCCAAACGGTGGATGCCTCCTGAGCTGTCATATCCCGCCATCATCATATCCCTTGCATCTTCAGGGCCTCTGCCACCCTGTTCTATCCCCCATCCAATGCCGGGCACAACCCCTACTGACCTCAGCGCAGATGAAACGGCTTGTGCCACAAGCCTGAAAATATCGTGGCCTTTCGAGAATCTGACCTCCCTTTTCGCAGGATGGACATTCACATCCACAGATACAGGATTAGTCAGTATCCATAGGAATATCGCGGGATAGCGCCGCACCGGGAGCCTCCTCCCGTAGACATTCTCAACGGTCCTCGTAAGGACCGGAACAACACAAGACCTACCATTGACAAACACATGTTGCATATCACGTCTTGTCCTCGAGGCATCAGGAGGACTGATGAAGCCCTCAATGTGAGTATCTCCGGCGCCTGCAGTAATCGGCAGCAAGCCTTTGACAATCTCCGTGCCGTAGACTGAAGCAATGGTATTGCGCTTGTCTCCTTGGCCCTGAGAGACAAAGGCTACCTTGCCGTCGCATATAAGGCGGAACCTTACATTCGGTTGGGCAAGGGCCAGCCTTGCCACTGTATCGCGTATATGTCCCGCCTCCGTAGACGGGCTTCGCTGAAACTT
>LSQX01115655.1_pt4 | contig 10714 bp, 7 predicted proteins | sample 654561 | NCBI WGS metagenome assembly LSQX01 (sample SAMN04489861, study PRJNA283612) | anaerobic digester metagenome | isolation source: 4 biogas reactors fed with cattle manure at either 37C or 55C with and... | place: Denmark: Kongens Lyngby | collected 2014 | reverse complement strand
CATATTTTGTATGCTTTCCTTGAGAATGTGAATGAGAGGGCAAAAGACCTTGTTCACAAGGCGGGATTTGAGTATATAAGATCATTCCTTACAGTTGCTTTCAGCCGTTTCAATCCTGTAGCCGACACGCGGGTGTCACTGATCCGGGAGGATGAGATACAGGAAATGCGTGAATTGCTCAGTAATTATTACCGTGACTATTCTCTTTTTACTGCGGACTATGCTTTTTACGGTAACAGGTATTATGTTTTGAAGGATGGTGATGAGATAGTTGCCGGCGTAAATGCCTTTCCGGCCTCCAACGAAATATATAATATTCCCGGTATATGGGGCTGGGTGATGATGAAAGTTCTTCCTTTCATACCCTTGTTCCGCCGCCTGTTCAAGCCGGGTATTTTTCATTTTCTGGTGTTTGACGCCATTTACTGCAAAAAGGGAAAGGAAGCCCTTCTTTATAAACTTCTTGAGTCTGTCTGTGCGTCGGAGGGGTTTCACACCGGACTGATGTGGCTTGACGACCGGAGTGAGATGTATGACAAGATACGAACCTCAGGAAGGCTGGGAGCCCTTAACAGGATGCTCAATGCCAAGCCGGGACTTGTTTATATAAAATTCGTCAATCTGACCAGGGAAGAGCAGGAAAAGTTCTATGATGCCCCTGCTTATGTGTCAGGATTTGATTTTTCATAAGCATTTACTATTTTTGCAGTTGGCAGGGGATTTCCCGGTTGACCGGAAATACGGCAGATTTTTTGGCAGCCGGAATCCGAAGCCAGTGTGAAAAAGGGACGTTAGTTCAGTTGGTTCAGANNTTCGAATCCAGTACGCCCCACAAATTGAAAGTCCGGAGTTGATAATAACCCTTTCCTCTGAAGAAGCCCGGAATCAGGGTAATTTTCCCCCCCCCCCTTTATTATTACGGTTCTTCTACTTATTCAGAGTCATCTCGACTGTAATGGTTACGGTTTCTTCATCACCGTCACCATCCAGGTCAATATCCATTAACTCAGTGGTTTTGAGCACAAGCCTGGAGGAACTAAGTTCAAGGATATCAAAAATTGCGGGGCCTTCGGAATCTGAATTAATAGTGAGTTTATCCCCGCCCTGGCTCATACTCCATGTACCTGTATCAGGTGTTCCTCCAAAATTTGATGTAAAGGTATTGTTTGATTTCAGTTCAACTGATCCGGTAAAAGCCTGCTGGATCATTGCATTAATAAAAAGAACACTCTGCTGGGCTTCTGCAGAAGTAAATTCAAACTCTTCCATCAAATACTGCGAAAGAGATCTGGTTCCAACCCTGGCGTTGACTGTTGCATTGCTGAAATTCCATTTACCTACAATAATACTGTCAGGTTCCGAATCTTTTTTTGAACATGAAGCCAGAAGAATTCCGGCCATCAAAACCAAAACAAATCCTCTTAAACTTGTCAATTCTTTTTTCATGGCTTATAGATTTAAATAAATAATAAGTTAAAACATATTTAAATCTGTTTTGTTCTGAAAAAGAAGCAGAAGATTTATTCAATTTTTTCAGCAGAGGGCGGAGCTGAATCCGGACCGCTTCCCCATTGGCGTTCAGGAGCCGGGCCCATCACCAGTTCGAGTGTTGCGCCATCACTGATATCATCATGACTGAACCAGGGTTTGTTCCACTCCCTGCCATTAAGCCTGGCCGACTGTATATATTTATTTTCTTCAGAGCAGTTGACTGCCACGATTTTAAATTCCTTGCCGTTTCCAAGATCCATTACTGACTCAGTAAATACCGGGCTGCCGATGTTATATGTCGGAGATCCCGGGGTGACCGGGTAGAAACCAAGTTTTGAGAAAACTACAAATGCTGTAGTTCCGCCACCGTCCTCGTCGCCGGGAACCCCCATCAGGTCATTCCGGAACCATTCAAAAAGCAGTGTCCTGATCAGTTTCTGGCTACGCCAGGGCTGGCCTGCATAGTTATAAAGATAGGGAATATGGAGAGAGGGTTCATTTGCCATTGAGAACTGACCCACGTTACCTGTATGATCAGGCAGCTGGGCATAAAATTCATATTTGCTTTTACCAAGAGGTTCATTGAAAGTTTCATCAAGCCTTGTTACAAAATTTTCATTACCTCCCATCAGGCTTATCAGGTCGGCAATATTGTGCTGGACATCCCATCTGTATACGTATGCATTGTTTTCACCATAATAGTCACGGGCGCCCATGCCGCCGGAAAACTTATAGTCAAAGGGCATGATAAAATTACCTTTGCTGTCTTTCGGATGAAAAAAGTCTGTTTCGGCATTGAAAAGTTTGCGGTAATTATATGAGCATTCAAGAAAATAGCGGTAATCATCTGTCTTTCCCAGCTCTTTCGCAATCTGTGCCAGACACCACTGGTCGTAGGCTGTGCCAAGTGTAACGGCCACCGCCTGCCTTTTCTCAAAAGAATGAACTTCCGGAATTGTTTCCTTCTCATTTTCAGCCAGGGCAGGGATATAACCATGTTCTTTGTAAAACTCATCGAGCCTGCCGGCAGGTTTGCCTGACCAGGGGGCAAGGGTTTTTTCCATGACAGCCCTTTTGCTGACCTCGTAAGCCTTTTCCAGGTCAAAATCCTTAAGTCCTTTCCTGTAGGCATCGATGACTGTTGCCACTCCATGATTGGAATTCATCCTTCTGCTGTCGCCCGTTATTTCAGGGAATGTGGGCATCCAGGGATTTTCCATCTGATCAGTCATTCTGAGAAATGATCTGATAATATTGGTCTCAAGTACAGGTTCCGTCAGGACTCTCAGTGGATGAGTTGCCCTGTAGGTGTCCCAGATCCAGTCATCCGTGTAAAAAGGGACACCTTCGGAATCATGAACCTTACCATCAAAGGCACTGAAGTACCTGTCGTCTTCGGTTATATTCACCGGGCGTTCATAAGTACGGTAAAGAGATGTATAAAATACTATCCTGTCATCTTCCGATCCGCCTGTAACCCTGATCTTTCCAAGAGCTTCATTCCATATTCTTCGGCCTTCCGAATGAATCCTGGCGATATCAAAATCTTTTATCTCGCGTTCAAGGTTTTTCTTCGCCTGGTCGGTGTCAATAAATGAAATGCCATACCGTAGTTTGAGTGTCCCGGTCCGTTCCGGGAAGCTGAGAAGGATGGCTGCATTCCTCCCGGAAGCCTCTGTGAGTGATTCATCGGCCCTGCCCTCTTTCAGGACTCCTGCAAAAGAAGGTTTTATGTCAGGTTCAAGATAAATGAAGACTTTTGTCCGGTTATCGAGATTCTGGTATCCGGAAACAGCCTTCCCGTCCCATTTCATTTCCCCGTGTCTTGAATTCAGGATGATATTACTTTTCTCTTCCTTCGGGAAGCTGAGTTCATAAAGTGCCGACTGCCTTGAAACACCCATTTCTACCCCGATATCCTGCTCATCCAGAACAACAGAGTATGAATACGGACTTATTTTTTCGTGATCCCAGGTATAGCTGATAACCGGTCCGGGACTGCTCATTTCTCCCTGAAAAGGACTGAGGTTGAAAGCCGAACTGCCCCTGTGGCTGGTAATAACCAGGGGCAGCCCCCGCAGTTTAAGAGTTGTATAATCGGCTCTTTCGGGATAAACCCTGAGCATGCTGTTTGGCAGATGAACCGTCGGGTAGGTAGGGACCAGCAGGTGACTTATGTTCCCGATATAGGGGTTCACATAATCAACAGGTTCCCGGCTTTTCGCGTTATCAGTTGTGCAGCCGTGATTCAGGATAACAGATCCCAGTATTAAAACAAGCAGTCGTGCAGTTTTCATTTATATATATTTTTAAAAGTCTACATATTAATCCCGTCCGGCAGCAATCATATCTGTCCCGGTCGCCCTTTATATCTGTCCCGGTCATCCTTACGAAACCACGTCTTGTGAATGTCACGTGATTGGCACTGCTTTGTCTGATCCCGGCTGTTTCTCAGTGCCTTCCGGTATCACGACCTTCCCATCCTGATTTGCCATCGTCTACATAGAGTTCGGTTACGGTTTTTGAGACCCTGTCATCCACTTCTTCCACAAGCTGAATACGCAGTGGACTGGTCAGGGCTTTCATATGTTCAATAACCGGAGCCCAGGGTTCCGCTCCCTTTACCGTTTCATACATCAGGTAAGCCCATTTTTCCGAAAAAATATTTCCTTTCATTGCCGGTACCATCTGCTGCATATTGGATGAAAGGAAAGGCAGGGACAATGCCCTGGCCCAGTATATCCAGGGACCTCCTGTTATGTAAAAGAAAGGATTGAGCAGTCTGGAAGGGTTCTCAAGTCCCGAATTTGAATACTCAAGCTGTATACCTGCAAAGCCCACACCCTCCTCCTCATTGTAGAAAGTGATCCACGGAACGTCGGCTTCCATGAAGAGGTCCGTAAGATCCGGCATCTTCGTCACATCGTATATAATAACCTTATCCCTGATGACATCATACCATGCGGCATGGGTTATCAGTTCCCTTTTTATCACTATTTCGCCGTTACGTAGTGCATTACAGTGCAATGTTTCATTTATTCTCAACACTGTTGAGCTGATAAAATAGGGTTTTCCGGGATAAAACTCATATCTGACCGAAGCATCCACCTCGGGTATTTCGCGAAGATTGCCCCATACTGAAGTTTCTGCCTTCACCGGGCCTGAGTATGAACTTATGTTCTGTGGCGGATCCCAGTCGGATGTATGGGTCCATGGTCTGGGAGGTGCATATATTTCAGGGTTCCAGTGAATGGCTCCGTTTGTTTCCTTGCGGTGGTAGAGCGGGAATCCTGATTTGTTTTTAAGTGTCATCTGGTCAAGATGTCCTGATTTGGGATGAAGAACAACAGAAAGCTGCTGATTCTCGATCTGTAGTCCGGGATCTTCGCCCTGAACCGTCAGGTCTGACTTGTACACCCTAGCCAGAGCATCCGGGTTGTTGTAGTAAATATGGAATATACGGCTGGAGCGGGCCGGCACGTCAGCAAGAAAAGCGACTCTTGCCGATACTGTCGGAAACCATACGGGAACATCCCTTGTAGGTCTTCCTTCTTCATCCGGAGCAAGGTCATCCTCTTCCAGATGCTGTTGAATATCATAAACCTGTGAAGTGACTTCTGTCAGTTCATAGCTTACCGGATCAACTGCAACCACTCTTATATCCCTCTTGATATCTTCTGCCTCATCGGGATAAAATGCCAGAAGAACCTCAACAGGTTCAGCTTTTCTGTCTATTCCCGCGGTTTCGGTCAGTACAACTGATTTGTAGCTTTTCCATGCAGGATCAAAGGCTTTCACTTTTTCAGGGGCAGTAAGTGTCCTTTCTGCCGTGATGATCTGGTCTTTCGGTGAAGCCTGGATATGATCCTTCATCCTGACGCTGATCCTTATCCGGTAATCTTGTCCGGGCTGCCATTTGACCCAGCCGATAACACTCATGTCACCGTAAAGGGTATTGTCCTGGGAAAGACCTGCTCCCGAAGGCGGACGGTGTGTCATGGCCGGAAAGCCGGGATCTTCCTCCTCACCGGCCTTATGAAGGTTCAGATAACGGAGAGCCTTGCCGTTGACCTCTGTTTCAACCTCTATCATTGAGGCACGGGGCAGTTCCAGGTCTGCTTTCAGATGATAATAGGGAACTGCCGGGTTCGGGTATAAAAGTTCAATATTTTTTATCTGCAGAGTCTCCCTTTGTTTTGCTCTTTGTGCCGTCAGGGGGAGGATCAAAAGAAAGGTGAATAATAATATTACTGCTGTTTTTGCTGATGATTTCATTTTCTGTTGGTTTTATTTTTTACGTACTGATATCAGATTTCTGTTTCTCATTTCCTTAAGGGCTGATTCCCATTTGCCTCCCGAGCCCCACAGGTAATATGTAAAGTACATCGTGTTTTTCTGGTATATGGGTGTCCAGGGCTGAAATTCAACATAGTAATGATGAGCATCACTGTTGCGGGGATGATTCATCCACATATGGAGGAAAATCGGCTGTTCAACGGGAAATGCTCCAATGAATGCTATATCTTCTTTTGTATCATATCCGGCGTTCCAGCCTTCATCAATCATTATTGCCCTTCCGTAATAGTCTTCGGGCCGCATCCTGAATTCCTCATGACCTCCTGTTGTGGGAGTTATGAATACATCTTCGGTCCAGTGCGATTCTCCCAGTTCCAGTATAGGCTGAGGCCCTATGACGTTGGCTTCGGGATTGATGAATCTCAGGGCATAGCGCACCTCAAGAAGGGGAGAATTACCATAAAGGGTGAAGGTCTTTTCAAGTTTGTTGCCATAGTAATCGGCACTCATTCTTACCTGTACATAATCACCTTCGCTTTTTACAAGCTCAGCATCATAAACTTTATGGGTTTCCATACTTGCCTGGCCAAGAAAATCTTCAAAGCCTCCATAGGGATAATATCCCCGCATGCGGTTCGGGCGTTTGTCATCGCCTGATTTTTCCGGCCATAACTTGAACAGAACATTGTCGTTGCGACTCTTTACAATATATTCAATCACTCTTGCACCTGTTGCCAGAAGTGTTATTCTTACACTGTCATTCTCAAGCCTGAATTCATCTATCCCGTCATTATTCAGGTCGGTAGCATAGGCATAAACTTTTCCTGAAGCCCTGCCAACACCGAGCTGGCTGGATGTTTTAATTCCCAGGGCTGTCACTTCCACCTCATAGTTTCCGGCCGGCACTTTAAGATCAAATTTGAAATCGGCATAGCTCCCTGTGGGATTTGTTCCGTACTGTGTTGCGGTGAATACAGGCTTTGCAGGCCTTCTGGCGTCAATCACCCTGACGGTTACGGGATACCTGCTTTCCCCGCTGAAGTTATGGATGCTGACAGGAAATGATACCAGGGGTGCATGACCGTAAATGAGTTTGTGAACCGATATGGCAGGCGGCATTTCCATGACGCACATGGTGTATTTCTCGTTTTCGCCCCATTTGAAGCCGGCTGCAACGGGATTGGCATAATCCATTCCTTTTTCATCGGGTCTGATATTGAGGCGGACTGTTGTACTTCCCCTTGCCGGAATGGTAACCGTTGATGTTGTTGATCCGTCTGCAAGTACTCCTTCGGGAAGCTGAATATCCCATGTTCCGGTCACGGGCTGATCATATGTGTTGCTGATACTTAAGCTGAGAGTGTAATCCTCTATTGTTGCATCCAGATCGATACGGGCACCGAAATAATTTTCCAGGTACAGCCTGTCGAGGTACAGCATCTGCATTGCAGTTCTGAATCCGGCAGGACCCATTATGATGCCTTCCTGTGTTATGCCAACCTCTCTCCGTGCCATGATGGCGTCGAACAACTGCTTTTTTGTAAGTTTTTTCCCTTTGTCAATAAACAGGACCATCGACGGAACAAGGTCGTTCAGCAGTCCGCCGGTAGTGACAATAAACGGAACATTCTCATTGTCTATCTGCAGTTTGTTGCCGGCTGTGGCTATGTATCCGTCATAATGATAGGGATCGCTTGCAGGATCCCAGACGGGCCGGAAAATATAGCCGTTCCTGGAATGTGCAAAATCTATCCACGACTGCTTGTCCGGCATGTCCTGCACCTGCAGTCCGTCATAATTATCCAGTCCGAAAACGGGGGAGAAGCCGACATCTGCCACTACCGGCTGTTTTGTCCTGGAAAGCCAGTCATCCATTTCATCCTTCATGAGAAAATCCATATAACCGTTGAATACAAACCAGGTGTTGCCCTCGTTCATTCCCTTACCTATTATTTCAAGAGGATGTCCGGGCATACAGGTTACTGATTTCAGAAGAGTTTCAGTGGCAAACCATCCCTTATGCAAATCGTATTTAGAGAGAACTGATTTTACATTTTCCATCAGCTCTTTTACTTTCAGGGCCGAAGCATGACTGCCGGAGGATATGACAAAAATTTTCCTGTTTCCGTTTTCAAGCATGAATGCGTCAACCACCCTAAGGAAAGGATCATTGAACTGGTAGCTTTTCAGTACCTGCTTCCATTTTTCATTTCCGGGATATTTTGAGTGCAGGATTTTTCCCGTTTCCGATGAAGGGGAGGTGATCACCAGCACGTTGCCTTTAGCGGCAGCAGCGGAGAGTTCTGCCGGAGACGGATTGTCAAGCAGGGTGCATTGTTCCTCAAGCCAGCCTGCAAGGAATCCTTCCTGCATCCACAGACCCGGAAGGCCCATGTCTTCAGCCATGTCAATCCTGCTCTGGAGAATCTTCCTTTCAACGTCAGGAATTGCTATTTTATAAAGGCTGCCGTATCGGTACCATTTTTTGTAATCATTCCACCAGTGGTTTGTATAACCATTGAACTGAACGTCGTTGCTGACAGCATTGCCCAGAGCATCAAGTGATCCCCTGTAGTTGTAGTCCGTCAGCTGTTGCGCCGTCGAACTGCTAATGAAGGAAACAAGGGAAAAAAGTATTGCACCTGTGAGCCATGTAATTTTTCTTTTCATATGTATAGTCGTTAGTTTTTTTTGATATGTCCCGTTAACGGGAAAATATTCAGGGTTTTGTATGAGCAGTATCCTGTTCCGCCTGTTAAAAGCGTTTACAGTTCCCTGATCATGATATTTCTGAACCAGATAGTATAACCGTGATCCTGAAGTCCGATATAGCCTTCGTGTGGAATTCCTGCAGTGAATCCGGGAAAATCCCTGAATTTGCTGTTTTCAACCATTTCATCCCATTCGGGAGTCCAGAGTTCGTATTCAACCACTTTCTCCCCGTTCTGGGTATGTGTCACCCTGCCGTCTTTCACACGGACGACGATGGTATTCCATTCGCCTGCAGGTCTGGCGTTTTGTGGTATGGCAGGCAGCATGTCGTATAGCGATCCTGCCAGGTGACTGTCAATTTTGTTGTCGCTTGCATTTTCATTGTCCAGTATCTGTATCTCGGGAGATGCAGAATATATAGCCGATCCCGGGCTTTCCTTCACGTAGTAGAAAATGCCGGAATTACCTTCCGGAGCTGTTTTCCAGTCGATTGAGAGTTCGAAATCCCTGAATTCCTTTAATGCATAAATTATGTCACCGCCTGCACCCTGTCCGTCTTTTCTTCCTTCACCTAAAAATACTTTCATGGAATTGTCTTCGATGGTCCAGTTAGCAGGCATTTCGTTTCCGTTATACTGCCGCCATCCGCTAAAATCCTTTCCGTTGAAGAGAAGTGTCCAGCCGTCTTTCTTTTGCTGTCCGGTGAGTTTATTGGGACTATCTGCGCATGACGCGAGTGTCATGCAAAAAATAAGCGTCAATGTAAAAAGATAAATACTTTGTTTTTTCATGGTTTATAAGTTTTAGATTCCGTTCTGCAAATTAGGTAAAATTATTTACTAAGTGAAAATAAAAAAGCTATATATGAAAGCATAAAGCATAATCTCTTCTCTGATTATCTTCAGATTAAAGTGTGTTATTCAGTTGCTGCAGTCTGCCGGAATCCGGGTTTTTTCAAAGGCAATAATATTTCAGGATCCACAGCTTTTCGGAGTCCGTAGTTTTTTAGGACTTGCATCTTTTCAGGCTCCGGGACCTTTTAGGACTCGCATCTTTTCAGGCTCCGCAGCTTTTCGGGGCTCATATCTTTTCAGGCTCCGGGCTATATGGCATTATCCCTTATATATTCCTGCAGGCCGGGAGCTGAAGGACCGAAATACCTGTACCGTTCGGCCCATTCCAGACCGTATTGTTTTCCCACTTCCCTGTCGGACGGAGTACCTCTCATCTGTTTCGAATACTTATCCAGCATGAAATGTTTTATGTAGTTGAAATCAGCAGTACGGTCATCATTGCCGAGGATTGGAAGTTTCTTACCCTGGCCTGCCAGTCTTTTCCTGAGGTTTGAACCGGAATTTCCGCCACTTCCCTGTGATACAACAGCCATGTTTCCTTCAACTTTCCTGTCGATAAAATCCGATATGTCCACAATCCTGTTGAATACCTGGGGACCTCTTGCATAATAATACCGTTCGATTACTGAATGCTGTCCAACCACTTCAAGCTGTTCGGGATAATCGGTGTTCATTCCTGCCATCCAGCGGGCAGCTTCAACTGCACGGGCCGTGACATAGTGGTCGGGATTCTCTTCGTAATGATCCCAGGGGTCAAAGCTGATGACAGTATCAACCTTCAGCAGCCTGAACAGGAATATGAGCCTTCCCTTTATTTCCTGTATGTTGTATTCATCCATCCGGTGATTTCGGTAGCCGAGATCATATACCTTTTTGAATCCCATCACCCTGGCAAAGGCCTCATTGGATAATTCATTGTTCAGCACTCTCTCCCCGTATGAGCTGCCGCTTCCGGCGGCATCATCATTGGTTGTCCTGATCAGATAGGCAGTATAGCCCTCATGGATAAGCTTGGCAACGGTGCCAGCCGCATAATAGGCTATGTCATCACAATGCGGCTGTATTGCCGCAAGCACTTTTCCTTCATGGGGCCTGCCGGCGACAGCTTTCTCAATGACTATTTCCTCTTCGGCAGGAGCAGGTATGTCCTTCCGGCCAAGAGCTGATAAACCTGCAGAGGGAGCCATCATTCCCCCGGCAATCATCGTTTTTCCTACAAAATCCCTTCTTTTCATTTTATTTCCAGCTTCATTGTTCATTATTATTCAATATTTATAATGTCATTGGTGATCTGCATTCTATATCCCGGGGTTTTCCCTTTGTGTTTGTTTCAACGGAGCTTTTATCATCCGGGCGGCTCC
>LSQX01244849.1_pt1 | contig 10715 bp, 6 predicted proteins | sample 654561 | NCBI WGS metagenome assembly LSQX01 (sample SAMN04489861, study PRJNA283612) | anaerobic digester metagenome | isolation source: 4 biogas reactors fed with cattle manure at either 37C or 55C with and... | place: Denmark: Kongens Lyngby | collected 2014 | reverse complement strand
TGGTTCTTCTCTATCACTGATAAGAGCCCTGATGCAGAAACTGAAAAAGCAGCTTTCGACGCCTTAAGCGTACGTGCCCAAACTGGTATTGGTGTAAGCAAAGCAGAGGCTCACTAAGTGACCATTGCAAATAGTACACATTTAAGTAAATAAATGTGTCTATAATAAAGGGGGGCTATTTTATAGGTAGCCCCCCTTTTTTGCATTCTGGGATATACGTAGATGAACGAATTATTAATTGCTGATGACCACCCTTTATTTCGTGAAGCCTTACGTGGTTTAGTCAGCAAGCACTACCCTTCAACCAAAATTTATGAAGCTGAAAATGCTGACTCACTATTTACCTTAGTCGATGAGCACACTGACGCTGACTTATTGCTACTGGACTTAAATATGCCCGGGGCTGAGGGTTATAGTTCACTCGTATTTTTACGTTCACATCATCCCCAACTCCCGATTGCGATCATCTCTGCGCATGAAGACCCTATGCTGATGCGTCGAGCTGTCGACCACGGTGCGATGGGCTATATCCCAAAATCTGCCGATATTAATACGCTCTGTGAGGCCATTGATCAAATCCTCCTGGGTGAGATTTGGCTCCCTAAAAACGCCCAAAACACGCCGGTAGTCAGCAGCCAAGAAAAAGAAGCAGCCAAGCTAGTTAGCCAGCTAACACCTCAGCAATTCCGCGTTTTACAAAAGGTCACTAGTGGTCAGCTAAATAAGCAAATCGCCTACGACCTAGGGGTCTCCGAAACCACCATCAAAACACATATGACAGCCATTTTGCGCAAGCTTGGTGTAAATAACCGAACCCAAGCAGTTCTTCTTGCCTATAAACTAGACCTGCAAAACAAAACAGAAAAAGAACTACTTGAGTTTTTAGGTGAATAGCTTATTTAGAACCATCAAACTTAGGTCTAATACTGTCATACTGAGCTGACAAAAAGGCTCGCAGACTAGCTGGTTTAACTGGTTTAGTCAGTACGATATAACCACGCTGTCTAGCCTTATTACGAAGCTCATCACTACCATCTGCCGTTAATAAGGCACCATGCAAATGGCGAGCATTTTCTCGCAAGGTATCTAGGCTATCTAAGCCATCCAAGCGATCGTGCAAGTGATAGTCCACTAACAATACATGTGGCTTCTGCTCCATCATCAATAAGGCCTCATCAATTGTTGCAGCTAGAATAACCTCTATCCCCCACTGACTCAACAAAATCTGCATCCCTTGGAGAATTTCCAAGTCATTATCAAGACACAGCACCCTCATACCAGCTAAAGGTAAATTAACAGGGCTTTGCTGACGTTGCTCTGGATTAGCATGCTCCTCCTTGCTTGCTAAGGGTACAGTAACGCTAAACATACTGCCCTTAGCTACCTCTGAGCGTACCGCTAAGGGGTGGTCCAGCAATACAGAAAGGCGTTGGCAAATAGACAAGCCTAAACCGAGGCCTCGTTCACCCCAGTCAAAGTTTTGCTCATAGCGCTGGAACTCATCAAAAATCTTTTCTAAATGATTTTGAGGGATACCCTGACCACTATCCCAGACCTGAAACTCGACGACCTCGCCACGCACTCGACCACCAAGTATAATTCGTCCCTCCTGAGTATAGCGTAGTGCATTAGCCAAGAAATTCTGCAAAATACGACGCAATAAGCGCATATCACTACGTACATATATCGGCTGCATATAGAGGCTGATACGCAATTTTTTGCGCTTTGCCGAAGGCGCATATTGTTGATACAAATCCTCCAACAGCTCCCTCGCATTAAACACTTGAATTTCAGCCTGTAAGCCACCCGATTCGAGTTGGGAAATATCTAATAAACCCTCCAGCAACTCTTCAGCAGCACGCAAAGAGCTATCTACTCTCTCTGCTAAGTGACGCATTTGCTCAGGGTCATCAGCCGTATCATGCAATGCTGTGGCAAATAGCCTAGCGGCATTGATGGGCTGTAAAACATCATGACTGACCGCTGTTAAGAAATAACTACGTAACTTCTGCGCTTTTTCCGCCGCCTCTGTTCGCTCAGCAACACGCTGTTCTAAGTTCATATTAGTTTCTAACAGCTCTTTCTCAACTCGCTTAAAATCTGTCACATCGGTATAGCTAGTGACATACCCTCCACCAGGGAGTGGCCGTCCACGTATTTCAATCACTTGATTTGCATGAATTAAACGCTGCGTTGAATACGAGCTCCCATCAAGCATGAAGTTCAAGCGTCGATCGACTGATTCGGTCACATTGCCACTATCCACCAAACGTAACTGGCCACGCATCGCATTAAAATACATAATATCTGCGACCGGTTGACCAAGCCTCAACATGTTGGGAGGCAAATCAAGAAACTCTGCGTAGCGATGGTTCCAAGCGACAAGCCTCATATCAGCATCGACTACGCTAATGCCCTGCTCAAGATTTTCTAAGGTTGAAGTCAAAACATCACGATTAAAACTAAGCTCTTGTCTAGTCTCATCTAACACTGACACGATGGCATCAACCTCAACACCAGAGCCACGCAAGGCACTGCCTAACACTAACCTAGCTGAAGCTGCACCAACCACACCCGCCAACATCAACTCAGTAAACTGCACCCACTCGGCATCTGCCTTTAACTCCTTACTAAGTACTAAGCCTCGTTCCTTGGCATGACTTTCAAAAGACCAAATTGCTCTCGCTTCACCAACAATACGACCACTAATCACCAACAAATCATGAACCAATAAATTACTTGGTACATTCATTGTTTCTAAGCGGCGACTTTTTACATAAGGGTCTAAGAAACTTCTAGCTCTTAATCTTTCAGCTAGGCTTGGCCCTTTAATTAAAGAAATTAATAAGAAAAAGCTGATATTAAATAAAAGTGACCAAAATGTCCCATGCGTTAATGGATCCATGCTGCCAAAGCCAAATAGCTGATACGGCCTCAACCAAGCAATCCCAAAAGGACCGCTCGCCACCCAAGCATCAGAGAACCAACCAGCATCAGCTAACGTGGGTAACAACAAGGTATAAGCCCAGACGATAGAACCAATCGCTAAGCCTACCTCAACACCGCGACGACTGGCACCAAGCCAACTTAAACCACCAATCAACCCTGGTGCAAACTGTACTACCGCAGCAAAGGCCATCAAGCCATAAGAAGATAAAGCAGTTTCAGAGCCTGTACCTGTATAGTAACCATAGGCTGCCATCACCAAGACAAAGACGGCCGCACGTCGTACCCATAATAAGGTTTTAGAATAATCCCCTCGGGTCCCTTTAGCCCAGCCACGGCGTAGCAGATACGGCATGATTAAGTCATTACTGACCATCGTTGCCAACGACACACTAGTCACAATCATCATCCCTGTCGCTGCAGAGAAGCCACCGATATACACTAATAAGGCTAAAGCCGTTTGCTCCTTATGAAGTGGCAAGACCAGCACATAACTATCTACCATCACGGCACTTGATACTGCAGATGGCTCTCCAAAGACATTTAAGGCCACCATCGTGATAGGCACGACCATCAAGGCAATTAACACTAAATACAGACTGAAAATCCAACGTGCTTTACGAATATCTTGCGCATCACCACACTCGACAATCGCCACATGAAACTGACGTGGCAAACAAATTACCGCAGCAAAGGCCAATAAGGTTTGACCGACAAAACTCATCGAGGAGGTATGCTGAGTCAAGGTTTCCAACGCTCCGACCGCATCTAACTTATCAGCATTCAACCACATAAAAGCAAAGAGACCGACTGCTACTAAGGCCACTAACTTAATCAATGACTCCGCAGCAATCGCTAACATCAAGCCCGGTCGATGCTCTGTCGCATCCGCTTGACGAGTACCGAAAACTATGACAAAAAGCGCCATCAGTGCGGCGACATAAAGCGCCGGATCACCGAAGATAATAGATGAAATTTCCTGACCAATAAAGACCCCAATACTCATCGTCACAGCCTTAAACTGCAGCGCTAAATAAGGCACTACGGCAATCAGAGCAACGATGGTTACTAAGCCCGCCAAACGCTGTGAACGTTCGTAGCGACTGGCCATAAAGTCAGAGATAGAAACAATTTTTTGGGTCTGGGCAGCCAACGCTAGGCGCTCCAAAAAACGCCAAAAAAAGATCATTAACAGAAATGGCCCTAAATAAATAGGTAAATAACCCCAACCATAACGTACGGCACTACCCACAGCACCATAAAAGGTCCAAGAAGAGCAATAAACAGCCAATGCCAAACTATATACTGCTGGTCTTAGCCAAGGACGTTTTTCATATAAAGGGTAGCGGTCCCCAGCCCATGCAATACCAAACAAAATGGCTAAATAAACAAATGAAGCCAAAATCACCCATGTTGGTGACATACCCTCTCCTACTTTAGTCGAGTCCCCTGTTTTTTATGAGACCTTTGGATGTATATTGTAGCTATGATAATAAAAAGCTCATACACATAACTATAAAAGCTTATTTAAAACGATAGTCGAATAATCGACAATTAAATAAAACTACGGAGACATTATGACTTACCCTAACTTAAATTTTGACAAGTACCCACAAAAGCCACACGGCGGTGTCTTAGTTAATCAGCTCGTACCCGAAGACAAGCGCGCATCGGAGATTGAACGTGCTCGCACACTACCAAGCATCCGTGTTGACCTTGAAGCAGTCATCACCATTGAGATGATTTGTACCGGTGTACTATCCCCAATCAGAGGTTTCATGAACGAGGCTGACTATTTATCAGTACTTGAAAAGGGTCGCCTCAAGGATGGCACTATTTGGCCGGTACCTATCAGCTTTGCCCCGATTGGCGATCGTAACTCTGAGGTGATTGCTGGACTACAAGTCGGTGGTGAGGTTGCCTTAATCGACGCATCAAACGAGCCAGTTGCTATTTTGGCCATTGAGGATATTTTTGATTATGACAAAGATCACCGCTCGCAGAGTTTATTTGGTACTACTGACCGTAACCACCCGGGCGTAGACTCCATTCACCGTCGTATGGGCAATCGCTCGCTAGGTGGTACCTTACACCTATTACAACGTGCAGACTGGGGACCATTTGAGAAGTTACGCTTAGAGCCTAAAGACACTTGGGAAATGTTCTATGAGGAGCGTGGATTCAACAGTGTCGCTGGTTTTATTACTGGTGCCAACCCACTTCACCGCGGTCATGAGTACATTCACCGCAACGCCTTAGAGGAGGTTGACGGCGTTTTCCTACAGCCACTAGTTGAAATGGCTAAGCGTGAGTATGTGCGTCATGAGTATCGTATGTTGGCTTATCGTAACGTACTGGATACTTACTATCCAAAAGAGCGCGCAATCTTAGGCCCTCTACGCGTAACCTATATTTTTGCAGGTCCACGTGAAGCTGTTTTACACGTACTCCTCATGAAAAACTACGGTTGTACCCATGCTCTAATTGGTCGTGACCACGCAGGGACTGGTAGTTACTATGACAAGTATGCTGCACATAGTATTTTTGATGAGTACACACCTGAGGAAATGGGTATTGATGTACGCTTCTTCCAAGAGGTATTCTACTGCACTCGCTGTTCAAGCCACGCGACAGAAGCGACATGTCCACACGACGAGCGCTTCCGCCTAAACATCTCCGGTACTGGTATTCGTGAGATGCTACGCTACGGCTTCGTACCACCAAAAGAAGTTATCCGTCCAGAGTCTGCTTTAGCCGGCATGCAGGGTGTACAGCCTAAGGGCGTTGATGCTGACGGCAAAGGTGTTTTACCGGTCGGTAAGGTAATTAAGAGTATGTACCCTTACTACACGCACTACACCCGTCTTGGCGGTTCAAAGCGTCGCGTACCTTTAGAGATGGAGAACTTGACCCTGCTCGACTTAGAGCAAGCAACCTTCGATGCTCGTTATCATGCTACTGACGTTTATAAGGACGTCTATGGTGAGTACACTGCATTACTTGACCATAACCGCACACTGCAACCGACATGGCGCGGCGATGCTCGTCGTGATATGGTTCGTATGCAAGAGCGTACTATCTCTGACTTACAAGAGAAACTAACGAATGCACCAGAGGTCTCGTCCGATGAGTTTATGTACCAAGATCACGCTGAGGTTGAAAAAGAGATTCAAGTCGCTCAAAAGCTACTAACCGATGTACCTTCAGCCATTGATGCAGATACTCTCAGTGAACGTTGCTGGAACGTCTTGGAGTATAAGCGTTATCGCGGCGCCGACAATGACTAATCACTAGTTTCAATAGCCTAAACCTAGTTTGAACAAAGGCAAGGGCTACTCTTAGTGTCCTAAGCGTAACCGGTCTGCTGTTTCCGGTTACGCTTTTTTTACTTAAACAGCAATAAATATGAGGTGGCTCATGGATGACGTAATTCGAGCAACAATCACCCATTTACAGCAGTATTATCCTTTTCAAAAAATGGAAATACCATTTTTGGAGCTACTTGCTGAAAACTGCGAAACTAATTACTTCAAAGCTGGTGAGGTGATACTTGATGTCACTGAAAATGCGCCTCCTGAGCTATTTATTATCGTTAAGCAAGGCTTAGTCGAAAGTCTTCGCGGCGCAAAGGACCCTATTCATCTAAAAAGCTCTTTCGAATATGAGGATGGTGATGCCTTCCCCTTTGGTCCACTAATTTCCAATCAGCCTAACACCAGTCAGTTTATTGCTACCACGGACTGCTTTGTCTATCAGGTACCGGCGTCCATTTTTCATCGCCTGCGTGAGGAATCAGCAGTCTTTAAGGGATATTGTGTAGCGCGCTTAGCCTCACTACTGGAGGAGTCTAAGCGTATTATCCAAAATCATCACGCCAATAAGCAAAGCGACGATCAGCCCCTCTCGCTTGAGCTAGGCTCTGTGATTAAGCGCAAGGTTATCACCTGCGAGGCTAATACTCCACTCAAAGACGTGCTTAAAATTTTAGCTGATACATACATCGGCTCCATGGCTATTGTTAACGAAGCTAATCAGCCACTGGGGATTTTTACGCTCAATGATGTGCTACGCCGAGTCGCTCTTCCCCAAGCTGATTTAAATAGCCCAATAGCTGAGTTTATGACGACCGATCCCATCGCCTTATATGCTGATGATTTAGCTTATGAGGCAGCTCTCATTATGGCAAAGCATGGCTTTAGGCATATTTTTGTGATTGATGAGAAACAGCAATTGTTGGGAGTGGTTTCTGAGCGCGACCTCTTTGCGCTGCAACGTGTGGGCTTAACTGATATTGCTCATGGCATTGAAGCAGCAAAAAATCTCGACGATTTAAAACTAAGCCTAGCACAAATTAAAAAGCTAGCTAAAAATATGATGGTGCAAGGAATTGCCATCGAGCAGCTAACGCACCTTATTTCACACCTTAATGATCAAGTTGTCCGCCGAGTGATTAAACAACGTTTTAATGATCACCCAGAGGTCGAACAAATTGATTTTGCCTGGATTGCGATGGGTTCTGAGGGCCGTGATGAACAGCTTTTTTATACAGACCAAGATAATGGCATTATTTTTAAAGACAACGACAATCGTGCGAGTACTCGCGCCACCTTACTAAGCTTTGCCAAAGATGTGAATCATGATTTAGACAAATTAGGATTTCCACTCTGCACTGGTAATATTATGGCCATGAATCCAGAGTGCTGCTTAAGTGATAGCGAATGGCGACAACGTTTTAGTCGTTGGATTAACAACCCCGATCCTGAAGCCTTATTAAACGCCACTATTTACTTAGATTTTAAGGGTATTGCCGGGAATATCTCACTAGCCGAGCAACTCAGAAAATGGCTCTGCGACGTTGTCCCCAACCAGGATTTATTCTTACGTTTCATGACTCAAAATGCCCTGCGTAATCGACCACCACTAGGTCTCTTTAAGGAGTTCGCCACACGTGATGACCATACCATCAATTTAAAGTTTAATGGCTCTGCGATTATTGTTGATATTGCCCGTATTTTGGCCCTAAAGCACGGCTCCCACGCCACCAATACGGTCGAGCGTCTAACAGCAGTGATGGATAAGGGGGACTTGCAGTCCAAGCAAATTCAGGGCTGTATTGAAAGCTTTGCGTTTATTCAACTGATCCGCATGAAGCATCACTTTGAGTTAGAGGATAAGGGCTTGGAGCTCAGCAACAACATCAACCCCCAGCAACTTGATGATTTAAGTAAGCGAGTATTGAGAGAGAGCTTTCGACTCATGCGTAATATTCAAAACTCTCTCGCGCATCAGTACAGGCTATAGGGTACTGTGATGTCATTACTTCGCTCAATTTTTAATCGCAAAAAGCTGCCCACGCCTACGCTTAGCCCAGAACTACAGCGAAGGCTTGCAGCTTGGCAAGACTTGCCTGCTACTGATTTAACCAAGACCTTTGCTGAAACAGACTGTGTGGTAATAGATTTGGAAACCAGTGGTTTTTCCTTTAGAAATGACAACCTCATTGCCATCGGTGCATGTCGTATAGAAAACGGTCTAATCCCCCTCAGTAAATCCTTTCAAATCATCCTGAGACAAGATCAAAGTAGTAGTAAGGAAAACATCCTGATCCATGAAATTGGTGACAGCGATCAGCGCACAGGCATTGAGCCTGCTGAAGCCCTGATGCAATTTTTAGAGTATCTTGGCAAAGCTCCCTTAGTGGCTTTTCACGTGGGATTTGACCAACCGATGTTAGACAAAGCTCTAAAGCAACACCTAGGAATTGAGCTAAAGCCATATTCTTGGTTTGATGTTGCATTTTTGGCTCCTCTCTTTTTACCTCAAATCAGTACCAAACGCCAGAACCTAGACTTTTGGACCAAACACTTTAATATCAACAACCCCAATCGTCATAATGCTGTATTTGATGCGATCGCGACTGCTGAGGTCATGCAAGCCGTGATGAAGCAACCACTTAAAGGCAAAAGCGATCTCAGCGTTGGCACTGGTTTAGATATGAAAAAGCTCTTTCAAATGGAACAACGAGCACGTAAGATACATCGACAACTCCATGGCGGACGCTAGATTAGTAGCCTATAATATTTATACTTAAATCAATAAAAACTACGATTTATTGGAGATATGTCAATGACTGCTACCGTGTTCCAGCTGCTTGGCGGCATTGGTCTATTTCTTATGGGTATGTCTTTGCTGTCAGAAGGCTTGACCAACTTTGCTGGCTCTTCGCTTCAAAAAGCCCTAGCTCGCTTTACTGGCACCCCCTTTAATGCCTTCTTATCCGGTACGGTCATTACTGCCTTAGTGCAATCTTCCTCCGCCACTACTATTACCTTAATTGGTTTTGTCAGTGCAGGTTTAGTCACATTTAGTCAAGCCATCGGCGTGGTGATGGGAGCTAGCTTAGGTACCACAGGGACTGGTTGGCTAATTGCTACCGTTGGCCTTAAGATCGATTTAGGCTTTTATGTACTACCTCTCATCGGTATTGGTGCCTTTATGAAGCTTTTAGGGCACGGTCGTTTGACCGCCTTAGGGATGGCATTAGCTGGCTTTGGGATACTCTTTGTCGGTATTGACATCATGCAAACTGGCGTTGAGGGCTTTGACGGGCGTTTCACTCTGAATTTCTACAGTGATGATGAAGTCAGGTGGTGGCAAAAGATGCTAACACTGCTTATCGGCACCATCGCTACTATTGTTTTACAGTCTTCAACCGCCATGGTGGCCACGACCTTGACGGCCTTTGATGCCGGAGCAATAAATTTTGAACAGGCAGCTATTTTAATTATCGGTGCAGCAATTGGCACCACTATGACCGGTATCGTAGCCGCAATTGGCGGATCAATGATGGCTCGACGTACTGCGCTGGCACATGTACTGTTTAACCTCTTCAGTGGCCTCATTGCCATGATCTTATTACCTGTCTTGCTATGGATAGTGGAGGGCATCAGAATTCGCTTTGAAATAGAAGCTGGTGCGATGAGCTTAGCCGCTTTTCACACACTGTTTATACTCTTAGGGGTTGTTATTTTCCTACCTCATGCAAAGCGTTTTGCCCAGTTGATTGAGCGCATACTACCTGAACAACCTAATAACTTACTGCAGAAATTAGACCAATCACAGCAACAGGTACCGGAATTGGCGCTGACTACTATGGAGCAAACACTCACGATCCTAGCTAGCGAACTATTTGAGCAAACTCAGCAACGCTGCTTACATCCAGAAAACTCTATTGACCAACAAAAGCAAAATAATTTACAACAAGGTTTAAATACTGCTCGCCAGTTTTTTACCGGTATCCACTTTACCGATGAGCATAAGTCATTAATTCCAAAGCGCCTTACACAAACACATATTCTTGACCACCTAGTGCGTCTAAATGCCCGCGCTTGCAATGTCCGTCTTAGTAGCTTTGAGAATACGCCACCTATTTTACAACGAACCTTAGAGCTCTCCGAAACCTTGCTAACATTAGCGACAAAGGCGCTGACATCTGACATTGAACCTTATACGCTTGAACAAATTGCAGCCCAATACCAACAGATTAATGAACTCCGCCAACAGGCACGTGAGATCATCATGCGAGAAACTGCCAACGGTTATCGCGACTCAAACGAAGCGCTATCTATTCTAGACTCAATGCGCTGGCTTGACCGCAGCTGCCACCACGTATGGCGTATTTGCTATTACCTACGCAGTGAAAATCCCGTAGCTGATGACACTGAGCAACTAATCGATGATTAAGCTACTAATCAACGACGGCCCTAGTA
>LSQX01143529.1_pt1 | contig 10715 bp, 9 predicted proteins | sample 654561 | NCBI WGS metagenome assembly LSQX01 (sample SAMN04489861, study PRJNA283612) | anaerobic digester metagenome | isolation source: 4 biogas reactors fed with cattle manure at either 37C or 55C with and... | place: Denmark: Kongens Lyngby | collected 2014 | reverse complement strand
GCCTTCGGGGTCGTCGGGGGCCATGCTTCCGCAGAGGACCAGCCTGCAGTCGATGTGCTGCTTCACCTTGCAGAAGACATCGACGACGCCCCGCGGATCCTTCCACTTATCGAACCGCGAGATCTGGGTGACCAGCGGTTTGTCGGTCGGCACCTTGTATTTTGCGAGGATCCCTGCTATCTCGGCCTCGGAGAGGTCGCGGTTCTTCTCCGAGAGCGGGTCGATCGCCGGCTGGCAGATCCACTGCTCCATCGGCATCCCGGTGCGCCGGTAGCGCTCGTGCGAGATGACCATCCGGTCGTAATCCAGGACGAAGTCCCTGAGGAACTCCCAGAGGGCCGGGTTCGGGTTCGAGAGGTCGACGTGACACCGCCAGACCCAGGGCTGGTTTTTTCGGTAGAACCGAATCAGGGGCAGAGGCTGGGGATCGTGGATGATCACCAGGTCATGGTCGATCTTCATCTGGTCGGAGAAGGTCTCGTTTGTCCTGACATAGAGATCCTTCTCCTCATCTGAGAACGCGATCGCCTGCCCCTGGAGCGCATTATGGAAGTTTTTGGTGATAGTGAAGAAGCCGGCGTCGCCCTTCAGGATGTTCCACCGGGTATCGATTCCGATGTCGTTCATAAGCGGCACGAGCGAGAGGATCATCTCCGCGACGCCGCCGCTCTGATAGGTTGAGTTCACGTGGAGAATACGCTTCCCCTGGAGGTTTGCCGCCTTGCGGTAGATCCCGGAGATGACATCGTCGCCGACGATGGGCCGGTAGTCCTCGAGCGTCCGGCCGTTATCGCAGATGCAGGTTATTCCGTCCATGTACGCCATTCGCCATTTCTCCTCACAAGATCTGGAGAGTCCTGTTACATGTATATCTGTACGGGTGAATTTATAAATATACCTATATAAAAATATGAATTATAATTATCCACTCCGTTGATCGGGATTTTAATAGCAGGTTTAACGGGGAAAACATCATGCAGTGGTGAGATAGATGATACAAAAAACGTTAATAGAGAGCGGGATTCCGGGCTGCCCGCAGGGTCCCGGACGGGGGAGCGCAAGAGACTTGAGTGGCTCGAAACAGGGGTATAACCGCCAATCCTGGCGCTACCCGGCGCAACAATGCACCTCCCAGGGGTTTCCCACAAGCCATCTCTCTGGTGCGACTCACGGAGGGTTTTTGCACGCCGCAGACGCACGGTGTACCCCCGATCCAGGACGTTAACCCCGAAGATGGGTGAGCGAGAGGGTGTAAGAACCGATGATCATCCAGCATGCCTGATCGTCACCAGGACCCATGAAGACCTCATATCGAGATGGGGTGTCGCGTTCCCCGGATCAGGCATACAATCCTCAAAATTATGCGCGATCCTGGTGAAGACCGGTAACCGGGATCCGACCATCACGCATAAATACCATCCGAGATCACCACCCCCCAGTGATGTAAGCAATGGCACAGGCAAAACAAGGCGACACCGTCAGGGTGCACTACACAGGAAAACTGGATGATGGCACCGTCTTTGACACCTCCAGCGAGAGGAGCCCCCTGGAATTTACCATCGGCGAAGGGGAGATCATCCCGGGGTTCGAGCAGGCCGTGATCGGCATGAAACCAGGAGAGACAAAGACCGTCAGGATCCCGCCTGAGGAAGCTTACGGTCCCCACCGTGATGACATGACACTTACGGTGGACCGGGACCAGTTTCCGGAGGATCTCGACCCGGAACCGGGCCAGCAACTCCAGGTCCGGCAACCGGGTGGCGGGGCGGTCATCGTTACTGTCAGCGAAGTCTCAGAGTCGACCGTGACGCTGGACGCCAATCACCCTCTGGCCGGGCGACTCCTGACGTTTGATATCCAGCTTCTGGACATCGTCAGCGAGCAGGATCAATCTATCGAACTTTGTTAAACCTCAAGTCCCGGGCACTGAATCGCGGGGGGCATCACGCCCCGGGAGGGGGTCACCTCCTCACCGCCCAAACCCGCAGCAATATGCTCCCCACTGCGTTGGCGATATCAGCACCATGCGAGAACCGATTCAGTACTTGCTTTGTTTTTTCGAAGAAAACAGGCAGAATGCCCCCAACTTCAGTCGGGGGAGCAGTCACGACCGCAGAACTCTTCTTAAATCCTCAAGTGAGCGGGTGTTGACGATATCGTCCGCCGCAAGCCACCCCCTCCGGGCGGTCGCGACACCGAACTCCATGTGGCGGAGGTTCTCCCGGCTATGCGCGTCAGAACCGAGCGAGAACCGAAGCCCAAAGTCCCGGGCCAGGCGGCAGTTGACGTCAGAGAGGTCAAGCCTTCCCGGAAAGGCGTTGATCTCCATGAGGACACCAAAAGATGCCGCGGCCTCAAAGACCCGGGCGAGGTCGATCTGGTAGGGCTCCCGCACGAGAAGGATCCGGCCGGTCGGGTGGCCGATGATATCAACATGCTCGTTCTGCATCGCCGTGATGACCCGTTCGGTCATCTCCCGTTCGGGCTGCCTGAACCCCGAGTGGACGCTTGCCACCACCACGTCGAGGTCGGCAAGGATGCTATCCGGGAGGTCAGGCCTGCCATCCATGCCGATGTTGCACTCGATCCCGGCAAGGATGGTGAAGTCGCCGTCGGCCGCCCGGTTGATCCGCTCGATCTCGCGCACCTGGTCGGCCAGGCGTTCAGGGGAGAGGCCGCGGGCGATATGAAGGGTCTCTGCGTGGTCACAGATGGCGATATACTCATAGCCGAGCGCCTTTGCCGCCTCCGCCATCTCCTCGATAGAGTGGACGCCCTCGCTCCAGGTGGTATGGACATGGAGGTCGCCTCGAATTGACCCGTACCCGACGAGGTCAGGCAGGGTTCCCGCCTGTGCGGCCTCGATCTCGCCCCGATCCTCCCTGAGCTCCGGCTCGATCCAGGAAAGGCCGAGGGCCTGATAGACCCCGGCCTCATCCTCCCCCGCGATCATGCGGCCGGTTGCGAGGTCGACGAGGCCGTACTCGTTCAGCCGCCAGTTCCGCGCGATGGCAAGTTTCCTGAGGGCGATGTTGTGCTCTTTTGACCCTGTGAAGTACTGAAGCGCGGCCCCGTAGTGCTCCTTCTCCACCACCCTGAGATCGACCTGGAGCCCGGTCTCAAGCACCACCGAGGTCCTCGTCGTCCCGCGGGCAAGGACCCGCGAGACCCCGGGGAGGGTTGCGAAGACCTCCATCACCTCCTCCGGGCGCGTGGAGGTGGCAAGGATGTCGAGGTCTCCGATCGTCTCTTTCCTGCGGCGTATAGAGCCGGCAAGGCTCACCTGCCCAACCGAATCAAGCGATGAGAGCCGGCGCTCGATATCCCGGGCGATGGGGAGGATACAGCCGAGAAGGTGGCGCTTCCCTGCCATCCTGCTCATCTGGATACCTACGAGGATGTTCTGCTCAGTCTTCTCCCCAAACCCGGGAAGATCGCGGATCCGGCCGGCCTTTGCCGCTGCTTCCAGGTCATCGATGGTCCGGATACCAAGTTCCCGGGAGAGAACGAGCGCCTTCTTCGGCCCGATACCCTCGATCCTGGTGAGTTCCTGCACGCCCTCCGGGAGTTCTTCGCGCAGAGACTCTAAGTAGGCAAGACTGCCGGTCTCGATGATCTCCTGGACCTTGCTGGCGATGCTCTTCCCGATCCCGGGGATCTCTTCGAGGCGTCCCTCCCGCGCAACATCGGCGATATCCTCGGGCAGGGTCTCGATCGCCTGCGCCGCCCGCCGGTAGGCATGCGGTTTGAACCGGACACCCTTGATCTCAAGGAGGTCAGCGACCTCGTAGAGGATCGCCGCAACCTCGAGGTTGGTCAGCTTCGCGAGTTTCTCCATCCCTACCCCCCCTCCCGCCGGCGACGGAACATGGCCACGACCTCGGCGGTCGTCGTCGCCGCCTCAGGGCTCTTCTCGTCACGCCACCGCACAAACCGCGGAAACCGGAGGGCAAGCCCCCGCCGCCGCTCCGGGTCCCAGTTGCAGGTATGGACCGGGCTTTCGGTGATCTCAAGCCCCAGCACCTCGACCACCCGGGCCGGCGCGAACCAGAAGTCAGGCGCTGCCTGCGGGGTCACCATCACCCGGGCCGGCTGCCGATCCACCCTCACGTCGGCGAACCGGCGGGGGAGGTCTGCCAGGTCTGCATTAGAAAATCCGGTCCCCATGCTGCAGACGGTCTGGAAGATGTCCTCTTCGTGGTTGTAGGCGGCGCAGAGGACTGAGCCATAGGTCCCGGCCCGTTTCCCACGCCCGGCGTTTGCGCCGACAACGACCAGGTCGAGTGTATCGACAAGTTCAGTGCCGTAGTCACTCTTCCACTTGATCCACTGCCATTCCCGCGCCCCCGCCCGGTAGAACGAATCGTCCGCGCACGACTTGCAGACGATTCCTTCAAGCCCCCGTTCGATGCAGGAGAGGTAGAAACTCCGGATCCCATCAAGATCCCCGGTCAGGATACGGTCTGCGGGGGAGATCTGTTCATCCGGGGACAGGATCGCCTCGAGTCCTGCCCGCCGCTCCGGGTAACTCCGGTGGAGGTAGGGTTCACCGTTCACGTAGAGGAGGTCAAAGACCCGGTAGGTTGCGGGGATCTCACTGGCGACCTCCCTGACCCGGTGCTTCCGGCGCCGCCGCATCAGGGTCTGGAAGGGATGATAGGTCCCGATCTCGTGATCGAACGCAACCGCCTCGCCATCGAGGATCGCCGTATCTGCTGTGACGCATCGCCGGACGTGCCGGACGATATCAGGGTACTGGTGGGTGACGTCGATCAACCGCCGCGAAAACAGGGTGACATCGTCACCGTCTTTGTGGGCCTGGATCCGTTCGCCATCGTACTTCTCCTCGACAGCGATGACCGGAGAGCCGATCCGCTCAGGGATCTCTGATATCCGAGAGACCCGCTGGGCAAGCATCGGCCTGATGGGGCGGTGCAGGGTGACCGGTATCGCCAGGACCCCTGAAAGCCCCTCCTCGAGAAGTGTCCTGGCCACAAGCCCGATGTCTGAGGAGATGTTGTAGGCGTGCTCGAGGGGCGGGCGCTCTGCCTTCGACCCCAGGAACGCTTCTGCCAGCGCATCGAGGAGCGTCATATCCCCGACGCCGAGCCGCATCTTCCCGGTGGCAAGCCTGACCAGGTAGCGCCGTTCCGTGGGCGTGGCGGCGGCGAGCATCGCGGCGAGGATCCTCATCTTTCGGTCGGCCGAACCCGGGCCCGATGCCTGTGCGATCTCCATAAAGCCACGGTGGACGTCCGTGACCGTGAGCGGTTCCGCAGGTCCCTCCGGGGCGCTCCAGGCCAGGCTGGCGGCGACGTCGCCGTAATCGCCGAGTTTCCGGGCCGCTGTCTCGACCGATGCGAGGTCAACTCCAGCCGCAAGGGCGATCGCTGCCGCCGCAGTCCGATCCCCGATGCCCGGGGTTACCCCGCTGTAGCCGGGACCTATCTCCCCGAGCACGAAGTAGCAGACGATCCCGATCTCGTCCGGCGACGTCCCGGCGAGGAGCCGCGCGAGGATGGCGATCATATCGTTTCGGGACGATGTGGCTTCGAGCCTCTCAAAGCAGGAGGCAAGGGTTGCAAATTTCATGATTACCGGGCTCCCAGGGATTACTCTTCTGCTGGAGGCTACTTGAATATTGTAGTTATCGCAAGTAGACCGGTGCGCCCGTAGCTCCTCCGCATGGGTAGAGGATACACTCCCCGCAGACTGTGGGTGAACGCAAGAAAGGAATCGTTCTTCGGGGCCCATATCGAGACTCATGGGGGTCGTCATCTCAAACGCCCTCACCGGCTACGTTCAGCAAGAGAATCGTTTGCGCGGCAGAAGGCACGAAGCGGGGGATTGCCCTGGAAGACCTGACCGGCATTCTCCAGTGACTACGGTTAGACGCACGCGATCAGCGCGACCACCAGTTCCGAACCTTCATCGAGTACAGGGCCCGGAGAGCCGAGTTGCGGTGAAGGTGATCGATGGAGCATATATGAACCAGCAGTGCAGCGCCTGCGGGTTCGTTCACCCCGATAACCGCCCGAGCCAGGCCGAGCGCTCGTCTACCTCGCGTGCGGTCATACCGGGAACGGAATGCAGGCGTTGGGACATCGCTTGCATGGGCTTTCGTCAACGAGCCTGTTTGCAGTCTCTCCCGCGTCACCGGGGAGAAGTTGAATCGCAAAGCCCGTAAAGAGCATGATCCCCCTCCACAGTATCATGTCCTGACAGGAGAAGGGATAGTTGACTGACTTGAGTGTCTCCCTGATATCCACGTAGTCGGGCATCGACGGGATCACCTCCTTCATCACGCGCGCTGCTGCACCGCCTGGATATCTCCGGGCATGGACCCTCCTGTTCGGTAATCCCGGTGAACATGATCTAGGTGGTCATCGCGGTGTAGCTGATGACGCTTGCACCGGTCGTTGGCCGCGGGATAAGACCCCTCTAACACAGAGGGAAGAACGGCCGGCAGACATATTCACCGCCGCTTCCAGGATCGGTCCACCCCTGCTGGATCCCGCCGATCAGGGCTCCTGATATCGACACAAAACCCGCGAAATAGGTATCTAGCAGGAGAACTGAGTACTTATGCATGAGGAGTACACCCCCTGGTGAAGGCACCGTGATCGGGATTGACCCCGGGGTGGCGAGAACCGGGTACGGTGTTCTCAAGAGATGCGACCCCTACCCGACTCCCCTGGCCTTCGGCTGCATAGAGACCGGGAGCAACCAACGTCCCTCCCGGCGGCTGCTGGAGATTTATGAGAAGATATCGTTGCTCTTCGACGAGTACACCCCTGAGTGCGTCGTCCTGGAACAGCTCTTCTTCTCCAGGAACATCACCTCTGCCATGCACGTCAGTGAAGCGCGCGGCGTCATCCTCCTTGCCGCGGAGCAGAGGGGGATCCCGGTCGCGGAGTACACTCCAAACCAGATCAAGCTGGCGGTGACCGGGTCGGGGCGCGCCGAGAAGCATCAGGTGCAGGAGATGATGCGGCGGCTCCTTTGCCTGCAGGAACTACCCCGGCCAGACGACGCCGCAGACGGCCTTGCCATCGCACTCTGTCACATCAATATGGTGCGATGATCGACAACTACCACTGGCAAAAATCGGCGGCTTGTCACGAGAAGGAGTCTCGATGTCCTCACAACGTTCCAATTTCATGCACACGAAGGCTGGTTGCAAGCAGCCTTATTCGTACCGGTCGACCGCTACCGACCATCTGTCACGGGGGACAGACTCAACCGGCTACTCTCGACCTCACCTCCCGCCTGTGCACCTCATCCGCAGGTTGCAACAGTGAGAAAAGAGTCTTGCAAGCGTCAGCGGAGAGTTAAGACACATCCCGTGTCGCCTTCAGACGACAAAAAACTTTGGAGGGCGCGCTTCCTCCCCCATTGAAGCCGGGGCGGGGATCTCTGCGCTTATGATATAATGATAGACCATCTCTCTGGAGAACTGGCATCCACCGGGGACCGGTGGGTGGTGATCGATATCGGCGGCGTCGGCTATCGAGTGCAGGTCACAGAGCCCACGCTGCAGGACCTTCTGGAGTCACAGGGCCGTGTCATGGTGCACACCCATATGGTGGTCCGTGACGACGACATCCAGCTCTACGGGTTCTCCCACCCGCGGGAACGGGAACTCTTCACGATCCTGATCGGTGTCACCGGGATCGGCCCTCAGACTGCCATGAACATCCTCTCGCGGATCTCATTTGAAGACTTCGCGATCGCGATCTTAAACGACGACGAAAAGACGCTTACCCGGATCCCGGGGATCGGGCCAAAGAGCGCCAAACGCCTGATCCTGGAACTGAAAGACAAGATGAAGAAGTGTGCAGCGACGCTGCCCGGTGGCAGGCGCCAGGCGGAGGCCTGCGACGCGGTGAGCGCCCTGATATCGCTTGGGTTCTCTGAGCGTGAGGCAGAGGAGACAGTCGACGCCGTCCTCTCCGACCTCCCCGCCCCAACAGTGCAGGACCTGATCCGTGCCTCTCTCACCCGCCTGCGGGAGCGAGCATGAGACGAATCATCTCACCTGCCACCCTGCCAGAAGAGGCAGACGATGCCACGATCAGGCCGACGCGGTTTGACGAGTTTGTGGGTCAGTCCCAGGTGAAAGAGACCCTTGCCATCGCTATAGAGGCCGCAAAGCGTCGTGGGGAGGCCCTGGACCATATCCTCTTCTCCGGGCCGCCGGGCCTGGGGAAGACAACGCTTGCCCGGATCATAGCCCGCGAGATGGGGGCAGCGGTCAGGACAACCACCGGCCCGGTGCTGGACCGGCCGGGTGACCTTGCCGCCCAGCTGACAGCCCTCTCCAGGGGTGATATCCTTTTCATCGACGAGATCCACCGCTTAAACCCGGTTGTCGAGGAGATCCTCTACCCGGCGATGGAGGATTCTTGCATCGACGTGATGATCGGCGAAGGACCGGGAGCGCGGTCTGTCCAGCTCCCGCTTGAGGAGTTCACCCTGATCGGTGCGACAACAAAAGTCGGATTGCTTGGGTCTCCACTCAGAGACAGGTTCGGGTTCGTCTTCCGGCTCAACCTCTACGAGGTCGGGGACCTGGCAAAGATCGTCCAGCGGAGCGCCGCGATCATGCAGACCCCGATTACCGCCGACGGCGCGCTCGAGATCGCGAAGCGGAGCCGCGGAACACCCAGGATCGCAAATCGCCTGCTCCGTCGGGTGCGTGACTTCGCCCTGGTCAGGGGGGATGGGAGCATCGACGGGGAGACCGCCGACCTCGCGCTGACCATGCTCGGGATTGACCGGCTGGGCCTGGACGAGCTCGACCGACGCATCCTCTCGGTGATCGCATACGATTTCGACGGCGGGCCGGTGGGGGTCAAGACGATCGCGATCTCGGTCGGAGAAGAGGTGCGGACGGTCGAGGAGGTCTATGAACCCTACCTGATCCAGATAGGGTTTATCAAGCGGACCCCGCAGGGCCGGGAGACGACCGCGGCTGCAAGGAAGCATATCGAGTCGACGTTCCGGGACTGATCGATCCCACGGGCGATTCAGTCCCCTTCGCATGGAACACTCATGGCGTAGCCTCCTTCTGCACAATAAAACCAGTCTTTCTCCCGGCTCGCTGACGTAGCAGTGGACTTGCAGGGGTTATCACCCCGGAGGAGGGGCCGGCCACGCCCCCCTCCCGTTCGCTCACGAGGAAAATGACCGCTGGACCGCGACCCGGTCGGCCCCCTTCCCGTAGAAGTGGTAGCCGGAACTGCCCTCAGCAAGGATGTCCGGGAGGCGGTCGGGATCGGTCACCGCATCGCCGCCGACGATATCCACGCCGCGCGCGAAGAGGGCGTCGGGAAGGATGCTCACCGTGGGCCCGAGCACGACCACCGTGGCCTCCGGCCGGGCGAGTTCGAGCAGGTGCTCGAGCGTCCCGTTGATCAGTGTGGTGCCGGTGATGATGAGGGTATCAGCCCACGGGACAACCCGGCCTGTCTCCTCAATCGGCACAAAGAACTGGAGCTCGTCTGGCTTGAGGGTGCGGGGGTCCATCTCGATGACCCGAAACGGCCTGCCCGCCTGCTTCAGGGCACGCAGGTACGGGGTCAGCGCCCCGATGATCACGACATTTCCGCTCTCAGAGAGCGGGATGAGGTCGATTGCATCGACGCCGCGGATGACCGTATAGTCCTGCCGGGGAGAGACGTCATCTGCGAGCGCCGAGAGAGCGCTCACGACCGCAATCCCGGGCGCCTTGCGCATCGGCCAGTCGCCAAGAGCGTCGGCGATGTAGGCTCTGATCTTCCGTTCCCGGAGCCTTCCAGAGTGTGGCATCGCCTCTGCTGAACCCGGGCAACAGACCGCTTCCGGGATTGACTTTGTGGGCGTTGCGCAGATACCCCCGTGAAGAAGACCCCCACAACCACCCGCTCAACCGTCACATCATCCATCCTCTCTCCGAGACGCTCCTCGAGGATCCGGACGGTATCGCCGGGGATCGTGCTGTCCCTCATCTGAGTCCACCCTGCTCCGGTCTGCAACATCCCCCGCAGCCAGAAACCCGGACACCGTCCTGGAGTTGCCCGGTCCTGCCACCTTTCGTCGCGAAGAAGAGGACTCCATACCCCATTCCGGTCTCGTGGGGGAAGCTGGCGATACCGGAGTATCCCGGGCTCCAGAGCATGGTCTCGAGGGCCTGCGGGTGGCAGAGCGGGTGCCCGGCGCTCATGAGCGCCCGGTCGAGTTCGACGAGCCCGCTCCCGGGGGAGATGGTGCAATCAGGGGTGCAGAAGAGGTTATTGAGGACCAGGAGGGCAAGGGCTCCCGCGACCTTGCCGGGGACCTCTGCCAACCGATCCCTGAACTTGTGAACTACCCCGACCTGAAGGACGGGTCTTCCCGCTCATACCGCCGCGAACCCCACAAAGAGAGATGACCTCAGGGTTCCACCGGGCGACCTCTTCGGAGGAGATCTCGCTGCCACTCTTCTGATCGATCCCCCGGCGACGTTAATCCCGCCGCAAGCGCGGATCATATCATCACCCCACGCACTGCGCCCATCTGGCTTCCGATCATCCTCGGGGATATCAGCGAGGTTCGACCCGATCCGCGTGAGGATCTCGTTTCAGTATGCAACCAGCCGTTCGGCCTGCTCCTCGCACCCGAAGACCGTGCCCGGCATGAGGGACTCCTGTTTTCAGCTCCTCGATGCCAGCACGCCCCGTGAGCACCCGCACGAC